>Ga0209060_10000139_pt1 | contig 185024 bp, 154 predicted proteins | sample Coa_R1_8_FD_187155 | JGI IMG/M metagenome (GOLD analysis project Ga0209060, IMG submission 187155) | Surface soil microbial communities from Centralia Pennsylvania, which are recovering from an underground coalmine fire - Coalmine... | ecosystem: Environmental > Terrestrial > Soil >...
GAGGCTTGGCGGCGGCCGGCATGGTGACTCATCGTCACCTACTTCTCGGCCGTCCTTTTTTCCTATGCAAAGGTGAGTGGGTCGGTCTTGGCTAGCAAGTCTGGACTATTTCTCGAGAGCGCCGAAGCCCAAAAGGTCACGTCGCGGGATAGCGTGGTTCTTCCGCGAGTTTGCCCGATGAGAACTTGCGCAGAAAGTCGTCCAGTGAAGAGGCGACTTCCACGCGCGACGCCTGGATATACTCCAGATCGGTGGACTCGTCGATCACTTCGTGTCCAAACAAGACGATTGGATGTGATGCTCGTTTCCCCTTGACGTTGGTGTCGAAACAGTAGGCGTCACCGCACGATGTTCCCGCGAACACGACATAGCCGTGCGGGAAGAGTCCCACGCCGGGCATGCACTCTCTGTTTTCCCGCAGCGAACCTCTTATGCAGAAGATGCGCTGGCAGAGTTCGATGTAATCGTCTTCCGGAGCCGGTTCATACTTGCGATAGAACGCCAGCAACTCCCTCGGAAAGCCTGCCTTCTCCGCGCGTTTCAGGTCAGTCGCTTTTGCGGGGCGGAGTCGTCCCGCGCCGCCTGCCCTGCTCAGGGCGGCCTTAAGCATCTGGATCCCCGACCTGCCCGGCTTCAATTCGGGCTCCTCCGCCGGCAAGCCTGAGATCTCCGTCGCGATCTCACGGCTGCCTAGCATCCGTCCCGCAAACCTGAACAGGAAGTCGTCCAGCGATGATGCCACTTCCACACGTGCCGCCCAGATGTCGACCAGGTCACGCGCCCGTTCTGCCGCAGTCCGGTCAAGGAAGACGATCGGGTGCAGGCCAAGTTCCGTGGTGACATTCGTATCGATGCAATAGAAGTCTTCCGATCGGGTTCCGGCAAAAGCGATGAAACCCTCGGAAGATAGTGTCCCACCAGGGGTGCCTGCCTGGTTCTTTCGCAGGGCGCCGGCAATACAATAGAGCTTGTCGTCCAACTGCACGTACTCCTGATCGGGTTCGTGTTTTCTGTAGAACTCAATCAGCTCCTTCGGGAACCCTGCCTTTTTTGCGAGCTTCAGGTCTTTGAGCCTGGCTGATCGCAAACGAGCCGCACCGCCTGCGTGTTTTAGCGCCTTCTCTAGCGCCGTAATCCCGGTTCTCCCCATAACAGGACTCACTATTCTCGTCTGGATTTGCGATCCATGGAACGCAATCGCGTCCGAACCATCATATCGAGGTCCGCTTCCAAGGGCGCACGCGTGTGTCTGACGCCGGTGTGTTGACCCGGCAGGCTGCTGGTCAGCTTCCGCATCGTCGGCTAACCCGGAAGTTGCTCTGGGTTGGCCGGTTGGGCAGTCCTTAGCGTACGTAAATTTCCGTTTCTTGAGGTGCCCCCTAAAAGGGCACGCCTGACCCGCCAGATCTGAATATCTATCAGGACCCGTTTCCGGTCCAGAGCCCGGTAGCCCCGCCACTGGTGGTGCCGGGAGCGACGCTGGTGGGAGGGATTACCACCTCGACTGTGAGCTTCGGCCTCCCCAATTCCAACTGGACGCCGTTGGCCTGCTGCAAAATTTCTCGGCCGAAATGCAGGGCTACTTCGTGATTCCTTCGGATGGCTCCTACACGTTCAACACCGGTTCCGATGATGGCTCCTATCTGTTCATCGATGGCCCAATGGTGGTGAACAACGGCTTCTATCAGGGATACACGGTCCGCCAGGGGACGGTAAATCTGACGGCGGGGCTCCATCCCGTTCGACCTGCAGTATTTCAAGGCGGGGGCGGTGCGGAACTCACCATGGGGGTGCCCAACGGAGTCTAGCTGGAGGCGTAGCCTGAACCGGCGGGTTGGGTACCGCTGGGGGTGCTATGCGGCATCGCGCCAGCCGTATTTTTCCTACGCCGGCGCCGCGGATGGGGCACGCATACCGCAGGTCGTGGGAAAACCGATCGAACACGTCAACCATTATTCTTCAAGACGCAAGAGCTGCCGTGGCGTGGAACTCCCCAGGCGGTTGGCGGTTTGCCGAGCGGATTTGTTTTGACAGTTTGCGGCGCTCCGAAACGGATCACGATCTCACCGAATCGCGATAACAAGCAGTCGCCATTCGACGCAATCGTGATTGCGGTGACGTCAGCGCATACAATTCCGAGACGGTCCCGGCCCAGGTAATCCCGCAGACACGTGTAGTGGCATCATGAAGTGGACAGGATCCTATAAAGAGTGAGGCCTAGATGAATTCTCCGGGGGAAGCCGGTCTCTCGGATGCCATCCGGCGGACGCTGGCCGAGCCCGCGGCCGGACGGGCTTCGATCTTCGAGAAACTGGCTCGTGACATCGAAAGCATGGTCGCTGAGGAGTGCCCGGAACATCCCTGGACGTGCCAAGTCTACGACGGAGTCGACGGATCGCGCATCTTTCGCGGCGGCATCGGAACGTCGCTGGTGATCGATCCCGAGGGCCGGCTCTGGCGTGCCCGCAATTATGAGGATTTCGAGACAACGTACCGCATCGAGGGCCATACCTGTGAAATCGAGACGCTGCGGCCTCTCTACACGCAGATGCGGGAGTATCTGCCGGGATCCGACATCGACATAAAAGAACGGGCTTCCAATTCGGCGGGAGCCCGTTGAGTGTCAACTTGCCTGGAGCCTTGGCGGCCACTGACGCCAGATCCGATTGGCGTAAGCCTGGCTTGCGATCTTCGCCACGAGGAGCCGCCTTTGCCCTACTCAGCGGGAGCGACCAGCAAGCCCGCTCTTGATGGAAATCTGACAGCTAGAGAACGATTCCGCTCAGCTTGGTAGCTTGAACGAGTTACTGGTGCGCTTCTTCAGCTCTACCGTAAGCTAAATCAGACTGGGTCGCAGATCAGATTGAATCCAGTGAGACGTTCCGGGGAGAAAAGAATGAAAAACGCGGAAATTGTAAACAAGTTTTTAGCGTCCAAAAGCTTTGACTTTGCGGCGTTTGGGAGATTTGTCGCTGAAAATGGTGCGAGCATCGCCAGTTCGCAGGATGGAGAGTTTGGCTTCGTCGTTGGAAACCGCTTCATACGATACTGCATACCGCCAGTCGCGCGGTTGGTTGAGGGAGTGGATCCGGCTGAACTTCGTACTGAGGTTACCGGCGACTAGCGCCGGCACTCCTCTTCAGGAGGGGATCGGCGTCGGAGACTTGGCGGCGGTGCCGCAACCATTGCCGGCACCGCAGTCCACGTTCACCATACAATCATGCAAACCGCGCTACTAAACCGCGGCCAAAGTGAGGATCTTGGGCAAACCTGCCCGCACGCTGGGGCTCGTCAAAGTCTATTGAAAAGGTTACGTCTGGCTCTAAAGATTGCCGAACGGACCATCCACTTCCTGTCAGATGGCTTTCATGGTGCGGACTTGCCTGAAGGCAATTTTGCCGCGGAGAAGCCTCTCGCAGAGACCGCCATGTTGCTCTACGTGGCGGGCCGGGAAAGAACCGCCCCGGAAGTTCAGCAAGAATTCGATGACGTTCTTCAAGTTCTGATTCCATCCGCCCGCTCGCAGCAGATGCGATGGGAAGTCGCACGCTATCCCTCAGTTTGCCTGCAGCTCGCGACACCCCACATCCTCCTGAACAAACTCGGCTTCCCCAACCCCCTGTTCGACGATCTTCTAGACCGCACCGAGACTGCTGGCGCGAGCCGCGGGCATGAGGTCGTACCTTACCGGGAACTGGAGATCATTTGGCTTCGATCTCTTTGGCGCAACGAGTTTCCTGGGCCTGAACTCGAAGAGACCGCACGGAAAACGGCGCTGGGATGTCCGATCGACCTGTTAAACGGTACTCGGGACGACGCCTATGCGCTCACCCATGCAGTCATGTACTACACGGATTTTGGAAACTGGCAGAGGCCACTGCCTCGGCCTAAGGAAGAGTATCTCGGCGAATCGGCGGCTGTGCTGGCCCGCGCCCTGATCATCGAGGACTACGATCTTGCCGCCGAGGCGCTCATGGCCTGGCCACTCACGGCCTGCGCTTGGAGCCCCGCAGCCGCATTCGGGTTTCGGGTGCTCGCTTCTCTCGAGGACAAGGTCGGGTTTCTACCTGCCGGGCCATTGGCATCAAGGCGAATGCGGGAATTAGTTGGCGAGGAGAAAACCAGATATGCATTGGCGTCTTCCTACCACACTGCATATGTGATGGGAATGCTGTGCGCACTGTCTCTCGCGCCTGAGATGGGTTCGCCATTCGAAATTGTGGGCCCGCCATTTCCGGAGACGCTCATCAAAACTCTGCAAGCGCTCATCCCCAAGAGTGGCGCTCACTGGGAGCAGGTCTTTCAATCTTTAAGCCTGAACGAGCAGCTTGCACTTGGTCCGTTCCTGCTGGACGTGGCGACTATTCAGAGCTGCCGCAAAGGCGAGTTCGCTCAGATGGCCAGCTTGCTGCAAGTAGCTATGCAAAATGGAATGGCCGACAAGACTCTTTGTGCACAAAGCGCCGAGCTTCTTTCGAGAATAGCCTTTTTGCAGACTTCGTCATCTGACAGTTTGATGCCGGAGAGATAGGAAGCCCGAGCAAGCCCATCGAGGTACAGCCCTCGTTGCCCCCCTGCAGTCTCCGACGTCTTCATGCGGGGCGACCTCGAATGCGCTCGACCTGGCCACAGGACGCACTTGGACCTACCAAAGCGCCGAAATTCACGAATAGCATGGAAAGGGGACTGTCCGGTGCAGTCCCGTACCCGCGGCGCAGGTTGGGATGCGCCTGGGCCGCGAAGGCGCAAGGAAGGGGAGATGCGATGAACGAGAACGATCGGGAGCAGGCTCTTTCCCTGCTCGAGAGTTGCGGCGTTGCGGAGCCCGAGGCGAAGGCCTGTCTGCACAATCCGCTTGTGACGATGCTGATTGTTCCGATATTGGAAAGGCTGAATCGGATCGAAGGCCGGCTGGCCGCCCTCGATTTATAGGGTGCGAACTTGGGCGCCCCCAGCCGCAGCAATCGAATTCGCGCCGTGAACGCCGCGAGAGGACCAACCGAAGTAGAGGCTGATGGCCCTCGGCAGTTCGGCGACCATCCCACGCGCGTCTATAGATTGCTCATTCCGCCGTCAATCACGAGTTCGCTTCCAACCGTGAACGCCGCTTCGTCAGAGGCCAAAAAGACGACGGCCTTCGCGATTTCGGACGGATGCCCGAAACGGCCGGCGGGAACCTGGCCCTTTATGCTGGCCGCCACCGCCTCCAGATCCGATTGCGGCAGGCCCAGCTTGCCATAAAGCGGCGTCGCAATCGGGCCGGGACTGACGGTATTCACTCGAATGCCGCGCGAAATCAGTTCGCCCGAGAAGGTCTTTGCCAGCGAAAGCAGCGCGGCCTTCGATGCACCGTAGACGCTGGTGTTGGGCATGCCGATGTGCGCATTGATCGAGGTATTGAGGACAATCGACGCGGGATTGGCGAAGATCGGCAGCAAAGCCTGCATCAAAAAGAACGGCCCCTTGAAATTGATCGCCATCGAACGATCGAACGCCGCTTCGTCCCACTTATCCAGGGGACGCATCTCCACGATGCCCGCATTGACGAACAGGATATCGATTTGCCCGAAGTGCTCCGCGACCGTCCTGGCGAGCTGAGCTTGCGCAGCGGCGGCGCCGGCATCGGAGGCGATCACCAGGACGTCTGGCCCGAGTTCCTTGCGCGCCTCCTCGAGCGTCGCGGGATTGTTGCCGGTGACGGCGACGCGTGCGCCCTCGCAGACAAACTCGCGAGCCGTGGCGAGGCCAATTCCGCTAGTGCCTCCCGTGATGAGTGCGCGTTTATTCTTTAACCGGTCCATTCGGGATTCTCCATTTCGCGTGCAGCAGCAGTCAGTTCCCCACTCCTACGGCGCTGGCGGAACTCGCCTCAGTCACGACAGCCGTGTGGCTCCAGGACCCTTCGCGCGAAATCCCCAGCTTGCGCATGCGCGAAATCAGGGTCGTCCGCGGCAGTCCAAGCCGTGCTGCCGCGCCGGTGCGGCCTCCTACCACCCAATTGGTCTTGCGGAGGGTTTCGGCAATGTAGATGCGCTCCATTTCGGCGAGCGTCCGGTTAGTCTCGCTCACTGTGGGCGGCGGGGTCGACTTCAACTCCGCGAGCGGCGGATGCAGCACCGTGCCCTCTGTCAGCAGCACCGCGCGCTCGATGAAGTTCTGCAGTTCGCGAATATTCCCCGGCCAGTCGTGATGCCGGAGGACTTCCATCACTTCGTCGGGAATCACGTCGACGAATCTGTTCATGCGAATCGAAAACTCTCCCACAAAGTGCCGGACGAGCAAAGGGATATCTTCGCCCCGTTCTCGCAGGGGTGGCAGATGCACCGGAAAGACGTTCAGGCGGTAGTACAGATCGGCTCGGAACTGGCGCGCATTGACCATCTGCTGGAGGTTCTGGTTGGTCGCCGCCACGATGCGCACGTCGACGCGGATGGTCTGCGAGCTACCCAACCTTTCGAACTCCTGCTCCTGAAGGGCGCGCAGCAGCTTGGGCTGGAGTTCCAACGGGAGGTCGCCGATTTCGTCGAGGAAGAGCGTGCCACCGTTGGCGAGTTGCAGGCGTCCGGCCCTCTGCGCCAGGGCGCCGGTGAAGGCGCCGCGCTCGTGGCCGAACAGCTCGCTCTCCAGCAGCCCTGCCGGAATGGCGGCGCAATTCAACTTGACGAAGGGCCCGCGCGAACGGCGGCTATGATTGTGGATGGCGCGAGCCACCAGCTCCTTTCCGGTTCCAGTCTCGCCCTGAATCAGTACTGCACAATCGGTGGGCGCTACCAGCGCCACTTTGTCGAGCACGTACTTGAACTTTGCCGACTCTCCGATCAGTTCCCGCTCGCCTGGCCTCGTCACTTAACGCCTCCTTGCTTGCTCCCCCGATCATTGTTCTCCGCGATGGTTACTACCACTTTGCCGCGATGTTGCCGCGAAACCCTGCCGGCATATGCCTCCGGGGCCTGGGACAGCGGAACCACGGCATCCACACTGGTGCGCAACCGTCCGCTCTGCAACAAGCTCGCGATCTCGATGAGCTGCTGTTGCTTTGGCTCCACCAGGAGAAACGTCTGTCGGATGCGTTCCTCGCTTGCGCTCCCTTCACCCGCCGCAATCGTGACCACGCGGCCGTTTGGATTGAGAACGCTCCACGACCGGCGCAGGGTTTCGCCGCCCACCGTATCGAAGACGGCGTCGATTTGTGCGGCTTGCTGTTCGAATGGCTGCGTCCGGTAATCGATTACCTGTTCGGCGCCCAGGCCGGTCACATATGGGATGTTGGCCGCCGAGGCGGTCGCGATGACGTTTGCGCCGTGAAGCCGGGCGAGCTGTACCACGAATCCGCCAACCGAGCCGGCCCCGCCGTGCACCAATACGCGCTCACCGGATTGAATTCGAAGGCGTTCGAAGAGCCCTTGCCAGGCGGTGAGAGCGCTGATGGGAACAGATGCCGCTTCGATGTGGCTGAGCCCGGCAGGCTTGAGCGCGACCGACTGCGCGGGCGCGAGGCAATACTCCGCCATAGCGCCGTCGGCGAACCAGTCGTTCATGCCGAATACTTCCTGCCCGAGCTCCCAGCCACCTGCGTTTTCACCCATTCCGGCTACGGCGCCGGAGAACTCGTGCCCGGGAATCGCATTCCTGCGCACCTCGCCTGACACAGTGTGCGTGGTGGGATACCAAAGCAGCTCGGTTGGAGTGACCGCCGCGGCAAAGACCCGGATCAGCAATTCACCCGCGCCCGGTTGCGGCTCGGGCGCGCTGGCCAGGGTCAATGCAGAACCCGACTCACCCAATCGGACCACTTGCATGGCTAGCTCGCATGCTCCGCGCGCCGCCGCCGGCCACTTACCAGATAAACTTGCGCCCGCGGCTCGAGCAGCGGGTCGTCCGAAGCCTCAATGCCATCCACACGCGGAATCGGATCGAAGATGATGCGCTGCTGTTCAGGCCCTTGATTCGGCAGAACGCTGCCCAGTTCGAGAGTGCCGAAGTCAACTTCCGGGCGGTCGGCGGGCCACTGTGCCGTAGCGTCGTCCACGATATCGCCATCGGCTGCAACCTGGACGGCGATCCGCATGTTGACCGCGCCTTTCTCCAGTGTGGTTGAAATTCCGTCGAAGAGGAAGTTCGGCGTCTGCTGTGCGACCGCGGCCGGGTCCAGATACTGGTTGGAACCGGCTGGGTGAATGCGAAAGCGGCCGAAGCGAGCGGCGCCATCGCCGTTCACAAATCGGAGAGCGTTGAGGGCGTAGTACGACTCCTTGAAGAAGCTGACCGGCACGGGCTTTGGCGTCTGCACATAACGCAGCGCCGCCGGATGAGTTCCGAGAAACACGTCGATGGGAGTGGGGTGCGCCACATCCGGCCCGCTGGCGCGAATGGCGTGAAGCAGCTCGATGAACTCCTCTACCGTGTGCGCCGGGAAGTCATTCACCGAATGGGCGATGATGTCGGTGTGTACGTGCTCGGCCAGATGAAACCGGATGGCCATGCCGCGTGGGCTGGCGTTCGGATCGGTATCGGGGATGGTGGGAATGCCGGTGGTATCGGAGAATCGGACGGTGACTGGCGTGGAGGCATTGCGCACATGCGGTGCACGCGTCAGAGAGGCCGCTTGCGGCGATGGGGTGAATCTGCCGGCGAGCAGAATCCCCTTGGCGTGTGCCGGCCGGAAACTCGGATGCGCTCCCTGGAGATCCCGGAACGCCTGGAGCACTTCTTCGGCAATCTTCTGGTCGGGGAGGGTTTTGGTTGGACTCATGCAACAACTATCGCGAATCGAGCGCCCGAAGACATCACAAGATCGAGGCCTTTTGGACTAACCCGATCAGACGGACGGCCGATACCTCATTTGTGGTAGCGGTCATGATTCCAGAATCACAGTTGGATGATGCCGCGGCGGACGGCGATGGCGATGGCCTGCGTCCGGTCATTTGCGGCCAGTTTTTCCATGATGTGCTTGATGTGTACCTTCACAGTCTCCTCAGAGATGAATAGCCGCTCGGCGATGTCGCGATTGCGATTTCCGCCAGAGACATATTGCAGCACTTCTACCTCCCTGGGGGTGAGGCTCTCGAAGCTCATGTGCTCGGCGAGCGTGGCGGCGACCTCCGGGGGAACCCGCTTTTTGCCGGCGTGAACCTGGCGGATCGCTTGGACGAGTTCTTTGGGCGGCGTGCTCTTCAGCATGTAGCCGCGGGCGCCCGCCTGCAAGGCCCGCTGGATTTCGGCGTCTCCCTCGAAAGTGGTGAGAATGATGACGCGAGCGTCCGGGAACTCACTTCGGATGGCAATCATGGCGTCGATACCGCTCAGGTCCGGAAGCCGCAGGTCCATGAGTGTCACGTCGGGGCGATGTTCGCGATGCTGGCGAATGGCTTCGGTGCCGTTCGAGGCCTGCGAGACGAGCGTCATGTCCGGCTGGCTGTTGATGATGGCGGCGAGACCTTCGCGCAGAAGGGGATGATCGTCGGCGCTCAACACACGAATTGGCGGAGGCTCGTTCATCCCTGTGGATCGAGAGTATCAGGAGAAAGCAGGGAAGGGAATCCTTACAATATGGGAAATGCGAATACCCCTTTCGAGTTATCGCGGTTGCATCGAGGTTGGGTGGCACTCTGGGCTAGAAGGGCGCTCATCAGGACTCCGGGGATGGATTACCGCCACGCCGAGAAATTCAAAGCGGCACCAGCCTTTACTTGGCCGCGACGTACCGCTTGGACGGAGAGACGGTTTTGCGGATTGGCCGTGAGAGACAGTACATGGGCAGAGGTAAGGAACCCTGGCTAAATCGTCACACTCGTTTTAATGTTCGGGTTTCCGCCACCACCCGGCTGGGCTGCGTCGCTTTCCGGAAATTCCACTCTTCGGCCACTGCGCGAAGACCCGTTGAGCCTTCACCGGGAAAACAACGACAACAGGTAGCGAAAGATACCCTAACAGTTTGTGGGTCAGTTCGCAGACGGGCGCTCCACGTGATCGATCACCAGAAACCGGACGGATGCTCTGGCAGGCTCCAACTTCAGGCCAAGTTGTTCCCGCACGGCGGAGAAGATATCAGGGCCGAGACGCGGCGGAGCGTCCGTTCCGGCGGGTGGGACGGGATTGGGGTCGAAGGTGAGCGTAAAATCGTAGTGGCCTTCGATGCCGGTATTGTCGATTACTTGCCGGTCGCCGATACGTGATATAAGCGAGAGCGCCCAGGCGAAATCTGCCATGGACTCGTGGGTGTAGCGGACGCCGGACGCCGTCTCCGCGCCAATGGCGCTGTCCGGCGTGCGGACCCGTGGGATGTCAGCCTCGAGCGTGTCACTCCGCCGTAGTTTCGGCCCGCCTTTGGCGACCGTGAGCGAGTACACCGGCGCTTCCCGAGTTTCCCAATGGATCTGCAATTTGAATCGGTCTGCGAGCAGCGACTGGAGCATCTGCCTCATTTCGCCGGAGCTCACGCGATGCTCAGCTTTTGCCACGATGTCAAAGCGACCATCGAAAGTGTGGTCGAGTCCCGAAATCTGCCGCAGATTGAGATCGTAGGCCAACAGTACCAGAGGGCCGACACCAATATCGAAAGCCGTGAAACGGTCGCTGCTGAATTGCACCGACATCCGCCTTTCTGCAGTGTTCGGCTTGACCGAGACGACTTCGAATGCCGGCGCCTGCGCGTACGATACCATTACTGCTGCGAGCATCAGGGTGACCGGTCTCATGCCCGAATGACGGCGCTCCAGTCGTTTTCGTGGAACAAACGTTGTTACAGGCACGGGTCCCAGAGGGATGAATCTCCTATAACGCCAAGAAAACGGGCTCATCGGAAAGTCCGCCACGTTAGTGTTCACAAAACCCCTTGCGCGGAGCCACTCGGAACCAGTTGAGAATAAAGGTTCAGTTCTTGAGGATCTGCCCGATTCACAAAACTACAGTATTATGAACACGCCTCCCCTGGAGAAAACTGGATAATTGTGACCAAGCCTACCCTGGTCGCCATTACGCTCGCGTCTTCACCAGTGAGCAGAATCCGGAGGCGCAGTTGCTCGCCTGCATCAGGCGGTCCGCCTGTCTGCGTTCGCGAGACACCGGCCGCCGGCGCGCCCAGCCGCGAATCAGCCGTCTTTGCCCGAGGTAGATCCAGTCGAATTCCCTTCGTTCCGGCGAACTCAGCTTTGCCGTCCAGAACAGCACCGGCGATCTGCGCGCTTATTGGGCCACTCCGATACCCGGTCAATCGGGCAAGCAGAGCGATGCGCCTGCTGCCCAAAGTGTCACCAGTGAAAGCTGCCGGCTGTTCTGCCGGACCGGATTCGCCTGAATCGGATCCAGCCGTGCTGCCGACAGGATGTTGGCGATCGCCTCACATAAATCAGTGCCCGGATCGTTGGCTGACGGCGGCTCGCACGGAAACGCCGTGTGTACACGTGCGAGCCGTTACCGTGTAGCGGAGCGTCATTCCCAACCGCCGCCCAGCGCTTTGTAGAGCTGAACTACGCTCACAAGTTCTGCGTAGCGGATCTGCGTCAACGTCAACTCGGCCTGAAAGAGGTCGCGATCGGCATCGAGCGCGTTCAGTTGCGTATCCACGCCGCCGCGATACCGGACATAGGCCAGGCGCTTGCGATCCTCCAGCGCGGAGACCAGCCCTTCTTGTTCCACGCGGCTCTCCCGCGTCCGCTGGTGAGCGATGAGCGCATCGGAAACTTCGCGGAAAGCCGTCTGAATCGACCGCTCATAGGCGACCTGTGCCTGATTGCGTTCGCCCTCGGCGAGCCGCACGCCGGATTTGAGGCGGCCTCCGGCGAAGATCGGCTGCGTGACCTGTGGAACGAAAGTCCAGGCCCCGTTCGGGCCTGAGAAAAGGTTCGCGAGCCGCGAACTTTGGCCACCGATGATCCCTGTCAGACTGATCTGCGGGAAGTACGCCGCCTTCGCAACCCCAATATTGGCGTTGGCCGCAACCAGCGCCTGCTCGGCGGCACGGATATCGGGGCGGCGCTCCAGCAGCGCGGAGGGCAGCCCTGCGGGAACTTCCGGCGGTAGTTCCTGCTCCAGGAACCGGCGGCCGCGGATTACCGTTGCAGGGTTTCGGCCAAGCAACAGAGAGATCTGGTTTTCGGTTTGTTCGATCTGCTGCCGCAAAGCGGGAACCGTTTCGGCGGCGCTGCGGACCAGTTCTTCGGCTTGCCGCAGATCGAGCAGCGTGGAGACACCGCCGGATTGTCTCTCGCGAACCAGGCGGAGAGATTCTCGCCGCGTCTCCAGCGTGCGTTGGGAGATCTCCAGTTCGTAGTCCAGTTGCAATAGCTGGAAATAGTCGGCCGCCACCTCGGCGACGAGCGTGCTGACCACAGCCTTGCGATTCTCCTCGGCATTCAGCAGGTTGGCGCGTGCCGCCTCGGTCGCCCGCCGGAGGCGTCCCCAGATGTCAATCTCGAAAGACAGGAGGTTGAGCCCGGCTTGCCCCCAGTTGCGGTTCTGGTTGGCGACAAACGACTGCGGCAAAGGAAACGATCCGTTGCGCGACAGCCGCGTAATCTCCAGCGCGCCCGACGCATCGAATTGCGGAAGCTGGTTCGAACGGGTAATGCCCAGGTTCGCCCGCGCCTCTTCGACTCGCGCCACGGCATCGCGCAGATCGTAATTCTGCACCAGTGCGCCCCGGATCAGCTCTTGCAGCTTTTCGTCGCGGAATACCTCGAACCATTTCAGGTCTGCGAGGGAGACGGCCTTAGGCTCGGGCAGCGGATCCGGCGCACGGAAATTGGCCGGAACCGCTACTTGAGGACGTCGATAGTTGGGTCCAACAGTGCACCCTGTCAACATGGCTGCCGCAGCGGCAATCGCAACATACCAAGCGCGCATAATCAGTCTCCCTCCGCTGGCGAGGGCGTCAGGCCGGCAGCCGGAACGCCCGCGCTGGAAAACTTTTCGACGACGACGAAAATGGCGGGAATCAGGAACCGGCCGATGAACGTCTCGACCAACATTCCTCCGATCACGGCCGTGCCCATCACCTGCCGGGCGATTGCACCTGCGCCGGATGCCGTCCAGAGCGGCACACAACCCAGAATAAACGCGAACGAGGTCATCAGAAGCGGACGCAGGCGAAGCCGCGCCGCGTCCAAGGCGGCATCCACGAGGGGCTTACCGCTCTCATACTCCGCCTTGGCAAATGCCACGATCAGGATCGAATTCTTGGCGGCAAGACCAATCAGCATCACCAGCCCAATCTGCGAATACACGTCGTTTTCGATCTGGATGTCGTACGCCGGCAGATACAGTCCCATCACCCATCGCCTGAGCCACAGCGCAGCGAAGGCGCCGAACACCGCCATCGGCGTGCTCAGCAGGACACTGAACGGCAAGGTCCAGCTCTCGTACAGCGCTGCCAGAATCAGGAACACGAAAACCAGCGAGGCGGCGAAGATCGCCCACGAAGGAACCCCTTGCTGCGATCTCTTCTCCTGGAACGACATGCCCATGTAGTCGTAGCCCATCTCGCGAGGCATGGTTCGATCGAAGGTCTCTTCGAGCGCTTTCATTGCCTGGGCCGAGCTGAATCCGGGCGCGGCCGATCCGATGATCTGTGCCGAGCGGTAGAGGTTATAGCGCATCGTGAATTCCGGCCCGTAGCGCCTTTCGAAATGCGCCAGGGCGGAGAGCGGCACCATGGCGCCCCGCGAGTTGCGCACATAGAACTGATCGATGTGATCGAGATTCGCGCGGTAATCGCCTTCGGCCTCGATGTATACCTGCCACTGCCGGCCAAAGCGGTTGAAGTAGTTCACGAACAGGCCGCCCATGTAGGCCTGAACGGTGCGGTAAACATCGTTAAGCGCGACTCCCTGCTTGAGTACCTTCTCGCGATCCACCTGGATGAACTGCTGCGGAACGCTGGGCAGAAAGGTGCTGACCAGGCCGGGTGCGATCTCCGGCCGCTTGGATGCGGCGCCGATGAACTTCTCGAGGTTGTCGGCGAGGAACTGCACGTCTTTGCCGGAGCGGTCTTCCAGCACGAATGTGAACCCGCCGGAGGTTCCAACGCCTGGAATTGCGGGCGGCGGAAAGCTTAAGGCAAACCCATCCGGCAGCCTGGAAAGCTCCTGGTTTACGTGATGCACGATCTCCTGGTATTGCGTCGCCCGGCTCTTCCGGTCGTGCCACTCGTCCAGGGTGACGAACAGGAAGCCCGTGTAACTCGTATTGACGAAGCTCAGGAGACTGAAACCAACTGCGCTGGTGGTGTATTTGACCCCCGGGGTATTTCGCAGAACCTGCTCTACCTTCTTGGTGGCCGCCTCGGTTCGTTCGAGCGATGCGCCGTTGGGGAGCTGGAGGTGCATGAACATGTAGCCCTGGTCCTCCACGGGGAGGAAGCTGGACGGCAGATGTGAACTTACGAAAAGGGCTCCCAGGCCGGCCGCGGCCAGCATCAGAAAAGCCACGGCGCTCTTCTCGATGAGGACGCCCGACCAGCGCAGGTAGCTTTGGGTGGACCGATCGAAGAAGCGATTGAACCGGTCGAAGAACCCGCGCAACAGGCCCCGGGTCTGGGTTCGCGGTTTGAGCAGCAGGGCCGCGAGTGCCGGGCTGAGGGTGAGGGCATTGAATGCGGAGAGCATTACCGAAATGGCAATAGTGGCGGCGAATTGCTGATACAGACGGCCGGTGATTCCGGGGATGAATACGGTCGGTATGAAGACCGTCGCCAGGACCAGTGCGATCCCTACCAGAGGTCCGGAGATTTCCTCCATCCCCTTAAAGGCTGCACTTTTCGGATCGAGGCCCTCCTCGATGTGGCGCTCCACCGCTTCCACAACCACGATCGCATCGTCGACGACCAGCCCAATCGCGAGTACCAACCCGAATAGAGAAAGCGTATTAATGGAGAAGCCGAACAGCGGGAAGAAGACAAATGTGCCGATCAGGGACACGGGCACGGCGAGCAGCGGAATCAAGGTGGCGCGCCAACTCTGGAGAAAGAGATAGACCACGATCGCGACGAGAGCAATCGCGATCGCGATGGTCGTGACGATCTCGCGCATTCCCTCAGTGACCGATGCGGTCGTATCGAGCGATACCACGTACTCCACATCCTGCGGAAATCGCTTCTTGGCTTCTTCCATGACTTTGCGGACACCACGTGCCGCGTCGACCGCATTGGTCCCGGGAAGCTGATACACGGCGATCACAGCGCCCGCCTGGCCGTTGATCCGGCCCGAGATCGAATAGTCCTGTGATCCCAGTTCCATCCGAGCCACATCGTGCAGGTGGACAATGCCGCCGTCAGGCGACTCGCGTATGATGATGTCGCCGAACTCTTCGGGCGAGGTCAGGCGGCCTTGCGCGCGCACCGACCAGGTGTATTCCTGGCCTTTCGGCGCCGGCGCTCCACCCACCTGGCCCGCTGGATTCACGGTATTCTGCGCCTGGATAGCCGACACGATCTCCGGAACGGTAATTCCGAGCTTCGAGAGCTGATCCGGCTTGACCCAGAGCCGCATGGCGTACTGGCCGGCGCCGAAGACCTGAACATTGCCGATGCCCGGGACGCGAGTCAGTTGGTCATTCAGGTTGATATAGGAGTAGTTGGCAAGGAACTTCGCGTCATAAGTTCCTTTTGGCGAGTAGAGCCCCATGACCATCAGCGGCGCGGTTACGGACTTCTGGACGGTCACCCCGAAATTCGTCACGTCCTGCGGGAGCTGCGACGCGGCCTGGGTTTCGCGCATTTGGGTCAGCATCAGGTCCGTATTGGGGTCGCTTGCGACGTCGAAGTTCACAATCATCGTCATCTGACCGCTGCCGCCAGCGTTCAGCGAGTACATGTAATTGAGATTGTCCACGCCGCTCATCTGCTGTTCGATAGGGGTGGCCACCGACTGCTCGATCGTCTGCGAGTCCGCGCCCACATACGTGGCCCTGATCTGCACTTCAGGAGGAGCGATTTGCGGAAACTGCGCGACCGGCAACTGCGTAATCACCACCGCGCCGATGATCACCGTGAGGATCGAGATCACCATCGCGACGATCGGGCGGCGAATGAAAAATTTCGACATCACTTGCCTCCTTTCGGGTTCACCACCGCTCCCGGCCGGATGTGGAAAAGGCCGTCCGTGACCACGCGCTCACCGGCATTCAGGCCGTCATTGATAATCCAATCCGAGCCGACCCGGTCGCCGACTTTAACGGACGCGAACCGGACAGTGTTGTTCGCATCCACCACCGGGACGGTGTAAGTACCTTGCGTATCGATGACGGCCCGTTGTGGCACCAGCAGTGCGCCAGTCAGGATGCCGATGGCAGCGCGCACCTTGGCATACTGGCCAGGCCGTAACGTATTCCCGGAATTTGGAAAGAGCCCGGTCAACTGGATGGCGCCTGTTGTAGGGTCCACCTGCCGATCGGCGAAAGAAAACCGGCCCGGCTGCCGATGTACACTGCCGTCCGCGAGTACAAGTTGCAGTTCCAGCTTGTGAAGCGTGTCGGCGCGCGTCAGGCTGAGGTACTCCTGCTCGCTCACCGTGAAGTTGGCCTTGATGGGATCGAGCGTCGATACCGTGGTGATCGCGTTGCCCGCCGGTCCGACCAGGTTGCCGACCTGAGTAGTGGCCGCGCCGGCGATCCCGTCGATCGGGGACGTGAGGCGAGTGAAGCTAAGGTTCACCTTGGCCGTTTCCAGGGCAGCTTCCACGGCCGTCACTCCGGCGCGAGCCGCTTCAATCTGCGCCTTTGCGGTCTCCACCTGGGCCTTTGATGCGGCCACTTGCGCCTTCAGCGCCCGGTTGCTCTGGCGGGCGTTATCCAGGTCCTGTTGGGTGATGGCCTGCTGCTGGGCGAGCGGAATGTAGCGGTCCTCATCCATTTGCGCCTTGACCTGATTCGCCTCGGCGCTGTCAAGCTGCGATTGCGCCTGTACGAGTCCCGCCTGGGCTTGGGACAACTGAGCGCGGGCTTGTGCAAGCTGTCCGCCGGCTTGATCCGCCGCCGCTTGAAACGGCCGCGGATCGATTTCGAAGAGCAACTGGCCTTTTCGGACAAACGAGCCTTCAATGTAGTCCTGTCGTAGCAGATACCCGGTTACTTCGGCTTTGATGGCTGCATTGACCAGGCCGTCGAGCGTCCCGACCCATTCGCGCTCAATCGGGAGATCCCGCTTCACGACGGCCGCTACTTCGACTTCCGGCGCTGCCACTGCGGAACTCGGTGCAGTAGCTTCTTTCGCGCGGCTACCCAGAACCAGGACTCCCGCGATCAGCAGCAGAGCCGCGGTGATGCCGAGAATTCCGTGATGTCTTTTCATTTTCCATTTCTCCCCTCGCGTGGGCGTCGCGCCTGCTCCCCAGCGTGCGCAAAGGTCCAGTCTGCTCCGAAATGCGCGGCTGCCCATTCCTTAAACTTGCGATCAGGTGCTTGTTTTCCACTCCCGAGGCGATCAGTTCGGCGCCCGCGATCTTCATCTCAGCCAGCAATCTCTCGCCGGCTTCATCGATGAAGATGACCTCCTTCAGGTCCACGACCGCCCGTGCCAGCGGCGCCCGTTGCCGGGCCTCCCGCCAGCACGAACGGAATTCGTCTACCCACGGACCGGCCAGGCGGCCGTAGAGGCTCCAACACTGCCTCCCCGCAGTGTCGGAGTAAGACACCCGAAGCATCGCCACTTACCTGTTCGCGGTTGACAAGAGGCATGCCTGCGGCCAAGGTGGCGTTCGCTCATTCTGAAGTATTTAAGTCCTTGCGGGATTGGAGGGGCGCGCCGGACGTTCGGTACATGCCGTGATTTCGGCATTGCCGGGAAACGGCGAGGTACTTCGTCACACGAATTGGGCGCGATGCCGGTTGAACGCGGGCATCCGCCAGTTCTTCGGTCCGACTCTCAAGGATCGAAGCGTCGCCGTCGTTTATCGGCTCGCTGATCTGTTGGCTTGCCCGCTCATTGGCATTGGGACAGCCTGGTGAGTTGGAAGTGCACGTATGTGTTCGACGAGTTCGGCTATCAGGCGATCGCATTTCAGCACTGCGGCATTCACGCAGGTGAATGCTGCAAAGGCTTGGGTCCCACGATGGTTCTTGAAGCACTGCGGGCGTGGATTGCAACGCCCGCTCCGCTCGATTCGGTCGGCCGCGCCCGGCTTCGGAAACCAATATCGGGACGCTGCCGGTCTAGCGACGCAATGCTAACACGGCCGCTGATGTTCACCGAAAAAAACTGCGGGTTGCGGTTTTCGACCTCGACTCTCGCTTGGAGATCTGAAAAGGGGAAGGGCAATATGGCGAGAGCGGGACGCGTAGCCGAATTTCAACAGGTACGGGGGCGATGTTGCACGACTCTTGAATTTCGACGTTGCGCAAGATCGACTCAAACCTGAACATCAAGCATGGCTGAGAAACAACGTTGTCCGATTGCTGCGCAAGGGCTTCATCATGGCAAACGCCCGATACAACCCATACACCGACAGCTTACAGCCCCAGCTTAGCGGCGGCGTTATCGCGGAATAGACCTCTCCCGCGGACGTACTTGCGCAAGGTATCGAGCGAACGGTGGCCGGTCTGACGCATGATGTCAAACTCCCGCGCACCGTTGAGATACGCCTGGGTACAGAAGCCCGCCCGCAGACTATGCCCGGCATAAATCCGGGGATCGAGACCGGCGGCTTGAGCGGCCCGCTTCACGATCCCACCAATGGAATCTTTGTGCAGACCCCGGGGATTGATGTGGCCATGGCGGTCGATGTGGCGGAACAGCGGTCCGCTGGCGATCTTGGAGGCGGCCATCCAGTCCCGCCAGGCGCGCACCGGGCAGGTCTCCGGCGTCGAGCCGTAAGGAATAGCGGATTCCCGCCCCTTGCCCTCCGGATCGGTCTTCGAGCGCAGGATGCGTACCAGCAAGCCTTCCTTGGTTTCCTCGACATCTTCCACCCGGATGGCGGCCAGTTCCGACCGCCGGAAAGCGCCGGCGAAGCCGGTCAGCAGCAAAGCGCGATCGCGAATCCCGATTAAGCCGCAGGGGAGGGAATCGACGATTGCCCGCAGATCGCCCGTGAACAGCGGCTGCTTGCCCTTCTGGGCAGTGCCGTGGACGCGGCGGATGCCCTTGAGCGTCTCGCCCACGCTGAGATGCTCCATGAGCGCCGGCGCGGGCAACCCGGCCGCCCGGTGGACTTTGTTGATGGAGGTGAGCCTCCGGGAGAGGGTCGAGGGGCGGTGGGTGGCGGCGATCTCTCCCAGGTAGAGCCCCACGGTTTCGGGCTCGGCGGGAAGAGCCGGAAATCCCTTCTGCCGGCACCACTCTTCGAAGTGGCGCCAGTCGGCGCGGTAAGCGCGCAGGGTGGCATGGGACTTGGCGGAGAGGATATAGTTGCGGGCCTGGCTGGTGAGACGATCCAACTCAGCCGCATCGGGGGCGATGCGGGCGAGTGGTGCAGCTTGCTGCTCCAAGGCTTGGCACGAGGCGACTGTCATAGACCACCAGAATGCACCTTTATATTAACCCGACGCGGGAAGGCACGGATACAGTGTTACACTGATCCTGTGGAAATGCGGAACATCACCATCGCGCTTCCTGCGGAGTTGGTTCGCGCGGCGCGGATCTTCGCCGCCGAACGCGATACCACTTTAAATGCCCTCCTCCGCGAGATGCTGCAAGACCGGTTGAACCAAGAGGGGCGGATGCAGGCGGCTGTCGAGCGGCTGCTCGCCATCGCAGAACACGGACCCTGGTCGCACGTCGACCCTCGATCCTTCCGGCGCGAAGAACTCTATGAACGCCGCTAGGTCATTCTTTGACACCAACATCCTGCTTTACCTTTATAGCGATGCCGACCCGGACAAACAGAAACGGGCCAGGGAACTCTACCGCGAGCACGCCTTGTCCGGCGCGATCCTGATCAGCACCCAGGTGATTCAGGAGTTTTATGCTGCTGCCACCCGCAAGCTGGCGATACCCCGGCCCACCGTTCGTGAGTTGACCGAAGCGTTATTCGAACTACCCCTCGTAATCGTTAACCCCACGCATATTCACTCCGCGATGGATCACGAACTGCGGTACCAGATTTCGTTCTGGGACAGTCTGATTCTCGCGGCTGCCGAAGCGGGCGGTGCAGAGGTACTGTACACCGAGAATTTGAACGATGGCCAGCAATACGGCGGGATCCTGGTGCGGAACCCATTTCGGGGATCGAGCCTTTGAATCCCAGATCCCGATTCGAGCGGCGGGTGGCGGGAAATCGACGATTCGGCCGGAAAGAGGTTGAGCCGGACCTGAATGTGAAAGAGGCCGGACACACAGCCGTCCAATCGGTCGCGCTGCGGGAAGGGGAGCTTTGGGTCGGCGCTAGTTGGCGGTCGGATTTTTATCAATGTGGTCGATGACCAACACTTCCAGCAGAGCCTTCTTCCGTTCCAGGCTGAGACCCAGTTGTTCAGGAAGAGCCCGAAGGTAGGCGCTCTCTAAATCAAGCGCCCCCCTGCTATCGAGGACCGGCTTGTCATCAGCGTCGAGGAGATAGCGTGAGAGGTCCAGGGTGAAGTCGAAAGTGCCAGCCAGTCCGGTCTCGTCCACCACATGGCGTGAAGTAAAGGGAGGGTCCATGATCTGGGCGAAACGCGCCATCGAGACCCTTTCGAACCTTGTGGCCTGCAACCCCGCGGGCTTGATGGACAACTCCCCCGCGTTCACGGATTTTTGGAGTTTAGGTCCGTTCCGAGCCAGCACCAAAGCGTAGACGGGGAGTTCTCTTTGTTCCCGATGGAGGGTCAGCCCGAGACGCTCTTGCAACAGACTCTGAAGCATTAGTTTAAGCTGCGACTCGGGAGCAGGTCCGGCGCTCTTCGCGACGATATCGTAAATCACGTCGGTAGGACGGTCGCGCCAGTCGGGGCCGACTACCTGGAAATGCTGGAATCCGTAGGCCCACTCCAGGCAGTTTCCAAGAGTTGCGTTGCGAAAGGAAAGGCCGGCCGGTGAGATCTCGCGAACCAACGCCCTCCGCGGGGAGTCGACGGGAAGCCTCTTGACGGACGCTACCTCGAAGGCCGGCGCAACTCCGCCGGGTTGGGCGAAGAGACAACCGCACGCGGACCACAGTGCGACTGCCAGCCTCATTTCCCTGTCGGCTCCATGCCGAATAGACGAGAGGGCACGGATGGACGTGCAGTCGATGGCCCGGCCTAACCAGTCAATGCTGTTCACTTCAGGCTTGCATCCTGACTCCAAGCCGTGGGTTGTGGAGCCAGTTTGCGGGTGGCGCGGCAATACCGGTGGAACCTATAGGGCCTTAACCTAGCGAAGGCCGAAATTTCGGCAAAGCATGGCTTAAGTGAGGATCCTGGCTAAACGTCATACAGCAGGAAGCCGCTACCCTATTTCTCAACTGGTTCCCAGCTATTCCGCGCAGAGGGTGAACATCAAGGCGTTGCCACTTTCCGAGGTTACAGGCAGTGAACCCAGACCACCTGCGCCGCCGCTCTTTGTGGCTGATCCTGGGTTGCCAGCGGATTGCCCGTCCGTGTGGCGAGATCGATATAGAGCGCGTCATAGGGCGTCAGCTTATGGTCGCGGCAGAGGATCTGGACCGGCCCGGCGACTTGTTCCAGGGACGCATAATCGAGGACCGGGTTTAGGGCGCGCAAGTCGTCGAGGAAGGCTTGTGTCTGTTGCGGCGTGATGCGGCCCTTCTTTTCGCCGAGCAACAGGATGTTGAGAACCTCAAGCGACCAGAAGGACGGCACAAGGGCTTGCTCGCCGGTCGAGCGCGTTTCATGGACATTGGCGTTTGTTCGTCGGGAAAGCACCAGGATAAAGTCACCGAGGCATCGACAACGATACCGCTCACGGACGCGCCTCGTGGCGCAATTCGCGGATCGTCGTGCCGCCAAGTGAGAGCCGGTGGGTCTTGCCGAAGGCCTTGAGCCGTTCGATGGCCGCATCCCTTGCGGAGGTTGCCGCAGGTTTACCAGCTTCGGACGGAATATGTGCCGCCTCCTCAAGCAATCTCGCGGCATAGGCCTCGATCGCGCAGCCTTGCGCGGCGGCCTGGCGGGCGAGTTCGGCCTGAACCTCGGGGGCGATATCAAGAGTGATCGTCATGGCGTCTCCCCTGCCCGGCTCACGCCGACAGGGCCTCTGTTTTCAGGTTATCTCACTTACTCTACGCGGGCCGGCGAAACCTGCCATCTGAAAAGTGGCCGCCAGTGTTCCCTTGTGTTGTTTGAATGGCGTCTCCCCCGGACAAAGTCCGGGAGCCGCGCTCTCATGTAAGCACGGAGCCCCCGTTCGGGTTTCGATCGCTGTCGCGCCTGTTGAGGGCATACCGCGCCAGCCTGTTTCCGCGCTGCCGCGAGTTGCTAAGCGGCGCTGCCCCTCGCGCGCACAAGTATTTTCTGCGATTTAAATGCTAGTCGACAGCTCCGCCGGGATGTTTCCAGCAAGCCTCAAACTATAGAGCTGAGAATGTCCTCTTATCAGATGTTAGAAATTAGCGCATTTTACGCAATCGCGCACGAACGTATAGGAATCCCCGGCTGTGTTCTCTCGTCCATGCACGCGGCGCCCATCGATTTCCGTCCTGGCGGCGGCGAATCTCGACAGGCAAGAAAGCTGCAGGAAGGCAGTTTCGCGGCGACTCTATCAGCCGTCTCAACGTTGTCGCTTCTGAACGCCGCCTTTTCGTGACCGCAATTCTGCCGGACTTTCGAGATTCCGAATTGGTCCAGGGTTTAGCTTCTCGCGCTGACGTGCGGCGAACGCTTCGAGCCATTCCGCCAACTGAAGCCGCCTGGTCCTACATCACCCTTCATTCCTGGGGTTATGCAGCGCTCCGTATGATGCAATTATGTGTGTCAACCGCTTTTTCCACCTGCCCACGTGACCTTCCGCCGTGCCGGAATATCGACACACGACTAGGCCGTCGCACAGACCCGCTTCTGTTCGATACCGAGCTTGCGCATCCGATACTGCAGCGTGGTGCGCTTCAACCCCAGCCGAGCCGCGGCGCCATTCTGTCCGCTAATCACTCCACGGCTATTCGTCAGCACTTCGATGATGTGGTCCCGCTCCGCATCCGCTAAAGTCCGGACAGCGGCCGGGTTCTCCCGCCGGGTCAGCGCCTTCAACTCCGGCAATGGAGGGCGAAACACTCGTCCCGTCGATAGAATCACGGCGCGCTCGATGAAATTCTGCAGCTCTCGAATATTGCCGGGCCAATCGTGGAACTGCAGCATTTCCATCACTTCGTCCGGAATCACGTCGATCTCCCGATTCATCCGCGAGGAGTACTTCTGCACGAAGTACCACACCAGTTCCGGGATGTCCTGAGGCCGCTCGCGCAACGCCGGCAGAGTCACGGGAAAAACGTTCAGCCGGTAATACAGATCGGCGCGGAACTTCTTTTCGCGGACCATCTGGGCCAGGTCGAGATTGGTGGCCGCCACCACGCGAACGTCCACTTTGACGGTGTGGCTGCTGCCCAGCTTTTCGAATTCCTGCTCCTGCAGGGCGCGCAATAATTTGGGCTGCAACTCCAGGGGAAGGTCCCCCACCTCGTCCAGAAAGAGCGTCCCGCGATTGGCCTGTTGGAAACGGCCCGTCGTCTGCATAACAGCACCCGTGAAGGCGCCGCGTTCGTGTCCAAAAAGTTCGCTCTCGATCAGTCCGGCAGGGATGGCGGCGCAGTTCACCTTGACGTACGGTCCACTACGGCGCCGGCTCTGCTCATGGATGGCACGTGCTACCAGCTCTTTTCCGGTACCGGTCTCGCCATGGATCAGGACAGCCGTGTCGGCGGGAGCAACCATTTGAATCGCATTGCAAACCTCGCGCAGTCCGCCATCGGCGCCAATCATCTTGTGCTCGGCCTCCGCTATGGGAGTCGGAAACCGGAAAACCGTTTTGGGCATCGTAGCCATCATGTCAGGGCTCCTTATCGATTCAAGTCTGGACAGTCACCACTATGAAGGTTTTTGCGACAGAAGCCATCACGCATTCGGAGGTTTTTGTTCTCACACTGTTGCTGGAATAATTGCTAACCCTAAAGCAGTAGCGCGGACTCACTCATCGATTTGCCTGCCCACGGTGTCGATGGTTTGACCATTGCCGGACTGCCGTCAGCCGGAGCCTTCCATCCGCCCGCCTGAAACTCCTTTAACTTCTTGATTTTCAAGCCCCCTGCCGAAACCCACCCACTGGTGTCTGGAGTGCCTCTGCTTCCGCGTCCGAAAGGTTTAACTCACCAGCCAGCTTTTCAGGAAGCCGCCGGGAGTTTACAAGAGCAACTTAGGGGAATACGTGTATGCCCTTCATACCGAGATCGTGCGGAAGTCTACGGATCCAAAGATCCGTCCCCTTCCTGTTCTGCATCGTGGGAATACTCCTGCTGGACGTGGATTGCGCCCCCAATTCGGTTGGAGCTACGCCAGCCCCGCTGCTGCCGGTTCAGGTAGTTGACGTCAAGCAGCAAGACGTTCCCGTTTATCGCGAATGGATTGGCACGGTGGACGGGTTGGTCAACGCCGATATCAAAGCCCAGGTATCGGGGTACCTCACCGAGCAGACCTACGCTGAGGGATCGTACGTCAAACAGGGCCAGTTGCTGTTTCAGATCGACCCCCGCCCCTTCCAGGCGGTTCTGGACCAATCCGAAGGTCAGCTCGCTCAGTCGCAAGGGCTCCTGGCCCAGGCTCGCGCACAACTGGCCACGGCGGAGGCCCGAGTGGCCGTGGCCGAGGCCGACCAGCGGCGCACGCAGCTCGATGTAGACCGCTACACGCCACTTGTTCAGCAACAGGCCATCACGCAGCAGGATTTCGATAACGCCACGCAGAACAATGTGGCGGCCAAAGCGCAGCTTCAGGCCGCCAAGGCACAAGTAGAAACCGCCAACGCCCAGATCATTGCCGCCAGCGCCGCAGTGCAGACCGCCAAAGCTGCCGTGGAGACGGCGCAGATCAATCTCGGTTTCACCCATATCCAGTCCCCCATCGAAGGAATTCCGGGCATCGCCCAGTTACAAGTCGGGGCGCTGGTAAGCCCGGCGAGCGGTGTGATCACCACGGTTTCGACGGTCGATCCAATTAAGGTCTACTTCACCCCCAGCGAGCAGGAGTATCTCGATTTCACCCGCCGCTATCCAACGGCCCAACTGCGCCAGCAGCAGTTGAACGAGCGCGTGCTGGAACTGATTCTCGCCGATGGGTCGGTCTACGCGCACAGGGGTAAGATCTCCTTCGCCGACCGCCAGGTCGATGTGCGAACCGGCGCGATTCGTTTGGCCGGAGTCTTTCCCAATCCTGGCAATAGCCTCCGCCCCGGACAATACGGCCGGGTCCGGACCGTGGTGCGCACCGAACCGGGAGCGTTGCTGGTTCCGCAACGCGCGGTCATCGACCTTCAGGGTACCCGGGAAGTCGCGGTGGTGGAAGCGGGAGACAAGGTGCGCATCCAGCCCGTCGCCCTCGGGGATACCGTAGGTACCGATTGGGTGATCCGCGAGGGGGTGCATCCGGGCGAGCGGGTAGTCGTCGAGGGCGTGCAGAAGGTACGGCAGGGGATCCAGGTGGCTCCCAAACCGTACGAAGGCAGGTAACCCGTCATGTCGAAATTCTTTATCAACCGTCCGATCGTAGCGATGGTGATCGCCCTGTTCACCGTCATCGTGGGCGCCGTGGTCATCGTCGGATTGCCGGTGGCGCAGTTCCCCAATATTGCGCCGCCCGAAGTGCAGGTGAGTGCCACTTATGTAGGGGCGGACGCGCAAACCGTCGAGCAATCGGTAGCCACGCCGATCGAGCAGCAGATGAGCGGCGTGGACAACATGAACTACATGTACTCGCTCAACGCCACCGCGAACGGGCAAATGCGCATGATCGTGGATTTCGATGTGGCCACCGATCCCAATACCGATCTGATTCTGGCGCAGAGCCGGGAGACCCAGGCCGCGTCGCAACTCCCCACGGACGTCACCAACTACGGCGTGACGGTGCAGAAATCGGTGCTGGCGCCGCTGATGCTCGTCGCCCTGTACTCGCCCAGGGGCACTTACAGCGATCGGTTCCTGGCCAACTACGCGTACATCAACTTGAATGACCCGCTCACCCGCGTGAAGGGTGTCGGAACGATCCAGGTGTTCGGCGCCGGACAGTACGCCATGCGCCTCTGGGTGAAGCCCGATCAGTTGGCGAAACTGCAGATCACTGTGCCTGAGGTAGTGGCCGCTCTGCAAACGCAAAATACCGTCAATCCGGCCGGCCAGGTGGGCAGCGAGCCGATTCCGAAAGGGCAGTCCTTCACATATGCGGTGCGCGCGCAGGGCCGTCTCACTTCGCCTGAAGAATTCGGACAGATCGTGGTTCGCGAGACTCCCGAGACCGGAATCGTCCGTGTGAGCGACGTCGCCAGAGTCGAACTGGGCTCGCAAGACTACAGCGTCAGCGGCCATCTGAACGGCAAGCCGAGCGCCGTGATCGCCATCTATCAGTTGCCCGGCTCCAATGCGGTGGAGACGGCCGCTGCTGTGCGGCGCATGTTGGACGATGCGAAGCGCCGTTTTCCCGACGATATCGATTACGTGATTCCCGTCGATACCACCCGCGCGGTAAATGAGGGAATGAAGGAGATCGTGGAGACGCTCCTCATCGCCATCGTGCTCGTGGTGGCGGTGGTCTACCTCTTTCTGCAGGGCTGGCGATCGACACTGATTCCGCTGTTGGCGGTGCCGGTATCGTTGATCGGTACATTCATCGCCTTCCCGATCTTCGGCTTCAGCGTGAATACGCTGTCGTTGTTCGGCCTGGTGCTGGCGATCGGCCTGGTGGTGGACGACGCCATCGTGGTGGTGGAGGCGGTGGAGCGGCATATTGAGGATGGCCTCTCTCCCAAGGAAGCCGCACTCAAAGCCATGGAAGAGATTTCGGGGCCGGTGGTTGGCATCGCACTGGTGCTTTCCGCGGTATTCATTCCGACTGCGTTCATTCCCGGCATCACCGGCCGGCTCTATCAGCAGTTCGCCGTCACGATCGCGATTTCGGTCATTCTCTCGGCTTTCAATGCGCTCTCTCTGAGCCCGGCGCTGGCCGCCCTGCTTCTGAAGCCCAAAAGAGAAAGCCGGGGGCCTCTGGCCCTGTTCTTCGGCTGGTTCAATCGCCTATTCGGCAAAGCCACGAATGGTTATGTGCGACTCTCCGGCGTGCTGGTGCGGAAGAGCGCCTTCGCAGTCGTGTTGTTGATCGTGTTCGGGGTAGCGGGGATTTGGATCGGCGGCAAGGTCCCGACCAGTTTCGTTCCCGATGAAGATCAGGGATTTTTCTATGTCAACGTGCAGCTTCCCAATGCCGCCTCTTTGCAGCGGACGGAGGCGGTTGTGGCGAAGATCCAGAAGATTGCTTCGGAAACGCCGGGCGTCGAGTATATGACCAGCATCACCGGCTTCAGCCTGCTCAGCCTGGTGCGCACCAGCTACAACGCCTTCGCATTTATCAGCATGAAGGACTGGGGCGATCGCAAGACCAACAGTCAGCAGTTCCAGGCCATCAAAGCGCACCTGAATGCCGAGCTCAACAAGCTGCCGGAGAGCGTGGCGTTTGGATTCTCGCCCCCCGCGATTCCCGGCGTCGGCACTTCAGGTGGATTCACCTTCATTCTGGAAGACCGCTCCGGCAGCGATCCGCAATTCATGTCGGACAACCTCAACAAGTTCATGGCGGCGGCCCGCAAGCGCCCCGAGATCGGAAGCCTTTCCACCACGTATCTGCCGAGCGTGCCGCAGCAGTTCGTGATGGTCGACCGCGATAAGGTGATCAAGCAGGGCGTGCCCATCAACGACGTCTATCGCACCATTCAGGCGTTCATGGGCGGCCTGTTCGTGAATTACTTCAATCGCTTCGGGCGCCAGTGGCAGGTGTACGTGGAGGCCGAAGGCGACTACCGCACCAAACCGGAGAATGTCGGGCAGTTTTACGTGCGCAACGCCGTGGGCGAGATGGTGCCGCTATCGGCGCTGACCAGATTCGAGACGCGCAACGGTCCGGAATTTACCATGCGCTTTAACGAATACCGCGCCGCGCAGTTGAACGGTGGTGCGGCGCCGGGCTTCAGCTCCAACCAGGCGATGAAGGCGCTCGAAGAGGTGTTTGCGCAAACCATGCCGCGAGAGATGGGCTTCGACTACTCCGGCATCTCCTACCAGGAAAAGAAGGCGCAGGAAGGCGTATCGGCATCGGTCATTTTCGGATTCTCGCTGCTCTTTGTATTTCTGGTCCTGGCCGCGCTCTACGAAAGTTGGAGTCTGCCGTTCAGCGTGTTGCTCAGCACCCCGGTGGCGATCTTCGGAGCTTATGGCGTGTTGTGGCTGCGGCGAACCCTGTTGAGCCTTTACGCACCCGCCTACATGGTGCAGATCGAAAACGACGTCTATTCGCAGATCGGCCTGGTGATGCTGATCGGGCTGGCGGCGAAGAACGCCATCCTGATCGTCGAGTTCGCCAAGGACGAATTCGAGAAGGGCAGGCCGCTGGCCGAAGCTGCCATGGAGGGGGCACGCCTGCGACTGCGGCCCATCCTCATGACGTCGTTCGCCTTCATCCTGGGTTGCGTGCCCTTGTGGACCGCCAGCGGCGCAGGCGCGGTTGCCCGCCAGATCATGGGGACCACGGTGATCGGTGGGATGGTGGCGGCTAGCGGAATCGGCATCTTCCTCATTCCCGCCATTTTCTACCTGGTGGAGAAGGTCTCGGGAGCCGCGCAGAGAGCACCCGCCATCGCCCCACCGCAACTTCTGCCAGGAGAGGGAGACTGACCATGCGGACACGTGCTTTTCTGGTCGTAGCCTCAGCCTTACTGGCGGGTTGTGCCGTCGGACCGAATTACAAGCGGCCTGACATCGCCGTGCCCGCGGCCTTCCGCGCGCCGGAACCGCTGCCGCCCAATCAGGCCGCCTCGCTCGCCGACCTCAAGTGGTTCGAAGTCTTCAAAGATCCGCAACTGCAGGGCCTGATTCGCACCGCCCTGGAGGGGAATTACGATTTGCGAGATGCGGTCACTCGGGTCGAAGAGGCTAGAGCGGGACTCGGAATCGTGCGCTCGAATCAGTTTCCGCAGTTTGGCGCTGGCGGAAACGTGGAGATCAACCGGCTTTCGCGCGAAGGAGCTACTCCAGTGCCGCCTGCGCTACTGCCCTCGCAAAACCGAAACTTCGGGACTGCGCTACTCCAGCTCCTGTCGTTTGAAGTGGACATCTGGGGCAAGCTGCGGCGTTCGACAGAGGCCGCGCGCGCCAACCTGCTGGGCTCCGAAGAGTATCGCAAGGCGGTGGTGACCACGCTGGTCAGCGATGTGGCGACGTCCTATTTGAACCTGCGCGAGCTGGACTACACGCTCGAAATCTCCAGGCGGACGCTCGCGACCCGCCAGGAATCTCTCTCGCTCACCCAGTCGCGACAGAGCGGAGGGGTCTCGACGCTGCTCGATTTCCGCCAGGCGCAGCAGTTGGTGTACACCGCCGCGCAAACTATTCCTACCATCCAGGAGCAGATCGAACAGACCGAAAACCAGATCACTCTTCTGCTGGGGAAGAACCGGGGGAGTATCGACCGGGGGCGTAGTTTCACCGAACAAGATCTGCCTCCGGATGTTCCCGCGGGCCTGCCGTCGACGCTGTTGGAGCGGCGTCCCGATATTCGGGTAGCGGAGCAGAATCTGATTGCCGCAAATGCGCAGATCGGCGTGGCCCGCGCGGCGTATTTCCCCAAGGTGAGCCTCAGCGGAGCATTGGGTGGGGCGAGCACGCAGTTGACGCACTTGTTTAGCGGTCCTGCCAGCACCTGGAGCCTGGTGCCGCAGGTGACGCAGCCGATTTTTACCGCCGGCGCGATCAAATCGAATGTGCAACTCGCGCGAGCCGAACGCGAGCAGGCGCTGGTGCAATACGAGAAGACCATCCAAACGGCCTTCACTGAGGTGTCGAACGCGCTGATCGCGCATCAGCGGATGCGTGAGAGCCGTGAGCAGCAGGAGGCGTTGGTGACGGCGCTGGAGGACCGGCTTCGTCTGGCCTATCTGCGTTACCGCGGTGGTGTGGATACCCAGCTCAACGCGCTGGATGCCGATCGCGACCTGTTTCAGGCGCAGTTGGACCTGGCGCATCTGCGGTTGGAAGAGATTTTGACCGTCGTGCAGCTTTACAAGGCCCTGGGCGGCGGATGGCAGTAGAGGCAGGCGGAGGAAAAGAAAATCATGTCGAGGGAAACGTTCACCAACTTATTGGCACCGCACCTGAAGCCGCTGCGCCAACTGGTCCGGATGCGGATTCGCACTTCCGACCATGCGGAGGACATCGTGCAGCAGACCCTGCTCATGGCCTACGCGCGGCGGGATCAGTTGCGAATGCAATCGAAGTTCAAAAGCTGGCTCTGGTCCATCGCGTTTAACGAGATGCGTGCCTTTCTACGTGGGCTGCGCGAACAGGTTTCGCTGGACGAGTTTCCGAATCTCGAACCCGTGGATCGCAATTTCTGCCCCATGGCACGATATGAGGAACTCGAGCGAGCCGAGCGTCTGCATGAAGGGCTGGCGGCCCTGACGGAGCGGGACCGTACCGCGATCCGGTTGGTGGACTTTCACGGCTTGTCGATGGCAGAGGCGGCCGATCGATTGGCAGTCTCGCTGCCGGCGGCGAAGTCTTCGCACTATCGCGCACGGCAGCGATTAGGACAAACCCTTCGTCAGGCGGCGTAGGCGGCTGGCGCGTCTGCTCCGTCGTTTGATGTGCGTGATGCGGTATGCCGCAACAACGCAGTCCCCGGTCCGGAACTGGACCGGCGCCGCGGCGGCAATGAAGGGCGCCACCGCAGCAATGGACGCGAAGAAGCCCGACGCCAGGAAGAATTTGCTGCCTGTTACCGCATCCCCCTCGGGACGCTGCGGTACTGGGAGCAGGGCAGGGCCGAGCCGAGCCGGATCAACCCACGCGCGCATATCTGACGCTCATTGCACGTGACCCCGGCTATGTTCACCGCACCTTAAACAAAGCTGGATAGAACGTTATGAGCGAAGAGAGATACTACTGCCTCATGCGATCCCGGTAATCCTTTTCGCCCGCGCGCCGGGAGATCCTCCATATCAGCAGCAGTCCCAACCCAATAAGCCAGGCTGCCGACGGTTCGGGTGCGGACTGGCTGGCGGTAACGTCCACCTCGAAGGGAACTTGCAGGTCGAAGAATCCGGTGGCGCAGGTGGGACAGATGTTGGGATCGGTGGAGAAGGCCTCGTAATTCAAATCCAGCAGGCCGCTGTCCGAATCTCCGGGAACGGCGCCCGGGTCGATGACGTAGGCGCCGATTCCCAGCATGTTGGTGTTGTCGAAGGCCTCGGTCCAAGGCGCGGTGTTGGGATCGAGGACGCCGTTATCGGGTCCGCCCAGCAGGCCGGCGAAATCGGTGTAGGTGCCCAGAAGTGGGTTGGTTTCGTCGATCAACGCCGAGGTCACCACCGAGATCCAACTGGTGGAGTCGGAAGTGAGCGTGAATCCCCAGCCCACGGTGCTGCCGGGCGCGCCTTGAATCGTGCCGCCCGGCGGATCGAGCGTGAGGACGGGACCGGCGGCCGAGGGAACCGCCGCTGCGAGCGCAAGAATTGATAGACAGAGTGCGTTTTTCATGGCATGCCTCCTGAGCGTCTAGCGGAATACGTTGAGTACCTGGGAGCCCTGGTAGGCTCCGTTCTCGGCCGTAAAAGTCACAGTCAATCGGATGCGGGTTACCGATGCGGGCCAACCGCAAGTCAACGGGAACGAAGTGGACGCGCCGGCCTGCAGGTTGGCGATGGTCGGAACCGACGCGGGAACGGTCAGCACACCGCTGCCGGAGACCGGGGTCGCGGCGATGGTGACGTTCAAGGGCGCGGCGGCGCCCAATCCGGTATTGTTCAGAGTCAGGTTCAGATTCACAAAGCTCGGATCGGTGTCCGCGATGACGGCGGCCGTAACATTGATGCGGGGCGACGCCGGGGCGAAGTTGGCGGTGACGGTCACCGGACCGCTAATGGTCAGGGTTTGCGGATTCGCGGATCCCGAGAGGGCGCCGGAGAAGCTGCTGAAACCATATCCGCCGTTGGCAGTGGCCGTAAATTGAATGGTGGCGCCTTCGGCAACCCATCCGGGAGCGGTGATCTGTCCGGAACCGGGCGGGTTCACCGAAGTGGTCACCAAATCCTGAGTCGCGTACGTCGGTGCAAACGTCGAGCCGTTGACCGCGGTGACCGTGCGCTGCGTCTGGAGGTTTCCATCGTTCCATTGCTGAAACGTCAGTCGCCTTCCCGCGCTGAGGGGTGCCGTTGGCAGAACGGCGAGTGTATGACTGGAATTCGGAACCCACTGGAAATCGACCGGCGGTGTGTAGCCGGTCCCGTCCACCGCGACGGTAATGCCGGCAGGTCCGCCGATATGTACCTGCGCGGGTCCTTGAAAGGTGGCGTGCACGTTGCGAAAAGCATTCATTAGAAGCTGCTGGTGTGCCACCGTCCCGGAAAGTGAGCCGCTATAGCCGGTGAAATAGTCGCCGGTCTGCGGGACTGCATTGATGTCGACCGTTGAGCCGGCCGGGTAGTAGCCCTGCCCGCCGGTCCCGTTCGCCGTGATGCTTCCAGGGCCGATTGGGTCCAGCAGCAGCAGCCACGACTGCTGGCAATTGGCGGTCAAGGTTGTATTGGTGGCTGGCGCTGCGATCATGTGGACAGGTTGGCCGCCATCGGACCAGGAGGTGCAGGAGGCCTGGTAGAGATCCGTAAAATAGGCCGGCTGGGTGTCGTCCACCGTGTGCGTGGTTCCCTGATTCCAAATGAACGTGGCCGGGGTGGTGGCGGGCTGGCCGTCCACAAACACGATCAGACCCGGAGGGTTGGAGGTGACGACGGTCTTCGTCGTGACCGGAGTGACAGTCAGGTTGACCGTCACCATGGTTGTGCCGAGGCAGCAGGATAGCGGCTGAATTCCGCCATCGGCCCCCACCGAATTGTAAGTGGTGTTTTCGGAGAGCCGCACGAACGAGGTGTAATTCCCGGGAAGCAGGTTGGCGGCCTGCGAGGTGATGGCCACGCTGTAGGTGCCGGAATCGTTGTTATCGTTCGCCTGTCCGGCATTGGTGCGTGGCGAGAACAGAGGAACCGAGGTGACTGTGACCTTCGAATCACCGGGCAGGACGGTCAAGGCTCCTCCCAGACCGCCCGTCGCCACGATGGTCTGCGCCGGCGGAACCGTACCTTGCTCGGTGGTGAACGAGAGGGTCTGGGGAAGCGCCTGCAGGTTACCGGCATAGTAGTTTGTCCAGACGGAATTGTATGGCGTCAGATTGTGCAGGGTGTTCCAGGCGGCGATGTTCTGCAGGACGTCCGCGGGATGCCAGAAGTGCCAGCCGGCTCCCTTTTCGGTCTGGCAGGCGCTTTCGCCGCCTTCCCAATTGCCGTGGGCATTGGTGATGTACCAGCCTTTGGCGTCAGGAATTGCGCCGTCAGGGAAGGTGGATCCGCTGAGGTTCCCGGCGCAGAGATAGTTGGCGACGGTGGTATCCGGTGCGGAGAACCAGGAGCCGAACGAGTCAGGAGTACCGGCGGACATCATGACCGGCTGGCCAATCGTCCCCTGGCCGGGCCCCCAACTCCAGATGGATGTCTCGCGACGGGTGTCCACCGTGCTGCAGTTATTTCCCTGCGAGAAGTCGTCGCATTGGAAATTGGTGTCGGTTAACTGGAGACTGATGGCGCCCAGGAATCCGAGGAACGGCGAGAGGGCAGAAAGCAATAGATGTGGATTGGGTGCCTGGTCGAGGGTCCCCAGAAAGTCCAGGCCGACTTCGTTGAAGCCGCAGGCCAGAATGCCTTTTAAACGGGGTGCATCCACCATTTTCTGCGGATAGGGCATGCTGAGGGTGCGGTCCTCTCCGTTTTCGGCGAAAGTGGTGGGCGAGTGTGCCGCGGCCACGGAGCCCGATTGGGACGGATCGCAAAGCGCCGGAGTGAGCTGATCCGGCGAATACTGAACGCTCAGCATGCCGGAATGATCGTCGGCCGGGAAAGCCCATGGGCTTTGAAATGTGGAAAGGACAATGGCCTGCTTGCCCATGGCGCGAAGCTGCCGGAGACTGGGGAACCGGAAGTCGGATGGGATGGTGGTATCGGAAGGGTTCGGGTTCATGTAGAGCATGCCGGCCAGTTCATGAGAGATGGCCTCCGCATAATAAGGAAAGCTGGAACTGGTGGGGCTGACCGATTCCGTGTGCGCATTCGGGCTGCCATCGTTATTGGAGACGACCCCGTTCAGTTGCCCGATGTCGCTCCAATGCTGACCGCTGTCGTGCAGGCGGATAACCACGAACTCGTTGGGATGGAGGCGCAGCCAGTGGGCGATCTCTTTGATGGCGAAGATGAAGGAGCGGTTAAGGGAGATGGCTTTGCCCAGCGGGTCGTTCTCAGCGCAGAGCGTCAGGGCATCGATGGTGACGGAGGCCTTGCCGATGTTTTCGGTGATCGTGGAGCTGTGACAGAGCTTGATCTGGCCATCCGTGTTGGCGAACAGCCACGGGTCGAGCCGGATGAGCCGGGCCCCGTACTGGAGCTGATCGGTGATGTCGAATCCCTGGTCGGCCGAGAACTGCGACTGCGAGCCGTCGAAATAGTTGCTGTAGGAATTGTGCGAGGCGAAGATGGTGTTGTAGGTGAGGGTCTGGTCCGCCTGAATCACGTCGTACTGATTCTGGCGCGCGAAGGCCAGCCAGGGCGGATTCCGGTTGTCGTTGATTTCGCCGACGGTGAGACGGTTGGCCCTGAGGCACACCTGCCCCGTGCCGGTGAAGTGAAGCTGCAGTCCCTTATCGCAGCGGACCGAATCGTTGATATTGGTGGTCGTGCCGTCGGTCGGGGTATCCGCGGGCAGCAGTCCCCAGCCCAGATTGGGATCCAATTTGCCGCAGGGGGGCTCGCCCTCTCCACCACAATTGACCCACAGTACCGTGGACGGCGGAGACGACTGAGCGCGGGCATCGGCTTGCCAGAGCAGCGCCAGCGCGAGCAGGCCAATCAGCCGGCCACAGGCGGTCCAATGGCGGATCATTCGGGCACACTTCTTCTGCATGCATTCCCTCCTTATGCGCGTGCGAGGCGGTCGGATCCAGACGCCTGATTCGGTGCGAAGGATCACGCCGTCCGGGCCAGCATAGGGCAATCGGGGCGCAGAGGCCAATCAATTAGCGCTCAATTCGGCGGGAGCCGATCTAAACTCGTAAACTCTATAGCTGCTAATAGTTACACAGTTATCTCAACTCCTTTCGGAGTGCTATACTGCCTTAACGCGGCATGAGTTTTCCGGGTCCCTCGCTCAGGGAGGTGGCGCGCCCTGTGCGGTTTGGGTTGTTCGAGTTCCATCCTGCCACGCTGGAGTTGAAACGCGCCGGTCAGACGGTACGGCTCCAGGAATTGCCGGCGCGGCTGCTCGTGGTGTTGCTGCGGGTGCCGGGAACGCTGGTCACCCGGGAACAGCTTCGGTCGGAGCTTTGGCAGGAGAACACGTTCGTCCAGTTCGATGCCGGCCTGAATACCGCCGTGAACAAGCTTCGACTGGCGCTCCGCGACTCGGCAGAGAACCCGCAATTCATCGAGACGGTCCCGCGGAACGGCTACCGGTTCATCGCGCCGGTCCGCCCGGTGGAGCCGCAAGCCATTCCCCTTCCATCGCCGAAAACAGCGGAAGCACAGAAGGAAGCCCAGGCGGAGGAGGTACCGGCGTGGCGGGGAAAGGGGCGATGGGTGCTGGCCGGGGTGGTCCTGGCGGTCATTGCTGTGATTGCCTATTTCGGTTTACGGCCACAGCCGCCGCGCGCGCAGCCGCTGCAATCAACGGTGACCAGTTATCCGGGACGGCAGCAGCAGCCGGCGCTTTCGCCCGATGGCAGCGAACTCGCCTTCGTTTGGGAAGGCGAATCAGGCAATAATCGCGACGTCTATGTGACTATGGCGGCGGGGGGAGTGCCGCGGCGCATCACCACCGATCCGGGGGCCGACGATTATCCGTCTTGGTCACCGGACGGGTCCACCATCGCCTTCGTGCGGGAAAACCGGTCCCTGATGCTGGTCACGCCGCTCGGGACCAACGAACGGCGACTGACCTCCGCATACGATTCCAAACTGTCGTGGAGTCCGGACGGAAAGCGCATCGCATTTTCCGATTGGCTGCCCCATGACGGAGGGCTGGCGGTGTTCGTGGTGGAGGTGGCGACTGGCGAGCGGCGGCAGGTGACCGCGCCAGGGACCGCCCGTCCCGGCGATCTGACTCCGGAGATCTCGCCTGACGGCCGGGAGATCGCGTTTGCCCGGACCGATATTGCCAAGTCCACCATTTACCGGGTACCGGCAGGCGGCGGCCAACCCCGGCTGGTATACGAGCCCAACCACGAAGCGATCAGAGGCGTTACCTGGTCGCCGGATGGGCGCAGTATTGTGTTTTCATCGCGGCGCGGCGGCGCCACCCTGCTCTGGTCGCTGAGGATTTCGGGAGACAGCCCCCAACTGGTGCCCCTCGCGGGGGAAGACAACCGGAATCCCAATTTCAGCCGGTCGTTTCCGGCGCGTCTGGTATGGGAACACTCGATTCAGGACAGCAACATCTGGCGCCTCGACCTGGCATCCCACAAGGCGGAGCGCATTGTGGCTTCAACGAGGCTGGATTCGAGCCCGCAGCTTTCGCCAGATGGCCGCTCCATCGTCTTCGTCTCGGACCGCACGGGGAATTACCAGCTTTGGCGCTCGGCAGCGGACGGAAGCAATCCCATCCAATTGACGAACTATTCCTATGAATACCCGGGATCGGCGCGCTGGTCGCCGGATGGAACCAGGATCGCGTTCGATTTGCGGGACGAACGAGGACGAGCGATTTTCGTGATGGACGCCGCTGGCGGCGGTGCGCGCCAGTGGACGCCGTGGCGGGAAGGCTCGCGGCCGAGCTGGTCGCGCGACGGACGGTGGATTTATTATAGCGATCGCGGGCCGGATAAAAACTTCGATCTCTGGAAGATCTCCGCGGCAGCGCCGGGCGATGCCGAGCGCCTCACGACCGGAGGGGGTTCCGATCCTCTCGATTCTCCCGATGGGAAGACGATTTACTATGCGAAGGGTCAGGGCGGTTTGTGGAGTCTGCCCGCTGCCGGAGGCGCGGCCAGGCAGTTGTTGGCGAACGGCGTCTGGCCAGGTTGGTATGCGGTGACCGCGCGGGGGATTTTCTTTGCCGACCTGTACTCCGGCGGCGCTCCCGCCCTGGCTGTGCCCAGAACCTCCAAGCCGATCCGGCTGCTTCCTTACGGCGGCGAGAAGTGGGTGGAGGTGGGCAAAATCGAAGGCGAGGTGGCCCGCGACACGCCCGATTTCACGGTGTCCTCCGATGGCCTGACGGCCATATTTTCCATTTTGGAGACCTCGACTTCACAAATCCGGATGCTGCAGAATTGGCCGTAATCCAGCACTCGTTTCCAGCCATTCCGTCAACATTGACGGAAAATCCTCTGTAAGTTGTTGAAAGTGTGTGGTATTCGCGGCTGCGATCTGGCGAGGTCCTGCTGTCTCAGATGGTTGCTCGATTACGGTCAAGGCCAAGAGAAGACAGTCGTCGATTTGAAAAATGTCTGCCCTCAAAATCGCCACTGTTGTAGATCTGGGATGTGGTGACGCCGTCGCCGCGCGGAGATCCTCTAACCCTACGGAGGTTCCATGGCCTTTATCTCCCTGGTGAGTGCGCGATCATCGAATCGTCGTCATGCGAACCTCTCCTGGCCCCTGTGGAGCGGGCGGTCGGGACCGAACCGGCACTCCTTCGTATGCGAGCGTGAACTTCAATTCGATTTGGAGCGCGGATGGAAATTCTGGATGTAGCGGCGCATCAGGACTTCCAGGCGGCTGAAGCCCTGCTCGCGAGCCTCCTGCATGGCTTGTGCATTGCTCCAATGATCGTGCGTGATGCGATAACACGCGATCACCAACCCGGACCTGTCGGCGCCGCGGCGGCAGTGGACGAAGACCGGCCCTTGCCCCGTGTCCGAGAGAAGTGCCAGGATCTTGTTCATCTGTTCTCTGCCAGGCGGGAAGACGCCCGATAGTCCGATCCGGACGTAGCGCATGCCGGCCGCTTCCGCTACCTGGCGCTCCCATGGTTTGTGTACAATTCCGCCGCGTAGATCGAGCACGGTCCGGACTCCCATCTGCTGGAGCTTGACGAAATCCTCTCGCTTGGGCTGCTTGCCGCGGTAGACGTTGTCGTCGACGCGATAGGACAGCGGGCTCTCCGCATGCGCGGAGGCACAAACAGTCAGCAATAACGCAACACGGAGTGTGCTCATGAGCGGTCCGTAATGGCAAGACACGCCTCTGGCCATTGCCGTTGCGCCCCGCTGCCTTCGGAAGTGTCTGTCTGTCAATGCGTGGTGCAAGCAGGAGTGAAGCCGTCGTAGGGCGGATCCGCCGGGATGTCGAACCATGGACACGGAAGCGGGCCGCCCGCCGTCACGGCTTGGACGCAACCGCGGGCCGCCGCCACTTGCCCCACCAGGGGCCCGTGCGGCCGACACTGGCATAGGCGACATGCGCGGGCACAATCAGTTCCAACTCGGTTCCCGCCGTAACGCGGCTCCAAATTCTTAACCGCGCCGCCAATGCTTTGGCTCGTTCATGCATGCCCACCAGCCCCCAGTGTCCGTCCTTTCCGGTGCGCAGGATGTTTTCATCGATCCCGCGGCCGTTGTCCCGGATGGCCAAACGCAGATCGCGAGAGCCGTATCGGATCTCCATTTCGACCTGGGCCGCGGCGGAATGCCGAAACGCATTGCTCAAAGCCTCTCTGCCGATGCGATACACCTCGTCGCGCGTGAGCGGGTTCAAGGGCCTTGCTGGTCCCTCCACTACAATCCGGAATTCCATGCCGCCGGGCGCGCACTCGTCGTGAACTCGCGAAAAAGCGCTCTCCAGATCATCCGCGCCAACCGCGGAATTTCGCAGCCCTCGTACGGCGCCCCGGCTGTCGTTGGCCACCTGCTGCATCATCGAGGTGACCCGGTCGAAGGCTGCGCGGAAAGGCGAATCCTCGGGTATCCGGTCGACCGCTACATGAAGCTGCATCGACGTGGCGAGAAGCCCCTGCAATAAGGTATCGTGCAACTCCTGCGCGATCCGGGTCCGCTCCGCCAGGCGTTCATCAAACCGCACGCGAAGCTGCTCGGTGTGGTGGCGCAGCCGCCAACGATAGATCGCCATCGCCAAAGTCGCGCACACCCCCACAATCAACATCTGAAACCAGAGCGTTTGCCACACCGCCGGCACCACTTCGAAACCCACCGAGGCTTCGGCGCTGTTCCAGATGCCCTGGCTGTTACAGGCGATGACGCGAAATCGATAGGGCCCCGGACCTAGGTTCGTGTAGGAAGTGTCGCGAGCCGCCACGGGTTCACTCCAATCCTTCTCGAAGCCGTCCAGCCGGTAGCGGTACTGCACACGCCCCGGCACTGACAGGCTGAGCGCCAGGTAAGAAAACCGCACGCGCTGCGCGGTGGCAGGCAGGCGGAATCCCGGCCCGGTTTCCTGCGGGCGGCCGTCCACCGTGACCGACTCCATATGAACGATCGCAGGGACGGAATCGTTGACCAGACGAGCCGGGTTTACCACCGAAATGCCCGGGCGCAACGAGAACCAGATGCGTCCTGTGCTGTCAGTGGCCACCGGACGGTCGCGCCGCACGCCTTCGGTCGCCGGGATTCCGTCCGCTGCTCCGAAGACCCGCAGTGGGAAATCGGACGGAGGGTCCTCCAGCAGCGCCGTCCGCGTGGTCCTCAAAACGCTCTTGGACGTGGCGATCCACAGGCCGCCGCGGGCGTCGGATACGATCCCCACAACCTCGTCCAGCAGCGGATCGGGCACGTTCCGGGGAGCCTGAACACGTCCATTGCGCAGATAGGCGATCCCCACATCGGTGCCGATCCACAGGATGCCTTCCCCGTCGGAGAAGAGGCAGTTGAGACGGCCGGGAGGCAGACCATCCTGGCTGGTGTAAACGCGCCAATGTCCCTCGCGGAACGAGGTGAGCCCATTCGCCGTCGCGAACCAGATGGTTCCATCGGCAGCATCCTCAATCGCCGAGATGGCATTCGACGCCAGGCCATCAGCCGTGGAGTAAGTGGTGATTCTCCCTCCGCTCAGCCGGCTGACGCCGTTGCTCAAAGTCCCGGCCCACACGGCGCCATCACGGCTGCGATACACCGAATAGACCGAGCCGGCAGCGAGTCCATCGGCAGCGGTAAAGGTCTCGGCATCCCACTTGGAGCCCTGCGGGCGCAGGCGCGTCAGCCCGCCCCGCTGCCGCCCTACCCACACTTCTCCGTCGCCGCCGGTGATCGAATAGACGATGTCGTGGTCCAGGCCGGCCGCCTTGACCTCGTGCCGTTCCGTGCCCTGCAGCCAGAAGAGTCCTCCATCCGAAGGGGCAAACCAGGTGCGGTCTGCCTTGTCTACGTAAAGCGGTCCGTCGTGTTCGGAGTTTTCCTTCGTCTTCGGATAGGTGAAGAAGATGCCATCGCGCAAGCGTTCGATCCCCTGCGTGTTGCCGATCCACAGATTGCCCTCGCGATCCTCGAGCAATGCGCTCACGGCCTCCGCCCGGGCAGGGGGCGGCTGCTCCAGGGCGAATCCCGACTGCGCCGTGAGCCGCATCAGGCCGCGATTGGTGCCCAGCCAGATGTTGGAATCGCGATCCCGCGTCACCGCCAGCACCTGTACGTCACGCAGCGCAGGCGGCAGACCATTTTGAGTCAGCACGTGGCCATTCCACAGGGCCAACCCGCGGTCCGTGCCCACCCACATGGCTTCAGGGCCAACCGGCAACAGACAATTGACCTTGCGGTCCGGTAAGCCCGGAGGCGCTTCACCTTTTCCGTCGCGGACGGCAAACAGCCCGTAATCACGCGTTCCCATCCACAGGCGGCCATCGGGAGTTTCCGTCACCGACATCACCAGGCGGCCCGAATACTCGGGAGCCATGGGGATGTGGGTGAATTTCTGGTCTCGAAAGCGTAGCGGATCAAAAGTACGTGCGACCAGGACGCCGCCGTCCTTCCCCCGACCCATGGCCGTCACGCCCGACGCGTCGCCCATCAATTCGATGGCGCCGCGGCGATAGCGGTAGACGGCCAGATTCTGCATGAGGATCCACAAGTCGCCATCGGGATCGGTCGCTAATGTCACTACCCTGGTGGAGGGCAATACGGGGTTGTTGGCGTGATTGAATAGCTGGAAATTCAGACCGTCGAAGCGCACCAGGCCGTCCTGACCGCCGATCCACAGATAGCCGTCGGGGGTCTGTGCGATGGCGTTGACAGGCCCGCCCGCATAGCCCTGCTCCTTGGTCCAATGGTCGCGAATATATTGCCCCGGCAGGCGGTTCGGATCGAGGGCCAGCGCCGTTTGGGAAACAGCCAGAGCGAGCACGAGCGCCGTCAGGAGCCGGACCCTCATGTGTTTTCCTTAAGGCAGGTACTCGAACCGTTCAACCACCACCTCGCTCGCCGTTGCTTTGATCGCGGGTCCGATATGGAACGCGTAGTGATTCATACGAATCGATTCGATCCCGGGAGCAGGTACCCCTGAGGTGAATTCGTGAGCGGCCACGGCATCTCCGGACGCTCGCGTTGTCTTGAATGCTGCGCGCCCTGGTTCCCAACGGAATTCATGCGTCAGAGTTCCGGCAGGTGTCTCAAAGCGCGCCACATTGGCGGCCACGTGATACGGCTGCACCACATATTGCGCGTTCTGGTTGGCCGGATCCCCCCAGCGCGTAATCTCGATATCCATTTCGCGATTCCCTTGTGCCCAGCCCGCATAATCCCAGGTAAAGATCCCGAAGACCAGAGACGGATCGAGATGAGCCACATCGCGTACGACGAAGCGGTATGTGCCGTAGCCGAGGCTCCGCGTGACGGCGACCTCCGCACAGGTCCAATCTTTGCCGGTCAGGTTCGCACGCAGGTGCATGGCGCCCTGGTCATCTACCGAAACATTCTCGGGACTGTACAGATTTTTCCCGCCGCGATCACTGGGTGCGTTACGAACCCTCCATTCATATCCGCTGAACTGAATGGTGGTGGAAGGCGGTTTGTCCTGGCCCCGCACGCTGGCGACCGCCGCTATGCCGTTGCCGGGCGCGGGCAAGGCGTCGTAGGTGAAGGGAGGGCGAAATGTGGAATCCACCAGCAGCGCGGCGTATTCGGTGCCAAGGTGGGTTGCATTGGTGAACTTCCCGTTGCGCAGAACTCGCGTGAAGGGATTAGTGCGCAGCGGCTGGATCCACCATTGCCCGCTGCGGGCGTATAGCACGATTTGTTGCCCGGGTTGGACGCCTTGTACCAGGCCCTCAATGATGTCGTTCTTCTCTTTCCCTCCGGGGTCGGTTTGCGGGACCCTGGTGAATTGAATGGTGGCGCCACTGCCGCGAGGTTGGCGGCGGCAGGCAATCGGGAGCCCGGCGGAGACGAGCGACAGAATCTGCCGCCGGCTCGGGCGATAGAGTCTTCGAGTCGGCCGATTCACAGGATTGGATTCCAGCGCCTCCACTCAGCTCTCTCAGGACGGGAGTCTATCGGATTGCGATAACACCATGATATGCCAGAGATTCGGTTCATCCACTCACTCGAAAGGGGTAAATCGGCGGGGCGTCTTCGGGGGATTGTTACAGTTCTGTTAATGATTGCGATACAGGCGTTGCCTGGCCGACAAGACGCCCATTTACTGAGCATAATCCGGGAGCCAGCCGAGACCTCGGGCAGGCGAATTCAATCACAGCCTTGCCTGTTCACGGTCAAGCCCATCGAACCATTCCATCAGGTGTTCGTCGATATTGGCTCCCGCTTCAATGTTTTCGAAAATAACCGATACGGGCCATCCGGGCCGCCGTGAGATCCAGGCGACACTGACCTTGCCGGGGATGCTCTCCACCAACGCATGTTTCACGTCACGCCAGGGTTTTGATTCTCCGTGCTCAATGCCTGGTCCCTCCTGAGGCGGCTCGGTGTTTCTTATTATGAAGCTTTATGTCGTCCGCGCGGGCGAATCTCGAAGACCCGGAGACTCTGAAGGCGTGTATCAGTAATCTGATCGGCATCCAGGCGCTGGCGCCTACCTGGATCGGGCGCCAGCATTCGGAGATCGTCAGCACCATACTGAATGTCCTGCTGGAAATGCTGAACCTCGACTTTGCCTACGGAGAAGTGCGCAACTCCAGCGGTGAGTCGCCGTTTGAAGCCATCCGCATGCGCGGGGACTGGCCGCCGGCACAGGGCCAGGACTTCCTGCCGGTGCTGCATCGCTGGTTGCAGGATGCCGGCTTTCGATATCCGGCACTTGCCCCAAATCCAATGGGACAAGGGGCGATTCTTGCGGTACCCCTGAATTTCGGACAACTGGAGGAGATCGGAGTCCTGGCGGTTGGGGCGGCGCGAGCGGATTTCCCCACGGGCATAGAGAGGCTGCTGTTGAATGTGGCGAAGAATCAGGTGATCCTCGCCCTTAACGAGATCCGGCGCCGGAGCGAGCAAAAGCAGGTAGCGGAAGAGATGGAACGCCGTGTTACGGAGCGAACGCAGGAGCTGCTCGCGGTGAATGCGGAACGGGAGAGGGAGGTCAAGGAGCGCCAGTACGTGGAAGTCTCGCTCCGCACCAGTGAGAGGCGCTGGAAGAGGCTGTTCGAAAACTCGTCTGTGGGCATCGCCATGACGGACCTGGAAGGGCGCTTCGAAATGACCAATGCCGCATACCAGGAGCTGCTCGGATACAGAGAGGAGGAGCTGCACAAACTGAGTTTTTTCGACATCACAGTGGAGGAGTTCAGGGATCATAACGCGGCACTCCTCATGGAGCTGCGCCAACGGAAGCGCCAGCAGTTCGAGATTGAAAAGCAATATCGCCGCAAGGACGGCACTCTGATCTGGGTGCGGAACAACGTGTCGCTGGTGCTGGGCGCGGATGGCGATCCGCGCTACATCATGGCGATTGTCGAGGACATCTCGGAGCGCAAACGGGCGCAGCAGGAATTGCAGCAGATGGTGGACTTCGTTCCGCAGATTATCGTGGTGCTGGAACCAGACGGCAAGTGGATCCTCGCGAATCGGGTCGCTCGGGAGTACATGGGTGTTGCTGGGGATGCGCAGGTTTCGCGGGAGTCCGCACGCGCGGCTGTCCACCCGGATGACTTGGACAGGATGCAGATGGAGCGCGACCGCGGCCTGGATACGTCCGCGCCATTCGAGACTGAAGCCAGATTGCGCCGGTACGATGGCGTGTATCGCTGGTTTCTCTTCCGCTACAATCCACTGCTGGAGGATCGCGTGGTGAGGCGGTGGTATGCTACCGCAACCGAAATCGAAGCGCGCAAACAGGAAGAAGAGCGCGTCCAGATGGAAAACCTGGCGCTCCGCGAGGAGATCGCACACGTCTCCATGTCGGAAGAAGTAGTCGGGACGTCGCCGGCGCTGCATGCCGTGATGGAGCGCGTTGCCAAGGTGGGCCCCACCGATTCCACGGTGTTGATTCTGGGCGAAACGGGAACCGGCAAGGAATTGATTGCCCGCGCGATTCACCGGCGATCCCAGCGGTCGCGCCGTCCGTTTGTGAGCGTGAGCTGTGCCGCGATTCCCGGCGACCTGATTGCTTCCGAACTGTTCGGTCACGAGAAGGGCGCCTTCACAGGCGCGATCGAGCGGCGGCCCGGCCGTTTCGAATTGGCCCGGGGCGGCACCATTTTCCTGGACGAGATCGGCGAGCTTCCGTTTGAGACACAGACGGTTCTGCTGCGCGTGTTGCAGGAACGCGAGTTCGAGCGCGTCGGAGGGACGACGAGCGTGCAGGCGGACGTGCGGGTGATCGCCGCGACGAATCGGGATCTGGAAGCGTACATGGCGGCGGGCCATTTTCGCAGCGACCTGTATTACCGTCTCAACGTGTTTCCGATCGAGCTTCCTCCGCTGCGCGAGCGCAAGGAAGACATTGCCTTATTGGTGGCCTATTTCCTGGACCGATACGCCAGAAAGGCAGGGAAGAGCATTCGCCAGCTCGACAAGAGAAGTCTGGAGTTCCTCAAGAGCTATGACTGGCCCGGAAACATTCGTGAGTTACAGAATGTCATCGAACGGTCGGTGATTCTCCCCGAGTCGGGGGAGTTCGCGATCGACGAAAGTTGGCTCCCGCGGCATCCGGCACCGGAACTGAAGCGGCGGCCCAAGTTGGTGCAGAAGCTGGCGGATCACGAGAAAGAGATGATCGAAAACGCCTTGCGGGAGAGCCGGGGGCAGGTTTATGGGCCCGGCGGTGCGGCTGTGCGGCTGGGAATTCCGAGGTCGACTCTGGAATCGAAAATTCGCGCTTTGAAGATCAATAAGTATCGCTTCAAGGTATAGCTCACAAGCTGAACTGGCAGAATGCGCGCTACATCAAAAGCATTCCAGTAAGGTCAGCGGCGCGATGAGATCGGCAGGCATTGAAAGTTCCGACAGCGCGACCGCCATTTGTCTCGCATCTCGCCAATTGGCGAGGGGCCGACACTTCGAAGCCGCGTGAGCACTAGTTTTTTCAATCATTTGCGCTTGGCCACTGGATTGCCTCCTCTCAGTCACGCTTGCAAACGGCTATTCCATGTTGAGAATTCGCAGGTCCACTGGCCAAGGCGTAGTTTTGCCTTGAGCGGATGGATGAGCGGCGAAAATATCACGGAGTTGGAAGATCTGCTGCGTGCGGAAAATGCCGGCGAACGGGTGACGCTGGATTTGGAGGATCGGACGCTGGTAGACGGCGATATTGTGCGGTTCTGGCTCAGCGCGAAGCCGAAGGCACCGAGCTGCGCAACTGTCCTCTGTTTGTCCGCGAATGGATCCTTGGCGAGAAACGGCTGCCATAGTCAAGATGGAAACGCGAATCATGACCAACGCCACCCCGATCCGAGTCTTGAGCGTCGACGATCACCCGCTACTTCGTGAGGGTGTAACCGCCATCATCAACAGCCAGCCCGATATGTCGATGGTGGCTTCCGCCTGTACCGGCAAGGAGGGGCTCGAGAGATTTCGCGAACTGCAGCCCGACGTGACGTTGATGGATCTCCGGCTGCCGGACCTCAGCGGAATCGAGGTGATGATTGCGATTCGCTCGGAACAGCCGGAGGCCCGTATTATTGTCTTAACCACATACGAGGGCGACGTCGAAGTTCAGCGCGCGCTGAAGGCGGGGGCTCGCGGTTATCTCCTGAAGAGCGTTCCGCCGCGGCAAATGATCGACACGATCCGGTCGGTTCATGCGGGGAAGAGATGCATACCCCCGGAATTGGCGGCACAGATCGCCGAACATTTAGGCGACGATACGCTGAGCGGCCGGGAACTGGACGTACTACGCCATGTCGCCGAGGGCCAAAAGAACGGAGAGATCGGCGAGCGGCTGTTTATCTCGGAGGAGACCGTCAAGGTCCACCTCAAGCACATTATGGAAAAACTGGGGGCGAAGAAGCGGACGGAAGCGGTCGCCATTGCCGTTCGGCGCGGGATCATTCATCTGTAATTACTACGAGAGCCCCTTTTTAAGGTGCTCCTGTTTTGGAGGCTTCTGTATGACACCAGGAGCTTCTGTATTTCGAGACCACAGCCGATGAGCTCTGGTAAGCGGTCGCCGGACCGCCAATAACATTCAATTCTCCTGCGGAGCCGTTCTACTGATGGATACCAAGGAACTCGGCTGGCCTGTTTGGCGTTGCACATTTGCAGACCAAGTTCTTACCGATCGCCCCGTCGCCAGTAGTGTACGGCGACGACAAGTGAAGCGCTTCGTCAGCGTGTTTAAGCGTTAACGATTCCAGACAAGGAACTTGGGGGATCAGTGCTTTGCTGCGTGATTTGGCCCACGGATAGGGAATTAATATGTCACACTATTAGTGTGTCCAAGAATTTAAGCCGAAGAGCACACGTCATCCTACCGATCGATCTCGTGGCCGACATCGACAAACTCGTCGGCAAGCGTGGCCGAAGTGCGTTCCTGACCGAACTGGCCCAGCGCGAGATCAAACTCCGTCACCAGCGCGAAGTTCTGCGGGAAACCGCCGGAGCGTGGAAGGCCGAAGACCACCCGGAACTGGCGGAAGGAGCCGCCGCCTGGGTGCGACAGATCCGCGCGCTCGACGCCCAGCGTTTTGAGAAACTCGAGCGCCACCGGGACGGCAAATGATCTATCTCCTCGACTCGACCATACTGATTGACTTTCTGAATGATCGGAACGGCCGCCCCCAGTTTCTCGCCGGGCTCTCCCAGCAGGACATCCTTCTGGCGTGTTGCGCCGTGAACGTCACCGAGCTGTACATGGGCATTCGGCAGGGCGAGGAAGCTAAGACGGAGAAGTTTCTGCGGAGTCTCGAATTTTATTCTGTAACGTGGGAGGTTGCCCAACTCGCCGGCGATCTGTTCCGCCAATCGCGGCAGAAAGGTCTAACGCTTTCATACACCGACGTGACCATAGCAGCCGTGGCGATAGCCAACAAACTGGTGCTGGTGACCGACAACGCGAAGCATTTCCCCATGCCCGAGCTGCAGCTCCTCCCGTTGCCCGATCGGAGCTAGAGGTCAGAGCCAGGTCATTTCCATTCCATGTCATCCGCCATCTGAAGTGTAGAATCGCGGAATCTCGCCGAGCTGGTCGCTCCTCGATGAGTTGTTTGCGCCTTATGCCGCTCGATCGGTTGCTGCCGGTGGATGAATCCATCGGCAATTGTTGGTGGCGATCGCCGACAACGAAGGGCAAAACCGACCGTCGGAGATCCTTCGCGACGGGCGTATCAGATTCCGTCTGATGTATGCATCGCCGTGACCTTCAAGCCCACCGACCGCATCAACTCAAGGGCATTGCTTTTCTGTACCACACCTGGACGCATTCGGTAATCGAAATGCATTCGTCCCTCTTCCAGATGGTCTTCGAAGTGCACATTGGCGCCCCGCGGGCCCAGCATCTCGGCAATGTGCGCCAATGCCAGATCGTGCGTGGTCAGTAAGCCGATCGCTCCCCGATTCACGAGGCTTCGTACAATTGCCTCAGCGCCGATCCGCCGATCATGCGAGTTGGTACCCTGGAAAACCTCGTCGATCAGAAACAGCACCGGGATACCACCACCGGCCTTTTCCAGGATTCGCCGGAGCTGAAGGATCTCCGCATAGAAGCGGGACGTATGGTCTTGCAGCGAATCCTGAGTTCGGATGGACGCGCCAACGGCCAGCGAGGAGAGGCGCAGGCGCCGTGCGCGGACCGGCGCTCCCGCCTGAGCCAGCACGGTATTAATACCGACGGTCCGAAGCAGCGTACTCTTGCCGGACATGTTGGAGCCGCTTACGACCAGCACGCTCAGGTCGCGAGCCAGATATACATCGTTACGCACCAAGTGCTCGTCCGGCAACAACGGGTGACCTAGTCCTTCGCCTTCAAAGTAAGGGTGTTCCGCGACGAACTCGGGAAACACATCGCCTGGATGGTCGTAATAATAACCCGCAATGGATGCGATCGCCTCCATCTCGCCCGTGGCGCTCAACCAGCGGCGAACGGCCGTGCCGGAGACGCTGCGCCATTCTTCGATTGCATAAGAGAGATGAATGTCCCACAGCAGCAGTGGGCGGATCACGACCATCGCCAGGTTTTTGCGGGAGTCGACCAATTCAACAAGCTTGTGGAGTTTCGCGATCCGTATGGATGGAGGCTGCCCATCAGCCTCCAGTTCTGCCCGAAGCATGGCCAGGAGCGGCGAAGTGAACCGCTCCGTTTCCAACCTGCCGAGTACCTCCGCAATCAGACTGAGATCGGGTGCCGCGTCGGCAATTTCCTGAATGATTGTGTGCGTGCGTCCCTTGAAGCGCCAAAGGACCGCCGAGTAGACCATTCCCAGGGAAAGGACATAGAGTTGCAAACCGGCGACCGTTTTCTCCGGCAGCTTCAGCATCCCGAAAAAAACGAGTAGAGACGCGAGGAATGCAATCACTGCGGTCGATCCGAGGACCGATAGCCCCCACGCCAGAACGCGAAACCACGAGGGTTCGAGGAGTGGTTTCCGCTCTCCCCACGCGTACAGTGCTTCCGTACGTACGCCCGCGCGAGCACTCTCTCCGAGCACCGCAAGGTCCTCGAGGAAATCCAGCCGGGGCGCCAATTCCGCGACCGCGCCCTGGCGCGGCCGAATGATGTCGGGCGCCGCGGGATTCAGGAGCCACTCCGCCAGCACTTCCTGTCCCATGGGAGTGCGAGCACGGCAAAGCAGTTCAAACAACGATCCTTGGCCGAAGATATCGAGGTCGCTTGCGTACAGGTGGCGAGGGTGATCGTCGAGAAGCGCTCCCCGGTTTCACCACTGCCCGCCCGGTTCCGATCGAGCCGGGCCAGTGCGCGCTCGTAATAAGCCACGGCTCGCGAGAATCGGATACGCTCGGCTTCTGCACGTTGTAATCGCCGGCCGAGCCAGCAGAACGATCCCGCTGGAACGAGCAACCACCAGGGCGAGAACATATGGCCAATGACCGCCGCAAAGGTCATCGCCACGCAGGTGAAAAACACCAGCACGCGAAAGCTGCCAAGAATACGCTGGCGTCCCTCTCTAACGGCCAGAGCAACTCGCCGTGCCTCTAACCGCCTCGCGTAGTTCTGGCGAGGCGCGGTCGACGGAGTTTGCTGATCTTGCATTTTAAGAAACTCGAAGAGGACTACCCGGTTCGCCGCCTTGTGTACGTCCCCAAAAGAAGCGGGTCTGGTCGAGCCTCATTTGCCGGTGCCGTTTTACGTCTACGCGCCATCAAATTTGACACATTTCCTCCGGCAGCACCAGAGCGCGGCCCTTTCCTCCGCGTTCTATCATATCTTCAGACCTGCAACTATTGAATCGTATTGTGCAGCGGCGTATAATCGGCCCTGGAGAAGCCCTATGCGCAGTCCCGGGCGCGGAACCAGATGCCGGCTGCCGCTATATGTGTTTCTCTCGATCTGCACTCTCGGCCTTCCAGGACTCGGCGCCGCCGTGGCCGGCCAACGGGGAGGCGCGTCGAGAAGCGTCCCCTCAACTACCGGCATGACAGTTGAAGACGTGATCAAGCTCGTCAAGGCCGGCATCAGCGAAGACATCATTATCCAGCAGATCCGCAAGCGCCCCGGCGGTTTCGACCTCTCCACGGATCAACTCATCCAACTCAAGTCTGCTACGGTGAGCGACCGGCTCATTCAGGTGATGCTCGACCCTACGCGGACTGACACACCTGTTTTTTCCCCATCGGCCGAGCCCGTGGCTCCTGCCACCGCTACTGTAGCGCCGCCCGCTTTGCCCAAACGTGAGATGCTCGCGCCAACCGAAATCGGCGTCTACAGCAATAAGGCCGATCAATGGGTCGAACTGACACCCGAGATCGTGTATTGGAAGAGTGCAGGGGTGGCGAAGTCGGTGGCGACGCTGGGGGTCGTCAAGGGTAATCTCAACGGCCACGTGATCGGGCCCAAGAGTCCCAATGTGCGCACCAAGCCGCTCGAGTTCTTGATTGTGGCGCCGGACGGCGTGGCGATTACCGAGTACCAGTTGGTGCGCCTCCACGTCAGCAAGGAAAATCGCGAATTCCGCAGCGTGACCGGCGGAGTGCTTCACGTGCAGAGCGGTGCGGCAAGGGATCTTGTGCACTTTGACGGAACTAAGATCGCTCCGCACCTGTTCCGCGTGGCTTTCCAGTCGGGGTTGGAACCGGGAGAGTACGGCTTTCTTCCGCCTGGGTCGACTGGTTCTTCGGGGAAAATTTATTCATTCCACCTCACGGAGTAAACCTTCAGAGGAGCCTATGTGACGTATGAAGCTGTCTTCTTTATTGCGAATCGCTTTGCTGATAGCAGGCGAGGTATCGGGCGTCATGGCGCTAGCTGATATGCCTGCGGAACGGGGATCAGGGACAGCTAAAGGCAACAGCATCACGGTGGACGACGTGATCCGCCTGACGAAGGCCCGCCTCGGCGAAGAGATCATCATCCAGCAGATCAGGCGCAAAGGCCCGCCTGCGGAGCTAACGGCCGATCAGATTATCACGTTGAAGAATGCGTCCGTGAGCGAGCGGGTGATTCGCGTGATGCTGGAAACTCCAGTTCCGGCCGCGCGACCATCGCCGCCGGCTCCAGCCGCACCTGCGCCCGGGCGGGCGCAACCGGCTTTCGCAACTAAGGCGACGCCTGGGCATTCTGAGCCGAAGACCACAGCAACGGTGGGTGTCGCAGGAAAATCGGCGCCTGTGCCCAAAGTCGTGCCCACCGCTGCTGCTGCGCCGAGGGAATCCCCGCCGCCTGGCCCGGCGCCCGGTTCTACGCCGGCCCCAGGAGCCGGCGGATGGATCAGCCACACGGACCCGATGGGCTTTTCACTGAACCACCCCGTCTCATGGAAGGTAGACGCCGATTCGAAACTGGGCAGGCTCAGCCTTCGGGGAGACCGTGGCGAGCACCTCATCATCTGGCCCATGTTTCTCGAGAAACGCCAACTCGACGACCGCCAGGCAGGCATACTCGCGCGGCAGCTCGCCGCGAAGCTCGACGCCCAGATGCCCTGGACCGCGCCGAGGATGTCCGGGCGGTTTGTGGTCATTAGTGGCCGCACCGCCCAGCGCAAGAATGCGGTCATCATGACTTGGGCTAACTCGCAAAATGGAGCCTCGATTCTGCTCTACAGCGTGGCAGCGCCTGCCGATTCGTACGCGTCCGCGGCGCCCACTTTCGCCGGCGTGCTACAGAGCTTCCGGATTGCGAATGCTCCAGCGGCCACGGGGGGTGCGCCCGGCAAGCGGGCACCGCTAAGCGGAGTCCAATATGAACGCTGGAACGACCCCATGGAGAACGCCTTCAGCCTCTCCGTGCCGCGCGGCTGGCGTGTGATTGGAGGCATGTATCGCTTCGGCCCGACGGATTCGCGTCCGGACCTGGTCGTGCTGGCTCCTGGTGGCGGCATGCTGCTCAAACTCGGGCAGAAGGACTTCGGTGTGTTCATGGAGCCCATCTATACGCCCATGGGAAACGTAACATCCGGCTCGCTTCCACAGCATGATGGATCGCAGATCCAGGTTCTCGGCTATCTTTCCGGCCAGCAGTTCGCCCGCTACTACGTGGAGCATGTGCGGCAGGAATGCGGAGGCATCCGCGTGGCTTCCGGCAACAACCGCGCGGATCTGGCCGCCATGGTGGCACAATCAGCGCAGGAAGATGGCGTCCCTCAAGGTCAGATTACCGTCGGCGACGTTACCTTCACCTGCACCGCTCGGGGTACCGAATTGCGCGGATACTACCTGGCCTCCACGGTTCGAATCCCGACCGATGCCTCGCGTCGCGGACAGGGCGGGGCGATGTGGTTCGTCTATCGCTTGGGGGGCTATCTGACGGTCCCGGAGTGGCAGCCGAGTGCCGAGGCCATTGCCCAGGAGGTGGTTCGCTCGGTACAAGTCAACCCAGCATGGCGGGCGAAGACCAAGCAGGCCAGCAACGCGATTGTCATGGAGGACAATCGCTATTCCCAGGAACTGCGCAATCGCGCTTTCGCCGCCATTGCCGAAAACCAGCGTCAAACATCGGAATTGATCTCCAATTCGTATTGGGCCCAGCAGGCACGTTACGACGAGATCTCCCGAAAAAGAGAGGATGGAATACTCGGAACCGTCGACGTCATCAACCCGACGACCGGTGAATCGTACAAAGTCCAGTACAATGCGAACTATTACTGGATGAACGATGCGGGTTACATGGCGGGAACGCTCACCCACGACGCGCCCGCCGTCGGCTGGCAGGAGGCCATCCAGTTGCCTTAATCGGACTCGGCGTCTCCGCTCGGGTTGTCGTGTAAGGTATTTGCGCCGATGCGAGTGCGGGTGCCGCCGCGGCCCTGCCGGGCAATGGCCTGTCCGGATCAGCCAAATGTCCGCTTTGGGGTGATAATCACAGAATGCCGGCCAAGTCGATACCACAGGCTGTTCGGTTCCACCGTCTTCGCATTCCCGTGCGGCCGCTGGCGCTCGCGCTTTGGGGTGCCGCTCTGCTGAGTGGCCAGGCTGGCCATCCGGTGGAGATCGTTGCGTTTCACCAGGCGGTATCTCACGATAAGACGCGGGTGGTGATCGAGTTCAATGGGGAATTCGAATACCACAGCAACCGGCTTCACGCCCCGGAACGCCTCTATTTCGACTTCGCGAAGGTGAAGGCACGGGCTGGATTGCGGTCCATCTATCCGCAGGACTCCGCAACCGAGATCATCAGCCGGATTCGGATGGCAGAACCGGTGCCTGACACCACCCGGGTGGTTTTGGATCTGCTTGGGGATGTGGAAGTTTCTACCGAGGTGCTCAAGAATCCGTACCGGCTTCAGGTCGAGCTAAGTCCGGTATCCGCGCCAGTGCCACCAGCTCGAAGCAACGCTCCGGCCTCGGAAGACGATCCTCCCCGAAACGATTCGAGCCAGGGGGCGGCGTCACTGAAACCGGTTAATCTGGAGCCGCCGAATGTAACAGGACCTGCGGAGCCGGTACAGTCTGAACCCGTCCTGAATCGACGGCACTCGCTAACGCTGTCATCGGCTACGGCCGCACCGGGGAGTGTGGCGGAGGTTCAACTGGCGTTGGAATCTCCAGCCGGCGAAGAGCCGCAGGCGCTGCAATGGGAGTTGTCCTATCCTTCTCCGAAGCTGGGGATCGAAGAGGGAGATCTGGCCGCCGGCAGCGTGGCCGGTGCGGCGGGAAAATCATTAGCGTGCGCTGGCCGCGTGGAGAGCGCTGCGGAATACATCTACCGCTGTATTGTCGCGGGCGGCCTTCAGGTAATCCCAAACGGCACGGTCGCCACGATCCACTTTCATGTGCGACCACATGCGGAGCCTGGGGATGCCACCGTCCGAATCGCCAATGCCATGGCTGTGACGAAAGACGGTAAAGAGCATATTATCCAGCCGAATCAGACTAACGTCACGATTCGATAATAGCGCTCCACCCAATCAGGCGACGCATTCCGTGATGACACGAGCACTATGCTGAGTTACCGCCCAGACGGCAAGCTCGGTACGGTTCGAGACTCCCAGCTTTCGAAAAATCCGGTTCAAGTACTCCTTAATGGTGCCTTCCGTGAGATGCAACTCGCCGGCGATCTCTTTATTCTGCTTGCCCTTAGTGATGAGATTGACGACTTGCCGCTCGCGAAAACTCAGGCTTGGATTGAGCGTCCGTTGCAGTTCCTTCGGTTTACTGCAAGCGGCGCAAATTCGGTTGCCGGCGCCGCTCTGGAACTCCTTCCCACATCGGAAGCAATTGCGCACTTTCACCATCCGCGTATTATCGATCATGGTTCGACACTCCGGTCTACTCATCGGTTGGACCCCCGAGAAACTTTAGTGGATAAGCTGGAGCGCTCTCTGCAGCAATCTGGGTGCCAGCATGCCAACCAATGGCTTACCAGTCACTTAGCGCCCATTACGTGAGCGCGAGAGTTCTTTTTTACACTATACAAGTGTGCGGCGGTGTACTTTTTTCTCAGGAAATGTGGAACTATCCGGACCCTATAATCCGATTCAAATTGGGTTACGCCGGGCTCGGGTAGATGTAGCCGGACCGGGCCGCTGTGTGCGAAGAGCACGGCGGTGCCCAGGAATTTTTAGTGGTTGAAAACGAAGCGTAACACCATTTCGCTGGATATGGGCTCCGTGCCACGCACCGCGGGCTGAAATCTCCACAAACGCGCCGCAGTAACTGCCGAATTGACCAGGAATTGACTTACATTCTTCTGGGGAGCCGCTTCGGCTTTAGTGACTTTGCCATTCTTATCGATTGTAACAGTGACTTCAATTACTTTGCGGCCGACGGCGACGGTTTGTAACTCGGGTGGGAACGAAGGAGACACTTTCTTAATGGCTACCGCCGGCTGATAGGGGACCACCACCGGTGCGGGCTGCCTTACCGGGGTGGACGCGGCGGACGCGGACGGTTGAGGGGTGGGGAGGGGCGGTGCTACCGGGCGCGGCGGCAGGTCGACGGGAAGTGAAAGGATGCCAGGCGCGTTTACTGAAACGGGAGAGGGATCGGACCGGAGGGCCGGCGAGTCGGTCAGAATCGGCGTAGACGAGGAAGCACTTTTTGGCGGCGGCGGTTGCAGGAAAGGCTTGGACGCCTCCGCAAGCGGGATTTTCTTCCATGGTGCGTCACTTTGGCCAGCCGCAGGCGGCTCGGCGGTCTGCAGGGAATACACGTGCGGATTCCCGGCCTTGGGCAAAACCACCATGACCGACTCGCTCACCGTATTGGACGGGGTCGTCACGCTAAGCTGCATCACAATCTGATCGGAGGTGGGCGAGTATAGCAGGCTTCCACCACGAATCTGGCCGGAATCGAGAGCGATCTCGCGTTTGGTTGGTCCGTCTTGAATGGAGATGACGCCGGAAGTTGCGGACGCGATCAGCATCGATTCGCGGCTCCAGGTGAGTTCCAGGTCTCCATTCTGTCTCTGGGCGTGCAGTGCGATCAGGGGAAGGGAAGAGGGCTGCGAAGTGGGGGGGACAGGGGAACTTGCCGGAGGCGGGCTGAGGAGGGCGTGTCGGAAGTTGGCGAATCGTGCCTGAAAGGAGCCGTTATTGACCAATGCGCCAAGGGCGAAAACCAGAGCGGATGAACAGGTCCACAGAATGGGCTTGAGCAAAGTGTGACGGTGAGCGGGTGAAATCGCTGTCGTAACGGAAGGTGGGGCAGGGGAATGCGCTTCGACTGCGGTACTGATGGCTACCGGGTGGGACCGCTGGATTCGATCGCGCTCCGCCATCGCCAGCAGCGAAGGGTCCAGAGGAAACTCCAGGAATGCGAAATCCGACATCTTCCGGTCGCCATCGCGAAAAAAGAAGGTGGCATTCGGAGAAGTGAAGCCATTCGAATGAACCGCCAGGAAGACATGGTAGGGTCTGCGAAAACACTCCTCCGCCAGGGCGGCATCTTTGGGACTCAGGCGAAAGGTCTCTTCCTTTTCCGTTCGGTAATACCCCATCAGGAAGCGTCGGCCAGAGTCTTTCGGCAGAGCCGCGATGGCACTAGCCACGTTGCCGTCGAATACCGGTTCGAAGTCGAGTATCGCGGATGCGCCATCAAGGGACCTTCCGAACAGGAGTCCTTCCTCGAAGACCTCACTTCCTACACCTTGCAGACGCTCTTTCAATCGCTGAACTACGTGGAGATCGAGATGCACTCTCACAGGGCATCCAGGAAACCACCAGACGTAATGCTTAGGGTTGGCTGGCACGTCAGTCAGCGTGGTTGCCATGTAGGCTCCTTAAAAGGAATCGGCGCGAAATAGCACATTCACAACCAAAGCCGTTGTGCCGCTAAGTGCCATTGAGGCAGAGAGGTATCAGGGATTCACCGACGCGGCGGGAAAAAGACTGGCCAAATGTCCAAACACTTGGGGTTCCAGGATGGTTGCGCGTGTGCAACTGTGCAACAACCTTTGCGTGTGCAACAACCTTAATGAGTTAGGCCAAACCGCTCCGCGAGGCGCTTTAAAAGCGTGGAGTTGGCTTTGGGATCGTTATAGCCCGCAAGACGGGGAACGGTTGGAATCTCGTTGGCCACGCGGTTCAAAGTGGGCGGTTGCTCCGGCATCTCGAGAGGAGCCATCATCATGGCACCATAGTGCTGTTCGGCCGGTGCGGGGGCCGCGTGCGGCATCAGCTCCACTGGGGAGGATGCATCCGCGATCGACAGATTGGTGGCGGCGGCACGAACATAATTCAGGCCGACCAGCGGAGATTCGTCTCCATATGCCATAAGAAGGGCGGTGTCGCAGATGGAATTGATCAGGCGCGGAATGCCTTGAGACCATTGAATAATGCCGGCCGTTGCATCGGCGGTGAATGGCGGAGCCTCTCGGCCGCCTGCCTTCGCCCACCGAAAGCGGATGTATTGCTGGATTTCGGCAGGGGTTAGGCGGTCGATGTAGAGGCGCAGGGCTATTCGCTGCTTGAACTGGCGAAGATCCTGGCGATTCAGCAGATCATCCAGTTCGGACTGCCCCAACAGCAGGATCTGCAGGAACTTGTCAGTTCCGCTTTCGAAATTCCCCAGGAGCCGGATCTCTTCGAGGACCTCGAGGCTGAGCTTATGAGCCTCGTCGATCACCAGAACGGCGAGCCGGTTTTGCTGATGCGTGCGCGCCAGGAATTCCTGCAGTTTCCAGAGGCGCTGCGCCTTGCTCGCGGGCACATCGGGAATGTCGAAGTCGAGCATCACGCTCTCGAGGAATTCGGACGCGGTGAGCGTCGGATTCAGCATGACGCTGGATTCGATACGCTCGGCAGGCAAGCGGCTGAAGACGCTATTGATCAGGGTAGTCTTTCCGGTCCCGGCATCACCGGTGAGAACAACAAAGCCCTTCCTTTCCAGAACTGCATAAGTCAAGCCAGCAAGCGCTTCGCGATGCTTCGAGGGCAAAAACAGGAACGCCGGATCGGGCGTTAAGTTGAACGGTAACTTTTGTAATCCGAAGAAGTCCTTGTACATGCGCCGAAACCAGTGGTGAGGGCTGGATAAATCCAGGATAGCAAGGCCGGAAAGCGGCGAAGCCTCCAGCGGGCTCTAAACCATGATCCTACTGCAAGTCGGGTACCATCATCGAGGCCTACTGGTACTTCGGCAAGGGTAGCGATGGAAAGAATCGCGTCAGAATCGGGATAAATAGAGTGTAGGACCAGACGCCGACCCAGGTTCCGAGCGTGTTGGTGAGGATGTCTGTGGTGCCGGAGTCGCGGGTGGGAAGGAAGGCCTGTAGAACTTCGATCGTGAGACTGACTGCAGTTCCCAGAAGGATAGTGATGAGTTTGGCTCGTTTTAGTTTTAAGACCGTGGAGAGAAAGGCATAGTAGCAGAATCCGAAGGGCATGAAGCCCACGATGTTTTTGAGGGCCGCGCTCCAGTAACTTCGGGTCAGGCTGAACTCACTCCAAACTGGTTCCAGGGCGATCTTGTCGATGACTTGGTATCTCGGCGGAATATACAGGTCGATGGCGGATGGGGATTTGTCATGGACGATAGATCCGGTGTGCTCGTCGAAGAGGTATAGCGCGACGTTGCGCCGGTCAGCGGCGATTTCCGGGCGGCCTTTCTGCTTCCAATCGGTGTAGTTCTGCCGCACTTCTTGGGGGGTGAGTGCGCGATGGTAGATGGCGAGGGCGAAGATCTGTCCCCGCCAGTTGTCGGTTTGCCATGCGGAGTCGGCGACGATAAGGCGGCCCGTGAAGGCGTTGGCGGCGAGCGGAAAGTGGGGTACCGTCTTGGCCGGCGCGCCATCCAGGTAGACGGAAACACCTTGCTGGCCGGCGGTGACGGTTAGGAAGACGGGGCGCCTGGGGCGGAAGAGGTCATCGACGCAAAAGCGGTGGTTTATGTGGGGGTTTTGGGTTTCTGCTTCGAGTGCGAGGTCGGTTAGCGATTGGCGGATCGAGAATTGTGATCGGGTCTCGGCATTGTAAAAGGAGAGGGCAGTGCCGGAGTCCCAGATACGCCGCGGCAGGAGCCAGATCTCGATGGTCGCTTCGGGCGCAGTGGTGGGCGGCAGTGAGCGAAGGCTGAACGCGCTGCTGTACTTCCCGAATTCGAGAGCGTTCTGATTGGGCGGCCATGACGCGTCGCTCCGGGGAGAATGGAAGGGCCAAAGGCCTAACGACAGGGTGATGCACAAGACGGCAAGGCAAATGAGGGCTAGGAAGGATTCAAATTTCATCGGGGTGCGGCCCGGTATTAGGGAAGAATCGTTGTCTACGGCTTTCATCCTACCGTAGCTGGCGGCGGACATGTCCAAACTCATCTTTGGTTTTTCTTCTCCTGTAAACAACAGTCGAACGGTCGAAATACAGGGGTCAGACGGCGGGCTCTGACCAAGGTTGGAAAAATAGTTCTGGTGACACGTGAAAGCGCCGGCTCAACCTTTCGATGCGGGATTTCGCCAAGGCTCGCTTACCGTTTAAAATCTCGGAAGCAATGCTGGCGGTGCCAGACACATCCAGCAAGTCCGCTTGGCGCGGGCAGTTTGATTCCATCAGGTGCCCTAACATATCGCGTGGGGTAGCAGGCGGAAGCGAATAGTGTTTTCCTCGAAATCTTCGATCAGGAGCGTAAGCAACTCCGTGAGCCGTCGTTCCTCAGAAGTCCGGTCGTTCTTGCCAAGAAGCCTTTCGAGCTCTTGGGTGCAACGGGGCGTTCTCGTCTTCTGTATGGATTACGTGGGGCAGAACGTTGGCAAGCAGTCCAGCGTATTCCTGTTCGTTCTTGAATCTCAGCGATCAGCGCTCATCTTTCCGTCCTTCATACTTAGGGGTCAGTCCCCAATAGGGGAATGGCCTCGGCGAAAGCCGCGCTACGCAAATCACCATCCAGCGTGGCGAGAGGGAGGCCGCGCCGCTGCGCCAGTTCTAAGTAAGCTGCGTCGTACAAAGTCAACTGATGGCGCTCCGCCAGCCGCGTGGTGGCGCCCCAAGCCTGCAGATCCGTCTCGGAGTCGATGTGGATCGGCAAGACAGCAAGATCGACCAGCGTGTCATCGCGAAACGAAGCGGTGTGGCGGCGACGCCTGACACCCATTTCCAGGATGTTGGCGACCTCGAGCCGCCAAAGCGACGGTACCCACGCGCCGGTCGCGTTTACCAAATCGAAGACACGACGGATTGCGACGGTGGTTTCGTTACTGTAAACCCATGCCAGGGTGACTGAGCTGTCGAGGACGAGGCTCATGGCCGGCCAAGGTCACGATCCACTTTCAAGACTAGCCAATCAAACGTTCCCGGCGGCAAACTCGCTGCCCGCGCCCGGATGCGCTCTCCGGCAGCGCGCACCTGCTCCCGGTCCACGCCGCTAATATTGGGGACGAGTCGGGCCACAGGTTTACCGTGGCGCGTGATCACGATCTCTTCGCCCTGCTCCACGCGGTCCAACAGACGCCCCAGGGTATTCTTAGCTTCGAAGGCTCCAATTTCGAACACGGGATTCCTCTCCAGACTAGCTTAAGCTAGCTTAACATATACGATCCGCTCCTTTCGAGATCCAGAAGCCGAAAAGCTTCCTCCATGAGGCGGAGAAATTGGAGGATCTGGTGGCGCTTCCTGTCAACCGGTTGGAATGGCTGAAGGGTGATCGCCAGGGCCAGCACAGCATTCGAATCGACGATCCATGCCGGCCGTAATGCCGCGACGTCCGCGCACGATCTCATTGAGGCGTGCGGCGTCTACGGCGTGCCTTTGCGAGCTGGTTGAGACTGAAGTTCAGAGGCACCAACACCTCCTCTCGAATGATCTCTCCTCGGCACCTCCCGAATTCTGGCCGAAGCTGCAAGTACACTCTGAACTCAGGGTGGCCCGGCAGGCGAAGCAAAGGGACATCGAGCGCGCGGTCCGTCCGAGGTCGGAAGCAGTGGCCTATGAGGTTGTCCCTGGTTCGGCTCTCGACTCGCGAAAGATTTACCGTGCCCGGCTCTATGCCGCATTTTGCACCGCTACCTTCCAGGCGTTTGCCGAGTGCGGTAAATGCTGCCGGAAAGTTACGACAAAACCTCCTTCTCGGGCGGGCTCGAATAAAGCGGGCTACTCCATTCGCCCACCGCTCCTCGATTCCTATCTCGATATGCCCCGAATATGGCCAGAAAAAGTAGCTATAATCAGAAAGGTGGACGTCAGTATTGCCGAAGCCAAAAACCGTCTCCCCGAACTCATCCGGGCTGTCGAAAACGGCGAAAAAGTTGTGATTACCCGGCATGGTAAGCCCGTCGCCCAGCTTGCTCTGCCACCACCTGAGCGACGGCAGGTCCGATTGGGCGGCATGAAGGATCGCATCCAGCTTCTACCCGGCTGGGATGACCCCGTCGAAATCGACCGCTTCTTAGAAGGCGATCTGTGAGTGGGTATCTTCTCGACACCAATGTCGCGCTGATCGCCTTGTCTGAACCCGAAGTGCTTGCTACTCCGTGCGCACCGCAGTTTTGAGCGGGCCGAATGTCCTGAGCGTAGTTTCGTATTGGGAAGTGCTGCTCAAGAGCATGAAAGGGAAATTGAACGTCGGTGACCCACGGACCTGGTGGCTGGACACCCTCGAACAACTGGCAGCCGTACCGCTCAACCTGCGCCCGGAGCATGTAGCCAGGGTTTACAGCCTGCCGCCGCTCCATGCGGACCCATTCGACCGGATTCTGATTGCGCAAGCGTTCGTCGAAGATTTGGAACTGGTGACCACCGACGGTGAGATCCCGTGCTATGTCTCGGCCAGCCTCCGAGTGGTTTCTTGACCGTCTTCTTCGAACTGCTCCATGCCGTGGTTTTAGTTAGCGGCGAAATACCGTGAGCGGCAGCGAAATCCATAAAGGCGCGGCCAGGGACGCAAGGCACCTCTCGGCGGCACGGCCCACGGTGACGGCTCCCTCCCGAAACAGCTCCAAGGCGCTGGATTGCAGTCTCTTGCGATACATTTCCCGGATCGAGTTTTCGCAACCGAAACCAGATCGGCGGGCAATTCGATCTTCACGGTGGCATGGTCTTCACCTGACCTCCAGTTGAATGAACACCTCGGAGGCCACGCTGCTTGGCCCGGATACGGGAGATCAGATCGAGTTGCCGGAGCACGCGCAGAGCTTTGAGCAGTTTGGCAGGGCCTAACGTGTCGAGACGCTCGTGTTCCGCGATCAAGCGTTCATTCTCTTCCTCGGTCTTTTGATGACACGTGGCAGCGTTCGTGCGAGCAACTTTCCGTAAGCCGTCTCGTTGATGGTCGCTAGAGCCATTTCTTCCACCCTCCCTTGCTGTACTCGGTTTGAGTGAGAAACTCCAATTTTGAGTTAGAAACTCCAATAGTGGTTCTGGCGGATATTTTGGCTTCGTTGTCGTTGCGCCTGCCAAGTCCAGTGGAGTTGTTTGGTTTAACGGGGTAGTTCCCATTCATTTTTGGGCCTTTGAGCTTTGCGGATTTCCGCGTTGTCGGCTGAAAATTTCTCCAACTCCTCGATACGCCGCTCCAGGTCGTCGGTTTTGAGGAGGGTGGTCTGGACAGTTAAGATCTTGGCCAGGGTCTCCCCTTCGGCGGGCGTGATCCGTCCATCCCCGATGGCGGCCATCACCGTCGACATGGCGGAGCAGACCTGCGGCATAGTTTCGATGGGGTGGAGGCTGAGGTTGATGGGCCGGTCTTTGCGGGGAGGGAGGATCCGGTCGAGACAGAGGCGCAACGCGAGCGTATCGCCGGCCACTGCCAGTTCGATGGCTTTCCGAGTGAGCTGCTCCACCTCGTCTTCCAACAGGGCTTCCATGAGTAATGACGCTTTGTTTCGGCTCCCGGGAGGACGCCCAGCCGGATTGCCGCTGGCGCCTTTGGCAAACCTGCCTTTACGGTTACTTTTCTGGGTTGTTGCTTCTTCCATTGCTTTCTCCTGGCTTCACGATAGGAACTGCCCCGAACCCCGATTCGGCTGACGGAGTCTTTGGGTCCGCAGCCGGCGAACCTGAGGTGGTTCGAGTTGCAGCCCTCCATCTCCTATCCGGCGACATGTCGGCGAATACGGAGATTTGTCGGCGAGAATTTGCCTAGATACCTGAAAATAAAGAAATTAAAAAATACAGAAAAGTTCGGCGACAAGTCGATTTGTCGGCGGGGGCTATTTTTCGAAGGAGGGCGCGCAGCCGATCGTGCACCGCAGCTGATATCCCACTCCCTTTTCGAAGGGCAATGGATCCTCTGAAAGCCCAAAGAAGTCCTGCAGCATCTTCCTGATTCTCTCGATCCGCTTCTCGATGGCGGCCCACTTCTTGTTACCGCGGCCCGTCACTGGTATCTTGCCTTGGTTTTTAGCGAGAGCTTGCAGGAGACCCCAAAGTCCATTTGGGCGTCCGCTCCGTCGATCGTCAAAGCCCATTTCGGCATAATTGCGAGTTTCTGTTTGGCCCGCAATCCAAAGCTGGACTCGTTCATCCGAGAGGAACCGGATCTCGATCTGGTCCCACGACGCGAGGGGAGCGGGTGCAGTCGCTTCCAATTTTGGCCGTTTACTTAGCTTTGGCCGTTTACTTGGCGGAACCGGCGCCGGTTCGCCACGATCAGGAACAGGTACAGAAGCTTCCGAAAGTTTCGCCCGCCATTCGGCGACTTCCGCGGTAAATAGCAGGCTCCAGTCGCGGCTGTCGTCGCGCCAGACCCAGTAGTGCCCCAATTTCTCTGGAAACATGTCCTTGGGGGTTTCAGAAGCAAGACGCCACCAGCCCCCTGCGATTGCCGAGTCCCACACGAGTTGCGGTATATCGTGTTGCAGGTGCTCCACTCTAAGAAGTCCTGCATCGAAGAGAATTTGGGCAACACCATCAAATGCCAGTTTCATCGCCGCGATGTCGGCGTTGGAAGCGTCGGGCGCCTTCCAATGGGCAGAGTGCGCTTTGAGCAAATGAGCCTGGATCTTTGTTCGGTGGTGCGCAGAAACTCCGTCGACGGTCCACTGATCGACCCACTTGCCAGGATCCTGGTCTGGCAATTTCCGTTTTGGTCCTTGATACGGGGTGAACTCCTTTGAATTGTTGGCCCAGCCCCCTCCGCGTGCCTTTTCCTCCTCCGGATTCTGAACAATAATGCGCATCCCGGAGTAGTGATACTTCCACCTCGGATATGTTGGAGATCCCCCCATTTTGAACCGCCTTCCCAGGCTTGGATGTCGTTGCTTCTTCCAGATGGTTCGCTCTTTTTTCTCCAAAGTATCACGTTTGGAGAATTTAGACGATCAGACGAACCTGCTAGCTTAGCTAACCCTACTGCTAGCACGCACTTGGCGGGTGTGGGGCGTGCGTCACCGGAGATCCTGATGACCTCGTACAGGGCGGCAATACCTGATCGATCGAGAGGTATGCTGACAGTAGAGGTTGAACCATATTCGTGCAGTCGGTTCACGCCTTGCCGCCTGGGCGGGTGAACCAGGGATTCCAAGGGCTGACGCGAGTTTCTTGTCGGCCCGGAGGGGGATCGAAAGAAAAGGTGCTGCGTTCACTGGCGAAGCGCGTAAAACGGCTGGAGAAAGATCCTTGTTTTCAGCCGCCGCCTCCCCCCACTGCTAAAGACCTATTATTCGATCAGAAAGCCAGAGAGTTGCTGAACATGGTGGACGAAAAATTCGGACTCATTGTGGTTGAGGAATTGAATAAAATCGGCTCCCTTGATTATGTATCTCCGATTACTGTGGCCATGATTGAAGTGGTCGAAGATCATGTAAACGAGGGCCGGCCGCTGGCTTTTCCAAACGTAGTTGCAGAAGCCTTCATGTCGCCTTATATGGGGGAAAAGGCAGCCTGTCTTGAGTGTCGCTATAGGCTTCCCCCGCGCGCATTCAAAGTGTGTCCCCTATGCGGCGGCAAGGTTCGTTAGACGCCTACCACTACAAAGTGCTTAAGCAAAGCCTTGTGGGCAATCATGCGCAAAGCGCAAAGGGCCGTAGAACAAGCACGGACCAATAAAGCCTTTCTGGATTTCATCTCGGCCTTTACGCTCTGCTGGGCTTCTGTAGCGTGTTCCTCTTAGGGACGACCTCCGTCTTCCGCGGTCGTCCAGGACCTCGACCCGAATTCCGACTCGCAGCCGGCCGTTTCGCCTCGTGGCCTTCCCATCGTTTAGCCGCAGCGCGCTTCGCAATTTCCGCCCGACGTTCGGGGGATAGTTTTTCAAGGCGCTTTTTCACCATGGCAATTGCGTGAGGGTCTTTCCCGTTCTTCGCCGACATATCTGCTGACGTTAGCATGACTCGCAGTTAGTTCTCGGATCGTTCCCTGTTCCGATTATGACGACGCTCATGTTGGAGGTCGAAGACGATCCCGAATGCACATGTGAATGCGTTGGCGACTTCGCTGATGCGAATAATTGCCACGCGCACAACCCTGATCTGCAGTCTCGGCCGCTGCGTCTCTGCAGCGTCTGCCTGACGGATAACGATGAACAGGAATGGCCTCAGATTCCCCGAATGGAGCCCGCGAGCGCAGATGTGCCGTTGCCCAAGATTCACGTGTGGACGGCAGGAGGTATAGCGTGACAGCCGGACAATTCATGGCGACCTTTTCTTCGGCTGCCCGCGACGAGCCGCCGCTGCTTGAACCGGAGCGGGAAGATCCGCGCGGCATCCCGGTGGACGTCTGGCGCGATGGGAAGTGGGTGGCGATCTGGAGCAAGACCGGGGAGGTATTGCGATCCGTGATCCCCCCGATCGGCCTGGCCGGCACCAGAAGAGATGCGCATTTGGGAATGCCGAATTTGAAAGGGAGGTAAGGCGGTGACGAGTACGTACGTGAATGGAAACAGCAATTTGGCCGCGGCAGGTGGGGACACACCTACCGCGGTTCCGACTGGAATTAACCAATCGGTGCACAACACCGGTAATGGTAACTCAAAGAAACTGGCCCTGTCGCCGAATGTCCCTGAGCTGATCGCGCTCAGGTACCCCACCGGAAAATTTGTGGACTCGCACTTTGGCGACGAGAAGCAGGTCTACTTCGGGTTGGTAGATGGCCGGGCCGCATATCTATCCCTGGGCGTCGCGCAGCGGATCTACGACCTGAGATTGGGCCAACGTGAGCAGTTCTATATCTGCAAGAAAGCGTCTGGAGTTGGGCAGACCAGCTACATCGACGTGTGGTTGACTCCCGAAGGTGAAAAGGCCCGGACCCAACAAGAGATGGCAGAAGAAACCCGCCATCCGATTGCAGATCGACGCGCGCGGGCAAGTGCTCCCGCCCCGTCACCAGCGCTCGGAACGGGAACCGCCGGGCCGGCACTCGCGCCGCCGGTGCACTCTGCTCCAGCTCCGGTCCTAGCCGCTTCGCCAGTTCCTGCGTGGGCAAGTCATCTGGTTGTACAGGCCAACGCCCTGGTAGACGCATATGCGGCATGCCTGCAGCATGCGGACTCTCAGCATGGAAATCGGGTCAAGCCGGAGGATGTCCGATCTCTTCTGCAAACGGCCTACATCTCCATGACCAAAAATGGAGTGCCTTATGCCTGATTTCCGCCGAACTCCTTACGCCGAAGACACGGACGCCCATCGGTTGGCGGCCGCTCTCGGCTTCATGGTGAAGGCCCGGTATCAGACGGTGGAAGTCTACGATCCCGACGCGCTGGCCGCCGCCGGCTTCGTGAAGTTGGAGCCGAAACCCGAGTACCGCAAAATTGCCAAGGCCATTGAAGAGGGCCTGGCAGTTCCCGGAGCGCGACTGGGCGCCATCGAATACATCCTCCATGCGATGCCGGAACAGGACGGTGCGGAATGAGGCAAGATCCTTTCACCGGGCGCATTGGAGATCGCCCTTTGCCTTGGGGCTCGCGGATTGCGTATACCCTCCTCGACTTGCTCATTTTCGGACTCCCTGTGGGGTTCTTCCGATCATGAGCAGCAGCCTCGCCTCTTTCCTCGCGTGGGCGATCCATGGATGTCGGATCCCCGCGCGGGACCGATCGATCTCCCACCAGCGCGCTAAGCCGCGGCGGGGTCCGGAACGAATTCCGGAGTATCGCGCCTTCGTCCGCCAGTTTCCGTGCTGTGCGTGCGGGGTGTGCTTCGGTATAGAAGCGGCACATACCGGCGCGCATGGGCTCGGACAGAAAAGCTCTGACCGTTCATGTATTCCCCTTTGTGCAAGCTGCCATCGGACGGGACAATGGGCTTTGCATCGCCTTGGTCCTCTGAAGTTTGAGGAGATTTGGGGCTTCATGATTGCGGATGTAGTCGCTGAAATGGGAAAAGCATGGGGGCGAAGGTAGATGCAGCTTAGGCTCCCGTTCACCCACGGGTTCCTAGCGTGAGAGAAGCGTCACATAATCAGCGGAATGCGCTGTGGGCCTCGGAGTGGTTTCTTTCTTGATGGTAGTACCTTCAGCACGATCTTTTGATCAGTACTAGCAAAGTCCCTAAAACCTGCTAGGCGCGCGATAATTGGCTTTGGCAAAGGCGATAAGAGTCTACGAGATTGATCCCCTGCGGGACAAACGTTGGCTGGAATTCCTGGGAAGACATCAATCGGCCACTCTATTTCATAGCGCAGAGTGGTTGAGTGCCTTGCAAAAAACCTATGGGTATGTGGCCGGCGCGTTAACAACCTCGGGCCCCGGGGACCACCTCACCAACGCCCTTGTGGTTTGCCGTGTGCAAAGCTGGCTTACAGGTCGGCGGCTAGTTTCGGTCCCTTTCTCGGACCACTGTACGCCGCTGATCGAAAACGAAGAACAGTTTGGGTGGCTTCTCTCCGGGTTGATGCAGGAACGGGACCACGGGCATGAAAAGTACCTGGAAATCCGCGCAGTTGCCGAAAGCGGCGGAGTGCCGGCTGGCTTGGCCGGTTCCACGACATTCTGTCTGCATCGGCTAGACCTGCGGCCCAGTCTGAGCGACCTCTTCCATGCCTTTCATGCCAGTTGCATACGTCGGAAGATCGCGAGGGCTGAGCGGGAACGGGTGGAATACGAGGAGGGGACCTCAGAGGAATTCCTTAAAAAGTATTACCAGTTGGCCGTATTGACACGCCGGCGCCAACAACTTCCTCCACAGCCGTTGTCCTGGTTTCAAAATTTGATCGATTACATGGGGGACAGATTGAAAATCAGGCTCGCTTCCTATGGAGGGCAGCCAGTCGCAGGCATTCTCACAATCCGATTCAAAAGTACAATGACCTACAAGTACGGCTGTTCCGACCCGGGCTTCCACAAAATAGGACCCATGCAACTGCTGATGTGGAAGACCATTCAAGATGCCAAAAACAGCGGTTTGGTGGAGTTCGACATGGGAAGGACCGATTGGAAGAACACGGGGCTGCTTACCTACAAAGACCGTTGGGGCGCCAAGCGGTCCACTTTGCTATACCTTCGCCATCCGGCGACCGAAGCGCAGAACCGCATCGAAAACTTTCCAATGCGGATTGCCAAAAGGATTGTCACTTTAGCTCCAGATTTCGTTTTGACTACGGCGGGCAGGATTATGTACCGTCACATCGCCTGAAATCAGGGATTGCGGTTTACACAATCTGACCGAAAGAATCAGAATTTATCCCACTTATAATTGGGAATCAGCTTGTCTCGACTATAATCGGGCCCACAACGAGAACTATCATCTGGAATGGCTTACCGGGTTAAATTAGTTCCCGTTAATGCAGGATTCATCTGGATACACAAGCAGAAGTCCGTAAGTCATTGATAAGCTGGTTGAAAGCATTGGCGTTTCTGAATCCGAGATAAAGAGCTAGTATGAAGAACGGCTTAGGCCCACTAGTACTAGTGGCTGAGGCCTGCAATCCTTAAAACCAGAAGCCGTCGGTGTCCGTCTACCCGAATGACCAGATTAGTTGTTACCTCAGATCCCTCACTCTTCCCACCAATAATAAGCGCGTCGGTCTCGCACTTACCGCGACTCCCATGCGTGAACATTGCGTTGCAATCGTCTTGTCTGGTCTCAGAAAGTGGGAGCAAGTCCTAATCGTCTGCACATTAGAGACCCTAAACCCCGGTGCATGTGAAAAGCCAAAATCAGTTAACTAGTTGAAAAAACGAGACTAAGCGCAAAGCTACTTATGGCAGTCGAACTGCGTTTATCGAACGCGAATCAGAATTTAGCAGGGCCCCAGAAGAAACAGGCTACTGGGACTCAAAGGGCGGTAGTGTGCGCTGCTTGCCCGGGCTATTTGATGAATTTCGAAAAAACCAACAATAATCGGGACCGCTGGTTTGCACTTCGGGTAAAGTCCCGCTGTGAGAAAGTCGTCTCCATGGTGGCCCAGAATAAAGGGTTTGAGGAGTTTTTGCCGCTCTACCCGTCCCGCCGCCGCTGGTCAGACCGGCTAAAATCAGTCGAGCTTCCGTTGTTTCCTGGTTATCTATTTTGCCGGTTAGACCCGCAACATCGGCTTCCACTATTGACGATTCCGGGCGTTTTGCATTTGGTCGGCGTAGGCAAGACTCCAGTCCCCATTGAAGATGTGGAAATTGCTGCGCTCCAGGCTACCATTCGATCGGGGCTTTTGGCAGAGCCGTGGCCTTATCTCGAGATCGGGCAGCGGGTGCGGCTTAACGAGGGACCTTTGGCAGGACTCGAGGGAATCCTGATTGAAACGTCCAAGCCTCAACGCATCGTTGTTTCGGTAACACTTCTAAAGCGATCGATTGCGGTCTCCATAGAACGAGGTTGGGCCACGCCCCTCGGCCTCAGCGGCCGACGACTGCCAATCCGGAGTAAGCCATCCTTGACCAAAAGCTCTCAAAGTCAATAGGCAGCGGGTTCCAGGGCACTCCAGGAACTGCCAATGCTTCTAACTGAAAGTAGCCACAGCGGACGAGTGAGTTCCGCCAAAAAAGAGAGTGAATCTGTGTTGAACAATATGCCCAGCCTTAAGGGACGCCGGCCGGAAAATCAGTTCTCCGTCATTCGGGAAGATGCTTTAGGTCTTGGGATACTTTCCGAGGAACTCTTTCTGAAGCTACTGCGCCTGGAGCGGAAGAGAACAGAACGTTCCGGCCGGCGTTTCGTGTTAATGCTCCTCGATCCCGGCAGCCTTCTCAAGGCTGCCAAAACACCAGGGATGATGAACCTACTTTCGGCGATCACGCACTCGACGAGGGATACGGATCTGAAGGGATGGTACAAGGAGGGATCGACCATCGGAGTGATTTTTACTGAGGTTGGCAATGCCGAAGATAAGTCGATTGTCCGCTCCCTTTCGACGAAGGTGACCGAATCGTTATACGACGTTCTGACAGTCCAAGAAATCAATGAGATTCGGCTATCGTTTCACGTCTTCCCTGAGGACTGGGATGATAATGGGCCGGACTGTCCCATCACCTCCACTCTGCAACTTGCTCTGGCGGGTGAGATCCACCAGAAGACAGCCTCGCTAGGGATCAAGCGCCTGATGGATATAGCAGGCAGCATTATGGGATTGATTCTCTGCCTGCCGGTGTTGCTATTAATCGCCATTGCCATTAAATTAACCTCCAAGGGGCCTATCCTCTTTCGACAGGTGAGACTGGGACGACACGGGAAAAGGTTCACTTTTCTGAAATTCCGCTCGATGTATGCCAACAATGACCCCCGGATTCACGAAGAATATGTAAAACAGTTCATTGTAGGCGAATCTGGGACCGAACAGAATGCAGGGCAGCAAAAGTTGTACAAGTTGACCGCAGACCCGCGGATCACACCGGTCGGACGATTCCTGCGGAATACGAGCCTGGACGAGCTCCCCCAGTTCCTAAATGTCCTGAGTGGTGAGATGTCGTTGGTCGGCCCCCGGCCGCCGGTCATCTATGAGTACGAACGTTACGATCTTTGGCACAAGCAGCGGCTTTCGGCGGTAAAACCCGGCATCACTGGCTTGTGGCAAGTGGACGGCCGCAGTCGGGTCAAATTCGACGAAATGGTTCGTCTGGACATCCGTTATGCCAGATCCTGGTCGCTCTGGCTGGATATCAAAATCCTGCTACAAACCCCACGTGCTGTTGTCTCCGGGAACGGGGCATGCTAAAGAGCACTTTTCCATCCTCTGACCGCTTACGCCTCTCGTAAGCCGCTGATCTCCCGGCGAAAGCCCATTCCAGTAACAGATAGAACTTGTCTAGGAGGTAAATTCTGATCAGAGTCGGCATAATTGGGTACGGTTATTGGGGGCCCGTTGTTGCCCGCAATTTCCACGGTGCAGACCATTGTGAACTGGCCGCTATCTGTGACAAAAGCCCGGCATCCTTGGATCGCGCACGGAAGGCCTTCCCGGGTGTCTGCGTGACGAGCGATATCGCCGATATCACTGTATCGCCAAACATCGACGTCGTGGCGGTGATTACTCCCGTATGGACACACTACGAGTTCGCTAAAGCGGCGCTCGAAAACGGCAAGCACGTCTTCGTCGAAAAACCATTCACGACAAGTGTCGCCCAGGCAGAGGAACTGATCGAGATAGCCGCCCGCAAAAACCTTCAGATCATGGTGGATCACACGTTCCTCTTTACTGGCGCCGTCCGGAAAATTCGCCAGTTGATTGATGGGGACGTACTCGGCAAGCTCTACTATTACGATTCCACCCGTGTAAATCTTGGCCTGTTCCAGCATGACGTAAATGTGATCTGGGACTTAGCCCCTCACGATCTCTCGATCATGGACTATCTGATGGACGCGGTGCCCGAGACGGTTGTTGCGACCGGCCAAAGCCATCTCAACGGATTGGAAGATCTGGCTCACATCACCGTCTACTTCAAAGAGCGCATGATCGCCCACATCAATGTGAACTGGCTTTCCCCTGTAAAGGTCCGGACCACCTTAATCGGCGGCGAAAAGAAGATGGTGGTATGGAATGATCTGGAGGCGGACGAAAAAGTCAAAGTCTATGACAAAGGCGTCGATATAACAGGAGGGCAGAGCGTGTACGATCTCCTGGTGAGTTACCGGTCCGGCGACATGTGGGCGCCAAAGGTCGAGCAGACAGAAGCGCTAAAACGCGAAGCCAACTACTTTATCGACTGCATCACGAAGAACGAAACTCCTTTCAACGACGGATTGGCGGGGCTACGGGTAGTACAACTTCTCGAAGCGGCGGGCTGTTCGCTCAAAGGGCGGGGGAGGCCGGTGAATCTGTGAGCGAATACGTTTGTATCAGCCCCAACGTCAAGCTTGGCAAAGATGTGAAGTTGTCGAAGTTCATCAACCTCTATGGATGCGAAGTTGGGGACAATACAAAAATCGGGGCTTTTGTAGAGATCCAGAAGAATGCCAAGGTAGGGAAGAATTGCAAAATTTCCAGTCATACTTTCATTTGCGAGGGGGTGACTATTGAAGACGGCGTCTTTGTGGGCCATGGCGTGACGTTCATCAATGACACTTATCCTAGGGCCACGGCCGCTGGTGGCGCGCTGCAGACAGAGCAGGATTGGAAGGTCGAACCGACCCTGGTAAGGCAGGGCGCCTCGATCGGGTCAGGAGTAACGATTCTTTCGAAAGTGACTATCGGCGAGCGGGCCATAGTAGGGGCTGGCAGCGTGGTGACCAAGAGCGTTCCTCCAGACGCCATCGTTGCCGGAAATCCAGCACGTATTGTTAGAAAGATTGAATAGGGCGGGTTGGAGTGTTTTGAAATGAGTGAGATGAATCGAATTCCATTTTTGGACCTGATCACGCCGCACAATGCATTGCGCGAAGAACTGCTCGGTGTTTTCACGTCTGCCCTGGATAGCGCCGGATTCATAGGCGGTCCTGTAGTGGCTTCATTTGAGCGGCAGTTTGCCGAGTTTTGTGGTGTGAGTCATTGCATCGGTGTAAGTAGCGGCACTGATGCACTGCGGTTTGCGTTGATGGCCGGCGGCGTGGCGGAGGGCGACATTGTCGTCACGGTTCCGAATACCTTTATCGCGACAACCGAGGCCATCTCCCAGGCCGGCGCCCTACCGGTTTTTGTCGATGTCGATGACCAGACGTACAACATGGACACAAAGCGACTCGAGGAATATCTCAATCGCGACTGTGCCATTGACGGCGAGACCGGATACCTGATGGACCGGAAGCTCGGGCTGCGTGTTGCAGCGATCGTTCCTGTCCATCTTTACGGGCAACCCGCAGATATGGACGGAATTCTCGATCTCGCCGAACGGTACGGCTTGCTGGTTATCGAAGATGCATGCCAAGCCCATGGAGCGGAGTACTTCTCCCAAAAGGATGGATGCTGGAAGAAGGCCGGATCGATGGGGCGGGCGGCGGCATTTAGTTTTTACCCGGGCAAGAACCTGGGCGCCTGTGGAGAGGCTGGTGCGGTCACGACTAATGACGGGGGGTGGGCGCAGAAGATCCGGATGCTGCGCGATCACGGCCAAGCGGAGAAGTATTATCACGACATAGAGGGATATAACGGAAGACTGGATGCAATTCAGGCTGGAATCCTAAGCGTCAAGCTGTCTCACTTGTCCGCGTGGAACGCAGATCGGGCCGCGTGCGCCAGGCGCTATAACGAACTATTCGACGGGGCCGCTGGCGTGGGAACTCCATACGAGCCGGAATGGGCGAAGCCGGTATATCACCTATACGTGGTGCGTGTGGCTGACCGGTCAGCGGTACAGAGGCAATTAGCAGAAGCTGGGATCGGCACGGGTATTCATTATCCAGTTCCGCTTCATTTACAAAAAGCCTATGCGAACTTGGGCTATCAGCCGGGCGATTTTCCCGTAGCGGAAAGCGTCGCTAAGGAAATTATTTCGTTGCCGATGTTTGCCGGCCTCACCGGGGAGCAGCAGTGCTGGGTGGTAGACCGGGTGCGGGCCTCTGTGAAGGCGGATGCGTCGGCCATGAGAGCGGTGGCGGCCCACTAACGCCATTTCGATGGAACACCGTCAGTACCTAAGCTCCACATCAACATTCTGGGGGGGATCTCGGCTGTGAAGATCGTCTCGATTGTCGGCGCGCGTCCTCAGTTCATCAAGGCGGCGGCGGTGAGTCGTCTATTGAGGCAGGACCACCAGGAGGTCCTGGTGCATACCGGGCAGCATTATGACTATGAGATGTCAGGGATTTTCTTCGACGGATTGGAGCTGCCCGTTGCCGACAAAAACCTGGGTGTAGGCTCTGGTTCTCACGGGGCTCAGACCGCGGGCATGCTTCAGGGCATCGAAGAGGTCTTGGCCGCTGCGCGTCCCGATTGCCTGTTGATCTATGGCGACACCAACTCGACGCTCGCCGGGGCGCTGGCGGCCTCGAAGTTGTCGGTTCCGGTGGCCCATATCGAGGCGGGGCTTCGCAGCTACAATCGCCGGATGCCGGAGGAAGTGAATCGAGTAGTTGCCGATCACCTGTCGAACCTGCTCTTGTGTCCCAGTGAAGTAGCAGTGCGGAATCTGGCAGCGGAAGGGGTTACACGAAACGTCCACGTGATCGGCGATGTCATGCTCGACGTTCTGAACTGGGCCAGACAACGTCTCGCTGCCAATCCGTCCTCGATCCACCAGCGGCTCGGAGTGAGGGAACGGCAATACCTGGTCGCGACGGTACACCGGAGCGAAAACACGGATGATCCGTCGCGATTAGCGGGAATCCTAGACTCTTTCAACACGGCCGATGAGACGATTGTGTGGTCGGTGCACCCCCGAACACGCAGAGTAGTAGCCGATGCGGGGATGCAGATCGAGCCGCATGTTCGCATGATCGAACCGGTCGGTTATTTGGATATGGTCGCGCTGACCGGTGGCGCGCGGATGGTTTTGACAGATTCGGGTGGGTTGCAGAAGGAAGCCTATTGGCTCGGCGTGCCGTGTTTGACGATGCGGGATGAAACGGAGTGGGTGGAGACGGTGGAGGCGGGATGGAACACCTTGGTGGGAGCCGAATCTCAAAAAATCACTCCCGCGGTGCGCTCGTTTACGCCTGCGTCTGAGCGCCCGCAGCTCTATGGTGACGGTCACGCAGCCGCCAAATGTATCGAACTTCTGAGGCAAATGTCGCCCTCGGATCGCTTGGAGCATAGCACAACGCTCTGACAGAGAGGACTTATGGAGTTGCTCACGAAATCAAAAGCAAATGTGGCTGTGGTTGGAGTGGGTTATTGGGGCAAGAATCTCGTCCGGAATTTCTACGATCTGGGCGCGCTGGCTGCACTATGCGACGGTGCCGAGGCGGTGGAAGCCGCCTATCAACAGCGCTATCCTGTTGTGCGGTTCTATCGGAACTTCGATGCCGTACTGTCGGATCGGGCGATTACGGCCGTAGCGTTGGCGACCCCGGCGGTGACTCACTATGAAATGGCCAAGGCGGCGTTGCAGGCTGGAAAAGACGTGATGGTCGAAAAGCCGCTGGCCATCGATGTGAAGCATGGCGAAGACTTGGTGCGGCTGGCGGCCAGCCAGCAGCGCATCCTGATGGTTGGCCATATTCTACGATACCATCCGGCCATCCTGAAACTTCAGGAATTGATTCGCAATGGCTCGTTAGGCAAGATCAATTATCTCTACTCCAATCGTCTGAACATCGGTAAGATCAGGGCCGAGGAGAATATTCTGTGGAGTTTCGCTCCGCACGATATCTCGGTGATGCTGGCGCTTTTGAACGAAATGCCGGTGCGCGTTTCCTGCCAGGGCAGCGCCTATCTAAATCAGGATGTGGTGGATGTCACCCTAAGCCACTTTAACTTTCCGAGCGGCGTCCAGGCGCATATCTTCGTCAGTTGGCTTCACCCTGTCAAAGAACAGCGGCTGGTGGTTGTCGGGTCGGAAAAAATGGCGGTGTTCGACGACACAGCGGAGCACAAACTTGTCTTATATCCCCACAAAGTGGAATGGCGGAACCGGATTCCGACGGCCGTGAAGGCAGACGGCGAGGTAGTCAACCTCGAAAACAGCGAGCCGTTGCGGGCGGAGTGCCAGCACTTTCTGGATTGCATCGAATCGCGAACGGCTCCAGTCAGCGACGGAGCTGAGGGGCTCCGGGTGCTGCGCGTGCTGGATGCGTGTCAGCGGGCGCTTCACAATGGGGCGATCGAGTTGGAAGCTCCGAAGCCGGAGCCGGCCTACTTCGTCCACGCATCGGCGTTCGTGGATAAGGGTGCTGAGATCGGCGCCGGAACCAAGGTCTGGCATTTCTCGCATGTCATGAAAGGTGCACGGATAGGTCAGAAGTGCGTCATCGGCCAAAACGTGAACGTGGATGGCGGGACGGCCATCGGAAATAACGTCAAGATTCAAAACAACGTTTCAGTCTACACTGGCGCAGTGGTGGAAGATGACGTGTTTCTGGGACCCTCATGTGTTCTGACGAACGTCACTAATCCCCGGTCCCAGGTGAATCGCCACTCTCTATATGAAACGACCCATCTGAAGCGCGGATGCACGATAGGTGCGAACGCAACCATCGTTTGCGGAGTCACGATTGGACGGTACGCCTTTGTTGGAGCCGGATCAGTCGTCACCAAAAGCGTTCCAGATTATGCATTGGTTGTGGGCAACCCAGCCCACCAAGTAGGTTGGATGAGCCGACACGGACACCGACTCGAAACCACCGATTTAGGCGGCGTGATGCGCTGTCCGGAAACTGGATATCGTTACCAAGAAATCGAGCCGGGGGGGCTGAGATGTCTGGACCTCGATGAGGAAGCATCACTGCCAACCGAGTTCGCCAAGGGTACGCAGTCTTACAAAGAACTGAAGGGAGCACCGCAGTATGAATGTGCCGCTGCTCGATCTTAAAGCTCAGTACGCCACCATTAAGTCGGAAGTGAACGCAGCCATTGCCGAAGTCCTGGAATCCCAGCACTTCATCCTGGGTCCAAAGGTGGACCAGTGTGAGAAGGCTGTTGCGACGTATTCGACATGCGCACACGCCATCGGGGTTTCGTCCGGCAGTGACGCGTTATTGGCCTGTCTGATGGCCGAAGATATCGGATCAGGCGACGAGGTCATAACTACCCCGTACACTTTTTTTGCCACGGCGGGAGCGATCGCCCGGTTGGGAGCCGTTCCTGTTTTCGCCGATATCGATCCCGCGACCTACAATATCGATCCCCAGCAGATCGCCGCGAAGATCACCGCCAGAACGAAAGCGATCATTCCCGTGCATCTCTACGGGCAGATGGCCGATATGGACGCCGTGATGCGATTGGCGAACGAGCATGGCTTGATCGTCATCGAAGATGCTGCCCAAGCCATCGGCGCAGAATACAAAGGGCGGCGCGCGGGCTCGATTGGTCATTACGGTTGTTTCTCCTTCTTTCCATCCAAGAATCTGGGTGCGGCGGGAGATGGCGGGATGATCGTCACCAACGATACGAAGCGCGCGGAGAAGCTGCGATGCCTGCGTTCGCACGGCTCCAAGCCGAAGTATTATCACAAAGTAGTTGGCGGGAATTTCCGGCTGGATGCGATCCAGGCGGCAGTAGTTTCCGCAAAGTTGCCATACCTCGACGGGTGGACGGCGGCGCGCCAGAGTAACGCGGAGCGCTACGATCGAATTTTTGCAGGGGCAGGTATGCCTGTGGTGACGCCAATCGTGACGGCCGAACGCCACATCTTCAATCAATACGTGATTCGGGTTCCGGAGCGGGATGCATTGCAGGCCTATCTGCAGAATAAGGGAATCGGTACGGAGGTATATTATCCGGTACCCATGCATCTGCAAGAATGCTTCAGCTTTCTTGGCCACCAAGTGGGAGCGTTCCCGGAGAGTGAAAGAGCTGCCAAAGAGACCCTAGCCCTGCCAGTATATCCAGAAATTAATGAGGAGCAGGTCCACTACACGGTCGAGGGCATCCGGGAGTTTTTCTGCGTGAAGCCCTCCGTGGAGAGCAGCCAGCATCTTGTGGTGAGTTTAGCCTAGCAGCTTGTTGTGTGGGTAGATTTTGTTGATTGGTGTCATTTCTAAAGCCGGGCAGAAGCGAGTGGTGGAAGAGTTCTTCGAACTCTTCAAAACGCCGTGGGAATTTTACCGCCACGGGAGGGCGTACGACACCATCCTTGCTACTGCGGACGAGTTGCCGTCCGTCCAGCCGCGGCTCCTCCTGATCTACGGTGCCAACCCTGCAATAAGCGACGTGCGGCTCGGCATTTTGGCTAGCGCCCGGCAGGCCACCGGGATTTTGGACGATCAAGACGGAGGGCTCCCTATTTATACGGGCCTCGTGACGTTCCAACATGACGGCGCCGTAACGCCGTGCGTTAGATCGACTGGCGCAACGGCAGGAATCCGAACAGACACCGTAATCAGGTTGGGGTATGACCTGTTCGATGAAGTCGAATTCCTCCTATCCCGAGGACAGCCCGTGGAGCACGCCAGCGTACCAGCTCTCGACATTCATATCCGGATGCTTCGAGAGTGGATACTCAAGGCGGGAATCCCGCTGCTCGAGATTCCTCCGGCCCCACCGGATCGCAGCTTTATCGCATGTCTGACACACGACATCGATTTTATCGGCATTCGCCAGCACTTCTTCGATCATTCCATGTGGGGTTTTGTCCTCCGCGCGATGATAGGCGCGTTCCGGAATTTTCTGCGCGGCAGGATTTCTACGCCCCGGCTATTGAAGAGTTGGGGCGCGGTAGCGTCTCTGCCGTTCGTCTACGCCGGGTGGCTGCAGGATTTCTGGGAGCCGTTTGAATGGTATTTGAACGTCGAGAAAGGACTATCCCCCACCTACTTCCTGATTCCCTTCAAACGACGGGCGGGCGTCCGCGTACCAGGCCGGCACGCGTCCCGTCGAGCCTCGGCTTACGGCGCCGAGGATGTTCGTGCGCAAGCGCAACTTCTGCTGAGCCAAGGGTGCGAAGTGGGCGTCCATGGGATTGACTCGTGGCATGATGCGGTAAAAGGAGCTGAGGAGAAAGCTGCTGTTGTGGCGGTGGCTGGCGACTGCTCAGGAATCAGGATGCACTGGCTGCTGCACGACGAGAATACGGCCGCCGTGCTGGAGCACGCCGGGTATGGCTACGATTCCACCTGCGGCTACAACGAAACGATCGGATATCGCGCCGGCACCACCCAGGTATTCCGGCCACTGGGTGCGCATACGCTTCTCGAACTCCCGCTGCATATTCAGGATGGTGCGCTGTTTTACCCCCAGCGGCTCGACCTCTCCGAGACAGAGGCTGAGAAGCGGTGCCAAGCCCTGATTGCCAATGCCAGAAAGTCTGGTGGTGTACTCACGCTCCTATGGCACGACCGGAGTCACGGGCCGGAGCGGTTCTGGGGTGAATTCTACTGCAGGCTCGTTGGGATGTTGAAATTGCAGGGCGCCTGGTTTGGCACGGCGAATCAAGTCGTCGGCTGGTTCCGTCAAAGACGGGCGATGCGTTTCGAGTTTGACGACATATCAGGCCAGATTCGGATACGGTATACCGGAGACGAAATTCGCCCACGCATCTCCATTCAATATCATCGCCAGCCGCCCGGCGCTACCGCGACGGAGACGATCGACATATCCTGGGATGGCAAGTCCCTCGAGGAACTCACCCACCAGATGGGCCAACGGTTTTCATCGAATTTTACAAATCTTGCCCAGAGTACTTTGTCATGACCTCAGTTTGCATTCTGCTCCACAACCATTACGAAGTCGACCTCCGAGTCAAGCGGAAGGCGGAGGCGCTAGTTGCGGCGGGCTACGATGTCGACCTGTTGGCACTTCACTCATCCTATTCCAAAGGAAGCGAATACGAACTGGGTGGCGTCAAAGTCCACACCATATCCCTAGGCAAGAAGCGGGGATCATTGCTGCGCTACCTTTTCGAGTATCTGGCCTTCTTCATGTGGGCCGCTTGGAAGGTCTCCATCTTGATGCGTCGAAAGCACTATAGGGTCATCGATGTGAACAATCTTCCCGATTTCCTGGTGTTTGCAGCGCTCTACCCCAAATGGAAGGGCGCTAAGGTTGTGCTCGACATGCATGAAGTTACACCGGAATTTTATATCTCGAAATATCAGATCAAAGTGGATTCCCTGCTTGTCCGAGTGCTTAAGCACATCGAGAGGATCAGCTTCAACTTTGCGGATCAGGTGATCAATATCGACCAGCCGATCGAAGATCTCTTGGTGACGCGCGGTCTTGCCCGCTCTAAATCGACGATCATCTCCAACTCGGTCGACGAAGACTTTTTCCATGCGGCGGCGGCTTCGCCGGCACCCCAAAAGATCCTGCCACAGGCGGGCTTCGTAATGATGTACCACGGCACCGTAACTCATATATACGGTCTGGACATCGCCATCGAGGCGTTCGCCAAGGTGCATCATGAGATGCCAGGCGCCGAGTTCTGGATCCTGGGCAAAGGTTCGGAGATGAAAGCGCTGGAGCAACTTACCAATCAGCTCGGGTTGAAAGAAAAGGTCAGGTTTGTCGGCCTTCTTCTTCCGAAGGAGATACCCCATTGGCTGAAGCGCTGCGATATCGGGGTATTACCGACACGCCAGGATGTGTTTCTGGATTTGTCGTTTTCGGGGAAACTGTCGGAATACATCATAACGGGCAAGCCGGTAGTTGCGTCACGACTGAAAAGCACTCGATACTACTTTTCCGAAGATTCCCTGGCCTTTTTTGAACCTCACAACGCAATCGACCTGGGGCAGCAGATGCTGAGACTCTACCGCGATCCTTCGTTGCGGCATAAGCTTGCCAAGGCCGCGATGGAGAACTTCGCTCCTCTCCGATGGGAGGTCATGAAACAAAGATACCTCCGGTTAATGGGGGACATAACTGGCCGCGAACTAGCCGAACCGGACGAGCCGTGCCCTTCCGCGGTCCGTGTGGCGCGCTGACTCTTCGCCGGTGCCTCGCGGGTCATGAGAATTGTATTGTTGGCGGTAGATGATGAGTTCGCCGGGGAAATGCAGCGGCCTCTTTATGGAGGGCATCCTGGCTGGGTCGTGGGCTCTGTCATTTCGTCATGTGCGATCTACAAGCGCTCTCGGCTAGGTGGAATGTGGTTCGTACTTCAAAAATCCGGCTTCGGGTTTCTGGCGGAGATGATCCACATGAAGCTTCTGAGGTCTCAACTCGATCGGAGGCGCCATATCTTCCCCTCCCGGCTATCTAAGGATCACGGAGTGGAGCAATTTGTCACCGCCGATATCAACAGTCCGCAGAGTGTGGCCAAACTTCGGTCCTGGAAGCCTGACATCATAATTTCTACGAATTTCAGCCATTATATAGGCAAAACGGTCCGCGAATCGATAGCCAACTACGGAGTTTGGAATCTGCACAAATCCTTCCTGCCACGGTACCGGGGTATGGCTCCTAGCTTTCACGCGCTTCTTGAAGGGGCTTCGTCCGTTGGCGCGACGTTGCATCTGGTAGCCAAGGGTTTTGATTCGGGGGATATTCTGACGCAAGTGGAAATTCCCGTGACTGGTGCCGATAGCGTCTACAGCCTGAATCGAAACACATCTATTGCCGGAGGAAAGCTCCTGCTAAATTTCCTGGAGAATTATCAGCCGGGAGTGACGAAAGCCGTGCCACAACCAACTGGCGCGTGGAAGGAATATACCTACCCGACTCCTTCCGAAGTACGGGCATTTCGAACGAAAGGATTATATTTTTACCGCCCGGAACAGGCGGGGTCCAAGTAATCCACGAATGCGCGCTTTCCTCGATCACACGAAATGCTCAGCCGACAGTATTGAGCGAGTGACTTGCTCGCCGGGTACAGGCCCAGACCGATTTTTCGAACTCGGGAACCTGCGGTTGTATGGCCAAACCGATGAGGCCGCCCGTTCCGCGACAGTTGGGGGTGCCGTACCGGACATAGCTGTTCAGATATCGCGCAGTCGCGACTCAGTGAGGTTGCCATTCGACCCCACCAAGATCATCGACAATCTTCGGACCGAAGTTTATGCGGATGCGGTAAATCGGGAAGCCAATAATCTCGCCGACAATGGCTCCTTGTCACGGAGAATTTACTATGCCTTGAGGCCGTTGTTCCCGGTTCCCGTGCGCAGGATTTTGCAGCGGATCGCTTTGCGCGACTGGGCAAAAGTCCCGTTTCCGAGATGGCCCCTGGATACCACCGTCGAAGATCTCATCAGTTACTTGTGGACTCTGGTGATTGAGAACTCGGACGAGCAAGAGGTCCCTTTCATCTGGTATTGGCCCGATGGATCCCAGGCCTGCGCCGTGATGACACATGACGTGGAGACTGAAGCCGGCCAGGAATTTTGTTATCGAATTCTGGAATTAGAACGGGAGTTTGGCATCCGCTCAGCGTTTGAATTAGTTCCCGAGGTGCGTTACGAGATCTCGGGGGAGCTTGTGGATGCTATCCGTAAGGCCGGGAGTGAAGTCTGTATTCATGGATTGAACCATGATGGACGGCTCTTTTCGTCGGAAGACGAATTCCGAAGGCGAGCCAAGTTGATTGGCCGTCACGCAGAAAAATGGGGAGCTAAAGGCTTTCGATCGCCGATCATGTATCGGAATCTGAAATGGTACGACGCGATGGAGTTCTCCTATGATATGTCGGTTCCCAATGTGGCTCATCTGGATCCCCAGCGCGGCGGTTGCTGCACGGTATTCCCGTTCTTCGTCGGTCGGGTGCTGGAACTGCCTTTGACTACTACTCAAGATTACTCGCTGTATAACATCCTGCGTTCCGATCCGATGACCATGTGGACTGCGCAGATGGATGCCGTGATCGCAAAACACGGTCTGGTCAGTTTTATCATCCATCCCGATTACACAGTGGACCGCCGAAAACAGATGCTCTACCGCGAGCTTCTGAACGCGATTTCGAGGTGCGGACAAGAACGAAACGTCTGGCTTGCGCTCCCCGGGGAGGTCGACACATGGTGGCGGCAGCGCAGCGAAATGATGCTGTCGCGTAAAGACGGAGCCTGGCAGATTCACGGAGAGGGCTCCGATCGGGCCGTCATAGCGTATGCCCGCCTCAAGGACGGTAAAGTGACATATTCGGTCACCGGCGGCAGAAAGTGTGCGGCACAGGCGTCTTAGAAATCATGGTGCAAGCAATGTCTACCACGATGCGTCCCGCTCTGGACATCCCGCAGCACTGCGTGACGGACGCCGTCCTCAAGCTGTTGGCATACTGCGAGAGCCGCGACTGGGCTGGCATTGACCCGTACGATGCCCTGAATAGTCGGATCTTTAATGCATTACCGCTATTGGACCGCAGGATTCCCCGTTTGATTCTGACCCAGGCGCTAAAGCGCCTCCCCTTCAATATTCGTCCGCTGTTGCTGGTGCCTCCAACTCAGAACCCGAAATCCCTGGGGCTCTTTTTGACATCACTCCTCAACCTGTCCAAAGCCGGCCTGCTCGAAGGCGAAGGCGCCGTGGAGAAGATGGCGCAGAGACTGGTGGAGCTTAGGAGTAACAACGCGAGATATTGGTGCTGGGGATATAGCTTCCCATGGCAGACTCGCACCCTAGTCGTTCCGACCGGCACACCCAACCTCGTCTGTACGACTTTCGTTGCGAATGCATTACTCGACGCCTACGAGCGCCACGCCGAACCTCGATATCTGGAGATGGCCGCCAGCAGTGCCGAATATCTTCGGGACGAGTTGTTTTGGTCTGAGGGAACAGTGGCTGGATTCGCTTACCCCTTGCCTTCGATGCGGCAAAATATTCACAATGGAAATTTCCTTGGTGCTGCGTTGTTTTGTCGAGTGGCCCGCCATACCGGGAAAATGCATCTGATTGAACCGGCCCTGCGCGTAGCGCGCTATTCCGCATCGCGGCAGCGTGCGGATGGGTCATGGGTGTATGGGGAGATGCCCAAGCAAGGATGGATTGACAATTTCCACACGGGTTACAACCTCTGCGCGTTGCACTCCATCGCGCGGGACCTCAATACTACCGAATTTGACGATCACATCCGGCGTGGTTTCGATTTCTATTTAGATCATTTTTTTCGCGAAGACGGAGCGCCGCGGTACTTTCACAATCAAACCCACCCTATCGATATTCACTGCGCCGCTCAGAGTATTTTGACTCTCCTCACATTCCAAGATTCGAGCCCGAAATGCCAGGCGAAGATAGTGTCCGTATTCCGCTGGACGATGGATAATATGTGGGACCCCAAGGGCTATTTCTACTACCGCCTTCTCCGATCTTTCAAGATCAAGACTTCCTATATGCGGTGGTCTCAGGCATGGATGCTGCTGGCGCTTTCCACTCTTCTCGACGAACTCCAGGCATCAAAATCAAAACCATTACCCGCTGGGTGCTCGAGCGTTCCGAGCGGGGCCTAACATTATGTCTTTCTCATCTGCCTACGTTTTGATTACGCCGGCCCGAAACGAGGTGGCTTTCATCGAACTCACCATCCGGTCGATGATCGCGCAGACTGTCAAGCCTCTGAAATGGGTCATCGTCAGCGACGGATCGACGGACGGTACCGATGACATAGTTGCGAAATATGCTGCCGACAATACGTGGATGGAATTGATCCGCATGCCCGAACGCCGGGAGCGAACTTTCGCCGGCAAGGTGCATGCCTTTAACGCCGGCTACGCAGCGGTTCGGAATCTGGAATATGACGTGATTGGGAGTATGGACGGGGATATTTCATTTGACAGTGAATATTTCTCGTTTCTCCTGACGAAACTGAACGATAATGCCGCCCTTGGTTTAGTTGGGACGCCATTTAAAGATACTTCCATTTATGATTACCGTTTTGTGAGTATCGAACATGTCTCGGGTGCGTGTCAGCTCTTCCGTCGCAAATGTTTCGAAGACATTGGCGGCTACAAACCTTCCCAGTTGGGCGGTGTGGATCATATCGCGGTCGTCGCTGCAAGGATGAGCGGGTGGAAGACGAGGACCTTCACCGACAAAGTATGCTTCCACCATCGAAGAATGGGTTCAGCCGGGCAAGGGTTCTTCAAAGCGAAGTTTCGGACAGGGGTCCTGGATTACGCTTTGGGTGGACACCCGGCTTGGGAGTGCTTCCGTGCAATCTACCAGATGACGCGAAAGCCTTACGTCGTAGGCGGAATCATATTGTTTGCTGGGTACGTTACGGCTGGCGTCAAACGCATTGAGCGCCCCGTTTCTCAAGAGTGGGTGACATTTCGACGTCAGGAGCAGATGCAACGCCTCAAAAAGTTTCTCTGGTGGCCTGCTCATGTCCGACTTCAATCCAATTCTTGAGGCCGAGCGGGCTTTGTATCTTACGTCAAGCGATGATCATCATAAATGCGGACGACTGGGGCAGGACGCGGTATGAGACAGATATGGCCCTCAGTTGTTATAGGGTCGGCAGCATTTCTTCGGCCACGGCGATGGTCTTCATGGAAGACTCCGACCGCGCGGCAGAGTTAGCCGATGAGGCGGGAATTGACTTGGGCCTACACCTGAATTTGAGCCAGCCGTTCACGGGGGAAGTAAACTCTGCCACGGTTCGCGCTGATCATGAGTGCGTGGTGAAGTTCATTACATCCAGCAAGTACTCTCGATGCCTTTATAATCCGGCCTTGCGGCGCCGCTTTCACGGCACTTTCCAGGCCCAACTGGATGAGTTTCTACGGCTCTACCGGCGCCGGCCCTCCCACATTGACGGGCACCATCATACTCACCTATGCACCAATATCCTGCTTGACAGGATCATCCCAAGAAATGAGAAGGTTCGCCGCAGTTTCTCGTTCAAGGCCGGAGACAAGGGCATGGTGAATTGGACCTATCGTCGATTGGTGGACGCGGCATTAACCAGAAGGTATCAGGTGACGGATTACTTCTTTTCGCTGCAGGATGGTCTTCGGGACAAACGCTTGGGCGAGATGTTCGCGCTGTCGCGAAATTCCATCGTTGAAGTAATGACGCACCCAGCCGACAGTGTCGAATACGCATATCTGATGAGCGAGAGTTGCGCCGGGGCGCTGAAGACACTCAGACTCGGGACGTACTCATCACTATGAACGCCGTCGCCTCCGCGCCGGCCGCTCCGCAGGTCTCGGGCCCGATGAGAGCAAGAAGACGTTGCGCGAACTTCCTGATCAAGGACTGCGGCCTGAGCAGGTTGCGAAACAGCAGGGTGCTGCGGGTCATTCGCGCGATATTTGATGAAATCGATCTGCAGTATATCCGGGATTCAAATCCCTGCCGGTCGGTCCAGAGTCGCGCGGAATTGTATCGGGTCGCGCACGAGGTGTGTATCGGGGGCGAGCCCATCGATTACCTGGAATTCGGCGTTTTCAAAGGCGAGTCGATGCGGCAGTGGCTGGATTTGAATCGGCATCCCAGAAGCAGGTTTTTCGGATTCGACTCCTTTGAAGGACTTCCTGAAGACTGGCGTCCCGGGCAGGCAAAGGGACACTTTGACGTCGGGGGAGTGGTTCCTGTCCTGGACGATTCTAGAGTTCGTTTCGTGAGAGGCTGGTTTGAGGATACGGTGCCGCGGTTTGCCCGGGCCTTTTCCTGCGATAATCGGCTCGTCATCCATATTGACGCAGACCTTTATAGTTCCACGATGTTGGCCTTGATTCATCTCGGGCCGTTCATGCAAAAGGGAACGCTTCTGATTTTTGACGAATTCTATGATCGAGAGCATGAATTCAAGGCTTTGATGGACTGGAAGAGGATCTACCGCAAAGAGTTTTATGTCGTTGCGCAGATGGAAAACTTTGCAAAGGTCTGTCTCCAACTGGCCTGAGGAACGGGACGACCGGGCCCGATACGCTCGCATTGTTTAACTATGCCAAGAGCCACGGTCCTAATCGGTTTTGCTGAAGCGCTTGCGGCACCCGAGGCGGCGTGGAGTCTGCTGGACCGGGATTTTCGTGTGGTGGCGTTTGCCCGTAGGGGGCGCGCCTCCGCTTTGCGCCATAGCAAATATGTGAAATGCTATGAGATTTCGCCGCCGGAATCCGATCTGAAAGCAGCTTTGGCCGATATACGAGATCTGTGCTCCTCGCTGAGCGCTGAGAATGGGTCGACTCCACGACTTTTATTTCCATTGGATGATAAGGCAGTTTGGTTAGGCAGCAGGATGGAGTTACGGGACGGTTGGGTATTAGCCGGACCACGGGGGCCAAGTGCTGAGTTGGCTTTGCGGAAGTGCATCCAGATCCAGGCCGCTCTAGATGCGGGGTTCGAAGTTCCTGCTACTGGCATGGCTAGGTCGGCGAAAGATATCTTCGAGTTCTGTGAGACGACGCCCTTTCCGGTAATCCTGAAAGCGGCCGACTGTGTTTCGATTTCGGGAAACCGAATGTTCGATTGCCCGAAATGGATCTGTGCGAATCGCGGCGAATTAGATCGCGCAGTCGCAGCGTGGGGTGAACGCACGCCTGTCTTGGTCCAACCCTTTATCGTCGGAACGGGGGAAGGCGTGTTCGGGTTTGCGGGACCGGACGAAGTACTGGGCTGGAGCGGGCACCGAAGGCTCAGGATGATGAACCCCCAAGGATCGGGATCAAGCGCCTGCGTCTCGAAATCCGTGCCCCCAGAAATCAGACTGAAAGCGGCCGAGATGGTCAAGAGGGCCGGATGGCGTGGAATGTTCATGATCGAACTCCTCCGCGACGCCGGCGGCCGCGTATGGTTTGTCGAGCTCAACGGCCGACCGTGGGGCAGCCTTGCGCTTTCTCGCCGCCAGGGGTTGGAGTATGCCGCCTGGCATATAGAACTGGCGATCAATCCGCAAGCATCAACTGCCACGGAGTTGCCTTCCGACCACCAGATCGTTTGTAGGAATTTAGGGCGCGAGATCATGCATCTGTTATTCGTGTTGCGTGGACCGAAGTCGGGTGCATTGGTCGAATGGCCGTCTTTTTGGAAGACCCTGGCGGATGTGCTTCCCATTCGGCGGACAGACACCTTCTACAACTGGTGCGGTGGGGACGTCAGGGTTTTTCTGGCAGACTGCTACTATACGATTCACGATCAGGTCTTTAAAACGAAACACTGACAGTTTCTATGGAAGTTTCCGCGGTTTGTCACGTCCATTCCACCTGGTCCTATGACGGCAGTTGGCCGCTCGAGTCTCTGGCGGGAAAGTTTAGCCGCAGCGGTCACCGGATTCTGATGATGACCGAGCACGATCGCGGATTTACAGAATCACGTTTCGATCAGTTCCGAAAGGCATGCGCGGCCGTCAGCAACGAAGAAATTCTGGTTGTCCCAGGCATCGAATACAGCGATGCCGTCAACCGGGTTCACGTTCTGGTGTGGGGCTCGGTTCCGTTCCTGGGGGAAGGACTGCCCACCGGGAAGATGCTCGAAGGCGTCAAGGCCTTTGATGGCGTCGCTGTTCTGGCTCATCCGTCCAGAAAAGAGGTTTGGAAGTGCTTTGACCTTGAGTGGGCCGGACAACTGCTTGGCATTGAAATCTGGAATCGGAAGTATGACGGGTGGGCGCCCAGCAAATCGGCTCCAGGCTTGCTGCAATCGTGTGGAGCTGTTCCATTTGCCGGCCTGGACTTTCACACGCACCGCCAATCGTTTCCGCTGAGCATGATGCTGGAGATACGGGGCGGAATCAATGAAGATTCCGTGCTGGACTGCTTGCGATCCCGGCGTTGTTACCCGCGAGCGTTTGGCGTTCCACTAAATCAAGGCCTCGTTCAAAGACTACTGCCCGCACTGACTATGGCCGAGCGGAGCCGGCGAACGGCAGCTTCGATCGTCAGGCACGCACGAGGCTGATCAAGGCGATGCATACGCATCACATCACGGTCTGCATCTGCACGTTTAAGCGGCCAGCCCTCTTGCAGGAACTGTTAAACGCCCTGACCGATCAAACGACCGGTGGGCTCTTCACCTATTCCGTGGTGGTAGCCGACAACGATCCTGGCCGCTCCGCCGAACAGCCAGTCGCAGGTTTCGCCTCGGGCTCTCAACTGGTTGTCACTTACTGCCACCAGCCCAAGCAAAATATTGCGCTCACGAGAAATGCGGCTTTGCAGCACTCGAGTGAAGGAGACCTGGTCGCATTTATTGACGACGACGAAGTCCCCGTTCGGGACTGGCTCCACCAAATGTTCACCGCCTACAAAACGTATGGTGTAGCCGGAATCCTCGGACCCGTTCGGCCGCGATTTCACTTCGATCCGCCCGGTTGGGTAAAGAGAGGCTGCTTTTTCGATCGTCCCTCGCACAAGACCGGATATCGCTTGACCTGGACCGAAGCCCGCACGGGCAATGTTTTATTCCGAAGAGACATCCTGCAAGGCGCCACTGAGCCGTTCGATATTCACTTTGATTCCGCTGGAGAAGACATGGACTTCTTCCGCAGAATGATGGATCAGGGCCACGTATTCCTGTGGTGCGAAGAGGCTCCTGTTTATGAAGTCGTCCCGCCCTACCGTTGCAACCGGGCTTACCTTTTCAAACGCGCCTTACTTCGCGGAAGCAATTTTTCCAAGCATCCCGCAGACCGCCTCAAGAACCTGCTTAAATCGCTGGTCGCCGTCCCGTGCTATGCAATGGTGCTGCCGGTCCTCTTAGTACTAGGTCAACATCTGTTCATTAGATACACGATCAAACTCCTGGATCATGGCTCCCGAATCCTTGCCTTTCTGGGATACCATGTCGTAACCGAAAGAACCACCTGAATCCCCGCGGGTTACCCTGTAGTTACATCATTCGAGTCGATGACGAACAATCAAATTGATATCAGCGTCAATGGAAAGTGGCGCAGCACACCAGCGGTGTATATCGACGGAAAGACCGTCATTTCCCAGGGAACCTGGATGAAGATGGCCGCGATTCACGATGAAGCCTGGCTGGAGGGGGAGCTTGAAGATCCTCGAGGATTCATCGAGAAGTTGAGACGGCGGCGCCGCGAGGAGTTTCCCGCCGATATCTTTACTTTTGCGCAGAAGGTATCCGCGCCGGAACCAAAGTACGACTTCCAAATGGAGCCGGATAGCATAGCTGTCGCCCGGTTCGGAAAGTTCACCGAATGGTGGGACAAACTACCGCAGGAGACGCGCAAAAACGTCCGTCGCTCCCAAAAGCGGGGTGTAGTCATTTCTGTGAAGCCTTTCGATGATGAGCTAGTGCGCGGAATTCAACAGATCAACGATGATTCGCCTATGCGACAAGGCAGACCTAATGCCCATTACCACAAACCATTTGAGCAGGTGAAGAGAGACCACTCGTCCTTTGTAGAACGGAGCGACTTTATCTACGCCGAATTTGAAGGGGAACCCGCCGGCTATCTCAAATTGGTGTACCGCGGCGAAGTAGCGTCGATCCTAAATCTCGCATCGAAAGCGGCCCATTACGACAAAAGGCCGAGTAACGCCCTGGTTGCAAAAGCCATAGAACTCGCCGCCGCAAAAGGCATCTCCCATGTGACCTACGGGATGTACAACTACGGGAATAAACAAGAGAGCCCACTGAGGGATTTCAAGGACAGGAACGGTTTCGAAGAGGTCTTGACTCCGAGATTCTTCGTTCCGTTGAATCCCTGGGGAGCAATGTGCCTGGCGGCTGGATTCCATCACGGATTATTGGCGATGCTTCCCGAATCCCTGATAACGTTTGGTCTCAAGTGCCGTACGAAATGGTACAATAGAAGTCGTTCTTCAAGCCGGTGTAGCTCAACGGTAGAGCAACCGAATAGTACTCGGCAGACGGGGTGTTCAAGTCCCCCCGCCGGCTCCAAAGCCTGATCAAGACGGCAGTGTTATTCGTTTGGCCAAGCCATGGAATCCTGATACCGGCCCAACGAATCCCCTCCATTCATCCGCCCCAGTAAGCGAAGTTAAAATGGCTCCAGCCGCACCCAAACTGAATCAAGCCGGTCCATGCGACGTCCCCCCAGTCGTGAAACCGGGCCGCCTGTCTGCGCTCGATTTCACCAAGGGAGCACTGGTCTTGTTCATGGTCCTGTATCACTGGCTCAATTACTTCTACGGGTTTAAAGACGACATTTACAAGTATCTACGATTTTTGACGCCGTCCTTCATATTCATCAGCGGCTTTTTGATTTCGAACGTTTATCTGGCCAGAGACAAAGTCGGGGACTCGCGGGCCCCTAGACGGCTCTTCCAGAGGGGCCTTAAGATTTTAGCTCTTTTTATTGGTCTCAATGCGGGTATTGCTCTGCTGTTTCCCCATAACGGCCGCATCGTATTCGACATGTTGTCCGTGAGAGGGCTCCTGGCAATCTATGTCGCCGGAACCTCGGCGCTTCCCGGTATTGGAAAGGCCGCGGCGTTTCCGGTGCTGGTGCCCATCAGCTATTTACTATTGATGTCATCTGGCCTATTGGTGCTTGCCCGGTGGTACTCAGCAATATTCTACTGGGCCTGCGGTGTCTTGTTCCTGGGCAAAACGATTTTAGGCCTCAGCGATATTGGAAATGGTAACCTCGATCTTCTGGCGATCGGATCGTTGGGCATCGTTTTCGGGTATGTACCTGCCGCAAGGATTAAGCAATTCGTCAGGTACTGGCTCCCGTTGGTCTGCGCTTATCTGGGTTATCTCGTAGCCATCAGCATCTGGAACGTCCTTTATCCACTGCAAGTGCTGGGCGTTTGTCTGACCATCACGCTTCTATATCTGTTGGGCGCCCAGAGCGAGGAAGGCAAGGGTGTCAGAGGCGAGATAGTCCTCCTCGGAAAGTATTCCCTGTTCGCGTACGTAGCGCAGATAGCGATTGTGCAGGCGCTCTACCGGGGATTCTCGCACCTTGGCCTTGACCTGCCTGTGATGCCGATTTCATTTGTGGCCGCTTTTGGGTTGACGAGTTTGAGCGTGCACGCTTTGGATCGCGCCCGAAAAGCCTCCCTGAGAGTTGACCAGCTGTATCGCGCGGTGTTCGCATAGCCAAAGTGGAATGCCCGGAATAGTCGGACTCATCACGAAGATGCCTCGCGAGCGTGCGGAGCAGGAACTTGGCCGCATGCTGGCGAGCATGAAACATGAGTCGTTCTATGTGACCGGCACCTGGGTAGACGAAACCATGGGAATCTATCTCGGTTGGAGCGCTGCTGAGAATTGCTTCGCCTGCAAGATGCCCGTTTACAGCGAGGACCGAAAGACGATCCTGGTGTTTTCGGGTGAAGAATTTCCGGACGCCGGAGCAGCCCGCCGCCTCAAGGAGCATGGTCATGTTTTCAAGGCCAACACCGCGGAGTATCTGGTTCATCTTTATGAGGATGACCCCGGCTTTCCGGTATCTCTGAACGGGCGGTTTCATGGCCTGGTGGTGGATACCGCGCGCCGATGCGCGGCCCTCTTCAATGACCGCTATGGGATGCACCGGATCTACTACCATGAGTCGCGGAAAGGGTTCTATTTTGCCGGGGAAGCCAAGGCCCTCCTGTCCGTGCATCCGCACTTGAGGAGTCTCGATCTTCGCAGTCTGGGAGAATTCCTGGCATGCGGCTGCGTCCTTGAAAATCGAACGCTTTTCAAGGGAATTCAGGTCCTGCCGTGCGCGGCTAAATGGACCTTCGAAAACGGTGGTGTGGCTCACAAGGGTTCCTATTTCCAACCTCGTGAATGGGAGGAACAGCCACAAGCCGATCCCCAGACCTACTATCGCGAACTCCGCACGGTGTTCTCTGAAAATCTGTCACGTTACTTCATTGCCGGACAACCGATCGGAATGTCGCTTACGGGAGGGCTGGACACCCGAATGATCATGGCGTGGCGTAAACCAGCCGCCGGAACGCTCCCTTGCTACACGTTCGGCAGCATGTTCCACGATTGTCACGACGTGGTGCTGGCACGGAAGGTGGCCGGTCTTTGCCAGCAACCGCATTCTGTGATTCGCGTCAATGGCGATTTCTTGCAGCGCTTTCCGAGATATGCCGAGCGGGCTGTGTACCTGACGGATGGGTGCGTGGATGTGGGCCGCTCGGCGGATCTTTACGTCAACGAAATCACCCGGGGGATTGCGCCCGTGCGGATGACCGGGAATTATGGCGGCGAGGTCATGCGCAGAGTCCGGGCGTTCAAACCGATTCCCCCCAATTCTGACCTCTTTTGCGCGGAGCTCGGGAATAATGTCCGGCAAGCCGGGCAGACTTATGCCGAACTGATCAAGGGCCACCCATTATCCTTCGCCGTCTTCAAGCAAGCCCCATGGCACCACTACGGACTCCTGGCTCTTGAGGAGACCCAACTGAGTCTCCGGTCCCCCTACTTGGACAACGATTTCGTCCGGACCGTATTTCGCGCTCCTGAGTCCGCCTGCACCAGCAACGATGTATGCCTCGGTCTGATTGGAGATGCGGATGCGACACTCCGTGGGATTCGAACCGACCGCGGACTCGGCGGCACAGGTCTCCGGTGGGCGACAACCCGGCTTCTTCTGGAACTCCAGTTCAAAGCTGAGTATGCCTGCGACTACGGGATGCCCCAATGGGCTGCGCCGATTGACTCGTTGGTTTCGGGTCTACAACCGTCGCGGCTGTTTCTGGGGCGCCACAAATTCGCTCACTTCCGGATCTGGTACCGCGACTATCTGTCGGCATATGTTAAGGATGTCTTACTGGACCCGGCAGCGTTGGCGCGTCCCCATCTGAACCGGCAGCAAGTGGAGGCGGTGGTAAAAGGGCATCTGTCGGGAACGCAGAACCGGACTCTGGAAATCCACAAACTGCTTACCGTGGAATTGATTTATCGATCGTTGCTGGAGAGTTGGGCCAACTGAAGTTGGTTGACGTTTGTCTGGGAGTAAAAAAGTGGCAGATTCCAAGATCTTTAAAAAGACAATCACCAAAGACGAGAGCCGCGACACCGGTATGGCAATGGTCCTGCTATTGCTGATCGTAAGTATCAGCTTAAAACGCCGGGACGTGTTGCTCGGAGCGGTCGTATTGCATGTTATCAACATGACGATTCCGCAGATCTACCGGCCGGTGGCAGTGGTTTGGTTGGCGTTTTCGGAGCTTCTGGGGACAGTAGTTTCTAAAATCCTGATGGCGGTGGTGTTCTTTGTGATTGTGACGCCTGTCGGGATGTTGCGGCGGCTCTTGGGAAAAGATTCGATGAAAGTCCGCGCCTTCAAGGGTGGAGAAGAATCTGTCATGGTGGTGCGGAACTACCAGTTCACTGGCCAGGATCTGGAAAGGCCTTACTGAAGGAGAAAAAATGGATTTTTTAAGGGATTTGTGCGGTTTTTTGGGAAAGCGAAAAAAGTTCTGGCTGCTGCCGGTCATCATGATTCTTTTGACCTTCGGCATCCTCGTGGTTTTTGCAGGCGGATCGGCTATTGCGCCGTTCATCTATACGCTCTTCTAATCGCTCCTTCCCGGTCTACTGCTTGAGCTAATAAAGGAAAATGGCGATGAGCAAGGCGATTCTCGGCATTTCAGCTTATTATCACGACAGCGCTGCTGCAATATTGGTCGATGGGCAAATCGTTGCCGCGGCGCAGGAGGAACGATTCAGCCGGAAAAAGCATGATTCGTCATTTCCGATAAACGCATGCCGCTATGTTTTGCAAGAGGCGGGACTCGATTACAAAGACCTTTCCGCCGTATCATTCTACGATAAGCCTTTTTTGAAGTTTGAGAGGTTGCTTGAGACGTACCATGCATTTGCTCCAAGCGGCTTCGTGAGCTTCTTGTCCGCCATGCCGGTGTGGATCAAAGAAAAGCTCTTCATGAAGCGGATGCTCACTAAGCATCTGGCCGAGCTCGGCGAGGGCACGGTTCCACTGTATTATCCAGAACACCATTTGTCTCACGCGGCAAGCGCATTTTATCCTTCGCCTTTCCACGAAGCGGCTATCGTGACGGTTGACGGAGTCGGGGAATGGGCCACCACCACAATTGGGCGCGGCCGAGGCAAGGATATAGAGATTCTCAAAGAATTGCAGTTTCCTCACTCCGTAGGGCTACTCTATTCCGCCTTTACCTATTACACCGGATTCTCCGTCAATAGCGGCGAATACAAATTGATGGGTCTCGCGCCTTACGGAAATCCGGATTCGCCGCGGACCGAAGAGTTTAAGAAGAAGATCACGACTGAACTCGTAGATGTCCGAAAGGATGGTTCCATTCTCCTGAATATGGCCTACTTCGACTACGCAACTGGGTTGAAGATGGTCAACGAGCGGAAATGGGAAGAACTCTTCAACGTTCCCCGCCGAAGGTCAGAAACGGAAATCTCGCAAGTTCACATGGACATGGCTTTCGCCATTCAACAGGTCACTGAGGAGATCGTCCTCCGGCTTGCCTGCACAGCCCGCCAACTGACCCGCTGCAAAAATCTTGTTCTGGCAGGTGGCGTGGCCCTGAATTGCGTCGCGAACGGTAAGATTCTCAAAGCAGGCATGTTCGATGAGATTTGGATTCAACCCGCGGCAGGCGACGCCGGGGGCGCGCTGGGAGCCGCCTACGCTGTTTGGCACATCCATGATGGAAATGAGCGCCGTGCAACCGGGCATGCCGATGCAATGGAGGGGGCATACCTGGGACCCGAATTTTCGGATAAGGAAATATCCCGGACGCTGCAGAAGTATGGCGCTAAAGCTCACTACTATCCCGATTTTGGCAAGCTGGCTGCGGACGTAGCCGAAGCACTCGCGGAAGGTAATGTAATTGGCTGGTTCCAGGGAAGGATGGAATTCGGTCCACGGGCACTCGGCAACCGTAGCATTATCGGAGACGCCAGAAATGCCGAAATGCAAAAGCGGATGAACCTCAAAATCAAGTATCGGGAAGGATTCAGACCGTTCGCTCCTTCCGTGCTGGAGGAGGACATCGGCGAGTATTTTGACCTGGACCGGCCCTCTCCTTACATGCTTCTAGTCACGCCGATTCGGGACGAACGGAAGATTCCGTTACCCGAGGGCTACCACGATCGGCCTCTGTACGATCGGCTCTATTTCCTCCGGTCTGATCTGCCCGCTATTACACATATCGACTACTCGGCGCGGATACAGAGCGTCAGCCGGGACACTAACCCCCGCTATTGGGAACTGATCAGTGAGTTTAAGCGACTCACCAGCTATGGTGTCATCGTAAACACAAGCTTCAATGTCCGCGGTGAGCCGATTGTAGGTTCGCCGTCCGACGCCTACCGGTGTTTTATGCGAACTGAGATGGATTTCCTGGTTGTCGGGAACTATCTCCTCGATAAAAAAGAGCAGCCGAGTCTTCCGGACTCAGGCGAGTGGCGAACTGAGTTTAAACTCGATTGACCCCACGATGAAGCTAAAGCCGATGTTTTTGAACCTCGCTATGCTCGGGGTTTCGGGCCTGCTTGGCTTGGCCTTGTGCGAAGTCGCTTCGCGGCTTATCCTCACACCAGCAGACTATCTCTCGGTTGAGATGGTTGAGGACCCGGCATTGGGACGTGTGCCTTCCGCAAACACAAAGTCCCACGGCTTCGATGCTTGGGGTTTCCGGAATCCGAAGGTTCCAGAGACTGCTGAGATAGTGGCGATCGGCGACTCTCACACCTATGGAAATACCGCGACGATGCAAGACTCGTGGCCGTATGTGCTGGGACGCGTCGCGGGTCGCAGTGTCTATAACATGGGACTCGGGGGATATGGACCAAACCAGTATTTCTACCTATTTGAGTCCAAGGCACTGAAGTTGAAACCGCGGACGATTGTTTGCGGCTTCTACATGGGTGACGATTTCGAGAATGCGTTCCTGATCACATACGGGCTTGAACATTGGGCTTACCTGCGAGAGCTTCCTTCGGACAAAGTCAATTTTGATATCTGGCAAGCTCCGCCGGCTGCTACGTGGCACAAGAAGATCAGACTTTGGCTGTCGCGACACAGCGTCGTTTACCAGATGGCGTTTCATACCTCAGTCCTGGGTCGTTTTCAAGGCAAGGTTCAGATCAGAAACGCCCACCAGATGAACCCTTTAGCAACCTCTCTGTTCGTTCCGGAAAAGCATATCGAAGAGGCCTTTCTGCCAACCGAAATTCTACGTCGCCTCGATCAAGACAGTGAGAGCGTACGCGAAGGAATGCGGATTACCTTCACCCTGTTTGCTCAGATGAACGAGGTTTGCCGCCAAAACAATATCTCCTTTGTGGTGGCGGTGATTCCGGCCAAGGAAATGGTTTTCTCAGACTATCTAGAACATAACCAGAGTCTTCCGCTGAGCGACACCCTTGACAAGCTACTTGCCAATGGGCGGATTGCGCGGGAAAAGACTTTCAAGGCTTTCGCCGATTCAAACATCACCTATATCGATACCCTTCCAGCGTTGAAAGCATCCGTAGAGCACGAACTTTATGCACGCAGTTCCGGGGATATGCATCCTGGGCGGAACGGATACCGTGTCATCGGCGAGGCAATTGCTGAGGGCCTGAAGAGCCGGAGCGCAGCGAAATGATTCGGCGATAAGTAGGCATTTTATAGTGGCAGCAAGATAATGTCATTGCTTTTGCCTTGGGTGAAGGCGCAAAACTGGTACCGCCGGAAATCCGCATCTTTGGTAGCCCGAAAGCCTCTCAGGATTCCGGCAAAGGAACCGGTGGTATCGTTTACTTTCGACGACTTTCCAGCGTCGTCTCTTGAAGTTGGGGGCGCGATTCTCACGCAGTTTGGCCATGCAGGCACCTATTATGTGTCGCTTGGCCTCCTTGGTCAGGACTCTCCAAGCGGCCGGATCGTAGATCCATCAGGCCTTTCGAAGCTGGTTGCACAGGGTCACGAGTTGGGATGCCATACATTTGGGCATTACGATTCGTGGCTGACCAAGAGCAGCACCTTCGAGGACTCCATCCTTCGGAATCGGGACGCTCTAGCCAAGATTGTGCCCGGCGTCGAACTCGAGAGCTTTTCGTACCCCATCAGTCTGCCACGTCCCGCGACAAAAATGCGGGTCGCACGACATTTCCTCTGTTGCCGCGCGGGTGGCCAAACATTCAACGCCGGCATTACCGACCTAAATCAACTGTCCGCCTATTTCTTGGAGAAGAGCCGAGATGATCTTCAGGCGATACGGGACATGATTGATCGGAACCGGGCGGCGCGGGGGTGGCTGATCTTCGCAACCCACGATATCTCGGAGAATCCTTCGCCGTACGGCTGCAAACCAGAAGTCCTGCGGGAAGCGGTCCGCTATGCGGTCGCATCCGGCGCCCGTATTCTGCCGGTTGTGAAGGCGTTAGACGCCCTCCAGGCAGCATCAGATCGAAAATCTTAATCTTCACCAAAGAAAGAAGTTAACGAAAGGTTGTCAACTATCGAAGGGATAGCGCTCGCCGGGCACCCGCTGCCATCATAGTATTTGTGCGATACCAGATGCTAACACCGGTCCGTGACATTACACTGGCGCGGCGCCGAATCCGCCGCCAACTGCCGTGCGACTGTGCCTTGAGGGGCGCCGTCACGGGGATGAGCCGGAATCGCTGGGTCTTAGGGTCGCTGATCGTGCTGTCGCTTTGCGGGAGTTTGTATTCACAAAGCTCCAGCGGCATCCTCGCTTCCGCCCGGGCGATCGATTGGAGCGCGGCCGGAGCTGGGTCGATCCCTACCAACCGTACGCAGTGCGGCGCGACACTCGCGCCAGGTACCAGCGCGGCGTCGATTCAATCCGCCATCACCTCCTGCAGTCCTAACACCTATGTGCTGCTCGGACCCGGAACGTTCAATCTTTCCGCGGGCATTCAATGGAGCAACAACAATGTGAGCTTGCGCGGCTCCGGACCGGACTCCACGTTCCTGGTGTTCTCAGCCAACGCCAATTGCAACGGCCTTCACGGCAACATCTGCGTCATATCCTCATACCCCAACGATTCACAGAATTTTATAAATGCCGCCAACTGGACCGGGGGATATGCTCAAGGGACCACGTCGATCACCATCGGCGCCAATACCTCCGGTACCATTAAACCGAATATAGGAACCATGCTGGTCCTCGACCAACTTAATGATGGCACTAGTCGGAGTGCGGACACGGGTAACATTTTCATCTGCTCGACTGCGGGTGGCCAATGTACCCAGTCCAATGGCGGGAATGGCAGATCAGGCAGAAACCAACAGCAGATCGTCAAGGTCACCAGCGTAAGCGCCGGCGCCTGTCCCTGTACGGTGGGCATCTCTCCCGGATTATACATGCCGAACTGGCGATCGAGCCAGGCTCCACAGGCTTGGTGGACGGGCTCCGATGTGCCAACCTCACTGTATGTGACCGGCGCCGGAATTGAAGATTTGTCGATTGACACCACCAATGATGGCAACGCGCAAGCAGCTATCGTGATGTTTAATGCGACGAATTCCTGGATCAGGGATGTAAGGTCCACGCAGTTCTATGCGCCAGGCACGACCCTATTGCAGTATACGCAACGTCATGTTCGACTTTACCAATCCACTCATATCACGATCAGGGACAGTTACTTTTTCGGGAGTATCAGTAAGGACGAGTATGGCATCAATTTCTGGGAAAGCGGCGATAATCTGATTGAGAACAACATTTTCCAGCGGATCGGAACCCCCATCAACCATGAGAACGCCTTTGGAAACGTTATAGCTTACAATTATACAATCAACAATTACTGGTGTGGCTCGACGGATCCGACCAACTGCGGACTTTGGGCCCAGGGCAGTATTTACGGACACGGGACCGAAGAGGATCATATCCTTATCGAAAGCAATGACGGACACGGAATGGAATTTGAAAACTATTTCGGCCAATCCTTCTTCATTACCGCTTTTCGAAATCGGTTTACCGGGTATGATTCAGGCAATCAGAATCAGACTGTAGCGGCATTTGTCTACGGGCTTAACAGATATCTCAACCTGATCGGAAATGTTCTCGGCGTCGCCGGTTATCACAACACTTACCAGACGAATGCGAATGGAAGTACTTCGAATTGCGTGAACTCTGTCTACTCCATTGGCTTGGGGGCAAATTGCGCCAACGGTGACGGAGTCAACTACCCAACCGACGACCCGCTGACCGTGAGCACCCTAATGCGTTGGGGCAATTGGGACGTTGTCACCAACGCTGCACGATGGTGTAGCAACGCGACGACCCCTTGTACAGGTTCCGAAGTTCCTAGTGGACTGACCGCTTACGCAAATCCGATTCCGGCTAGTCAGACCCTTCCCGCTTCGTTCTATCTCGCCTCTAAGCCGGCCTTTTGGGGTTCTCAGCCGTGGCCCGCAATCGGACCTGAGGTCAATGGCGGCGATGTGCCCAATGTGGGCGGACACGCTTATCGCATTCCCGCACGGGTATGTTTTGAAAATGTACTCGGTGGAACATTCGGCGACACGGCCCCAAAGACATTCAATGCGTCAAAGTGCTATTCGGGCGGCGGAGGGACTTCTGGTGGTACCCCTCCGGCAGCTCCTACCGGTGTTCAGGCAACTGTCCAATAAATTGCCGGGCCCCACGACCTTAGTTTGGGTAGGGCCACGCACCCGGCGGGCGTCCAACGTTCCCGCCCAAAAGACTTCCTTAAATGAGCCGTCGGGGGTTTGCTCGGGCTGCTCTTTCCATCTTCATTTTCGTCCCAACGGCCAGTTGAATTTCTCTTTGGTAAGCCGATCATGATCCGGCTCATCGCCGCAGCAATCTGCTTCGTCTTCATCTACTTCATTTTTGCGCTTAGCCGAGATCGCAAGATCTATACCTCTCAAGCCCTGTGGATTCCTGTGCTGTGGCTGGGGACAGGTGCGTCTCGGAACCTGTCAGAGTGGCTGCATCTCTCCCAACCGGATTCTTCCGATCGCTATCTGGAGGGTAGCCCCATCGACCGTTTCTATCTTTTCGGCCTGTTGGCGCTTGGTATCTACATTCTGATTGGAAGACGGCAGCGCGTCCAGACGCTCATGCAGAAGAATATGGCTATTCTGCTGTATTTTCTGTATTCCGGCGTCAGCGTTATCTGGTCGGACTATCCGGACGTGTCGGGAAAACGGTGGGTCAGATCTTTGGGGGACATCGTTATGGTCCTGATCGTATTGACCGACCCCCAATGGCTGGCCGCAATTAAGCGCTTCTTTGCCCGTGTCGGTGTGGTGTTGATTCCGATTTCCGTTCTTTTCATACGATATTTTCCTGAGTACGGCCGAACATACTCTCGAGGCGGCCAGATCGCGTGGACCGGTGTTACGACTGACAAAAACGCCTTGGGGATGATCTGTTTGATATTTGGGCTGGCGCTGACATGGAACGTACTTGAAACTTGGCGAAGCCGTCGGGGCAAGCTCCGGACACGGCTATTGTTAGGATACGGAACCCTCGCCACGATGGCGGCATGGCTGATCCAGATGTCCAATTCCGCCACGGCGCTCGCCTGCTGGATGCTGTCGGCGGGGGTAATGGTGGTCACTACTCTGGTCAAACCGGCCAGGAACCCCGTAGTAATCCACGTGATGGTGGGCGGAGCGACGATGGTTATCGTTTGCGCTATGTTTCTCAACACCGGCACAGGCCTCGTACAAACCTTGGGACGAGATTCCACTTTTACTGGGCGAACCGCCATTTGGAGCTGTGCCCTTCCAGAAATACCAAACTCGATCGTAGGCGCAGGGTTTGAGGGATTCTGGCTTGGCCAGCGACTCCGAAAAATCGAGGTCTGCATCGATCAGGGTGTGAACGAGGCGCACAACGGTTATATCGAAGTTTACTTAAACCTGGGATGGGTCGGCATAGCCATGCTGGGTGCGGTGCTGCTCAGCGGGTATCAGAATGTGGTCGCGGCGGTCCGGCGCCGTGCGGATGGAAGTCCGCTACTGCTCGCATATGTTTTCGCAGCCCTTATATACAACGTTTCCGAGGCGGCATTTAAAATGATGAGCCCGATCTGGATTGCCTTTCTTCTTGCATCCATCGCCGCCCGCAAGTTAGTATCTCAAAACACTGTAGGCGCCCCGATTGAACCCAGGCTCGCCACAGCCGCCACCCCTGCGACGAGTCTGAAAGGTTCCTGGTGACCTATGAATAAAGCAAAAAGGCAATTGCTGCCTCTCACCGGGATGAGGTTCTTTCTGGCGCTCTGGGTTGTGCTATTCCACCAGTCCTTTTTCTATGGCCCTTCCTGGATCTCTCCGTTACCCAATTCAATCGTCGATCTCATCCATGCGGGCTACATGGCAGTCGGAATGTTCTTTGTATTGTCCGGTTTCGTTCTTTCGTATAACTACAATCTGGACAATTTGTGGCCGCAAGGGCAGATCAAGCGGTTTGCCTTCGCCAGATTTGCCCGCATTTATCCAGCTTACGGGATTGGATTGATATTGTCGCTTCCATGGGTAGTCACGTCCATGGCGCATCAGCCTATCGTGGCCGCCGGCAGGGAGCTAATAAGAGCCGTACTCTCGTGGACCTTGCTTCAGGCCTGGGTGCCCTGGGCAGCTGAATCGTGGAATGGTCCAGGCTGGTCGCTGTCGGTAGAAGCATTTTTCTATTGCTGTTTTCCGTTTGTCGGCGTAGCCTTGTGGAAATTGTCTCGCCCTCGGCATATCCTGAGCGTCTCAGCTACAATATGGGCCGCATCCATAGTAGTCCCGGCAATCGCCTTCGCGGTGCCGTTTACCGATGGCGGCGGCATTCGGGCATCGCTGTGGACCAGCGATACGACTGGTTTAAGGGTCAGCTTTGCGAAATTCAACCCCCTCCTGCACCTTCCCGAGTTCTGCATGGGCATCCTGATCGGCCGCGCATATCTTTTGCTACTCGTAAGAGAAACCCGCCTGCTGGGCAAGGGCTATTGGATATACCTGCCTGGAATCGCCTTTGAAATCCTGGCTGTTATCAGTTGCCGATCGAGTCTGTATTTGTTTTTGCATAATGGCCTCTTACTGCCGCTGCATGCGATGGTGGTTCTTGGCTTGGCTTTGGACGGCGGCATTCTGGCTCGTTTTTGTTCGATCGGACCGCTTGTGCTACTGGGCAATGCGAGCTATTCGATGTACATCTTTCAAGCTCCGGTCGCAGGTTATGTGTTCTCGCTGGGAAAACGGATGTCCTCCCTACAATCCAGCGGTATCCTGATGAACTCGCTCTACATCGCGATTCTGATCTGCTTTTCGACGCTGATTTTCAAATTCATCGAGGATCCGGCAAATCGTATCCTTAAGAAGAAACTGATGCCATCATTTCAATCCTCCACGAGCCACGAACGTGACGCCTTGGTTCCTCCAGCGAAGGCTGCCCCTCTGCGTGCGCCCGTTTGATAAAGGTGAGCGGTTCCCCTAGAAACACCCGGATTTACAGATTCTTCTCAGACAAAAAGACTCCATGAGGCCTTTCCACCCAAACGGATCGTTCCACCCCACGCTAGACGACGGTGGACTGGCTCGCCGTGCCATCCGTGGCGCCGGGGTCACCGTTTTTTCCGGCATCCTGGTACTGGCTCTTCAGACAATCTCAACACTAGTGCTAGTACGTATCCTCGCTCCGGCGGATTTCGGCTTGGTGGCAATGGTTACGACGTTCAGCATGGTGTTGTTGAATGTAGGTATAAATGGATTCACTGAAGCCATGATCCAGCGTGAAGACCTCGATCATACTCTGGCCAGTAGTCTTTTCTGGATCAATCTTGGCGCTGGAGTATTGCTCACGGCTGGCTTCGCGGCCGGAGGGTCTTTGCTGGCGCGCTTCTATGGCGAGCCCCGAGTGTCCGAGATCGCGGTCGGTCTGTCGCTGACCATTTTCTTCACCAGTCTCTCAGTGCAGCACCTGGCGCTCTTGAAGCGCGGTATGCGCTTTTTAGCCGTTTCATCCAATGACATGGCAGCCAGGACCCTTTCGGTCGCTGTCACTATTGTGCTAGGCTGGGCCGGTTGGGGATATTGGGCACTGATTGTAGGAGCGAATACACTAGCGTTGAGTACAACCGTTGGTGCATGGCTACTCTGTCGCTGGATGCCTGGACGTCCCAGGTTCTCCAAGAGTACTGGAGAGACGCTGCGGTTCGCAGCCCACACCTATGGACGATTTGTCGTCAACTACTTGGCTCGGAATATAGACAATCTCATCGTGGGATGGCGTTTTGGCTCGATCTCCCTGGGTTTCTACAAGAAGGCATACGACTTATTTGCTCTTCCCGCCGGCCAGGTGGTGTCGCCGCTCACCGAAGTCGCTCTGTCGACGCTCAGCCGATTGAATCCAAAATCTCCCCAGTATCGGCAGTACTTCCTCAGTGCCCTTTCGATGTTGGCGCTTCTGGGTATGGCATTAGCCGCGATCCTCACTTTAGTTGGCAAGGATCTGATTCGTCTATTATTAGGGCCCAAGTGGGAAGCGGCGGGCGGAATCTTTGTCTATTTTGGCCCTGGAATTGGAGCCATGTTTGTTTACCACACCCAGGGCTGGATTCATCTCTCGATTGGAAGAGCGGACCGCTGGCTGCGGTGGACCATAGTCGAGGTCGTCGTCACCGTTTTGCTCTTTTTCGTGGCAGTACCATGGGGACCTGCAGGGATTGCAGTCGCGTGGACTGCATCTTTTTGGATTTTGGCAATTCCTGCCCTCTGGTACGCCGGTTCGACGATTGATTTCAGGATTGGCACGATGCTTTGCGCAATATGGAAATATGTGGTTGCCGCTATCCTGGCAGGCTGCATGACCGCTGCCATCGCGTCGCCATGGACTCTTCCAGCTGGGCCTGCTGTAGCCGCGTTTAGAATCGGAGTGGGCACAGGGCTGTTTTTATTCGGCTACCTCACTGCGATCATCGTTTTGCATCGAGGATGCGAACCGCTCTATCAGTTCTTCTGGCTTGCCAAAGAGATGGCCCCTTGGGCCAGGTCTAACCAAGCGCCCTCATCAATCGGCTTTCCAGGGGGTTCCCAAACGTGGGAGGGGGCCGATTTTGAAGACCCTAAAGAAACGGCTATAGTATCCATTCTCATCCCGGCGTACAATGCGCAGGAGTGGATTGCTGACACGATTGGGTCCGCCCTGTCTCAAACCTGGCCACGTAAGGAAATCATCGTGGTTGATGATGGTTCAACCGATCAGACTGCGGAAATTGCCAAGCGTTTCGCATCTGAGGGCGTTCGCGTCGTCACGCAAAAGAACCAAGGTGCGGCCGCCGCCCGGAATCATGCTTTTTCTTTAAGTCGTGGCGACTATATTCAGTGGCTGGACGCCGATGATTTGCTGGCCCCCGACAAGATCGCCAAGCAAATGAAGGTACTGGCAGACTTTCCGAACAAACGAATTCTGCTTTCTTCGGCTTGGGGACGATTTCGGTACCGCTACTATCGGGCGGAATTCAATCCGTCCGCCCTGTGGTGCGACCTTTCTCCGGCAGAATGGCTCCTGCGCAAAATGGAGCACAACATTTACATGCAGACTGCCACGTGGCTGGTCAGCCGGGAATTGTGCGATGCCGCTGGTCCCTGGGATACCACATTGATGGGAGACGATGACGGAGAGTATTTTTGCCGGGTCCTTCTTGCGAGCGAAGGCGTTCGTTTTGTGGCGGATGCAAAAGTTTACTATCGGGCGCCTAGCTTTGGGAGCCTCGCCTATCTGGGGACCTCCACTAAGAAACTACAGGCCCATTGGAAATCGATGAGCCTACATATCCAGTATTTGCGTTCGCTTGATAACGGAGAACGTGCGCGGACCGCTTGTCTGAAGTTTTTAGACGATAGCTTCGTGTACTTTTATCCGGAAAGTAAAGACATCGTTGCTCAAATGGAGCAAATGGCCCAAAGCTGTGGAGGCTCCCTCGCCCCCCCGCAATTATCGTGGAAGTACGGTTGGATCATGACCTGCTTCGGCTGGACATGGGCGAAGCGCGCCCACCGGGTGGCTCCAAGAGTCAAATGGGCGATGAAAGCAAAGTGGGATAAATTGATCTTCCGTATTGAGGCCCGGAAACCTCCGGCCATGTCGGAACGGCACTCCTGAAGAACTCAACGCATCGAACTACCACGAAGAAGTCTGGCGTAAGTTATTGAATAATCTGAAGGATATTTAAAAATAAGATGGTGGAAGTAGCAATAATTGGGGCTGGACCCTATGGACTGTCAATCGCCTCCTACCTCAAAGAGTACGGGGTCGCATTTCGCATTTTTGGCAAGCCCATGCATACTTGGCTGAACCAGATGCCCCAGGGTATGCAGCTGAAATCGGAAGGCTTCGCGTCGTCGCTCTATGACCCGAAATCCGCGTTCACACTGTCGCGTTACTGCCACGAAAAGAACCTGCCGTATGCGGACGTCGGTCTGCCTGTACGTCTGGAGACGTTTACATCGTACGGGCTGGAATTTCAAAGACAGCTCGTGCCGGAACTGGAAAACAAGACTGTCGTCTCGGTAGAACGATCTTCTACGGGATTCCAGATCGGACTCGATAGCGGGGAATCGTTGGTGGCGCGACGGGTCGTTGCGGCCGTTGGTTTAACCCACTTCCACCATACACCCGCTGTGCTTTCGAGCCTTCCGGAGGAATTAGTGACGCACAGTTCCAGGCATAGCGTTCTCAACGATTTCAAAGGAAAGGACGTGGCCGTGGTAGGAGCAGGGGCATCGGCGGTGGACTTGGCTGCCCTGTTGCACAGGGCTGGATGTGCTGTTCATTTGGTCGCACGTAAGCCCGTTGTTCGCTTTCACGACCCTCCCCAACTTCCTCAGCCTCTTCTAGAGCGGTTTCGTTACCCAACAACCGGCATCGGCCCTGGTTGGAAGTTGGTTTTCTGTACTAAGGCACCGCACCTGTTCCGCCGCATGCCGGAGCGATATCGATTGGATGCCGTCCGGCGGATTCTTGGTCCGGCTCCGGGATGGTTTGTGAAGGAGCAGGTCGTCGGTAAGGTACCGTTCATTCTTGGGGTAACCATTACGGAAGCAAAGCGCCAGGACGGCAGGGTGGCCCTACAACTTGCGGACCGCTCTGGGGAAACCCGCAAACTCATCGTTGATCATGTGATTGCCGCTACCGGCTATAAAGTTGATCTTCGGCGGCTTGCGTTCCTGAATCCAAATATCCTGGCCGGCATCCGCTCCGTTGAGCAAACGCCAATACTTTCGTCGGAATTCGAATCCTCTGTGCCGGGGTTGTATTTTGTGGGTACTTCGGCTGCGAATACGTTTGGCCCCCTTCTGCGCTTTGCCTATGGGGCGGGTTTCACGGCTGGGCGCCTCGCTCGGCATTTAGCAAGTTCCAAGTCCTCCAATGGTTCTCAACACGGGTTAACGGGCACTTGTTAAGCACTTGTAAAGGCACCTGCGAACGGGCATGACCCCAAAAGTTCTTCTGACGGACACGAGCCGGTGGGCTTTAAGCTCACGAGTGGCCATCGGCCTCTCCAAAAGGGGGTGCAGAGTCTCCGGTATCTGCCCGAGTCGTCACCCGCTGCTGAAAACCCGGATCGTTGAACGCGCGTTTCATTACGACAGTCTTTATCCGCTCGAGTCTTTGACAAGAGCCATTACGGAAACGGAACCGCATATCATCATCCCGTTCGATGATCGAACCACGCAGCATTTACATGAATTATATGACCGGACGATACAGCTTGACACGACTGCTGCAACCAGGATTGCGAAGTTAATTGAGCATTCGCTTGGCTCGCCTGAGAGTCATCCTATTGTCGACGATCGAGGAGAACTGATAAGGGTTGCGCAGGAGGAAGGCGTTCGCGTGCCCGACACGTGCGTCATCAATACAGCCGACGATCTTAAATCCTGGAGTAAGGGGCAACGTTTCCCCTGGATCCTGAAGGCGGCTGGAACCTGGGGCGGCCGAGGTGTAAAAATTGCAAATTCCCTTGCCCATGCCGAGAAGATCTTAGTCGAGTTGACCAGCCTATTTGGAACTAAACGCGTTATCAAACGCTCCATTATTAACCGCGATTCGTTCAGTTTGCGGCCCTGGTGGAAAAACGCAAAACCGGCGGTCATTGTGCAGAGCTATATAAACGGCCGCGAGGCGAACTACGCGGCCGTGTCGTGGCAGGGAAAGGTCCTGGCTGGGATTGGCGTGGAAGTAGTCAATACAATGGGCCCCACTGAGCCTGCGTCGATTGTCCGTGTGGTCGACAATGCGGAAATGAAACTTGCCGCCGAGCGGCTAGTTAACCGGCTGGGGCTGTCCGGATTCATTGGACTGGATTTCATGATCGAAGATCGAAGCCACTTGGCCTATCTGATCGAGATGAACCCCCGCTGCACTCCCCCATGCCATATCCAATTAGGAAAGGGTCGGGATATGATAGGTGCGCTGTGGTCGCAGCTTTCCGGCGAAGTCCTGCAGGAGATGCCCCCCGTCACCCAGAACGACCTGATCGCCTACTTCCCCCAAGCTTGGGATAGCAATAGCAAATTCTTCGAGACAAGCTACCGGGACGTCCCAGAGGACGAGCCGGAGCTTCTTCGCGAGCTTCGACAGCCGTGGCCCAGCCGAAGCCTCCTTTTTAGACTGTTTAGTTATTTCGACCGACTCGGGAGCAAAGGGCCGCAGGCACAAAACGAACGCAACTCCTCGGAAATCAACTCTTCTGTTTGCGCGGGAGACAAACCACTCTGAAGCCCAGTCATACGAGACCAGATGATCCCAATGGTTTTTAACCATCTCAACCTACCCGGTGTGTACGAGATTCGAATTGAACCGAAGTCCGACGAGCGAGGGTTCTTCGCACGAAGCTGGTGCGAGGAGGAATTTGAAAACCACGGGCTGACGGCCAGAATCGCTCAATGCAGCATTTCATTCAACGTCAGTAAAAGAACCCTTCGAGGCATGCACTATCAGGCTCCGCCGTATTCGGAGATTAAAATTGTGCGGTGCACGAGGGGTTCAATTTATGATGTGGTAGTCGACTTGCGCCCGACGTCGCCGACATTCAAACAATGGGTTGCCGTCTCTCTATTCGCGGAAGAACGGAACATGCTTTACGTGCCTGACGGATGCGGCCATGGTTTCTTGACCTTGGAAGATAGCACCGAGGTTTTCTATCAGATCTCCGAATTCCATCACTCCGAATCTGCCAGGGGGGTGCGATGGAACGACCCGGCATTCCAAATTGTGTGGCCAGGCCAGCCCGAAATCATGTCGGAACGGGATCGCACATACCCGGACTTCGACTAAGTTATGGAGGCTGGAACGAAGCTCAATCTAAAGGACCCATCTGAAACCAGCCGGGAATTACATCGTTTCGCAGCGGAGCTTTACCCCATCTGCCGAAGCATTACGGGCGACGGGATTCGGCGAACCTTGACAGCCATCAAGGATCGGATTCCTCTTGAGACGAGCGAAGTGCCCTCCGGCACGCACGTCTTCGACTGGACCATACCAAAAGAGTGGAACATTCAGGATGCCTATATCAAGGCGCCCAACGGAGAACGGATAGTCGACTTTCAGCGATCCAATCTACACGTTGTCAATTACAGCACTCCCTTGCTCGCCACAATGCCTCTGAGCGAGCTGAAGCCGCACCTGTTCACCTTGCCCGACAAACCGGACTGGATCCCCTACCGTACGTCCTACTATCAAGAGAGTTGGGGATTCTGCTTGTCGCACAAGCAATTGGAGTCGCTACCAGACGGCGACTATGAAGTATGTATCGATTCCACCCTCGCCGATGGGCATCTGACCTATGGGGAGTGCTACCTACCAGGCCGCTCGACTGAAGAGGTCTTAATCTCGTGCCATGCCTGCCACCCTTCCCTGGCCAATGACAATCTTTCCGGATTGACGGTCGCTACCTTCCTGGCACAGTATCTTTCCGGCCGGGAACTACGGTATTCATACCGATTTCTTTTCATTCCGGGAACGATCGGAGCAATCGCCTGGCTTTCGCGCAATCGTGAGAAGGCTACCCGTATCCGGCATGGCTTGGTATTGACATGCATCGGTGACGCAGGCGGATTCCACTACAAGAAAAGCCGGCGTGGAGATGCAGAGATCGATCGGGCCGTAACCCATCTGCTTCGGCTGCAGAACGAGCCCTTCGAGGTCCTGGAGTTCTCTCCATACGGTTACGATGAGCGGCAATATTGCTCACCAGGTTTCAATCTTCCAGTTGGCTGCCTGATGCGTAGCATATGGGGCAGCTTTCCGCAATATCACACCTCGGCTGACAACCTCGACTTCATCAAGCCTCTCTCATTGGCCAGATCGTTGCGTCTATGCGTTGACGTAGTGGATATCCTTGAGAAGAACCGCTACTACCTCAATCAAAACCCCTACTGCGAGCCTCAATTAGGCCGGCGTAATCTTTATCGGTCTGCGGGTGGTGCGTCCAGCGGGGATGAAATCTCGGCACGCCTCTGGGTGTTGAACTTTTCGGATGGCAAGCATTCGCTGCTTGATATAGCGGATCGTGCCGGCCTCCCATTTCAAGCTATTTGCAATGCCGCAGAGCTGCTGTTTAAAGGCGCGCTGCTTGCCTTCGTACCTGACCCGGAGCCCCAGAGACAAGAATCCGGACATTGCACCGAATCTTAGGATTTGGATTCCTCTCCTCCCCTCTCCTGCATCAGTAAGTCATTATTATTCTGTAACTTAGATTGTATATGGGTAATTGGCCTGAGGAGTGCCTCCTCAGGTAGGCGAATTGAACGCATGAGAATACTACTGACTGGCCACAAAGGCTATATCGGTGCCGTTGCAGGATCGGTTTTGTGTGCCGCCGGTCATGAACCCGTCGGTCTCGACACGGATCTGTTTGCCGGATGCGACTTTAACGGACCGCCTGTGGCAATTCCGGAGATTCAAAAAGACCTGCGCGACCTGACCGAGCGCGACCTGGACGGATTCGAAGCAGTGGTCCACTTGGCCGCCTTATCGAACGATCCGCTAGGCGATCTCAACCCGGAAATCACCTACGATATCAATCACTTAGGATCGGTCCGCCTAGCCGAGCTGGCGAAAAAAGCGGGGGTGAAGCGGTTTGTCTTTTCGTCCTCGTGCAGCACGTACGGCGCGGCTGGCGACGTCATGCACGATGAAACCGCCGGCTTAAATCCAGTGACGCCATATGCCGATTCCAAGATTCTGATGGAGCAGGCTCTAGCCGGAATGGCCGACGATCAGTTTAGCCCCACTTACATGCGCAATGCCACCGCCTACGGTGTCTCTCCGCGCCTGCGGCTGGACGTGGTACTCAACGACTTCGTCGCCTCCGCCTACACCAAGGGATTGATCTACATTAAGAGCGACGGCTCACCCTGGCGGCCCATTATCCACATCCGCGACATTATCGCGGCGATGGTGAGCGTGCTCGAAGCTCCGCGGGAAGCCGTTCACAACCAAACCTTCAACGTCGGCCGCACGGAAGAGAACTTCCGCATCCGCGACCTGGCGGCCATCGTCGCTGAAACCGTCCCTGGCTGCCTGATCGAGTACGCTCCCGGTGGCGGACCCGACAAGCGCTGCTACCGCATCAATTGCGACAAGATCCGCCGCGTTCTGCCGAACTTCCGCCCGCAATGGGACGCACGGAAAGGGGCCCAGGAACTATACGACAGCTACCGCGCGGCGGGGTTGACTGCCGACGAAATCGCCAGTGGCCGTTACATCCGCTTGAGCCACCTTCGCAAACTCATGAGTGATGGACAGGTCGATTCTTCCTTGCGACGGAGTCGCCAGGTGGCAGCAGTTGCCTGAGCTGGTTTGCCGATGACAACCCTATCGACAGATACCACTATGACCGAAACTCCGGCCGCGAGGACTGCTGGCCGGAATTGCCGGTTTTGTCGTGCCGGTCTGAATCGCACTCTGGTCGACCTGGGCATGTCGCCGCTGTGCGAAACCTACCCGTCCGCGGCGGAACTCAATCGCGGCGAAGTTTACTACCCCCTTCATGTCTATGTTTGCGACCAGTGCTTCCTCGCGCAACTGGAACAATACGAGAGCGCGGAGAATATCTTCAACGACTACGCCTACTTCTCGTCCTACTCCGATTCATGGCTTAAACACGCTGAAAACTATTGTTCGCAGATGATGGCACGGCTCAATCTCAATGATCAGAGCTTCGTGGTCGAGGTGGCCAGCAATGATGGGTATTTGCTCCAGTATTTTGTAGAGCGAAATGTCCCGGTATTGGGGGTCGAACCGGCTGGCAATGTGGCACAGGTTGCGAAGGCCAAGAACGTTCCCACGCTAGTGCGCTTTTTCGGCGCCGGGCTTGCGAGACAGTTGGCTTCCGAAGGCCGGTACGCCGACCTCGTGCTCGGAAACAACGTTCTGGCGCAGGTTCCCGATCTGAACGACTTTGTGGAAGGTCTCGCGATCCTGCTGAAGCCTGAGGGGACCCTGACACTGGAATTTCCCCATCTGCTGCGGCTGATGGAACGGAACCAGTTCGACACGATCTATCACGAACACTTCTCTTACTTCTCGCTGCTTACCACGGTCCGGATCCTCTCGGCTCACGGACTGACCGTCTACGACGTGGAGGAACTGGGGACCCACGGCGGCTCGCTGCGCGTGTTTGCCTGCCGCGCGTCCAATTCGCGCTGCCCCATCTCGCCGCGCGTGCACCAGGTGATTGCAGAAGAGGACAGCGCCGGGCTGGCTTCGGCCGCCGGATACCAGAAGTTCGCGCGCCAGGTCCGGGAAACCAAGCTCGCGCTGGTCGATTTTCTAGTCACTGCCGCACGTGAAGGAAAGACTGTAGCCGGGTATGGCGCACCGGGCAAGAGCGCGACGCTCCTGCACTATTGTGGCATAGGAAGAGACTGGATCGAATACACTGTGGATCGCAATCCGTATAAACAGGGACGATTCCTGCCGGGGACGCATGTCCCAATCTACCATCCTGAGCGTATCCGCGAGACCCAGCCGGACTATGTGATCATCCTCCCCTGGAATCTGAAGGACGAAATCATGGGCCAGTTGCAACACATACGGGAATGGGGCGGCCGGTTTGTGGTACCGATCCCGAAATTGACCGTCTACTGACAACATTGAGGACGAGCCATGAAAGTTGTTCTATTTTGCGGTGGCGAAGGGATGAGGCTGAGGGGGTATTCCGAGGATGTCCCCAAGCCCATGGTGACCATCGGCGCGCGGCCGGTTCTCTGGCACGTCATGAAATACTATGCGCACTTTGGCCACAAAGACTTCATTCTTTGTCTTGGCTATAAGTCCAACGTCATTAAGAATTACTTCCTGGAATATAAAGAGTCCGTGTCCAACGATTTCGTGCTGTCCCACGGCGGCAGGAAGTTGGATTTCATGCAGCGGGATATCGACGACTGGACCATCACGTTTGTCGATACTGGCTTGCGTTCGACCATCGCGGACCGGTTGCGGATGGTGGAACCGTACCTCGATGGCGAAGAGACATTTCTGGCGAACTATAGCGACGGCCTGACTGACTTCTATCTGCCGCAGATGATCGACGATTTCTCGCGGCGCAACAGCTATGCCTCGTTTGTATCGGTGCAGCCGCGAACCAGCAGCCTGGACTTGGTTCATCTGAGCGATGACGGCTCCGTGCGGGCTATCAAGTCCATGAAGGAATCCAATACCTGGGTGAACGGCGGCTATTTTCTGTTGCGCAAGCAAGTCTTTCGATACATCAAGCCGGGAGAAGAGCTTGTATACGAACCGTTCCGACGGTTGATCGCCGAAGGACGGGTCTGGTCGCCCAAATACGAAGGCTTCTGGCAGTGCATGGATACTTTTAAGGACAAGCAGATTCTGGATGAGTTGGAGGCCACCGGGGAAGCGCCCTGGTGCGTGTGGAAGAAGAGCCAGGCAGCCGCGGCGCGAGTGGTAGCGTAAGTCTCGTTCGAGGATTGCGGAAGATTAAGATGAATCTTTTTTTCGATTCAAACGCGGATGACGCACAGCGAAGGGAAGCCCTGTACGCCGGGTCCATCTTTGTCTATTCCCCTTCCCCCAGCGCTCGGAAGCTGTGCGCGTTTGCGCAGGAGCTGGTGGAAGCGGCGTTCCATCCTTACGATCCGCGCATGGTGCATCACCATCTGCCAGTGGAGCGCTGTGTGGAGCTACTCTCGAAGCTCAAGCCCCAATTCATCCACCATTCCCGGTCGAAGGAACTGATCCAGTCCTTACTGGTGGAGCGGGGATGCGATTTGGAGAGCACTTATTTTGACGTGCCGCGACTGCGTACCGCCTTCCCTTCGGACTATCTGTCGGCGGGAATCGCGTATGCCTTTCATCCACACCGCGATACCTGGTATTCGGCGCCCTTTGCGCAGATCAACTGGTGGCTGCCGGTCTATGAATATGCACCAGACAACGGCCTCTGCTTTCACCCACAGTTCTGGGGCTATGCGATCGAGAACAGCTCGCACATCTACAACTACTATGAGTGGAATCGGAACAACCGGCAGAGCGCGGCAAACCATATTAAGGCGGATACCCGTCCGCAGCCGCGGCCGCTGGCTCCCCTCGATCCAGATCCACAATTGCGTCCTGTGGTACAGCCCGGCGGCGCGATCCTGTTCTCTGCAGCGCAACTCCACTCCACCGTGCCGAACACTTGCAGGATTACACGTTACAGCGTCGATTTTCGGGTGGTGAACCTGGAAGATCTGAGGAATCACCGGGGGGCGGCGAATGTCGATTCGGCCTGCACTGGGACGACGTTGCGAGATTACCTGAGAGCGTCGGATTTCAGCCGGATTCCCGAGGAAGTAGTGGCTCTTTATTTTGACGGGACCGAAGCGGGTTTTGTAGCTTCTCCCTCCGCAGTTCCGTTGACCGCAGGCAGGCTTTAGAAACATGCTGAGGCTGGGTCTTCCGTCGCGGGACGGCGAGCCGCTCAGGATTCTCTGCTTGGGAGCCCACTCAGATGATATCGAGATCGGCTGTGGAGGAACGCTGCTGTTTCTCAAGAGCGCTTCGGCACTGCCCCGATTTCATTGGGTGGTGTTCAGCGCGACCGGACGGCGTGGAAAAGAGGCAGAAAAGGCGGCAAGGCTCTTTACAGAAGGCTGCGATCAGACCGTCGATCTGAAAGGCTTTCGAGATGGATTTCTACCGTATCACGGAGCTGAAGTGAAGGAATTCTTTGAGGATCTGAAGGCCCAGGTGAATCCGGACCTGATCTTCACCCATTGGCGGGGCGATGCCCACCAAGACCACCGCCTAATCTCGGAGCTGACCTGGAACACGTTTCGGGACCACCTGATCCTCGAGTACGAAATTCCCAAATACGACGGCGACATGGGACGGCCTAACTTTTTCGTGCCACTGGAAGGGCCGCTGCACACTCGCAAAGTCGAGTTCCTGATCCAGGCCTTTGAATCTCAACGGGCCAAGCACTGGTTTCGAGAGGATACCTTCCTCTCGCTCATGCGGTTACGGGGAATGGAATGCAATGCGCCCGGCGGCTATGCCGAGGCGTTCTATAGTCACAAGCTGGTGCTATGAAATGCGCGAATGCGGAAAACCCGGATCTCACCGATGAGTTCGTGGCCGACGGACGTTTTCAGGAATCCCGCCGTCTCCAAGTCAAAAGCCACGCCCTCATCCCGGGAGGCTCCCACACTTACTCCAAGGGAGACGACCAGTTTCCCGAACTGGCGCCAGCCTTCATCGTCCGGGGAAAAGGCTGCCATGCCTGGGATGTCGACGGCAACGAATTCATCGAGTACGGCATGGGCCTGCGCTCGGTTACCCTCGGACATGCTTATGAACCGGTGGTAGAGGCCGCTCAACGCCAGATGCTTCTGGGTGCGAATTTCACACGTCCCGCCCGCATCGAAGTCGACTTTGCCGAAGAGCTGTTGAGCATTCTGCCCAACGCCGACATGGTCAAGTTCGCCAAAAACGGTTCGGATGTGACCACCGCTGCTGTCAAGCTGGCACGCGCCTACACCGGTCGGGACATGGTGGCAATCTGCGCCGAACACCCCTTCTTCTCGGTGGACGACTGGTTCATTGGCACCACCGAAAACTGCGCCGGCATTCCTCGCGCGGTCCAGGACCTCACCACCCGGTTCCACTACAACAACCTCGAAAGCGTCCGCGAACTCTTCGCAAATCACCCCGGCCGCATCGCCTGCCTGGTTCTTGAGCCCGCCGCCAGCGAGGAGCCCCAAGCTGATTTCCTCCCCCAGTTGAAACAGCTCTGCGAAGCCAACGGCTGCCTGCTGATCTTCGACGAAATGATCACTGGCTTTCGCTGGCATTTGAGCGGCGCGCAGACTACCTACGGAGTCGCCCCCCACCTGTTCACCCTGGGCAAGGCCATGGGCAATGGATTCTCCATCGCCGCACTGGCCGGCAAGCGCGAAATCATGCGGCTGGGCGGCCTCGATCACGCCTCCGAGCGCGTCTTTCTGCTCTCCACCACCCACGGCGCCGAGACCCACAGTCTGGCTGCTGCCCGCGAGACGTTGCGCGTCTACCGGCGCTTCCCGGTGATCGATCATCTGTATCGCCAGGGAGAGCGGCTCATCGGCGGAGTCTCGCAGTGCATCGCCCGCCGCCGCCTCGGGGAGTGGTTCGGGGTTGCCGGCCGGCCTTGCAATCTGATCTACATCACCAAAGGGCCGGACGGCCGGCGCTCACAACACTTCCGCACTTTGTTCCTCCAGGAATTGATCCGTCACGGCATCCTCGCGCCTTCTTTCGTGGTGAGTTTTTCCCACTCCGATGAAGACATCGACCGTACCATCGACGCTGTCGATCGCTCTCTCGAGGTGTATGCCAAGGCCCTGGAACACGGGGTCGAGCGCTGCCTCCACGGCCGCCCGGTGAAGCCGGTCAACCGCAGGTACAACTAGACGGAATCGCTGGCCGTCATGAATACGTCTCTACCGCAACAGCACCTTCACGATATGGACGAGAAGAGCTGGTGGGATTATTGGAATACCTCCTACCGCACCGAGGATGGTATCGACGAGATCTCTACCGAGCTGTTTGAACGCGCCGCGGCAGTGGTCAACTCAATTACGGCCGGGCGGTCTGCCCGGATTCTCGAGATCGGCTGCGGCACCGGTTCGTTCTCGCGCCTACTTCTCCACTATTCCGCCTATCACGGCATCGACATTTCACCCGCCGCTATCGAGTTGGCGCGGCACAAATCCGTCCGGCTCCCCGGCGGTAGTCAGCCTTCCTACGAAGCGGCCGATTTTCACGACTGGGCGGCACCCCCGGAAGCCTTCGACATAGTGATCTGCATCGACGCGGTGGCCTATTTCCGCGATCAGCAGTTGGCGCTCTCCAAAATGGCCGCTAGTTTACGGCCTTCGGGCACGGTCGTCCTCACCACCATCAATCCCTTCGTCTACAACCGCATCCGGCGCACCTCCTCCCGCCCGCTGCAGGAGGGCTCGGTGAGTCGCTGGCTTTCACGCTCCGAGCTACACTCTCTGATTCATTCAGCTCCGCTGGCCCTCGAACGCTCCCTCACCATCATGCCGCGCGGGAATCGCGGGATTCTCCGGCTGATCAATTCACCCCGTCTCAACCGTGCCTTCGGCCACAGCTTCGCCAACACCCTGAAGCGGCACAAAGAATCCGTGGGACTCGGCCAGTATCGCTTGGTGGTAGCCCACAAATCCGCGCGGGCGTAACCATGGCGGGCCTATCTCCTTCGCTCAAGGTGCAGGAGGCTCTCGCCGGCGTCACCGCGCCCGCCGAGTTTAAAGACAAATCGGTGCGCGGCGGCGCCGCCGCAGTCGCCGGACAGGCTTTCGGCATCTTTCTGCAGATCGGCACCACCGTCGTTCTCGCCCGCCTGCTCTCGCCCGCCGATTACGGCTTGCAGAGCATGGTGATCACCTTGACGGGATTCCTGAGCCTGTTCAAGGACGCCGGGCTGAACTCCGCAGCTATACAAAAAGAAGACCTCACCCAGGAGCAGTTATCTTCGCTCTTCTGGATCAACCTGGCCCTGGGCGCGCTTCTCACCCTGCTGGTGGCCTGCTCGGGCCCCTTCCTGGTGACCTTCTACAAAGAACCTCGCCTGCGCTGGATCACCTTCGCCTCCGCCTGGGTCTTCGTGTTCAACAGCCTGGTGGTGCAGCACCGTGCGCTCCTCGACCGCGCCATGCGTTTCTCCACCAGCGCCAAAATCGACGCCCTGTCGGCCGGCGCCAGCGCCGTGGTGGCCATCACTCTGGCGGCCCTGGGGTTCGGCTATTGGTCTCTGATCATTCAGACCCTCAGCATTCCGATCGTCAGCGGCATCGCGGTCTGTGTCGCCATGCCGTGGCGCCCCGGCAGGCCGGCGCTCGCCCCCGGAATCCGTTCCATGATGCGTTTCGGCGGCACCGTGACCCTGAACGGTTTTGTCGTCTACCTGGCCTACAACATGGAGAAGATTCTGCTCGGCCGCTACTGGGGCGCCGCTCAACTGGGCACCTATGGCCGGGCCTACCAGCTCGCCAACCTTCCAGTTCAGCAACTGATTCAAACCGTTCACTCGGTCGCCTTCCCGGTGCTATCCCGCATGCAGAACGATGCCCAGCGGCTGCGGGCCGCCTTTTTGAAATCTCTGTCGCTGGTCACTTCGTTCACGATCCCGGTGGTGATTGGCTCGGCCGTCTTCGCCGACGAAGCCGTCTTCGTTGTTCTAGGACCCAAGTGGGATGGCGTCGCTTCCGTGCTTCGCCTGCTGTCGCCCACCATCCTGGTCTTCGCGCTGGTCAATCCCTTCTCCTGGTTTCTCCGCGCCACCGGCAGGGTAGGCCGTAGTCTCAAGACCGCCTTCCTGCTATGTCCGGTGGTCATCCTGGGAATCGTCGCCGGACTGCGGCGCGGCCCCCCCGGCGTGGCTATGGGATATTCCACCGCGATGCTGCTCCTGCTGGCGCCGTTGGTGGCGTGGGCGATTTATGGAACCGGCATCACCGCCGGCGCTTATTGGGATGCCGTCAAACGCCCTCTGGGTGCCGGAGCAATCGCCGGTACGGCTGGGTGGCTCCTCAAATGGCGGCTGGAATCCCTCCTGCCTCCCGTCCCTGTTCTGGCCGTGGGACTGATCGTTTCTTTTGCCTTATATGCCTGTATCCTGCTGTTCCTCAAGAATACCCGGGAAATGTACACCGACCTCGTGCGTCAAATCATACGCCGCAAGCGCGGGCTTCCCGCGGAAAGCTGACCGTGCTATTAAGACCGTCGCCGATCAGACTGCTGTTCCAGTATTTCCGTCTGACCCCGTCTGACCCGATCTCTCGATCGGTCAGGACTAATATTGCATAACCAGAACCACAGCGAGACTTGTGTGAGTTCATCGAATTTTAAGTATCTCTCCTCGCACCCAATGAGATATTGGATAGTTACTATTGTCAGCGCCGATGCCTCCTAAAAATGGGGGCTAGTCCAAAGCGTCCTCACGGCGAAGAGGTGGAGCATCAGGAAGCTCAATCTCTGTAACACATTGAAGTACCCGGCGGCACAGATTGTTGTAATGGTAGCAGAATTGTCGTTTACGGCACCCCCCACTGGGGCTTACATCTCGCGATGTAGAGAATGGGAGTTTAAGGGCGGTAGCTTGCCAAAGAAGTATATCGGTCTCCCCCCATACCTGAGGCGCCACAATGAGAAGTGATTCGTGAAAACCGTACCTCTACCGAAATCTGATAATGTAGCTCCCGCACCTGATCCTTTCGGGGACTGGTCAAAGGTCGACGCGAAGCTACTTGCCATTTTCGCTCTAGGGGTGCTCGCTCGTATCGTTTGGCTCATCTGGCGAGCAGGAGTGATTGAACCCGAAGGCGTTTATTATGCGCGGTTGGGAGAAAATCTCGCTTCGGGAGCGGGATGGATTGGAATTCATGCCCACGGTCTGCAGTTGTTCTACCCGCCGCTATATCCGATGCTTATTTCGACGCTGTACAAAATCAATCATAATGCGGAGGCCGCCGGACAGCTCGTTTCCCTGGTTTTTGGCTCACTATTCATCTTCCCGATATTCTTCATCGGCCGGGAAATGTATAGCGAGCGTGTGGCGTATATCGCAGCTTCGTTGACGGCGCTGCAGCCCATCCTAGTGGGATTCTCGGCAACGGTGTATTGCGAGTCTCTCTATTTCTTCCTACTCTATACTGGTATCTGCTTTGGGATTCGCGCGGCTCGTGAATTGTCATTTAGGAACGGGATGGTCAGCGGGCTGCTGATCGGTCTTGCGTACCTCACTCGCTCGGAGGCCATGCTGATCGGCTGTTTGGCCGCCGGATGTATCGTGCTAATTGGACGCCGTCAAATTCTCGGTTCGCTGAAAGTCGCCGCTTCGATTGGCCTTGCCATTACAATCGTCGCAGCCCCTTACGTTGTGTTCCTGTACTCCAACACAGGCCAACTTCGTCTGGAGGCCAAGAGTTCCGACAACTACGCGTATGGTCTCATGCGATTGCAAGGGTTCACACCGGAACAAGCATTTCGGTCGCTAGATGACAATCTGAATCCGATCGGCGTTACCATGAAAACCGATCTGGAGAACATGCGCGAGGCTCATTTCAGTATCGGCAACACGATGCGTTTTATCCGGGTTGCTGCGCGAACCAATGCTCGAGAGCTTCTTGTCGGCTTGTTCCGTCGATTCTCTGCCGGCGGAATCCCGATGGCAGTATTGATCGCGTTCGGACTCCTCGCGTCTCCATGGAATCGAAGGCGGCTCGCTGTGGACGGGCTGGTTTTACTTTTCGTTCTTTGCCAGTTCCTTCCCTTGCTCTCCTTGCTGATCTTCAATTCCCGATACGTCGTGGGCTTTATTCCCGCCCTGGTATTTTGGGTCGCGAATGGTATCGAGCGGGTCGCGCAGTGGAGCTATCAGAAGTTTCCGATTTTGTTTCCAGCCTTAAGCGCGCACAGAGCCAGCTTACTGGCAACTGCGGCGTTGGTTATCGCACTACTTCTTCCTGCCTGGGCGACGACCGGCAGTTTCGTCGACCTTCAACGGGGCGATGCGGCGTTGAAGAGCGCTGGCATTCTAGTCAAAAACCTGTTTGCCGGTCGGAAGCTGGTGATCATGGACAGCGACGGCATCGTCACCTACTACGCCGGCGCCACATTGCGCCCTTTCCCCTTCACAGCCGAATCCACCACTTTTCGCTACATGGTAGCGAACGGGGTCAACCTGGTAGTCATTCGTCAAACACTTAGTACTGAGATTCCCTATTATCGCGGCTGGGCGGCCGCCGGCATCGCGGACAAAAGGGCTACGTTGATTGCGACGATACCGAGCATTCGATATGGCAACGTCTTGGTTTATCGTTGGCGCGCCGATTCCCTTGAATAAATTCGAAGAGCATGAAGCGCATCCTTTGGCCGCTTGTACTGATGACCGCTGTGGCCGGCTTGCTGGACTTGTTGGTAGCTTCCCGAATGTCACTCACCGCAGATGAAAGGCTGCATATTCGCTACGGTTCGTACATTCTCCACGGTCATCCTGATAGAACATATGGCGGCAGTTCACTCGACAGTCAGATGCCGCTGTCCGCATTTCAAGCATTTCCTGGCGCCCTTGGGAATCTAATGCAATCACACGGTATCGCCCCCGTACTCGCTCGCCACTTGCAGGGACTAACGGCGGCCCGGATCGCTACCATTTTCGCAACGCTGCTATTAAATCTCTGCATTGTCTTTTGGGCCTACGATCTGTACGGGACTCAGGCCGCCATCGCCGCCGGTGTGCTCGCGCTGCTTTCCCCCACCCTGATGGCGCATGGAACAGTTGCCACCACCGACATGTTCGGCGCTCTGGGCGTAACAGCGGCGCTTCTTTTCTTCCGGCGATTTCTCATTCACCAAACGGCGTGGAATGCCGCGCTCAGCGGTTTAACGCTCGCCCTGGCACAGATCGCGAAATCATTTTCGGTCCTTTTGTACGCCGTCGTGGGACTGGTTCTTCTATGGTCGCTATTGCGTACTTCTCAGAAGTTAGCGCTAAACCGAAAGAGGATTGCGCTCTTCGTCGCGACATCTGCCGCGAGCGTCCTCATCGTGCTCAATGTCGCCTATTGTTTCGACCGCACATTTACTCTCCTGAAGAACTACCGGTTCGACAGCCCATCTTCTCAGCGGCTTCAGACTGTCGGTCTCATCCGAAATCTGCCTATCCCTGTTCCGTACCCGTTTCTACAAGGGCTAGACATGATGAAATCGAACGAACAGACGGGCGCCTCCTCGGGGAACGTTTACCTGTTGGGCTCTCTCGGCGAAGTCACCAATCCGAATTTCCGCGGCTTTAAGTCTTATTACGCCGTTGTGCTCTTCTTCAAGGAACCGATTGCCCTCCAAATCCTTTTTGTCTGGGGACTCTACCACCTTTGGACGCGCCGCCGGAATGATTTTCTGCGGGCCGAGGGCCTACTTCTCGTCGCGGCCGTGATTTTGCTATGTTGGCTGTCGCTTTTCAGCCGGATGCAATTTGGCATCCGGCACATTCTGCCCGTCGTTGCGGTCGAGATCATTATCGGGGCGTCCGTTTTCAGCGACTTCTCGTCCGCACCGCGGATCCGAAAAGGTTGCCTGGCCGCGCTAACCTTGTGGATGGCCATATCGGTAGGCACGTACTACCCGCAGATGATTCCTTACATGAATGAGTGGAGCGGCGACCGCAAAGAGACTTTCCGGTTGTTGGCCGACAGCAATCTTGATTGGGGTCAGGATGCCGCGATTGTCGCAGACTTTTTGCGGCGGAATCCGGACGTTGTGGAAAATCCTACCCCCACAACCACAGGACGCGTCTTGGCCGGCGCGAATCGATTGACTGGAGTCGATCGGTGGAATCCCTCCGAACAATTCCTGACCAAATACCACCCGATTGCTCAGATCGGCTATGCTCACTTCCTTTTCGTAGTGCCACCCGAGCGCGCGAGCAGGTCCAAGCCCTAGCAATGAACGCGGCACTACATGATTACGCAATCCCGGCGGAGCCGTCTAACAGCTTCTAGCTGGAGGAAACGATCGTCTACTTACTTATGGCGACTGCCACCATCCCTGGATCCGAAAAGGGCGTCGAACCAGCGCTGTTCTCCGGCAAATACGCAATAGCCATTTGCATTTGCTGGATCGCGATCGCCTCAGTGCGCGTGATTTCAACCTACAACGCAATGAGCCTCACGGTCGACGAGCCGGCCCATCTGGCCTGCGGCATGGAGTATCTCGCCAAACATGTCTACCGGTTGGAGACGCAACACCCTCCGCTGGCCAGGGCCATGGAAGCGCTCGGGCCTTACCTCACCGGCTCCCGCCCGGCGGGTCTCTCCGGCATGGATGACGAAGGTCTGGCGATTCTAGCCCGCTCGGGAGATGTGAGCCGGACCGTGTTCCTCATGCGTCTCGGCAACCTGCCTTTCTTCATTCTGGCCAGCGTGGTGGTGTGCGGATGGGCATGGTATTCGTTCGGAGCGACGGTCGCCTTGATCGCAACCGGTCTGTTCACGCTCCTGCCAACGGTTCTTGCCGACGCGGGACTTGCCACCACCGATATGGCTCTTACGGCAACCGTCGGAGCTGCGTTCCTTTCGATCATCGTCTGGACGGACAAACCGAATGCGCTCAGGGGCCTTCTGATGGGCGTCTTCACCGCGCTCGCGCTCCTCTCGAAGTTCACGTCCATCGGCTACCTGCCTGGCGCCGTAGCTCTCGCGCTGGTGTGTTGGTTGGCCGTAAGGCGCCCGAGTCTCCACGAAATTATGCGATTGGCGGCGGCGCGGATCTACACCTTCGCGCTGGGCGGAGCTATCGCTCTGTTGTTGATTTGGGCGGCCTACTTCTTCTCCTTCGGAGTTTTGCCGCTAGGGCACAACCGCGTGCCGGGGCCGGAGTTCTTCGACGGTATTCGCAGCGCGTTGCTACACGCTCGGAATGGGCATGAAGCCTACCTGCTCGGCCAATTCCGCACCGGCGGTTGGTGGTACTACTTTCCGGTGGCGATCACGCTGAAGACGCCCATCGCATTTCTGGTTCTGTGCGCGATCGGCTTGATCTTCTGTCTGAAAGAGCGCGTCCGCCCCGCCTGTCTGCTCCCCCTGGCCTTCTCCCTTGGTGTTCTTCTTCCCGCCATGAGGAGCCGCGTCGATATCGGTATTCGTCATATCGAACCGATCTACATCGGACTCGCGATTGTCGCGGCAGTAGGTCTCCGCCAGTTAATCCAGTGGGCGCCAGCTAATGCCACAAGATGCGCCATCGCCACAATCCTCGCGGGGTGGATGGCCGTTTCGGGCGCTATCTGCCATCCGGACTACCTGACGTACTTTAATGGTCTGGCGAACGGCAAGCCCGAGAACTTTTTGGTCGACTCGAACTACGACTGGGGGCAAGACCTGAAGATCCTGGCGAAGCGCCTGAAGGTTTTGCAGGTCCAAGAGATCTCTCTGGCGTCGCTTGACGGCGTCATGGGTCCCGAATACTTACAGAAATGGTACGGTCTGCCGGCTATCAAAGGGGTCGATACCTGTACACCGGCGCTAGGATGGTCGGTTGTCAGCCCGACGTTTGCGAAATCCTTCAGGTTCCACCGGTACGGCCTGAACATGCCGCAACCGTGGTACGAGCAGGTCGCCCCGTTGGAACGGGTGGGGACCCTGCGCCTCTATCGCGTCTCCTCGCCTGAGATGGTTCGCGATATGTGCCGCTCCACATCCGTCCGGTAATGTCAGTCGGAAATACTGTCCAAACAGTTTAGAAGTGACCCCGCGCTACTCCGGGTCATCGATTGTGAATTCCACCAAAACATTTCCCGCGTCTGAGCCAAGTAGCGGTGGGCTCGCCGAATCCACGATATTAAGGCGGCGGGACTACGTTCCCGAGTTAGACGGAGTTCGTGGTATCGCCGTGGCGCTTGTCTTTCTGTACCATCTCCAAATCCACGGAGGACTGGGGCAGCCAAGATCCATCTACGGCCTATTCGTCTCCTTAGGTTGGTCGGGGGTAGATCTGTTTTTCGTGCTCTCGGGTCTGTTAATTACAGGAATTCTACTCGACACCCGAAGCGCTTCCAGGTATTACCTGAATTTCTACGCGAGGAGGGTGCTCCGTATTTTCCCCCTGTACTATGGTGTGCTCTTCGCTGTCTTCATCTTGGGCCAGCCCTTTCTCCGCCACTGGATGACCGCACACCAGTTTGAGGTCTCGCTCCGGCCGCACTATCAGATATTCGTATGGACCTTTACGGCCAATGTGGGCTTCGCCACAGGCCAACTGGGAACGTTTCTGGTGCCTCTTTGGTCGCTTGCGGTCGAGGAGCAGTTCTATTTGATATGGCCTGTTACCGTTCGTTCCTTGACGCCGAACCGCCTTCAGAAAGTCTGCATAGCCGTAGTCGCAGTCAGTTTTGCGGCGCGGGTATGGTTGGGTGCCGAGGGACAATGGGTCCTTGGATACTCGCTGTGCCGCATGGACGCTCTCGCGCTAGGAGCCCTGATTGCTTTGGGTTTACGCTCGCCCAAAGTCGCGCTATTGATGAGAGCGCACGCCTGGAAGGTGTCATTTATATCGCTCATCGGGGTTGCGGTCGTCGCTTCAACAAGGGGTTCCGATTTCACAGATCCGGCCATGGTAAGCGTTGGTGTGTTGTTACTAGACCTACTCTATGCCTCCTTGCTTGGGGCTATCCTCTGCGCAGCGGCGAAGTCGCTGGTTCGTGCGCCTTTTCGTTTATCCCCCCTTCGAACGCTTGGAAAGTACAGCTATGCGATTTACATATTCCATCAGCCAACCATCCTCGGATTGCACTATGCCGGCTTGTCGGTTCCCGGGCTTATGTCGCGTCTCCACTCGCGCATCCTCGGGGATTTGACTTATCTAGGGATAGTCTGCGCGATTGTGCTGGGCGCGTCAATGGCCAGTTGGTGGCTCATTGAGAAGCGGTTTCTAACCCTTAAACATCGGTTTACATAACAGAACCCCTGTCGATCGTTTTGAAGATGCGGCTTACTGTGGGGCAGGGCACTCGTTGTGGATCGGGTGGGGATTAGCCTTATTAACCATGCTGCAACTCCGTCCGTGGTATCTCGCAGTCCTGTCGTCGGTGTGCGCTCTTCTGGCGGGGTGCGGACTGCATCGTCTGTCTGCCCGCGAGGTAGAGATCAACTGGAATACCTTTCACCAGGAGATCGACGGTTTTGGCGCCAGCGCCACCGGGTATGTCGATGGCTTCGATGTTCATCTTGCCGAGCAGTTCTTCAGCGCCGAGAAAGGTCTGGGGTTATCGCTTCTCCGAATTCGGCCCATCGCCGGTACCGAGGATAACGACTGTGAGTGCGTAGCGAACAACGTACCTTACCACTGCACGCTTGGTCCCAGCGGTCAGCTTGTAACTGGCGACCTGCAGGTCGCACGCCTGGCCGCTGCCGCGGGGCTTCACATCCTGGGCGTGCCCTGGTCGCCGCCGGCGGAAATGAAATCGTCCGGCAAGTATTGCGCAGGCGGGTCGATCAAAGGCAATCCCGAAACGTACGCAAAATATGCTGCCGAACTTACCAGCGCCCTCGGCGTGCTCCGCGACAATGGCGTATCCCTCGATGCTTTATCGGTTCAGAACGAGCCCGATATCGAAAACACGGGGTATGATACCTGCCGGTGGACGGGCCAACAAATTCACGATTTTGTGCCGTACCTGTCGAACGCGCTCGACGCCGCGGGCTTCGGGAGCGTGAAAATCGCGGCCCCGGAACAGTCGGAGTGGAAGTTTGATCTGATTGGACCCTCCTTGGAAGACCAGCGAGTGGCGAGCCGAATTGGCTTAGTGTTCGGGCATGCCTATGGATCGGATTACCCCTCAGGCCTGCCCGCGGTAGGCAGCCGCCACGTCTGGCAGACAGAGGCGGGGAGTTCGCTGGCCTTCGATGGCAGTATGGGCGATGGACTTCAGTGCGCTCGCGTGATTCATAACTACATGATCATCGGCGTGAATGCCTGGCTGTACTGGAGCCTCGCCTGTGGAAAAGCGCACTTCAATCATGGAAACAATATGTGTCTGACCGACCAGCGCGACGTCCTGACCAAGCGGGCTTACGTTCTCGGGCAGTTCGCGAAATTCGTTCGGCCGGGTTGGCGCCGAATTGGAGTGAGCAATAGTGGCGCCTTGCTGGTTACGGCCTTCCGTAGCTCAGAGGGTGCTTTCGCTATCGTCGCAATCAACATGAGCGCTTCCGCTATCGCCGATCAGCCCTTTATGTTAAATGGAGCGTCGTCCCTTCGCCGGCCGGTCACTCCATGGGTAACGTCTAGTGTAAAGTCTCTCCACGAGGAATCGCCTGTCACTGTTGGGGCGGACGGAACCGCCTTTCGATATACCATTCCAGGCCAGAGTGTGGTGACGTTCCACGGGCAAATAGATTGAGCAGCCCGTCGAGAACGAAGGCCTACTTGGAGACAAGAATCCGGACATTGCGCCGAATCTTCGGATTCGGGCGATTACGATGCCTTGGCAAGCATCGATAAATATCTGATTATCAAGGCCTTGCAGCCATCTCTGTAAATTGGCCTAAGGAGTGCCTTTCCTGGAAGACAAGGTTAAACCGCCCATGGGCAGCCCGCATTTCGAGCAAAGTCTGACTCACTCAGGTTCCTGTCACGGGTGTGGGAGACACAAGACCACAGGCGCCGATATGTGGCTTTCCAAATCATGCCGTGATGCGATCATACGGGAAGTTAACGGCGGTTCTAAAACACAAAAATGAGCAGATTGAGCGTGGGCGATTGGGTGGAGGTCCGCAGCAAGGCGGAGATCCTCCGCACCCTTGACCAGGACGGACAACTCGACGGCATGCCGTTCATGCCCGAAATGTTCGCCTTCTGCGGCCGGCGATTTCAAGTATACAAACGCGCCCACAAGACATGCGATACCGTATTTCCGGTTCGCGGCCGCCGCGTCGACCGGGCGGTACACCTCGACACCCGCTGCGACGGCCAGTTCCACGGCGGATGCCAGGCGAGCTGCATCCTGTTCTGGCGCGAAGAGTGGCTGAAGCCCGTTACTGCGAGCGGCAAACCCCGCTACGACGTATCGCGCTCCGAGGGCGCCGCTCCGGCCGTCTGCACTGAAGCCGACGTGCTCGCCCGCGCCGCCCTGACCCCGGCGGGCGACACCGAGCCCACTTACATGTGCCAGGCCACACGCCTGCCTTACGTCACCAAGCCTCTCGAATGGTGGGAGATCAGCCAGTATTGGGAAGACTACTGGTCGGGCAACATCAGCTCCTGGCGGCTCATCTGCGGAGCCACTTACTCGGCCTATTACCACCTCACCCGCGCCGGCATCGGCTTAGGACCAGCCATGCGGTGGTTCTACGATCGCTTCTACAAGTTGTGGGGCGGCACTCCCTTCCCGCGCAAGACCGGAAATATTCCCGAAGGCGAGCCTACCCCCACCAGCACGTTGAACCTACAACCGGGCGAACTGATCCGCATCAAGACGCATGCCGAGATCCTCAAAACCCTCAGCACCGCCAGCAAAAACCGCGGTCTTTTCTGGGATGCCGAAGAGGTTCCGTATTGCGGAGGCACCTACCGCGTCCTGAAACGCGTCACCCGTATCGTCAATGAGCGTACCGGCAAGATGCGGCACATGAAGAATCCCTGCATCGTCCTGGATAACGTCATCTGCCAGTCGCGATTCAGCGATTGCCGTATGTTCTGTCCACGCAGCATCTACTCCTACTGGCGGGAAATCTGGCTGGAGCGCATCGGACCCCCACCGGTCGGCTCGCAGGACCCCTCAAACCGCGAATTCGAAACCGCTGCCGGCCGCTAAATGAATTCTGGTGACGCGAACATTGATATCTCCATCATCCTGTGCACCTACAATCGCTGCCGGATCCTGGAGAAGGCTCTCCAAAGCATCGCGGCCTCGGTGATGCCCGAATCGCGTACCTGGGAAGTGCTGGTGGTAGACAACAATTCGAACGACGGCACCCGCGAGACGTCCGAAGCCTTCTGTCGCCGCTATCCCGGACGGTTCCGCTACTACTTTGAATCCCGCCAGGGCAAGTCGTTTGCCCTCAATTCGGGCATCAGCGAGGCGCGGGGCGAAATCCTGGTCTTTACTGACGATGACGTGACCATGGAGCCCACCTGGCTCGACCATCTGACCACCAACCTCTTCACCGGCGAGTATGCCGGAGCCGGCGGACGCACGCTTCCCAACTGGGGCTGCCCCGTTCCCAAGTGGCTCTTTCTCGAAGCGCGCTACGCGCTCGCGCCCTTTGCCGTTTTCGACCTGGGACCCGGGGATGCTCCCTTAACCGAGCCCCCCTACGGCGCCAACATGGCCTTCCACAAATCCATGTTCGAAAAGTATGGCGGCTTCCGCATCGACCTGGCCGGCCCCGAAGGCTTTCTCCGCAACGACGACACCGAGTTCGGCAGCCGTCTGCTGGCCGGCGGCGAACGCCTGCTCTACCAGGGCTCGGCCGTTGTCTACCACCCCGTCTCTGCCGACCGCATGTGCAAGCCGTACCTGCTGAACTGGTCCTTCACCAAGGGCCGCGCCGATATACGCGCCTTCGGCCTTCCCGCCGACACCAAGTACTTCTGGCAGGGCATTCCCCTGCGGTTCGTGCGCAACCTGGCGATGGGCACGATACGCTGGATGATCTCCCTCAAGCCTCCCCTCCGCTTTCAAAACAAGTTGCGGGTGTGGGGCAAAGCCGGCGCCATACGCGAATGCTACTACCAATCGCGCAAAGCCATGCAGCTTCGATGAACGAGCCCCTGATCAGCGTCCTCACCCCGTTCCGCAACACCGCTCCCTACCTCGCCTCCTGTATCGAAAGCGTTCTGTCGCAGACGTACTCCCGTTTCGAGTACATCCTCTCCGACAACCAAAGTTCCGACAACTCTCTAGAGATCGCCCAGACTTACGCCCGCCGTGATCCTCGAATCCGAGTGATTCGCCAGCCCTGCCTAATCCCGCAAGCCCCACACTATAACCAAGTACTCACCGAGATCTCCCCAGACAGCAAATACTGCAAATTCGCGCAGGCAGACGATACCCTCTTCTCCGATTGCCTGCGACTGATGGCTGAGACTTTCGAACGATTCGAATCCGTCGGGCTGGTCAGTTCTTATTACCTGAAGGGCAGCATCGTCAAGGGCTCCGGTTTCCCGTATCCCAAACGAGTGCTTCCTGGTAAGGAAGCGGCGCGCTTCTACCTCCAGACCGGCAACTTCGTTTTCGGCTCGGTCACTACTGTTATGTACCGCTCGTCGCTGGTGCGCGACTGCCAGCCGTTTTACCGCGAAGATCTGCTGCACGAAGACACCGAGAAATGCATGGAGATCTTGAAGCAATGGGATTTCGGCTTTATTCCGCAGGTGCTTTCCTTCCTACGCACGGACAATGTGAATGAGTCCGTCACCGCAGGATGGCGCGCCTGGCAGCCCGATGCGCTCGACTGGTACATCATCGTCCATCGCTTTGCGGACGTTTTTCTCGAGCCGGCCGAAGCCCGGGAATTAAAGCTCTCAGCCAAACGGGACTACTACCACATGCTGGCCGCCGCGGCGCTCAAGCGGCGGGATGCGGCATTCTGGGAATATCACCGAAAGGGACTGGCCACACTCGGACAAACCATGAATAAGCCTTATATCGCCTTGCTGGCCTCACAAAGATTGCTCGACATGGCGGCCAATCCCGGCCACACCTTGGCGCATGCCTGCTCGCGCATCCGAAAAACCCGTTGAAACCCCGAACATGGCGCATCCTAAAGACTATCTGGATCCTGCTAGCGGCGTTTGTGACTGCAGACCTCGCTGGAGCGGTGCTCTATGGCCCTCCAAGGGCCATAGCGATCGAGTGGCCCACGGTGTACCAGACCATCGACGGCTTCGGCTCCCCCACCGCCGACAATCACTGCCCGATTCCCCGCCACCTGATGGACTTCTTCTACTCGTCGTCGGGCATCGGCCTCAACCTGATCCGGGTGAAGGTTTATCCCGATTTTGAATCCTGCGCCGCCGAAACAACGTATTGCCCTCCATACGTCCAGGCGGCCGGAGGCAACTCCGCAACTGTTTGGGCCGCCATGCCCGCCAGCATGAAGACCAGCCAAGCCTTCGCGGGCGGCGCCATTCTCGGCAATCCCGCCAGCTATCTCGAACTCTCCGCCATCATGGTCAGCTACTTCAAGCTCCTGACCGGCACCCACCATATCCCCATTTACACCTTGAGCGTTCAGAACGAGCCGGATATGGATATCAGCCGCTACGAATCCACCGCCTGGACTGCGCCACAGATTCACGACTATCTCCCGTATTTGAAAAACGCCCTGAACGTCGCCCGCTACGGTGACACCAAGCTCATGGTCGCCGAGCAATCCTCCTGGAAATTCGACCGCGCCACCGACGCTATGTGCGATCCGTCGACGGCCCGTTTGGTTGATATTCTGGCGGCCCACACACTACGTGCCGAACGTGTGCCTTCGAGCCCGCCCGATCCGGCTTGGACCGCGAACCGGCGGGTCTGGGAGACCGACATGAGCTGCGGCGGCGAACCTACGATGGCGTTATCGGCAACGCGCTCCAGGTTGCGCGTATCCATGAGGCGGGGTGCTCGGTGACGACCTTTGTGGGCCGCGCGGCCGAGTAGGCGGCAAAATGCTGACGGTCCTGTTTTCCACCAAGAATCGCGCGGCCCGGCTGCCCGAAGTCCTCGAGTGTTTCACCCGGCTGCAATCCCCTTCAGGCCAATGGAAGCTCGTCATTGTCGACAACGGCAGCACCGACGACACCCTCGAAGTGCTCGCTTCTTTTGCCGGGCGGCTCCCTCTGGTTTGGTTTTCCGAACCCAAGCCAGGCAAGAATTCGGCCTTGAACACCGGACTCGCGCACATCGAAGGCGACCTTGTAGTCTTCACTGACGACGATGTGTTTCCCCACCCGCAGTGGCTCGTGGAACTGCGGAAAGCAGCCGACACCCAATCGGCCTTCTCCCTGTTCGGAGGGGTAATTCTGCCTCGCTGGGAGACACCTCCCCCCGCTTGGGTCAAATGGGTTGATAAGGCCTCAGTCTATACGTTGACTGATCCCAAATTGCGGGAGGGACCTATGCCTCCCTACCTGCTGTTCGGGCCCAATATGGCGATTCGCGCCGGTGTTTTTGACGATGGGATCCATTTCGATCCGTCGATTGGCCCGAGCGGCTCTGAATATCCAATGGGCAGTGAAACAGAACTGACGTTGAGACTCGATCGGTCGGGATATGCATCTTGGCACGTGCCCGCGGCAGTGGTTGAACATTTTATCCGCGAGGAGCAATTGCACAAGCCTTGGATCTGGCGAAGAGCCATTCGGTTTGGGCGGGGCCAGTACCGTATTCTGGGCGCGGAGGAACGTGTGAGGTTCTGGAAGGGGATCCCCCTTTACCTGTTCTACCGGCTGCTCAAACAGGGTATCCGGATGATTTTGACACGCGTCCTTTTCCAGGAAGGGGCTTTTTTTCGTTCGCGTTGGCGCTTCCATTTTCTGTGCGGTCAGGTGATGGAAGCCCGTATTATGGCGCGCGAAAAGTCCACGAATTGGGAGTGAGTCCGAATCGTCTTCACATTGTACCACCCATGCCGCTGAATCAGATCCTGTTTGGTGTCCTAAATTATTGATTTAAAAAACCTTATATTGATTACATCGGTGTGGCATTGGAACTGCGTTTCCGATTCGAGTAGTTCGCAAGTGTATGACTTCCGCCACTTGCAACCCTTTGATCATAAAGACCCTTAGCAGAGTATGGAGCGTCCTTTTTGCCAGAACTGGAAGAAGAAGCTAGTTTAAGCCTCAACGAAACCATAGCGCGCCTCAAGGCGTTTCTCACGAGACGCCGTTGGTGGATTCTCCTGCCTTTCTTTTGCGTCAGTCTAGGGACGGTCGCCGCTCTCACTCAAATTCCGAATCGCTATACTTCGACAGCTACGCTCCTGGTTGTGCAACAGCAGGTTCCCCAGCGCTATGTGGTGCCCAACAGCACAACAGACGTGTCCTCAGCGCTCGAGGCAATGAAGCAGGAGGTGCTTTCCCGCACCCAACTGCTCCGAATGATCGACGATTTCGGCCTTTATCCAAAGCAGAGGAAACGTTTCGCCCCGGAACAACTCGTCGCTCTGATGCTAGGCAACATTGATGTGGTCCCCATTATCGAGAACCCCCAACGGCAGCAACAGCGAGATAAGGATTTCGACGCCTTCCGGATCACTTTCACCACGGAAAATGCCTTGCTCGCTCAGCAGGTTACCAATAATTTAACTTCACTTTTTATCAATGAATATTTGCGGACCGGGGCCGAGCAGTCCACCAACACAACCAATTTTCTGCATCAGCAGGTGGAGGAAAAGGGCAAGGAGTTGCAAGCCCAGGAGGAGCGTTTAAAGGATTTCAAGCTCCGGTTTGTAGGCGAACTCCCTGAGCAGCAACAGGGAAATTTGGGGATCCTGACTGGCCTACAAGGCCAACTAAACAACACCATGGCAAGCCTGAATCGCGCTCAGCAGCAACGCGCGCTGTTACAGGCGCAGTTGGAGGCAACACCACGACGAAGGGCGGTATCCGATGCCAGCACCAACATACTTGTCCCAAATCCTGAGAACCCGAACGCCCCTCGTCTGGTCAGCCCGGTTGAGACCGCTCAAAATGAACTCGTCCGCCTGCAAGCCGCCAGATCTACATTGCTGAGCAAGGGGTACACCTCCCAGCATCCTGATGTCCGGGCGAATCAGCGCGACATTGCACGGCTGGAAGACACCATCAAACGGCTGCGAGCCGCAGCGCCGCCACCTGAAAAGACGTCCCCAACGCCCCCATCGGCTGTAGCCGTCAAGGCTTCAGCCCCGGACCCCGCAGAGGACCCCAGCGTCGTGCAACTCAAAAGCAGTCTCGAAGCCACCCGTATGGAGATCGAGAATCTCACCAATGATGAAAGGAGGCTAAAGGCGGATATTTCTCAATATGAGAATCGCATCAATCAAACACCGGTACGCGAGCAGCAACAAGCCAGCATACTTCGCGACACTGAAGTCCTGCGGCAGCAATATTCCGAACTGCAGAAGAAAGAGCAGGAATCCCAGTTAGCCACCAATTTGGAAAAGCAACAGGGAGGACAACAATTCCGGCTGATCGATCCCGCCAGCCTTCCCACAGTGCCCTCCAGTCCGAAACGAGTCCAAATGAGCCTTGGCGGGGCCGCTGGTGGATTCTTTCTGGGACTGGTTCTGGCGTTTTTGATGGAAATGCGGGATACCTCTTTTTACACTGAGAAGGACATCGCGAAGCATTTGGGTGCACCGTTTGTCCTGGGAATCCCGCTTTTGCCCACCCCCAAAGAACAACGAAGGCGCAAGAGGAGCAATCTATACCAGTGGGCCGCCGCCTCTGCGATTGTTCTGGTGGTCTTAGCCGTCGAGTTGTACGTCTTAAGGCGCGGGTGAAGCAAGCATGAGTCATATCCGCAACCTTCTTCATCGATCAGGCCACGAAAGTCCTCCATCAGCGGCTCCCAAGGCGACCGTGGCTCCCAAGGTAGCCCCGAAACCGGAAGCCCCCGCCTCCAATGTCACCATCGCAGTCCGGGCTCTTCCCGAATTTGCGGTTGAGGAAGCCCATCTTAGTGCCGAAAACCGGCTGGTTTATTATGACGATCCCCGTAGTCCGGCGGCCGACCGGTTCCGGCTTCTCCGGATGCGTCTGAAGGAACACTGGACCGCCGGAAAGCTGAAGAAGCTTTTGATCACCAGCCCCCTGTCTCATGATGGAAAGTCGACGGCCATCCTCAACCTCGCTACGGCCTTGGCTGAACGAGGGAAACGCACCGTCCTGGTAGTGGAAGCTGACCTGCACCACTCATCTCTGGCCGGGAGGCTGAGGCTCAAACCCTGGGCCGGATTAACAGATTGCCTCGCTGACGATGCGACTTCCCCGTTCTCTGCCATTCGGCGCATTGAGCCCCTAGGTTGGTACCTCCTGCCTGCCGGAGAGCCCCGCAGAAACCCAACCGAATTACTGCAGACACCGGCATTCGGCCAGATTATGCAGACGCTCTCTCCTTGCTTCGATTGGATTTTGATTGATTCGCCGCCGATTATTCCGCTTACAGATTCCCTGTCGCTGCAACAGCACGCCGACGCCAGCCTGTTGGTAGTCCGGGCCGGACAAACACCTCGGGAAGCCGTCGAGCAGACCGTTGCACTGCTTGGGAAAAAGAATCTCCTGGGCGTGGTCCTCAATGGCATCGAGGCCACAGATCATCTTTATTATCAATATTATGACGGCCAAAAACGGTATCAGGACGACTGACAAAGAAGCGCCCTTGTGGTGGCCCTCCAGTCGGACGGCGCATACCTTCGCCGTGGTTTTCTGGCTTCTCTCCCTGGCACTGTTTCGGCGACCTTTGAGCAGTTTGGCCAGTCTATCCCTCCAGGATGAGAACTCCTCCCACATTCTCTTGATACCGCTCATCAGCGCGGTTATCCTGTACCTGCAAAGAAAACGGATTTTTGAGGCCTCGCGTTTTTGTCCATTTTTTGGAATACCGCTTATTTTGCTGCCGATTGTTTGGTACAGCATTAGGGCTCCGCTCTCCTCGATGAATCATACTGATGGCTTGTCGGTTGTCACTTCGCTAATCGTTCTGGGGTGGCTTGCGATATTCCTCTTGAGTTACGGGCCAAGTTCCTTCTGGGCTGCGATGTTCCCCTTGCTTTTCCTTGTCCTCATGGTCCCAATGCCGGTCGTCCTGCTCGAACACACGATTTCCGCGCTGCAAAGGGGTTCCGCTGAAGCGTGTAACGTTTTATTTCGTGTCATGGGAGTGCCCTTCGTTCGGCACGACATGCACTTCTCGTTGCCTGGAGTCGATATTGAGGTTGCTAAACAATGCAGTGGCATCCATTCCGGGCTCTCCCTGTTCATCGCAGGCCTGCTGTTGGAGCACACTCTTCTGAAGGGTGCCTGGAAAAAGGCTGCCTTCATTCTGTGCATTTTTCCTATCGCTATATTTAAGAATGCGGTACGGATTGTGACCATTTCCTGGCTCGGCATCCATGTGGACCGAGCGTTTTTTTACGGCACACTTCATCACCAGGGTGGGCTACCGTTTTCGCTCCTGGCGATCGCTCTAATGATTTTTCTGATTTGGGTGCTTTCGTCCGGTTCGTTTTTTCCAGGATACAGGCCATCCGAGGCATCCCTTAAAAAGAGTTAAATAGTTAAATCGATAAGATTTCCTCATCCGCTCTCTTCGCCATAAGGGTTTTTTCAAAGAGGCTTTAGGTAGCGCGGCCGGCCTGTTCATCGGGCCGCTGATCAGCCAGATAGTGCGATAGTGCAAGAGAACGGGCCAGACAGGCTTCGCGGCACGCCTCTACCAGCGGCTGGTTTGCAGAAAGGCTTCCTGGCAGAGCTGTACGACGCGTCCGACGCACGGGCGTATTATCGCCGCCGGGTATAGCTTGATTTGCTGCCAAGAACCAAGCTTCAACGCCAATGCGTCAGCATCTAGCAGCGCCTGTAACCCTGTAATTGCTGTACACCTACGAATCTAAGGTATTTTCCTGATTCAGGGAGTAGTGGCTTCGTGGAGAACACAATGCGCGAACCGAGCAAAACATCGCCTTCGTTCGTCGATACTATCTTTAGCCAACATGAGGAATGTTAACCAAAGAGAAAATGTTCGGGAAATACGTCTAAATCGTTTGCGTCAAAAGTACTATATAACATTTATTTTCAACGGTTTAGGATATGGCCTCCGGCGTGCATCGAACTAGCAACGACAAGGAACACCCGCCGCGGTCAAGTGATTTTTGCCTTGCCCGAGAGGCGTCATTCGGAGGAGGTTTAAAATTGGGATCGACAATGCAAATATCTTGTTGCAGAATAATCGTTGCACTTTCCGTCACATTTCTGGCAAGTATCTCTTTGAGTGCACAACCGCCGACAGCGAATTTTTATTTGAACGGCGTTGGCTCCGGGGCGAACTTGGGCGGTGTCTACACTAGTCCTTACGCCGGCCAGATCAATGGCGCTTCCACGATTCCTGTCATCTGCGATGATTTTCAAGATGACAGTTTCGTTCCTGAGCAGTGGACTGCCTATGTAACGTCCTTATCCACTATTCTTACGGAGTCGAGCACGGATACGTATCTGAAATGGAATTCTGGTTGGGATGGTACTGGCGCCATGGCGCTGCCCCCAACGGAACTGACTCAGACCCAGGCTTACGGCGCCGCAGCAGTCCTCGCCTACAACATACTGAATAGCACAGGACTTGCACAGGAAGAATATAGCTATGCAATGTGGGAACTGTTCGATCCTACACAAGCCTCCAGCGCATTGCCCGCGGAAGACCAATCCACGGTAGCGTCATATGTACAAACAGCTGTGGGCATAGCCACTGGCGGCAATTTGAACAGCTATTTGAGTAGTCACGACGTCTCGGGCGTCACGTTCTACTCCTACGATGCTACAGACAACCCGCTAGGCCCAGTGGGCTGTGGTGGGCATTGTCCTCCGCCACCACAGGAATTCGTCACCGTTTCCATGGCTGAGCCATCCTATCCCGCGATTCTCGGTTTAGACCTATTGGCTGTAGCCGGACTGATCTTATTTGTCCGACGAAAGTTAGCCAGCCCGGTGAATTGATTTTAAAGCGGTTCGCGACTTCTCAGGGCCTCATCATTTCTCAATGATGAGGCCTTTCGATTTAGCTGTTAGATTATCCTTCCGGCCTTCCATTTCCTAGAAATCCCAATATTCAGGCATCTTCTCCAGCTTTTTGGGCACGCCGAGTGGTTGACGGCCCATGATGTCGCTTTGATTTCAGCTATCAACCGGTTGGACAACCATCGAGAGCTGGATCCCTGACGGCCACTCAAATGCTACCACTCCGAATCGAACAAGATCTCGTCATCATCTATGAAATCATTGGCTTTTACCGTGGTGATTCCCGTACTCGCAGGGGTCGTAGTATGGGTGTCCTGTTCTTCAGATCCGGCTAAGCTGAAACTCAAATACCTGAACAGCGGGGAGAATTATTACAAATCCGGCAAATATCAGGAAGCTGTTATTGAATTCCGAAATGCCATCGAGGTAGATCATAGGTTTCCCGCCGCACACCTGCAACTCGGCCGCACCTACTTGGCCCTGAAAAACCTCGATGCCGCCTACCGCGAGACCAACGAGGCCGTAACCCTAGATCCCGGGAATTCAGAGGGGCAACTTCAGCTCGCGGCACTGCTCATGGGCCGCAACCAACTCGATCAGGCTCAGTCGGTCGCGCAAAAGGTCCTCGATGCGGAGCCTGGAAACGTTCATGCTCATGCCATAATGGGCGAGCGTCACGCCGCCGCTCACGACTTCGCCAAAGCCATCCAGGAATTTCAGAAAATGGTGGAACTGGAGCCGCAGAGGGTCGAAAACCATGGCGTGCTTGGAGCGACCTATGCTGCCACAGGACGGTTTAGCGAAGCAGAGGCCGCGTACAAAAAGGCCATCGAAGTCAACCCGAAGTCCTCTCAGGCCCACATTGCATTGAGCCAGTTCTACTTCTCGCAACGCAAAATGGCTGACGCCGAAACGGAAATGCGCACGGCATGCGATTTGGAAGCCCGTGCCCTTCCGCCACGATTATTTCTGGCGCGGATCTTTTTAGCCACGGGCAAATCCTCGAAGGCCGAGAAGCTCTATGCAGATCTGAAAAACATCGCTCCCACAGATCCACAGGCTTATCTTGCTTTGGGAAACTTCTATGCGTCGTCCGGGCAGAGAGAAAAGGCTCTAGCGGAGTTTCGTTCCGTGCTGTCGGCCCATCCGAAAGACAATACGGTCAAGGCGCAGTTGGTGGATCTGCTATTGGATCTAAACCGCGTCGGGGAGGCCGCACCCATCAACCAGGAAATTCTGCGTGCGAACCCCACTGACCTCCATGGTCTGCTATCGCAGGGCCGAATTCTTTTATCCGAAGGAAAATACGATGAGGCCAGAGGAATCCTGGAAGTCGTCGTCAAGAACGAGCCCAATTCTGCCATCACCCATTATTTTCTTGGGCTTACCCAACAGTCCGCTGGGCTTCCAGACCTTGCCAAGGCATCCTTCGCTCGCGCTCTGGAGATCCAACCGCGGATGGCTCCGGCGTCAGCCGCTTTGGCAAGCCTGACCGCCCAAAAAGGTAACCACATCGAAGCGTCGCGCTTAGCCGAAAACGCCCGCCGAGCAGATCCAAGTCTTTCTTCTGCCTATCTTGCTGGTGCACAGGCTCTGTCTGCGACAGGGGACGGCAGGCAAACGGAGGCAGCGCTAAAGGAGACCCTCCAGCGCGATCCTGTGTCTCTCCCGGCTCTGGCCATGCTCTTAAAACTTTACAGTCTCCAAGGGCGTATGAAGGAAGGGCTTGAGCGGATGACCGGCCTAGTTCAGCAGTATCCGCAAAATGCCGGCCTTGATTTGCTACAGGGCCTAGCTTATTTTGACCTTAAGGAGTTGGACAAATCCGAAGCCAGCGTCAGGCGCGCACTCGTGCTCGATCCAAATACGCCGGATGCTCACACTTTGCTTGCGAACATCGATTTTGCCAGGGGCTCAGTGGAGGGAGCCAAGACACACCTTCGCGCCGCAATTGCCGATCACCCCCGTAGTATTTTGAATTACATGATGCTCGTGACCCAGTATGAAAAGGAAGGTAATTGGGAAGAGGCCAAGCGGCTCTGCGAAAAGGCCAACGAAATCGATAGCACTTCGCCTCTGGTGGCCGCCGAACTTGCCTTTCTCTACTTGGAGCATGGCGGCAACGTCAATACCGCCGTCTCACTAGCGCAGGCCGCGAAACAAAAGCTGCCTGACTCTCCTATTACCGCCGATGCACTCGGATGGGCTTACTACAAGTTAGGATCGTTTGGCCCAGCGGTCGCGCAACTGAAGGAATCGTCGGAAAAGGCTCCTGATAATCCCATCTACCGGTATCATCTTGGTATGGCTTATATTGCTACTCGCCGCTTCGATCTGGCAGGGCAATCTCTACGAGCCGCGCTCAGAACCGATCCGCATTTTCCCTACGCTGCAAATGCTCAGGGAGCTTTGGAACAGATCTCCCACGGGGTTCGCTGAAATGCGCCGACGATCAGTTGCTTCATCACTCCAACGCCGCAGCTCGGCGGAGGTAAGCATTCTCTACGCCTTGGCTCTGATTATCGGATCGACCATCGGTGCACTCCGAGCACAGGATGCTACGCCTCCTCCAACTCCGGTTGGTGGTCTGCAGATCCGCACTGTATCCGCCTATGCCGCTTACTATTCGAATGCTCAACCAGCCGCGACCGCCGTTCAAGCAGGAGCGACAAACCTCGGGTCCGACGCAGAAATAGGTGGAAGCGCCCAGTTCGCCTGGACCAAATTCAGCGACAGGTCGAGCTTTTCGCTGATCTACACCCCCTCCTATACAGGCCGTTTACGGTACTCTTCAGTAGATTCCCTAAATCATACGTTTTCTTTCACCAGCAACCGAAAGATCGCTCCCCGATGGAATCTGGGGTTCTCGGTGACGGGCGACCTCAGCAGCATCCATCAGACGCTATTTACGCCGACAATTCTTAGTAATGTCGCTTCAGTACAGTCAAGCTTCGACGACCTCGCCAGCGCATTACTGGCCGCGAAATTCACCAATACCGGATTGGCTGCGGTATTAACCAGCGCCCCGCTGACCCAGTCGCCCGTAAGTAATCTGCTCTACGGCGAGCGAGTGCTCACGTCGTCCGCTCAAACCACGCTCAATTATTCACATTCGCCTCGTCTTTCCCTAACCTTCAGCGTCGGCGCCAGCCGCAATCAACACATTTCCGATACTCAAGAATCGATCCCTCAAAACGGCTTTCTGCTCCCAAGCACGACATCGGGCAGAGCCAGTCTGACCGTTTCCTACTCTTTATCCCCGCTCACACAAATTGGCGGATCTGTTTCTACGTTTCGTGTTTCTTCCTTACTAACGGACACTTACACTACGACCTCGCTCTTCACACTGGGACGTACTTTGGAGCGGCGTTGGATCGTCCAAATCCGTGGGGGAATGGGGGTGACTAATACCGTGCGCCAAGCGATGCCCTTTTCTCAACCAGCGACTCCGCGTCCCGTCTTGGGCGCGAGCCTCGGCTTCAAGACCTTTTCCCACACTCTCATTGGGACGTATGATCGGACCACGAGCGACTCCTACGGGGTAGGAGCCTCCACCAGTTTCACCTCCAACGCGACCTGGCAGTGGCGTCGCCCCGGCGGCACGTGGTGGTTGGATGCGGGTTTGGGCTGGCAGCAGTTGCAGGGCAATGCTCTCGTTAGGACGTCCGGATGGCACACAATGGTGGGAGTTAACCATGGGATAGGCGCACATGTTGATCTGCGCGCTGAGTACGCTTATCTGAACTACTCTGGCGCACTACAAGCGTCCGCGTACACCTTCTCGCAGAATGCCGTACGCATTTCCGTGGTGTGGAACCCACAACCGCCTTATACCCACTGATGTGCGGCCACGCTTCAGCAACGCTCTTTTGCGGTTAACTTCGGACTCCTAACCATCGGCTGTCTTGTGGACGCCTCCCGCCTCTTGAGTATACTGTTCAATAGGTGTAGTCGCGTGAGCTTCGCAAAGGCGGGCTTCGGCCGGAATTTCGTTCGCAGTCCTCGTCTAGGCGTTTCCAATGACCGTGGCAGACGTTTAATACTGCTAAACGGGGTGATCAGCTTGTGGATGCGCCCCTTCGGAACGGGAGGACCCTGTCTGATGCACCGAGCATGTCTGATTCTTCTAACAGTTAGCCTGATTACATTCGCCACTTCTGCTTCCGCCCAAGTTGCTTTTGTGCAAGCAACCGCCAATTCAAGCGCGGCCGTCAGCTCTTTCTCCGTTTCTTTTTCCTCAAACACAACTGCGGGTAATCTCATCCTGATTGGATTCGATTTCAGTTCTAACACCGCATTCTCCTCCATAAGCGACTCTCAAGGCAATACTTTCACTCAAGCCGGAGGCCAACTAACTTCCCCAGGGGGCTCGTCGAGTAGGGTCTATTATGCTAATAATATCAAGGGCGGCGCCGACACTATAACAATTAAACTCTCCGCGACATCAAGCTTTATTGAAACCTATCTTACTGAATACACTGGAGTAAATCAGACGGTGCCGGTTGACGTGCAAGCGGGCTCCTCGGGAGGTGCCGGTTCCGTTTCGAGTGGTAACGCTACGACAACTACTGCAGGTGATCTCATCTATGGCTTCTGCGCAGCCGACTTCACTTGCACGGTTGGAACTGGCTTCACTTCCCGCTCGACATTCAACAATAACATCGTCGAGGACCAAATCGCTGGCAATGCCGGCACCTATGCCGCCACTGGCTTCGCCAACAATGGCTGGACCATGCAGATGGTAGCTCTTAAAGCTGCTTCATCTTCCCCTTCCTCGTCTCCCCTGAATGCCTGCGACTTAGCGACGCCCTTTGGAACTGTGGATGGTTCCGATGTGCAAGCAGCCATCAATATGTCGCTGGGGGTCTCGCCTTGTACTGCCAACGTAGCAGGACCTAACGCGTGCAATGTCGTGGTTGTACAGAGAGTGATAGACGCCGCGCTAAGCGGGACCTGCACCACCACAACCTCTATGCACCAGGTTTCTTTGGCTTGGACAGCTAGCACCACTCAGAACGTAACCTATAACGTTTACCGTAGTGTCACGTCGGGCTCTTACTCAACGCCTCTCGCGACTCTCATAGGAGGGACAAGCTATACCGACAATAGCGTCACATCCGGCCAGACCTATTACTACGTCATCACAGCGGTGAGTGGCGGGATGGAGAGCAATCACTCAAATGAGACGACGGCGGTGATTCCGATACCGTAACACGGCACTGGTGCCTGAGCGAAACAGGATTGAACAGATCTTACCAGTTCGCTGGTCATTAACTGCGCCAAACTGGCCTTTATCGGTTCTTTGCCTTTACATCGCATGTGAGATGGTCATAAATAGTTCCGTGGACGCTGTCGAGTTGTCGAGTAGGCCTTAAATCGTAGAAACCGCTCGAAAGCCTACACTTTAAGTGTCACCCACCAGCATTTAATTCATAGACAACCAAGCAAATCCCCCCTACCCAACCGAAGGCATTCTGGCGCAGCGAACCCGAGGCGCTGAAGATTAGACGGTGCTCTACAATTCGGCGCCCGCCATGTTCGGTTACGCGGTGTTTGTATTATGTGCTGGTGGCGATCGTCTGATCGTCCGCAAGCGCCTTGCGGCTAGAACTTCTTCTCTATCAGATTCTGCAGATTCAGCAATTCTGCGGCGTTACTCTTTTTGAGAAAATGCCCATTTTGCGGCCCTTTAGCCAGCAGACTCCATGGACAAATCACTCGATTCCGCTAACCAAGTGAATCTGTTTGGCTTATGGCCGGACGCTCAACTCCCGTCCCACCTACACTGCGGTAGCCCTATGGCATCGGAGGTTTTGCAGCGGGTGTACCGGTGTACCCGCTTCCGGCATTGCTCAAAGCGGCAGATGGGTGTGGAAGCACCGCACCCAATGTACGTCACACGGTCTCTTCCTGATAGTGCGATCCCACCTGTTTCACCGTCAATGGCCTCCCACAGTAGGGGCATTGCGCCGGAGCCTTGACCTGGATCTCTTCGTCTACATGATCCGGAACTGGCGTTGATGGCGGCGGCCATGGGCCTTACAGGACTTGCGGCCATAAGGTTTGGGATTATCTTTCCGCTTGCCTCGCGAGAACGGAGCGCCTTGGCGTTTGCCAGCGCACATCGAGGCATCCAGTTCGTTGCTGAGTCGCCCATTTTCGTCCCGCAAGGCACTCCAGTTTCTCGTCAAGACGCCGCCGCTCATTTTCTAACTGTTCCACCTGTTTGCGGGCCAGATCGCGCTCTCGTCGCGTACGCCCCAACTCCTCCACGCGCATCGCGAATGCGATGCAGCGGATTCAGGCTTTTGAGAAACAAACAATATTTTGTACGGAATCTGAGGCTCAGGTGAACTGAGCTAATGTTTAGCTTTTTTTACAACCTCATCCTGAGGCCGTATCTATTGAAGTTCAACCCCGGTAACAAATATGCAAATACGATCACTGGTCAGCTTCCTCAACAGCGATCATTACGCGGTTACTGTTGAATAGCTTACCGTCAGGGCCTATCATCTGGAGTTGTATAGGTACAGCGTTACCGAATATGATTGAGACCGGCACTCGCACTTGAGCGGTGTAGACGCCCGCATGCCCTGGAACCGCGCGGACAGCTTCTACCTCGGCCTGCACATCCCCGAATTTGACCGACATCGGAGTGTTCAGGAGATCTGTACCGAAACCGGTACCCCAGATCAGTATTTCGTCCCCGGGTTGCGCAGGATGCCCTGGAACCCAGAAATTCCGCGAGATTGCCATTTCGGTTGTCCCGGCGAACGAAACCAAGCCTTGATCCTGGCCAGAAACGCCTAGCGCAAAGATCTTCGGTGAACCACTATTCATCACCATGGACAGAGGCTCCGTCGCCCCGAAAGGAGTTTCAACGACCACTTCAACCGCACTCTCCATATCTAGCGGCGGGCACAGAAATTGAACCTGGCTTGAAGACGCCGACAGGACCGGGACGTCTTGGCCGTTTACCTTCACCTTGGTGCCACCCAGGTCTGTGGTAGTGCCAGACGGATCAAGACTCAGATCGCCAGATGCCGTCAGCCACTTTCCCGTAAGGCTGGCAATGGCCCTCGGGCTACAGGACGGACGCTCAGAATGATCTAGCTCCGGGGCGCCCAAATTGACATCGATGGTGATCCGCTTTGTCGAGAACTGTCCTGCCGAATTTGTCGCTGTAAACGTCAGCTCATGGCGTCCGACTTGCGACACACTTGGGCGCCAATCGAAACGCCCAATTGCTGGGTCAAAGGATGCACCGTCTGGTATCGCCTTGGCTGTCACCCCGATCGCGTCATCAACCGAATCTATGGCATTTACCGCGAAGCTCATAGTCTTACCGACCATCGCCAGCTGCTGATCTTGGACCACAATCGAGGGACCGCTCACCGGTAAAACCTCCATGGTATCCTCGGCTTGGCCGTCCCCGGCGTTCACAGTGACGACCGCGGTTTGACGTTTGGCATTCGGTTCAATATACACCTGGAATGTCAGACGCCCTTGATTAGGCCTGGCGATAATATTCCCAGGAATCTTTACTTGATCATTACTGCTGGACACCTGCAATCTCTGGATTGTCGCGCCGGCCGAAAGCCGCAATTCACAGGCAACACTAGATCCGGCGTTGACGGTTTTGGGGGTACAAGACAACACAAAGACCTTCCTCTTTGGTAGTACGTTGATCTTATCAGCTGGCAACCCCGTTGGTTGTGACACCTGCGCGGCAGGAATGGTCTCCTGCTGCCGCGCATTGGATGTAATGACCTTCCCCGCAGCTGAGACCAGCAGTGGTTTGAAGGCCATGCCGATTACCAGAGCACTACTAAAAGTTGCCGGGGAAAAACTCAGCATCGTGGACGAATTGGCTTGAGTTTGCAACTGGTCTTCGCTGGTTAGTTCCACATGATACGTGTTGTTGTATTCGTGTTCTGTATACCCCGTGCCAGCGCTGATACCCGCACCGTTTTGGTCAGGAGACGTCATCACGCCCAAAATATAGACGCCGTTTGTATGCGTAACAAAAGGACCGGACTTGATAGTGTCAGTTCCTAATCCGAATGTAGATGTGGCAATAGAAGCGTCTAGCGGGGACGTTGTGTCTGCTCCGCTTACCTCTTGAATGAGAATGGTTTTGCAGGCCTCTTTGTTTGAAAATGTTGCGGTCACAGTGCATTTGGTTCCGCCGGTTACGTTCTTGGCATAAGCCGCTTCGGCCGAAAAGCTGTTATTTTTGACTAAGGTCGCAGGTACGATGGTGTAGGTATTGCCACAAGTATCGGTAATGCTTTTGATGGTATCAGTTGTGGAGTTCCAACTCACCGATACAGCGATGAGATTGCCGGTCGTTACGTTATGGGTTGTAAAAGCGGTACTGATCGCATTGGTATTTGTAATCCAATAGTCTACCAATGTGGCGGACTGGACATACCCAAGTCCCGTTACTGGCTGTACGGTTATCTGCGCCGTAGCTGATTTGCCATTGAGCGCCGCTGTAACCGTCACAATTTGATTGGACCCCGCTGTCCCTGCCGTGGCTGTAAAGCTACCCGTGGTCGAGTTAGCCGCTACTGTGACCGAGGCAGGAACCGCTAGGGCCGCATTATTGTCCGAGACAGACACTGGCGAGCCGCCCAGAGGCGCGGCTTGCGATAGTGTGACCGTGCAGGTGGAAGTGCCACCCAAGGTTATTGTCGCGGGTGTGCATTGGAGTTTTGTTACAGTGCCCGGCGCAGTGATCGTGAAGGCGGTATTGCCTGAGGTGCCTCCGCCCGGTGCCGGATTGAATACCGTTACTTGTGCCGTTCCCGCAGTGGCGATGTCCGCTGCCGTGATCGCCGCCTTTACCTGAGTCGCGCTCACGTAAGTCGTCGTTCGGTTCGTTCCATTCCAGTTTACTACTGACCCCGCAATGAATCCCGTCCCATTCACTGTCAAGGTGAACGCTGCGGTGCCTGCTGGCGCACTTGACGGCGACAACGAACTAACCGTTGGGACCGAATTGGGCGCAGTGATTGTGAAGGCTGCATTCCCCGAGGTCCCGCCACCCGGGGTTGGATTGAATACCGTCACCTGCGCGGTGCCAGCCGTCGCGATGTCCGTCGCCGAAATCGCCGCCTGTAACTGCGTCCCACTCACGTATGTCGTCGCTCGCCCAGCTCCGTTCCAATTCACTACAGAGCCTGCAATAAAGCCCGTCCCGTTCACCGTCAACGTGAACGCCGCCGTCCCTGACGTCGCACTCGTGGGCGACAATGAACTAATCGTCGGTACCGGATTCGGCGCCGTAATCGTAAACGCCGCAGCCCCTGACGTCCCACCACCCGGTGCTGGATTGAATACCGTCACCTGCGCAAGCCCCGCCGTGAGGATGTCTAACGCCGTGATCGCCGCCTGTAACTGCGTCGCGCTCACATACGTGGTCGACCGGGCAGACCCGTTCCAATTCACCACCGATCCCGCAATAAAACCCGCCCCATTCACCGTCAACGTGAACGACAGCGTCCCTGCTGTGACGCTGACCGGCAACAGTGAATTGACCGTCGGCACCGGATTCGCCGCGACAACCGTAAACCCTGCCACTCCCGAAGTTCCGCCACCCGGCGCCGGATTGAAAACCGTCACTTGACCCGTTCCCGCCGTGGCGATGTCCGCTGTCGCGATCGCCGCCTGCAACTGGGTCGCGCTCACGAACGTCGTCGTCCGATTGGACCCATTCCACCGGACCACTGCGCCATTGACGAATCCCGAACCATTCACCGTCAGCGTAAATGCCGCCGTCCCTGCCGTCGCACTCGCCGGAGACAGCGAATTGATCGTCGGCACCGGATTCGCCGCCGTGATCGTAAAGCTCACACTGCTCGAAGCCCCGCCACCCGGAGATGGATTGACCACCGTCACCTGCGCCGTCCCCGCCGTCGCAATGTCGGCCGCAGTGATCGCCGCTTGCAACTGCGTGGCGCTCACGAATGTGGTCGTCCGGTTCGCGCCGTTCCAATTCACCACTGCGCCACTGACGAATCCCGAACCATTCACCGTCAGCGTAAATGCCGCCGTGCCCGCCACCGCATTTGCTGGAGAGAGGGTGCTGATCGTGGGCACCGGATTATTTACCGTGATGGTACCGCCCGCGCCCGCCACGGTTACCGAACTTCCATTCCCCAAAGCCCCCATCACATTACTGATCGGAATGGAGTCGAGCGTGTTCACGCTCGAAGGATTCAGCGTAGCGGTCACCACCGCCACCACGCCGCTGCCGATCGCCGTGGCATTCATTCCACTCGCCAGGCACATCACGGAACCCGTGCCCGCGTTGCAACTGAGCGTCTTGCCTGCGGCCGTCAGTGCGGATCCGGCAGACATCGTCAGGGAACTGATGTCGCTCGGTGCATAGGAGAGCGTCCACTGCAAACCTGCGGGCGCACTGCTACCCGCGTTCAGGGACAGATTCAGAGAAAGGGCGCTGCCTTTGACCGTCGACCCGGAAGCCAAGCTTAAAGAAGGGCCTTGAGCATAGGCTAAACGGCCTGATAAAAGCACCGGCAGAAGGGCAACCATCAGGTGCTTTGCAAGCGTTCGTAGTGGCACGGACATCCACTATCAGCTTGTGGGTCCCAGCGGTACTATAGCAAGATTGCAGTTGGTTAGTGTGAATCCCGAACCTTCTACCTATTATCTTGTACAACCCATATTTTTCATAAACATACGAATGCCAGAAAGGGATACCCAGTTTCGATACACCCGCATCTGGGGGGTCGATTCCCAGGATCAAACGAAGGCATCTATCATTGGTACCAGTACCATAGAGATAACTCCGAAGTTAACGGGCTGAATAAGGGCTGCAGGTCCAAATGGGAATTTTGCGCCAGCTAATAGAGTGTCAGGAAAAACTAGTGCGGAATGACTAAGGTGTCACTGGGCAGGAGCACGATATTCTGCTCCATCCTTTCGCCCTTGACGACTTCGTCGTAGTTGAAATCGAGACGATACTCTTTGCCGCTCTCGGTGCGGAGAATGTAGATCTTCTTTCGCTTGGCATAATCGTTAAGTCCGCCCGCTTCGCTCAGCGCTTGCATTACAGTCATGCCGTACGTATAGGGAAGAGTGCCCTCTTTCCGCACGGCACCGATCACATATACCTTCTTGCTATTGATCGCCGCGATTACCACAGTCACGTTCGGGTCGGTGATGAATTTACCAAGCCCTGCGGTAATCAGGTCTTCCGCCTGCCGCTGCGTCAAACCTGCCACCTCTACCTCTTTCATCAGAGGTACGGTGATTCTTCCATCCGGCCGCACGATGGCGCTCGGAACCGACAACTCGGGCTCCTTCCAAACCGAGACCTGCACGGTATCTCCTGAGCCGATCAGATAATCGTCGGAAACTCCGCGGCGCACCGCACCACCCGTCGGCGTCAAGCTGTTCCGTTCGGGAGCGTCTGACGGCGCGGGCGTCAATGCTGTCGGTTGGGGCGGAACCGGGGTCACACGAGGAGGCATGGGCGCGGTCTCCGGATTACCCACCGGCGCGGATTTTTCGGTTTTCTCGTTGGCAATCGCCTGGTCGACTTCGGCCGCGGTCCAGCCGGCCGTCACGGCTTGGCGCTTGATCGTAACTTCCTCTTCGCCCCGCTTTTTGGCTTCGTGAACGTATTGCACCAATTCTTTGGGAAGTTGCGCCTGGTCGGTTCCCGCCGCTACGGAAATCAGGACACTTCCCGAAATCATCAGGAAAAGTGCCGCCGTGGTTTTCAACTGCAAAGCTACGCGAATCACTGCCATTTACCCCGAACCCTAATTATTTGCAAGTTGCACGTTCAAGACCAAGCGCACCAAGCTCTTTGGAATTGTCCAGCGAGTTCCCATTATCGCACCCGTCCGATCCACTGATTTACAAACTCTAGGAAATCTTCTCAATGTTTGGTACGGCGCCAGCCGCTGTATTCCCAAGGAGTTGCCACATGCGTTATCAGTGGCCCGGTTAGCCCTAGTGAGTCAGCTCCCGGACCATCTTCATCAACACTCGGCGGTCAAATTGCAATACATGAACCCGCCTTAGCTCATGCGTGGTTACAAACTAAAATGAAACATTTCTTATGGAAGAGCTTTCTTCCGCTGGCGCTCTGTTTTTTGCTGATTGTTAATTGGCTGCCCGTCGCTGTTGCTCAAACTCTTCCCGCAAGGATCGACATCGTCGTCGTGCAAGGAGAAGGAGCCACCACCACCGTCCGGCAACGAGTATCTCAAGACCCCGCAGTCAGGGTGGAAGATGACGACCACCATCCCGTTACTGGGGCGGCTGTGGTCTTTGCTCTACCGGTCTCCGGAACCAGCGGCGAGTTCGCCAATGGCTCGAAAACCTTGACGCTGGTAACCGATAAGAACGGGTTGGCCGAAGCGCACGGGTTGAAGACGAACGAAGTCCCCGGCAAGCTTCAGATTTATGTCACGGCTTCCTTTCATACGTTGCGCGCCCGAACGCTGATCAATCAAAACGTCGAAGCAGCTCCCGGCGCCAAGGTGCGGAATCCCGATTTGCAGACCTCGAAGTCCGGTGGTAAGTGGAAATGGATTCTGCTGGGCGTGGCTGCAGCGGGTGGCGCGGGCGCGGGAGTTTACTTCGGAACACGCGGCGGCAGCAGTTCGCCCGTTTCCATCAGTACGGGGGCGGTCGCCTTCGGGAGTCCTCATTAGTCATGCATCGGTTGTCGATTAGCGTCTCCATTGTTTTCCTCAGTTTGTCGGGCCCCGCATCTGCGCAATCCGCAAACTTTCACGGGCCGATTCGCGGCTTCGTCTACAGCCGGATTTCGAAAACCGTCCGGCCGCTGTTCGGCGTTCCTGGTGCCACTTATATCGGCGCCTCGCTTTTGACCGGGGCCGACTTTGCATCCATCGCTCCGAGCGGTAAGTGGGCAGTGATCACGCAGGACGGTCAGACCTCTTGCCTGCGAGGCTTATCCGACCTCGCACCCACGGCAACCGCGCCCGACGGCCTGATCAACGCCGCGGATAGCGTCCGCTGGACTCCGGACGGCACCATTGCCCTGCTCTACTCCTCTGCTGCCAATCAATTACAAAGGGTGCGATTTTCCGATACCGCCGCCACTGCTGATGCGCCTGTCGATCTCTCCTCCTGGGGTCAAGTCAGCGCGCTGGCAATCGATTCTGCCGGGCAACAGGTCGCTTTTGGCGTTGCTGGTTCCGGACTTTATCTGTTCCGAACAGGCCAGTCCCCTGCCCTGCTCTCGTCAATGGCGAAGCCCGTCGCCGCAGCATTTGATGGAACTGGCCGGCGCTTATACGCGGTAGATCTCGATCAATCCCAAATCATGGAGTTCGATTCGGGATCAAACGGCGTGGTATTCGCTTCGCTGGTTCAGGCAGACGGATCGGTGATCACACCGATGGGCACAGCGATCTCCGGCGACGACCGGTACCTCGTGTTGGCCGACAGCGCCGCGCAGGCAGTCAGAGTCTACGAAATGAGTTCCGGGAATTTGACGAACACGATCCCACTGGATTTCAGCCCCTCCCGATTTGAAGCCCTCTCCGCAGGGACTTTTCTCTTGAACGGAGACAACGGCAGCGAATGGCTTCTCGTTCTGGACGCCCGCCAGGCTCCGAACGTATCCTTCGTACCAGCCAGTCCGGAGAGTGCGCAATGAACAGGAATCTGTCTCTCTTCTGCGCAACTCTCGCGGCGACGCTCACGCTAGCGCCCACGGCACACAGCCAATCGTCGCTGCAGGTATCGGTGTCCGTAAACGGCACCTCCTCGGCTGTCACGCAGGGAGGATCGGTGGCGCTTCCGGCCAGTGCGATCGGGCAAGTGGCACTCGCCACGGTAACCGTCCGTTACACTGGCGGCAGTGACGCGCAAATCACCGCACTCACCCTCACCGGCGGAGCCGGAATGACGCTGACAGGTGTGCCCGCATTTCCGGTAGTCCTGGTGCCGAACGCCACCACATCCTTTCAAGTCCAATATATTCCTACCACCGGAAGTGCCTCCACCGGCCAGGTATCCATCATCTATACGGAAAATAGCGCGTCCAATACCTTTACATTTGGCGTAAACGGGACCGCGCCGAGCCTGGCATTCACTTATTTCCTGCTTCCCAACGGCACTCTGACCGGCCTGCTTCCCGGCGCGCAAATCGCATTCCCAGCAACCAATCTGGGGTCTTCGGCGAGCGCGGTGGTGAACATTTTGAATGCTGGATCCGCCGCTGGTTCGGTGCAATCGCTCAGTGTGTCGGGCGCCGATTATCAAATCGCCGGCGGTACCACACCCGCGACCATACAACCGGGTCAGCAAATATCGTTCAACCTGGTCTTCACACCGCATGCCGCCGCCACCAGTTCGGGAGTGCTCACGGTCGGGCTGGGAAATAACAATAACGCCATCTTCTTTCTCTCCGGATCGGGCACGGTCCCGAGCCTGTCGGTCTTCTATAACTTCGCCGACAACAACGTCCATCCGCTTACCGATGGAACCGCAATCGCCGTTCCCTCTGTGGACGTCAATGGAAGCACCACGGTCACTATCAACGTGGCGAACCAAGGTAGTGGCCCGGGGACCCTCACGAACATCACCCTCTCGGGCAACGGCTTTTCGCTCAGCGGATTACCGCCGCTCCCGCTGACGATACCATCGGGGCAGACGCTACACTTCGGGATTAATTTTTCTCCCACGCAGCCCGGAACTTATACCGGAAATTTCCAAATCGTTCTCGGCACGAGCACCATTTCCGGCACCCTCACCGGGTCCACCAATCCCTCGAATCTCGCCGTTTCCTACACGCTGTCAGATGGCAATGCCCGGCAGCTCACCGACGGAACCATCATCACTTTCCCGTCGATCGATTTCAACGCCACCACCAATGCAGTCATCACCATCCTGAACCAAGGCACGGGAACCGGCATACTCAATAGCATTTCAGTCGCGGGAGTGGGATTCTCGATCACGGGCTCTCCCGGCCTGCCTGCGAATATTGGCGCGAACCAGAGCCTGAAATTCAATATCACTTTCGCTCCCACGCAAGCTGGTACCTTCAACGGAACTTTCAGTATTAACCTGACTGGCCATTCTTATTCCGGTTCGCTCACAGCCTCCACCAGCCCTGCCAATCTGACTGCCTCCTATGCCCTCGCCGACGGCAATGTCCGGCCACTATTGGACGGCACGATCATCAGCTTCCCCACGATTGACGTCAATTCCACCACGACGGCATCAATCACGATCCTGAATCAGGGAACCGGGACAGGTACGCTGACCAGCCTGACAGTCACGGGCACCGGATTCTCCATCAGCGGCTCCCCAATATTGCCTGCGAATATAGGCGTGAACCAGAATCTGAAATTCGGCATTGTCTTCTCCCCCACGCAGGCTGGCAACTACAACGGGACGTTCAGCATAGTCCTGGGCGGCCGCTCGATTTCCGGCACGCTTTCGGCGTCCACCACTACGCCGACTCTCGCGGTCTCCTACACACTGGCAGACGGCATCGTCCACAGCCTTACCGACGGCGCCACCATCGCCTTCCCCTCTGTAGATATCAACGCCAATACGACCGCGACCATCACCATCATCAACCAGGGAACGGGCACTGGGACGCTGACCAACATCAACCTGACCGGCACCGGTTTTCAGCTCAGCGGAGCTCCGCAACTACCGGCCAGCATCCCCGGCAACCAGGGCATCCACTTCGGCATCGTTTTCGCGCCCACCAAGACAGGCACGTTCACGGGCACGTTTCACATCGATCTGACAGGCCGTTCGATCACCAACACCCTGACCGCGTCCACCGCTTCGGCCAATTTCTCGCTCAGCTATATCGATCCGAACACCAGCAACGTCGTTCCCTTAAACAACAATTCCACGCTGCCGTTCCCCAATACGGTGGTGGGCTCGAACACCACGATTACCCTCCAGGCAGCTAACACCGGGGCCGGAACCGGCTCCATCAACACCATCGCGTTGGCCGGCGGCGCTACATCCGCGTTCCAACTGTTGAGCCTGCCTCCCATGCCCCTTTCCGTGCCGCCCAACCAGCAACTCCGCTTTGGGGTTCGTTACAGCCCGCAGCAGCCGCAGAGTAACTCCGACACATTGAGCATCGATCTCAACGGTCAAGTCACTGCCGTTAGCCTGCAAGGGCAAGGAATCCAGTCACAATTTACGTATGGCTTGACTTCCGGCACCACCACGACTCCGCTTACTCCGGGAGGCGCGGCAGTCATTCCCGACACCACGGTCGGGCAGACCACCAGCGTGTCCATCGTGATCTCCAACTCGGGAACCAGCGACGGTCAGATTGCGGCCATCAGCGCTTCGGGGTCCGGCATTACACTGACCGATCTGCCGGGACTGCCCTTCACGCTACACCCCAATGGATCGCAGCACTTCACCTTGAATTTCGCGCCCACTCAGCCGGGACCGATCAGCGGGCGGCTCATCGTCGGAAACGACACCTTCACACTCAGCGGCAATGGTATCGGTCCCCGGCTTACGTTCGCCTACACCAGCGGCGGATCCGCTGTATCGGTCGCGGACACAGGCACGGTAATCTTTCCACCACTCGCCGTCGGAAGCAGCGAGAATCTGAGCTTCACGGTTCTGAATACCGGCACCAGTGCAGCCACCATTTCGAGCATCAACCTGGCGGCGCCGAGCACTATCTTTACGCTGCAGCAGTTGTCCACGCTGCCCATTAACCTGGATCCGGGTGCCAGTCTCTCGTTCTCCATCGGCTTCATTCCCAACAACACCGGGAGCCTCACCGCGACGCTGCGGGTCAACAGCAGCAGCTTCACTCTTTCGGGCAACGGCACACAACCGACGGCCCTGCCGAGTTACCAGTTCCAGGCGCCCTCGAGCCCGCAGCCGGCGCAGCAGCCGACTCTCGGATTGACACTCGCGTCGCCTTACCCACTGGGGTTACAAGGGACCCTGACGTTGACGTTTGTGTCGAACGTGTTCACAGATGACCCGTCCATCCAATTCGCTACCGGAGGACGGACGGTAAGCTTCAAGATTCCCGCGAATACGACCCAGGCCTTGTTCAACGGGACTGCCACCAGCCTCGCACTGCAGACCGGCACGACAGCAGGCAACATCGTGATCACTCCGGCTTTCGCCATGCAGGGCGGCTTCGATCTGACGCCTTCTTCGCCGACGGTACTCACGCTGACCATTCCCAGCGCCGCTCCGCTCATACAGAGCGCCAGCGTGACCTCGGAGACTTTGAGTAGCTTCACGCTAGTTCTCACTGGATACTCCACGACTCGCTCCCTTCGCCAGTTCGACATTCAGATCACTCCGAAACAGGGGCAGAATTTCTCCAACACGCACCTGACGGTGGATGTGAGCTCGGCCGCCACCACATGGTTCCAGGGGACGACATCACAGGGATTCGGCGGAAGTTTTCTGGTCGCGATTCCGTTCATTCTCTCGAATGGGAGCACGACGGACGACTTGGTCCACCTTCTGCAATCGCTGAGTGTTACAGCGAGCAACACTGTCGGCGCCTCGAGCTCGGTCTCGATTCCCATACCGTAGCGCGGGAAGAAAGACGATTCAGAAGAGAAGGTCGATTTTGACGCAGGACTTTCTTGGCCAGCGTTTTGGCGACGGCCTTACTGCAGCAACGCACCCACGCCGGGACTTCTCCAGCGTGGAAGACATGCTTGCTTTAAGCCTTTCGGGAACGCACGGGACGCCGGTGAGGAAGACAAGAAACAGCGGCCCGAAGCCGCCGATCGGATTCGTAAGCAGAATTCCGAGCCCGACCCTAAAGGCTAGACATCCCTTGATTACATCCGACCTGGCCGCCGCGAAACGGTTCTCGTTATCGTCCCATCCGGCGCGGCCGCATTACCTCGGCCGAGGCGAGAGAGTTTTTCAATTCCTGGGCGCGTTGCTCATGGACCTAAACCGACTCCACACCATATGACGAAGTATTTGCGCTCGCGGAGCGGCATAAGCTGAACTCTGTGGCGACGCCGACCTCGATCTGGCAATCAGCAAAGGCTTGCCGCTGTCCAGCATTGACGCGCTGCGGCGTTGCCGCGTGCCGTGTAGGGCGTCAGGCGTTGTGATCTCTCAGCCGTAGCAAACGTGATCGAACACGAGTACGGGACACACAGCCCTGCGACCAGCCTGCCATGTGCCTCGCGCCTGAACCGCCACGCCCATTTCCCTTCCCCGCTCGAGAGACCCGCCCCAGAGCTGAGCCAAAATACATTAGCGGGCCTTTTAGGGGGTATCCGCGATTGCCTCTCAGCTCCCCGTGACGCCGGCGGTCATGGCGTGCTGCGGTTCCTCGGACGCATGATTCGGCGTGAAAGCCAAAACGTTATCTTCGAGCCCAAGCTTTTTCATCTTGTACAGCAGCGCCTTATAGTCGATCTTCAGCAGCGTGGCAGCCTGCTTGCGATTCCAACGGGTGGAATTCAGAGCCGTCAAGATCGCTTCCGTCTCGGCCTGTTCCTTGGCCTTGATCACCTGCTGCAGGATCGGCGTCCGGTCGATGGGACCGGTCTCGGATGCATTCACTTCCGCCACAGCGGCGGCGGAACTGGCGGCGGCCGTAGCCGGTCCCTTGCGGGCGGCCTTGGCGTGCAGCTCCCGGGCGATGACTTCGGGTGCGCGCAGTACGATCAACTGGCGCATCACGTTTTCCAGTTCGCGAACATTGCCGGGCCAGTGATATGCCATCAGTGCGTGCTTCAATTCCGCAGTCAGGCTAACGGGCCGTCCGGCGACCGCATGCCTCTTCAGCATGTACTCCGCGAGGGAGATGATGTCTTCCTTGCGTTCGCGAAGCGCCGGCAGCACCAGGTTGATCACATTGAGCCGGTAGTACAGATCCTCGCGGAACGATCGGTCCAACATGGCCTTCTCGAGGTCGCGATGGGTAGCGGCCATGACCCGGACATCGACTTTGATGGTCTCCTTGCCGCCGATGCGCTGGAACTCACGGTCCTGCAAGACCTGCAGAAGCTTGGCTTGCAGCCGGACATCCATGTCGCCAATTTCATCCAACAGGATCGTGCCGCCATCGGCCGCTTCAAACATGCCGATTTTCTTCTGAAAGGCGCCTGTGAACGCGCCGCGCTCATAACCGAAGAGCTCGCTTTCGACCAACTCCGACGGGAGCGCCGCGCAATTCAATTTCAGGAACACCTTGCCCGATCGTGGAGAATTCGCGTGCAACTCACGGGCGAGTACTTCTTTGCCACTGCCAGTTTCCCCCTGGATTAACACCGGGGCTTCTGACCAACCAACGTGCCCAATCAACGACTGGATGGATTTCATCCGCGGACTGGATCCGAAGAACGCCGAAGTTTTGGTCATGGGCGACGCCAGTTTGGGCGCCGTAAAATTGGTCTTGGTGTCCAAAGCCTTGGAAAGCGCCCGCCGGAGATCTTCGTGGGCCACCGGTTTGCAAAGAAAATCGGTGGCGCCCGTCTTCATTGCGTTCACCACGTTCAGTGTGGAACCCGCTCCCGAAACCATAATCACGGGAAGATTTGGGTCCATGTGCCGAATTTCCGTCAGAACTTCGATGCCATCACGCTGCGGCATCATCAGATCCAACAGGACCGCAGAGATTTCTTCGCGAGCATTCCTGATGTAATTGACGACTTCCTCGCCGTCTTCGGCCAGTTCAACCGCATATCCCAAACATTTCAACGCCATTTCGAGGTATGCCCTGACTTCGGGTTCATCCTCTCCAACCAGAATGGTATGTCCGTTTCTTTGTAAGTGCATGAAATTCAACAGGCCTCTAAGGTTATGAGTTGAGGTACGTCCGAATTCCCGAATTCGAGGGAGCGGACTGGAAGAACAAATGAAAAACGCGGACCTTGTTCCGTATTCTCTGCCCAAATACGCCCTTCATGGGCGGTGACGATCATTCTGCAGATAGCGAGCCCCAGCCCGCCGCCGGATCGATCCTGTCCTCCCGCGTAGGACGTATACTCTTCAAAAATCTTTTCCAGTTGTGCACGCGGGATGCGCGGACCAGAACCGCAGATGTCCATTCGATAAGAATTGGGAGACAGGTGGTCCTCTTGTCGCCGTTCTGCGTGAACCATGGGCGAAACCCGCATGGTACGCCGCTCCCAGAAGAATGGGTATCCGCGGATTTCGATAGAGCCGCTTTTCGGTGTGAACTTGCAGGCATTATCGAGAAGATTCATCAAAACCTGCTCGATTTGGCCTGGCTCCAGGTACAACGAGCCCTCTTCGCGTTCCAGCTCAACGGAGAGCGAAAGCTTCTTGCTGTCGATGAAAGGGTTGACTTCGTGTAGCGCCTGGTCCAAACACTCGCGGATATCCGCCTTGTGGAGATCCGGCTGTCTCTTTATGTGCCGCCCAACGCTCAGTTCGAACATTGCGGAAGCCATCCGTGCGAGACGCTTGGTGCTGTGCTGCATCCTGCGAAGGACTTCCTTCTGTTCGTCCGTCAATGGCCCCAGAGCCTCGCTCAGAAGAAGGCCGCAATAGCCGCTGGTTGCGGTCAACGGCGCCCGGAAATCGTGGACTGCACGTGCCAAAAAATTGGTTCGATCCTGATCGTATTCCTGAAGCTGCAGGTTCGATTGGATCAGGCATTGCAACATCTCGTCGCGGTCGGCGCGGAGACAGGAGATTCGGTCTTGGAATGTCGACGCGGCATACGCCAGAGCCGCCGAAAGGCAGGCTCGCGTGACCGGTTGTAGCAGTATGGCGGCCTCCACAGTTCCGGGATTTTCCTGAAAATTCGCAAGGTCTCCGCGCGGGATCAGAAACAAGTGCTTGGAATAGCGCTGATCGATTCCTGGGGGGACGTCGACCCGGCCAGGATTGTCCCAGATGTAGAAATCTCCCTGCGGAGGGCAATCTTGCGGGTCGACCATCGCCAGGTTATAGTCAAGGCCGTTGAACTCATTGAGAATATCCCGGCACAGTTTGTACAAATCGCTATCCCGGGAGATCAAGATTACCAGCATTGGATTATAGAGGTTTCACTTCGGAGTAAACTACTCCATCCCAGACTTTGTCGCCAAATCCTAGGATTTTCCCTAGGAGGCGCAGAAGATTTTTAAATTTAACGAATTTGGTAACCATAAACTCCAAAAGGCTACTAAATTGCGTCTAAATTCCGCTTACTGAACTTTGTCAGGATAACCCATCTAGTGGGGGTGTCAAGGCGTACGGAGTCCCTGGTACTGCTGGAACTTTGACTGAATTTTGCGTCCAGAAGGGGGAATTTCCAGAACCCGAGAGAAACATTAGACTTTGGTGCAAACAATTGTCATTAGGGTACTTTGAGCGCTTTTTTTCAAAATTTTCAGTGGCCCGGAAAATGCTCTTCGCGACTGGTACCTATGCTATCCAAATCGGTCGAATGTCTCCCGAGCTACTCTGACTTTAATCGGATGGAGGAAACCGACTCGGCCGTGCGAGAGCGTCGTAGACGTACCAGAATAAAAGTTCACTGGCCGATTTGTTTTTTTCGACAGGGAACGGCCGAGTTCGTGGAGACTGTGACTCACAATCTGAGCAGCGATGGATTTTACTGCCTGGCGAGGGCCCCCTTTGTACCGGGCGAAATCCGGGAGTGCACGCTGGGGGTACCCATTTTCCATCCGAACGGAGGAGATCAGCTTCGCCCCGTACTCTGTCGGGTCCGCGTGATACGCGTGGAAACGCTGCGCGACGACGGCTCTTATGGTGTGGGCTGCCAGATTGAAGATTACCGGTTTTTGAGCCCAGCAACGGACAAAGGGTCATCGCTGGCGCTCAACGGGCACACGCGGGCTATCCTGTAGGGTACACCGATTGCGTTCTCCCGGGGGTGGCAATACCTCCAGGAACTCGAGTACAGCGGTACTGAAACAGTCCTATTCGTTTAGGGAGGAATTCTCCTCTATTGGATTGTTTGCGCTTTTGTTGGTATTTTCAGCGAAAATCACGCTTCTTTGTTTGGCGCATCGAACCAGGTTCCGTCATGCAAATTCGAGCTGTTCGGCGGTGGTGCACTCCCGTTGCCGCAAGTTCAATTCTTTGGCTATTCATTCCCGCACTATGCGGACAAGTTTCGTTGGACCTTGCGTCGGGAAGCGCAAACTCGGGCGGAACCATCTCGCTTACCTTGTCGTTGACTGCCACGCCGGGCGACGAGCCTGCCGGTGTGCAGTGGACTTTGGCCTATCCCGCAGGCGATCTCTCCCTACTCGGCATCACCGCCGGGCCTGCATTGGCCTCCGCAGGAAAGTCCCTTTACTGTAATCAGCGGATCGGGATCACCACCTGCCTGGGTGTTGGGCAAAATCAGAACATCATCAATAGCGGAGTCATTGCAACCGTAGCCGTCTCCGTCGCATCGAAGACCGCGACTTCCGTCCTTCCACTCACTTTGGGGGGGGTCGCCGCCGTTCTTCCGAACGGCAACGCCATCGCCGCCGGAGGCGCCAGCGGGGGCGTCACGGTAAGTGGCTGGCAATCGCCCGTCCCCGCCTATTTCACCGACGTGGCACCCAGCGATCCTTACTACGCCGCGGCGAATCTGCTCTATGCGGCTGGGATCTCCAACGGCTGCGGCGCCAATCCCCTGATGTACTGCCCCGACCGCGGTCTCACTCGCCAGGAAATGGCCACGCTCCTGGTGCGCGCCGTTGGTGGCGACCCCACGTCCTATAATGCCGTCCCGTATTTCGCCGACGTTCCCTCCAGCAATCCCTATTTCGCGTGGATCCAGAAACTCTACGAACTGGGCATCACCAGCGGCTGTTCAGCCAATCCGCTGATGTTCTGCCCCACCGACCCGGTCACGCGCGAACAGATGGCGGCATTTACCATCCACGGGCGCTATGGTCCAGCCATCCCGTTCCAATACTCCACGCTTCCGTATTTTACGGATGTTGCGCCCAATGACAGTTTCTTCACTTCGATTCAGAAGATCACGGAATTGGGAGTGACTGGCTGCACTCCGGTGTCTTTCTGCGCTACGCAGGCAATCACTCGCGGAGACACTGCACTGTTTGTGGTAAAGGGATTACTAAACCAGCTATTACCGATTGGCACTCCCATGATCTCACTGGTAAGTCCAGCGGTCGGGACCAGGGGCGGGCCGGTAGTAACTGTGTTCATCGTCGGGGGGAATACTCACTTCTCGGCCGATACGACGCTGAATGCCGGTGCTGGGGTCACCGTGTCGGGCGTGGCTGCCCTCAATCCTCAAACTCTGGTGGCGAATCTCACCGTCTTGCCGACAGCCACTCCTGGCCGCCGTTCGCTGATAGCCACGACCGGCTCGGAAGACGCAGTTTTACCAAATGGATTGACGATTCAATAAGCAGCGCAGGAACCGCATCGAAGCGCTTACGAACTGCGCCTTCGGAGCCGTGCCAAAGATAGCGCAGCCAGGATACCACCGCAGAGGACGAAGGAACCCGGTTCCGGGACGGCCGCGGCGGTGTCGTTGACGGTAATATTGTCGACGCCAAAATTAGGAGTGCTGGAACTCAGCACCACGGTGTCGAAGGTGCCGCCACTGAAGTTGAGAACTCCCTCCGGAAGCGAAAAACCGCCGCCCGGTACTGTGCCGGTCGCCGATGTCGAGCCCACGGGCGTGGCACCGAGGGAAGCACTCAGATTCAGCGCTTGGCTGTCGAAAGTTGCAAAATCCAACGAAATGCTGGCTTGCGGCGAACTGAACACGATAGTCAGGCTCTCCTGCGCGCTATCCAGCAGGAAGTTTCCAGTGAGGCTTTGGAAGAAGCCCGGAATGGAGTTCATCGTGAATCCACCCGCGTCCGGACTGCTGGTGAAAGTAGCGGACAGGCCACTGCCCTTGTCGGTGTCCGTAAAAGGGGTCATGGTGCCGGTCGTATCCGCGTCAAAATTGAAAGTCACGATCCCGGCATGGCTGAGTGTGGCGAGGCCGGGCACCAGAATGCAGATGGTCATGGCAGACCGCAACAGTTGTCGCATAATATCTCCTCGCTCCCTCAACCAAAGTCTTTAGCGGACCTGGAAACTACATCGGAAAAAGGCCTCTCATTCGACGCCGTGCTGGCTAGGCCGCACGCTCATCGACCCGGCGTGCACACGTTGCACTGGAGCCTTCTGTGAGTCCATCCTAAATGTTATCTGCCGGGGCCTTCGATTGCAATACTAATTTGGTTACTATCCAGACGTGCCCCGTTCGATATTTGACCACTTATAGATAGCCCGACCCGGTCTCCAGTAGGAACTTCCTTCGGAAGTGTTACGGAAACCAGCCAAAGTCCTGGAAGTCCTGGAACTCTACTTACCGAGTCCGGGGTCACTTCCCTGCCCCCGACCCGCACGGAAAGCTTTGCTGCACCCTCAACTCCGGTCGCAAACAGAGAGACCGCATCTCCCGCCTGTGCAGGCTGCGACACATGCCGGAAATTCCGTATCATCGCCAGGCCGAAGCCGTCTCCATGCATCACCATCCCTTGTCCGGTGCCGGAGCCATCGAGGGAAAAGACGCCTGGAGACAACTCGCGCGCCGTAGTGTAGACGGCTGGAGAGCGCCTGCCAGCGGTCTCGACGACTATTTCCATCTGGCTATCGGGAATCGCGTTCGGACACAGGAAATCGACACCAGACGACGATGCTGCCAAGACTTGCACAGCGTCTCCATTGATCCTCACCGAGGCATCAGAATTCCCAGATTCACTAGTGAGCCATCTTCCCTCGATGCGGCCGATCGATCCAGGGCTGCACGCCGCATCCGCGGAGTGACTCGCGGCGTTGATCACCCTGGAGATCACCGGTGCTCCCGCCTCCACTTGCAAGTCGACGTTTTCAGTCACTAACTCGCCAGAGGAACTGAGTTCGGTGAAAGCCACTTCGTAAGTACCCTTTTGGGATTCCGTCGGGGTCCAGGCGAAAATGCCAGTGCCCGGTTCAAATGAGGCACCCGCAGGCAGAGGGAAGGCCGATAAGTTACTGCCGCTCGCCGGATCGAACATGGAGAATCGAACTTCCGTGCCGTACTGGACGAACTTACGATTGCGAACATGCACGCGCGACGGCTCTCCGCCGATCGTTACCGTCTCTTGAACGGTTTCCGCGCCCAGTTGGGCTGTGATCACAGCCGATCGATCGACCGGGCGGAGGGCCGCGTCAATCTGGAACTGCACCGTCGTTTGTCCGCGGCCTGTAGTGATGGTCTGCGGTAGTTGGATGGAACCGCTTGAGCTGGAAAGCTGCAAGGCCGCCGTGGCGGAATCGGATGCACCAGTAAGGCCGATTTTACAGACCCCGCTCTCGCCAGGCGACAGTTTCTTGGGCGTACAGCTAAGGGAACTGGCGCGGGCCGACAACGCTGAAGCAGGACTTGATTGCGCCGAACCGGTGGCGGCGGACACGGTAATAATCGCGCTCTTGCTCCCACCGTTCCAGCTTGACGATAGAATCACCCAACCCTTGGGCAAACTCACAGCTGTGACCTTGAAAGTCCCGGTTGCAGCGCCTTGAGCGACTGTCGCGGTGGATGGGATACTCAGAGAAAGATCACTGGTCGTAAGAGCTATGGTGATCGCAGCGGCAGACTTCGAAAGGGTAACCGTGCAGGTACCGCTGCTTCCAACGGTCATCGCGGTGGGACTACACGTGAGCGAGACCAGTGTGGGCGTCGACCACAATGCCAGAGTGAAGTTTTGAACGGAACTGCCGAAATTGGCCGTGATCACAGCGGAAGTATCCGCCGGGATGGTGCCTGCAGTGGCGGTAAATACGGCACTGCTGCTTCCCGACGCGACAGTCACACTTGCCGGCACCGTGAGCAGCGGCGAGTTGGAGCTGAGCGCGACCGGCGTGTTTGCCACGGCAGCCTGGGTCAGCGTCAACGTGCAAGTCGTCGTCCCTGCCGACATCAGTCCCGTGAAGTTACAGGTCACTGAGTTGGTGATCAGGGATATAGAAGCAGATTGCGAAGAACTGTTATAAGTGGCGGTTACCGAAGCGCTCTGGCTGGCGGGAATGACGCCAGCGGCCGCGGCGAATGAGGCCGAGGCGGCACCGCTAAGTACCGTGACCGAAGCCGGCACACCGAGAAGCGCACTGTTGCTCGCGAGCGATACCACCACGTTGCCGGCGGGGGCCGCTTTGCTCAAAGTAACCGTACAGTTGCTGGCAGAGTTCGAGATCAGCGTATTGGGATTGCAGACCAATGACGATACCAGAGCCGGGGCAATCAGGCTGATGGTCGCCGGCGCCGAACTGCTGTTATAAGTTGCGGTGAGAGTGGCGCTTTGATCGACGCTGATCGCAGCAGTCGTGGCGTTGAAGGTGCCGCTCGTGAGACCTACTCCGATTGTGATCGAGGCTGGAACGGTCAACGCCGCCTGATTGCTACTCAGGCCCACAGACGCGCCTCCGGCCGGTGCCGGATTCGATAAGGTCACGGTGCACGCACTCGACGCGTTCGATCCCAAGCTCGTCGGATTGCACGTCAACGAACTCACCAGGACTGGCGCTACCAGAGTGATCGTCGCCGGGGCGGAACTGCTGTTGTACGTCGCCGTTACCGTTGCCGTCTGATTGCTGCTCAGTGTACCCGTCGTCGCATTGAAGCCTGCAGTTGTGCCGCCCGCTGCCACCGTTACCGAAGCGGGCACGGTCAACGCCGCCTGATTACTGCTCAGGCCTACTGACGCGCCTCCGGCTGGTGCCGGATTCGATAAGGTCACGGTGCACGCACTCGACGCGTTCGATCCCAGGCTCGTTGGATTGCACGTCAACGAACTCACGAGGATTGGCGCTACCAGAGTGATCGTCGCCGGGGCGGAACTACTGTTGTACGTCGCCGTCACCGTCGCCGTCTGATTGCTGCTCAGCGTCCCCGTCGTCGCATTGAAGCCCGCTGTTGTGCCGCCTGCTGCCACCGTTACCGAAGCGGGCACGGTCAACGCCGCCTGATTGCTGCTCAGGCCCACAGACGCGCCTCCGGCCGGTGCCGGATTCGATAAGGTCACCGTACACGCACTCGACGCGTTCGATCCCAGGCTCGTCGGATTGCACGTCAGAGACGAAACGTGCACAGGAGCCAGCAGGCTGATCGTCGCCGGGGCGGAACTGCCGTTGTATGTCGCCGTCACCGTCGCCGTCTGATTGCTGCTCAGCGTTCCCGTCGTCGCATTGAATCCCGCTGTCGTCCCGCCCGCGGCAACCGTCACCGAAGCGGACACGGTCAACGCCGCCTGATTGCTGCTCAGGCCCACAGACGCGCCTCCGGCCGGTGCCGGATTCGATAAGGTCACCGTACACCCACTGGATGCGTTCGATCCCAAACTCGTCGGATTGCACGTCAACGAACTCACCAGGACTGGCGCTACCAGGGTGATCGTCGCCGGGGCGGAACTGCCGTTGTACGTCGCCGTCACCGTCGCCGTCTGATTGCTGCTCAGCGTTCCCGTCGTCGCATTGAAGCCCGCTGTTGTGCTGCCCGCCGCCACCGTTACCGAAGCGGGCACGGTCAACGCCGCCTGATTGCTACTCAGGCCCACAGACGCGCCTCCGACTGGCGCCGGATTCGATAAGGTCACGGTGCACGCACTCGACGCGTTCGATCCCAAGCTCGTTGGATTGCACGTCAGAGACGAAACGTGCACAGGAGCCAGCAGACTGATCGTCGCCGGAGCGGAACTGCTGTTGTATGTTGCCGTCACCGTCGCAGTCTGATTGCTGCTCAGTGTCCCCGTCGTCGCATTGAAGCCGCCAGTAGTCGCTCCCGCGGCAACTGTCACCGAGGCCGGCACCGTCAACGCTGCCTGATTGCTGCTCAGGCCTACCGATGCTCCACCCGCTGGCGCTGCGTTCGTTAATGTCACCGTGCACGCGCTCGTCGCGTTCGACCCCAGGCTCGTCGGATTGCAGGACAGAGACGATACCAGCACCGGCGTCACCAGGCTGATCGTCGTTGGCGCGGAACTGCTGTTATATGTCGCGGTCACCGTCGCCGTCTGATTGCTGCTCAATGTCCCCGTCGTCGCATTGAAGCCCGCCGTTGTGCCGCCGGCGGCAACTGTCACCGAAGCGGGCACGGTCAACGCCGCCTGATTGCTGCTCAGGCCCACAGACGCACCTCCGGCCGGTGCCGGATTCGATAAGGTCACAGTGCACGCACTCGACGCGTTCGATCCCAAGCTCGTTGGATTGCACGTCAACGAACTCACGAGAACTGGCGCTACCAGAGTGATCGTTGCCGGGGCGGAACTGCCGTTGTACGTCGCGGTCACCGTCGCCGTCTGATTGCTGCTCAATGTCCCCGTCGTCGCATTGAAGCCGCCAGTAGTCGCTCCCGCGGCAACTGTCACCGAGGCCGGCACGGTCAACGCCGCCTGATTGCTGCTCAGGCCCACAGACGCGCCTCCGGCCGGTGCCGGATTCGATAAGGTCACCGTACACGCACTGGATGCGCTCGATCCCAAGCTCGTCGGATTGCACGTCAGAGACGAAACGTGCACGGGAGCCAGCAGGCTGATCGTCGCGGGCGCAGAACTGCTGTTGTAGGTCGCCGTTACCGTCGCGGTCTGGTTGCTGCTCAATGTACCCGTCGTCGCATTGAAGCCCGCTGTCGTGCCGCCCGCTGCCACCGTTACCGAAGCGGGCACGGTCAACGCCGCCTGATTGCTGCTCAGGCCTACAGACGCTCCACCCGCCGCCGCTGCCTTGGTAAGCGTCACCGTACACGCACTCGCCGCGTTCGACCCTAAACTCGTCGGGTTACAGACCAGTGAGGACACCAGTACGGGAGCCAGCAGACTGATCGTCGCTGGCGCTGAACTGCCGCTCCACGTTGCTGTTAACGTGGCGCTCTGATCGCTGGGAATGGCTCCCGTCGTAACGTTAAAGGTAGCGGAGCTCGCGCCGGCCGGAATGACAGCCGAAGATGGCGCGGTGAGCATTGGATTGCTATTCGTTAGCGAAACGGTCGCTCCCCCTGACGGGGCACCTTGGCTGAGGCTAACGGTACAGGAACTGGAACTGTTGGAGCTCAGACTGGCAGGGTTACACGTCAGCGAGGAGACCGAAAGGCCGGTCGACAGATTCAGGGTCGCAGTCTGAGAAACACCGTTCAGCGTTGCCGTGACGGTGACAGCTGCGTTGGTAGTGATGAGGCCCGCAGTTGCCACGAATCCCCCCGACGAAGATCCGGCAAGAATGAGGGCTGCCGAGGGAACCGTGATCAGGGCACTATTGCTCGTTACCGAAACCACGCTCCAGCCGGTAGGTACCGTGCCATTTAAGGTGATGTTGCAGATACTGGCCACGTTTGAAAGCAGGCTAGTCGGACTGCACGTCAAAGACGTTACCGTCAACCCAGGTACCAGGGTGATAGTGACGGGCTTTGAACTGCCATTCAAAGATGCGGTGACAGTAGCCGTCTGGCTGCTGCTCACGCTGCTCGCGGTCGCGTTGAAGCTCCCTGTCGTCGATCCCGCGGCCACCGTTACCGAGGCCGGCACGGTCAACGCCGTCTGATTGCTGCTCAGGCCCACAGACGCGCCTCCGGCCGGTGCCGGATTCGATAAGGTCACAGTGCACGCACTCGACGCGTTCGATCCCAAGCTCGTCGGATTGCACGTCAACGAACTCACCAGGACTGGCGCTACCAGAGTGATCGTCGCCGGGGCGGAACTGCCGTTGTACGTCGCCGTCACCGTTGCCGTCTGATTGCTGCTCAGCGTTCCCGTCGTCGCATTGAAGCCCGTTGTTGTGCCGCCCGCTGCCACCGTTACCGAAGCCGGCACGGTCAACGCCGCCTGATTGCTACTCAGGCCCACAGACGCTCCACCCGCAGGTGCCGGATTCGATAAGGTCACGGTGCACGCACTCGACGCGTTCGATCCCAAGCTCGTTGGATTGCACGTCAGAGACGAAACGTGCACGGGAGCCAGCAGACTGATTGTCGCGGGCGCAGAACTGCTGTTGTACGTCGCCGTTACCGTCGCGGTCTGATTACTGCTCAGCGTTCCCGTCGTCGCATTGAAGCCCGCTGTTGTGCCGCCCGCCGCAACTGTCACCGAGGCCGGCACGATCAACGCCGCCTGATTGCTGCTCAGGCCTACCGATGCTCCACCCGCTGGCGCTGCGTTCGTCAATGTCACCGTGCACGCGCTCGTCGCGTTCGACCCCAGGCTCGTCGGATTGCAGGACAGAGACGATACCAGCACCGGCGTCACCAGGCTGATCGTCGTTGGCGCGGAACTGCTGTTATACGTCGCGGTCACCGTTGCCGTCTGATTGCTGCTCAGCGTTCCCGTCGTCGCATTGAATCCGCCAGTAGTCGCTCCCGCGGCAACCGTCACCGAGGCCGGCACCGTCAATGCCGCCTGATTGCTGCTCAAGCTTACCGATGCTCCACCCGCCGGCGCTGCGTTCGTTAACGTCACCGTACATGCGCTAGTCGCGTTGGATCCCAAACTCGTCGGATTGCAGGACAGAGACGATACCAGCACCGGCGTCACCAAGCTGATCGTCGTTGGCGCGGAACTGCTGTTATACGTCGCGGTCACCGTTGCCGTCTGATTACTGCTCAGCGTTCCCGTCGTCGCATTGAATCCGCCAGTAGTCGCTCCCGCGGCAACCGTCACGGAGGCCGGCACCGTCAACGCCGCCTGATTGCTGCTCAAGCTTACCGATGCTCCACCCGCTGGCGCTGCGTTCGTTAACGTCACCGTACATGCGCTAGTCGCGTTGGATCCCAAACTCGTCGGATTGCAAGCTAAGGACGATACATGCACCGGGGCCACCAAAGTAATGGTGGCTGGTGTGGAACTGCTGTTGTACGTCGCGGTCACCGTTGCCGTCTGATTACTGCTCAGCGTTCCCGTCGTCGCATTGAATCCGCCAGTAGTCGCTCCCGCGGCAACTGTCACCGAGGCCGGCACCGTCAATGCCGCCTGATTGCTGCTCAGGCCGACCACGGCGCCACCCGTAGGAGCAGCCCCACTCAATGTTACAGTGCAATTCGCCGTGCTCGAGCTACTCAGACTGTTCGGCACACATGCGAGCGCCGTCGGAACAATCGGCGGAGGTCCACCGCCAGTGATCACACCGCCCGTAGCTGAAACCGTGAGAGCGGAGCCGGAAGGCGAAGATCCCAAGGCATTAGTGACACCTATGGAAGTGGTCGTGACGCCAGAAGCTACTGTAACATTGACTATTGCCACTGTGCCGTTCGAGATGATCGTGTTGTTCATTCCCGAGACGACACAGGTGTAGCTACCAGAGTTCGAAGAGCAAGTAATTGTCTTACTGGCGGTAGTCGCAACCGTTCCCACTACAGCTGAAATCGAAAGGATGTTACTGGTAGGATAAGTCAGGCTCCACTGCAGAGCTGCAGGCTCATTGCCCGCCGGTGAGGTCAGAGTCAGATTTAAAGCTACGGTGCCGTTAGCCGAAGTGGTGCCCGAGGACAGGGCTAACGAATCTGTCTGTCCGAAGGAAGCATGGGCTGTGAGCAAGAGTGCGAAGAGCGGCGCAATCCAGCCAATACCTAGGCGGCGTGTCATTTTTCGTTGCCAATGAACTAGTATTTAAACTGACTGAGCCCGGATTATACCAGTACGTTTAGGACACATCCAACCTGAAAAATGTTAACCTCCCTATCCTGCTAAAGTTAGTATTCTATGGTTAGAAATTGAATGTAACACTAAATATACAGAAGCGAGAGAAGCCAGTCTCTGCGAGATACAGGGATACCTGACTGAACCTACTGAAACCTGCCTGTAATCATAGCGGAAAAGTGACGGCCGGCGGAAGCGATTTTGGAAAGGGCTGGTTATTTTCCGACAGAAATTGAGTTTTATGTTTTAAACGAAATCACACCGCGGTGTTTGTTGGCGCGTAGCGGCCCGCAACCCGATCGACGCCGATGTTTAACGTTTGAAATAGGGTAGCGGCGGTGAGCCTAAGCAAAACGGGTGTAGATTTGTGGAAGAGATTTACGCGGCGAAATCGCTTTCTTCAGAACAGTTGTTGCTGTACGTGGAGCTTCGCCCAACGCTCAAAATTGGGTAAATCCAGGTTATCCCGTACTGCGGATTTAAGCCGTCCCAACGCCACTTCCCGGCGCATTGTGTCCGGAACCCGGCCGAACCACTCCGGTTGTTCGCGTTTGATGGTCTTCATCTGTTCACGCAATGCGTTCTCCAGGCGGTCTGCGGGGTATTGGGATTCGATTTCTTTCTGAATTTGCCTCTGGCAAAATTCGTCGTATTCGGATTCCAGCTGCAGAGTTCGCGCTCGCTGCTCGCTCTCGGCCTGCCGTTGCGCATCCCGCAACCGTTTCTTTCGGGAAGTTTCAAATTCCACCGGCACAGCGAGATCGTTTTCGATCGCCCAGATAAAAAAGCCTGCGGGATTCGAGATCTTCCCCCGGCCTCGGCGATCCTGCTGAATCAGATAATCGGCATACTCGATTTGATCGGAGACCGGCTGTTCATCGGGAATGTCGAGGGCGAGCTGCCGAGCCTTCCGCTCAGCTACACCTCTTTCCACTAGCTCGCCGACCCAACCTGGGAGGCGTGCTTCCAGCGCGGCACGCGTTTCGGGATTGACCACACTAGAAAAGTTGGGAAGGGATAGAAGGCGTGGCCCGGGGGAAAGCATGAGTTTGAAATCGGAGCCGCGGGATGCCCGGGTAAGCTCCCAACTGGAGAGATAACCGATTTTTGAAAGCTCGTCGAGAGACGGCTCCAGCACCGCCTTCGCTTTCGACAGGTGCGGGTAAGCGCGAATGTTCAGAAGTTGGCAGAGATCCGGGTAGCGCTTCTCAACCGATTGCCCGCGGCTGGCATAAAACCACACGCTGAGGTGTCCGAAGAGCGCCTTGGCGATGTCCCGTTTCAGCTTCAGATAGGCATTGAAATTGAGGGGCAGCAGATATCCCTGGTTGAGATTGGTGAGCTGCCATTGCGACAAGTACACCTGATAGAATTCCGACCGGCTGCCGTCATGAAGTTCTTCACCTACCAGCACGACGCGATCGAAGACGTGGAAGGTGTCGGTCGCATATTGGCGACGGTCTGCCATGAAGATCGACGCCTCCGACATGATTGTGGTCGCGACCATACGCTTACACCAATCGTTGATTTCGTCATAGTGGAAACCGCCTTTGCGGAGCCGAAGAAGCTTGATCATGTCGGCACCGCTGAAACGGATCGGGTTTTGGAGTTGACCCTGGAGTTCTCTCTGGTCCTGGGCGAACTTCATGAACGCCATGTACTTATCGCGATCGGCCGTGGTGGGAAGTCCGAGACTCGGGATGCCCTCGATAACTGCCTTGGCGTGAATTCGCTGACCGTCCGGCCGGCGCAGAACCTGGACGATAGTCCGCGAGATCTCCCGGTTAGCCGTGGATGCGAAGAATCCCAGGGAGTGGAGACTTTTTTCGACCCGGACGAGGTCAACTTCTTCAACAACAACAGGCAGCAGTGCCTGGGTGGGGGTTGGTGGTTCGCTCATTCCAGTTCAACGGGGTTGTTGCTGTAGAAACATACTATGAGACAAATCTGAAAAACTATGGATTTCGTGAAGCTGTTGATAAATATACAAGTTAACCCACGTTTTGTTCCACGCAACTACACCATTTCTGCCACGCAGCTTCACCATCGCTTCCACGTTGCTACACCGTGATTTCCACGGTCCTACACTGGATTTCCTTGTGGCTACACCGCATTTCCAGTGAGCTACACCACAGTTTCCATGGAGCTACACTCCGGCGGCCTTCTTATGCGGACCTGCTGGGTACATGTTCGGAAAATTCCGCTTGGTATCAAACTTCAGCCGTCTCGAAAATTTCCACGGAACTACACCAGACAGCGAACCGTGGACTTGGGGGCACCTCAGTTCTGCCACGGAACTACACCAACAGGGGCCGATATCAATGATTCTTCCACGGAACTACACTCCATCCTGCCTAAAGAGCTGTACTCTTCCCTGCCCCGCGTCTTGTAGGAGACTCTGATTCAGAAGCTCCTGGATTACCAGGTGCTGAACTTAATACAGGTGCCTCTGTATTAGGAGCTAGTGGATTGATTAAGGATACACCCCGCGTCCTCTTCAGGACGTGCGTTAGCCCCGCAGCGCGTCGCCGCCGGAGAATTTCTTCTTCTGTATAAATCAGAAAGAGCCGCCCGTCGTTGTAACGGTCAGCAGGCCGCTCTTCAATCGCCAACTTGTCCACCAGGCTTTTGAGATTTGCATGGCAGTTGCTATACGCCATGGGTACGAGGCGAGCGAGGGTGCGAACCCCAATGACCAATCCGCGCGCATTCGCTGCGATCGGCTTGCCGCGATTGAAGAGTGTCTGATAGAGATTCTGTTCGGCGTGTGTATGGGCGTCTTGTACGGAGACCCACGGGCGCGGTTTGGCAGCTTCGCGGTAGACCAATCCCAACTGTGATATGAATCCGAGACCACCAAATAAAGGGGCTCCCGAATTGACAGCCTCTGTTTTTGGCGGTTCTGGATTAAGACGTTCTAAACTAAGGGCGTGTGATAAAGGAGGTGTTTCGTTGTCTGGATCTTCTTTAGGAGGTACTAAATTAGGAGCTAGCGCAGATGGAAGGTCGGTGGTGCTCACGACATCTTTATCAGCTTCTATTTGCGGACTTCCTGCAGTGCTAGCTACTGGTTCAGAACCTCCGGGTAAAGGTGCTTCTGTATTAGAGGCCCCTGTATTAGGTCCACACATATCAGAAGCCTCTGGATGGACGGCCTCTTTGGTCTGATCTATTAAAAAGGGAGCACCTAAATCAGGAGCGTCTAAAACGGGTGAAGGCGGGGCGAGAGCCTCTTTATCGTTGGCATGGTCCGCGCTTGGCGGGGAAGGGAAGTCCTTAATCTTCGGAGGTTGGAAACGCAACACACTTTCCAGACCTTGGCTGAAAGGGCTGTTAACCAAATCCTCCAGCCGGATCGGCTCAAGCTTGTGTTTTTTCGGCACAGGCCACTTCCTTCAGGGTCTCTAGGACCGCATTAAACGCCGCGGTATAGTCCTCTGCAGCTTTACAGGTCGGATCATATTCGAAGATGCATTTGCGGGCGCTGGAGGCTTTGTGAACGGTCTGGTCCACGCGGATTGCCGGCAGCACTGGAATTCCAGTCGCGGCGGCCATCTTCTTCAAGGTATCGGAAACCGTCGCCGTAATCTGGAGCCGTGCATTCACCTGGGTAGGCAGAAAACCGATGATTCGAATGTTGACGTTGTAAAAGTCGTTAAGCAGCGTGACCGTTTGGACCGAAGTTTGGGCGCCTTGCAAGCTCAACAGATCCATGGCCACCGGAATCAAGACATTGCCGGCAAACATCATGGCGCAGCTTTGGAGTAGGGTAACGGACGGTGCGACATCGATAATGACGGCATCATAGTTGCCGACCTCCGGTTCCAGGACCAGGTTCAAGGCCTTCTCGCGGGCCATTTGCCCCAATAGCGCGGCCTCGGCATCAGCCGTACTCCGGTTCGACGGCAGAACGTGCAGGTACTCATCGACCACCGTCACGCACTCGCTGAGCCGTTCCCGATTAATGATGAAGTGAGAAAGGAAGCGGGACGGCTTGATTCCGAGAATCATGCCGGCTGACCCCTGGCTATCGGCATCGATCAAGAGAACCCGTTTCTTTCGGGCCTTGAGGTAGCCTGCGAAGTTCACGGCTGTCGTGGTTTTGCCAACACCACCGCGCTGGTTGGAAACCACTGCCCTGATCATTCGGCCCCCGTTCGTAAAGAGCGAATTCGCTCCACGTCTTCGGGCCTCCATTGGGGGTAGGAGGTGAGGGGATTTCGGGAAGGCTCCGGTACTTTACCTTCTTTGAGCCAGTTGTAGAGGGTTTGCGGCGAAATCCCCAGCAGCTTTGCAACTCGTCGGCTGCTGAGAAACTCTCCAGCGCTGTAAGGCATGTCGCATAGTAAACGTAAAGTGCCCAAAGTGTCAAATCCGGTAGGGTGTGGGTGTTTTGGCGATAAGTCTAACCCGCTTGATACCTCTTCGCGACGCCGGAGTGTAGCTTCGTTCCAGAATTGAGAAGCTAACCTCGTTGTTCCGCGCGGGTCCTTCGGAGAAACTCCTGGGTAGAATCAGCCTGAGGTCGCTTTTCACGGATTTACCCGGCACCGCGAATCCCGAAGAGCACCTGCAATTCGGCGTGTTGGTTTCGCTGGATCCACCCAGGTGCGTCACCGACTATTTCCATCCGGGACGGCTGATTAATGTCGGAACCTGTGGCGTGGAGGGCCGGATCGAATACTCCGACCCCGTGATACTTGAAGTCGTTGATCTACGACACCGAGGCAAGTTAGGGCGAATCGAAACAGGCCATGCCGGGTACTGCGCATCGCTTCCGTTGCCAACTCGATTCCCGGTTTCCAGTCGTAGAGGCCACAATGTACTTCGGCGGATCGCGACTTGGAAGTGGTGAGCGATTCTGATCTGATTGCGGAAAGCCCGGGGCGATGCAGCTGGGATCCGCATCGCCTTTCTGGCTAAACCCCTGTTGTGAAGGAGCCGGCGCGCGCCAGCGTCCCTTCTTTCTGATGATTCTTCAGGTCCGTGAGTAGCCCCTTGTCCGTCAGATCGAGTGAGTGCGAATTCTCCCAATCTGCGTGGACCACGCCGACTAAGCGCTCCACGACGGTAGGCGCCGTCAACTCGATCGCAAGTTCGCGCCGTTTATCGAAGCTGCCCGAGGTGAGATTGACAGATCCGATAATGGCCCGCGCCTTGTCCGCCAGCAACATCTTGGCGTGGAGCTTCAAGTGCTTGATTTTGTGGACGCCAATGCCCACATCCTGCATGATTCTGAGATCGCCGACGCCTTCGACGAGTTTGTCCGGCCGCAGCGAGTGCGAAGGCCTCGTCATGATGTGAACCTTCACGCCGCGCAGTTTGGCGCGAACCAGGTGTTCCACGATGATGGCGTCCTGGTAGCGCTCATTCTGCACAAATAGCGAGTGCTTTGCGCTGTCAATAAAGGCCGCGATCCGCTCCCGGCCGTTCTCCGGGCACCAGATGAGGTTCGACGGCCGCCGCAGCGCAAATGCCTGCCGGCTCCAATCCGCTTCGAAGCCTTCGATTACCTCCGCCACCTCGTGAGGATCGTTCGTCACCACGGCATAGTCGCGGGTCCGCTCGAAATTGTCCGGCTCCCAGTTCAACGACCCGATGAACGCAACGTGATCGTCCACCACCATCGATTTTTCGTGGGTGACATCGAACGCCGGGTTGGCGTCGAGGACGTCGATCCCCGCTTCCAAAAGCAGACTGCGCGATCCCTTGTTCTGGATCTCGCCGCTGCGCCGCGCGGGGTTCAACATTACGCGAATCTTTACCTTGCGCTTGTGCGCCTTGACCAGAGCGCCCAGAATCCGCGAATCAGTCAGATTGAACATCTTGATCCGCAGAGACTTCGCGGCTGTGCCGATCGCATCCAAAAAGGGTTTCGCGGTATCGTCCGGCATTACGATGAGGGCTTGCGCCATAGAATTCTCCTATCCAACTGCCTGTACTGTTTTCATGCCCGATTGCGCGCGGTGCAGGCCGGCATAGACCCCACCCATGGCGATAAGCCGCTCCTGTGTTCCTTCTTCCGCCACCACCCCGTCTTTGAGCACGACGATCTTATCTGCCGCGTCCAGCGTGGCTAAGCGATGCGCGATCATGATCACGGTTCGTCCTTTCATCAGGCGCGTCAGCGCATCCATCACGCGCTCTTCGGCTTCGACATCGAGCGCGGCCGTGGGCTCGTCGAGGATCAGAACCGGGCTGTTGCGGAGCAGCGCTCGCGCAATACCGATCCGCTGACGCTGTCCACCCGAGAGCGTGATTCCGCGTTCGCCCACGATGCTCTGGTAGCCCTGGGGCATGTGTTTGATGAATTCGTGAGCATTGGCCAGTTGCGCGGCTTCGGCAATCTCCCGCGCGCTGGCGCCGGGACGGCCGTAAGCGATATTTTCGGCGACGGTTCCGCGGAATAGGACCGTGTCCTGCAAAACGAACCCGAAGTGTTGTCGCAGGCCCTGCAACTGGTACTCGCGGACGTCCACACCATCGATCGCGATGGTCCCGCCGGTCGGATCGTAGAAGCGGGGAATGAGGCTGATGATGGTGGACTTCCCGCTGCCGGTAGGACCGACGATTCCGACAAACTGCCCGGGTTCGATACGGAAGTTCACGTCCGAAAGGACCGGGGCCTCCGCGTCGTAACGAAAGGCCACGTGGTGGAACGAAATTTCGCCGCGTTGAAACTTGGGAGGCCGGGCGTTGGGGCGCTCCACGATGACTTCGTCCGTCTCCAGTATTCCCTGTACGCGCTCGGTGGCCACCGCAACCTGGGCGATCGCATTGGTCATTTTGGCGAGGTCCTGCACCGGCTTGAAGAATCGGGAGAGGTACGAAAGAAACACAGTCAGGCTGCCCGCCGTCATGGCGCCTGCCACCACTAGTCCAGCGCCTCTCGACAAGACAAGAGCAGTAGACGCGGCGACCGTCACGGCGACCGTAGGGGAAATAGAAGCTTTGATTTTGCGGGCCCGGAGGGCCGATTGCACGGTCGCCTGGCTCACGACATTTAGACGGGCCTCTTCCAGTTCCTGCGCGCCGAAGGCCTCCACTACGCGCTGCGATTCCAGGCCATACATCTCTACCGCGACGATTTCAGATTCATTGAGGCGCACCTGTTTAGTCGCCTGTTTGAGCGAGTTCTTAAAGCGGGAGACAAACCACAGCAGGAAGGGCGCTACCGCGGCGGCGAGCAGCGCAAACTCCCAGTTCATCCAGAACATCAGCACAAGCATTCCGAAGACCGCCAGCACGTCGATCAAAATGCCGAGTGTGCCGGACGAGGCAAAGTCCTGGATGGTGTTGATGTCCGAAGTGAGCGTGCTGAGTGAGGCGGATACGCGGTGCTTATCGTAATATGCCAGCGAAAGGCGCTGCAGGTGATGGTAGGTGCGCATCCGCAGATCGTGCGCCACGCTCTGGGCCACGCTTTCGCTGCAGTAGTTCTCCACGTACGACGCAATGGCTCCGATCACCGCGATCAGGACTGCGCTGGCGCCGGCCCAAATGGCGATCTGGCTTTTGCCAATACCGCCGGGCATCGCCGCCAGCATGCCGCTAAGCCATCGCGGCAGATGGCTGTTTCCCACCACATTATCGAGCACCACCTTGAGCGGCCACGGCGCCGCCAGGCTCATCAGGGTTTCCACCAGCATGGCGGCAAGCACCAGCGACAGGCTCGCGCGGTATGGGCGGATCAGGTTGCGGATTAGCCGGATCATCGCTAAGGGCTCCCCTATCGGGTCGCAGCCAGGCTTGCAGTTTGCGACAGGTGTTGCAATTGCGCGATCCGCGCTTCTATGGACCGGGCATAGGCGTCGATCTGAGGGGCGGTCGCGCCGCTCGCCTGGAGACCTGCGCGGAGTTGTGCGTCAGTCACGCCGGAGAGGTACGTCAGGAGCCAGCGAACATCCTCCATGGTGATCCCGGAAGTGACATCCTTGGAGTGTTTGCCGTGGTATCCCCACCGGATAGACTCGCCGCCGGCGGCGCTGCGTACGAACATGGGGGTCTGCTGCACGTAGCCGTTGGAGTTCCACTTATCCCGCGAAAAGAAGCCGCCCCACTTGCCCATGGTTGCGCCCCAATCGTCGAAGGCGTAGTAGAGTTGGTCGCCCTGCGACCCCGCTTTGGCGTACACCGCGGTATTGCTACCCTTGCCGTCGCGCGAATCCTTGGCGTCCCAGTTGGACGTCAGCATCAACAGGATCTTGAGGCCGCTCAGTTCATGGGTTCCGAGGAACGGGTTGTCGGTCCAAGACCAGTCCTTGCCTTCAACCCTGGTCACTTTCTTGGACTCGTGCAGCTTGAAGCGGGCGTAGGAGAATTCGCCGTTCTTGCCCAGAAATACCTTGGCGCGGTGCAGGCCGTGTACGCCCGTGACCACGCCGCTGGCGACGAAATAGCTGGGCTGCGCCGAGTATCCCATGGCGAATAGCAGGCGCGAAGCAAAGACATCGCTGTGGTCTTCGCCGCCGAATTTGACGGTCCAGTGATCGCCCTTGGCGTCCCGAACCTTGATCTTTGGATTGGTGCCGTTCAGATCTTCTTCGATGAACTCGAACGGCGGCTGGGGAGCACGTGCCTGTCCTCCGGGGCCCCAGGTCCAGTCCTCGACAGTAATGTCGCCGGGCTTCTGCCAAAGAACGCCAGGATTATCGGCGGCGGCGCAAGTAAACGCGGCCGTGAGTGTGAGAGAGAAGATGAGTGTGCGCATGACTAGTGCTTTCTGAAGCGCTTCGGACCGAATTCGCGAAAGAAATTCCAACCCATGTCGGAAACCATGGTGAGGCCGAAACTGACCGCCGCATCTCCGGAACTGTTGGTGCTGCGCGGCTGCCAGAGCCTGGAAATGAACGACGAACCGATTACCGACCCGAAGCGCGAGTAGGCGAAGTGCTCCTGCCCGGCATCGTTCCGCGCCACAAACACCGACGCCACCACATGTTTCGACCGTTTCAGGAAGCCTGTTTCGGTGGAGCGTATGTAACGGTTGTCTTCGTGAAGAGCGGCGGAACCGCCGAATTCCAGCGCTTCACGGATGACGTGTTTCGCGAGGACATTGCCGATTCGCTCGCCGTACGCCTCGGCCCCTCCACCCCACTCTTTCGGCGTGTTTTGGGCCTGGGCGATTCCGCCGGCGGCAACGGCTCTCAGTATGGCAGCCGGTCCGAATGCACCGATGATGTAGCGCCGGCTCCGTTCGCTCATGGTCATAGGAACGAACTCCGGCGTAGTGGCGGATCCAGCGCCAGCCGAAGGATCGGACGGGGGGATGTCAGGAATATCGGATGCCGCAGCGCTCGAAGCGGCGGTTGCAGCGGCGGCGGTTGTCGCGTCGGCTGCCGGCGCGCTGGTGTCGATGTTTTGGGCGGGCGAACTGCTCGCTAATAGCAGCGCGCCGAATGCAATACCTACGAAACTTCGCATTGTTGTGACTCCTCTTTAGTGGCGGGCGGATCACCCGGTTGCATTGGGAAAGGCACTTGTGACGCCGCGCGGACCGGCTTACGCGGGCGCGTGTAAGTTATTGGCGAATATGAGGTTGACTGATGATCTGCGGGCCATTGGGGACGCAGTGACTGCCGGATTTGTCAGCAGAAGTGTCGGCCAGTCGTCACACTGGCTTTTGTCGCTACGTGACGATCTTGCTCACCACGAACTACGTCACGATGGCGGCGACAGCTCCTTCTGCCAACGTCACGAAGCGTGGGCTCCGCCACGATATCCAAATCAAATCGGGAAAGGTGCAGCCGGAAATATCGAAGCTGACCGTGTCTGCTCCTATGACCGTGCCGGATTGGATTGGAGCGACTCGCGGCGGGGATGCGTCGACCCCAATTCCATCGCGGATCAGTTGGCCTGCTGGCGTCGGGCATCACGGGCGTGTGGCCCACCACTCAATTGCTCACCGGCACTTTCTCTGCCTGGTCGATCACCAGCACGTCGAGCTGTTCCTTAGCTCCCTGCAGCTTGAGGCCTAACTGTTCCTCGACGGCGACAAAAATGGATGGGCCCAGCGGGGTATCGTCCCGCAACGCCGCTCCGTCGGTGTGCCATCTTAATGTGCAGGAGTATAGCCCATCCAACCGCGTCTGATCCCGGACCGGGCGGTCCAGGTGGGACGACAATACCTCAGCCAGCTTCGCCGTGGTAGCGCTCGCCAGGTGAAAACCGCGGTTGTTCATGGGCCCTCCGGCGCGCCGCCGTTCCATGACGGCGCGCAAACCGGCCTCCGCTTGCTTTTGCATCTCGGCCTTTCGCTCCTCGTCGTCCTTATATTCCGGTAACTTCTCCGGGGGTTGGAGTTTCGGGCCGTTCTTCGCGACCGTCAGCAGGTATACGGACAGCGTTTTGGTCTCGCGATGCAGTTGAAGACGGAAGCGTTCCGTCAGCAATTCCTGCAGCATGGACCGCAATTCTTCCGCGGAAGTTTGGGGCGGTAGCTTGGCAGCGATGTCATACCGCTCGGTGTCGAGCCAAGCCGGCCCGGAGACTCGGTCCGGCTCGAGATCGTAGGCCCGCCGGAGCAACATCTTCAGAGTCACTCCGGAGTAGTCGATCCGGCCGGGATCGTTACTGCCGGGGCCGCCTTTGAACCGCATCAGTTCTTCAGTGAGGCCAGGGATAAGAACCACCGGATCACTCCGGCGGTCCGGTGCCACAGGTTTGACCGACGCCGCCTCGAACGAGCGTGCCTGGGGCGGCGTTTGTCCACTCGCCAGGACCGACAGCCCAATCCAACTCACCGCCACAAGAGTCTGTTTCATCGGCATTTCCTGCCTGGTCAAAGCATACGACATCCGAGCCGCGCCCCTTATTTGCACACCTGTGTCGCACGCAGTCGCCGAATCCAGGTTCTCCGTTTCTATTACATCGCGGTCGTCCGGTGCCGTTGGAAAGAGTGGTCGCACGGCATCACGCTGCGGGACGCGGGTCCGCCGTTTCGCTGCGTCTCGGGATTCGTTGAATTGCCTTGCCGTGCTAGTCGCCGGCTTGTCTAGCGGTTTTTCCCCAGATTGCAACGCTTCCAAACCATGGCGAGTTCCAGATGATCTTCGTATTTCCATGTCTTGGCGGCTTCCTGGATAGCTTCAGTTGCTCGTGTTGGCGGGTTCCGCCTTCCAACACCTCGACGACGCCACCGCGACGTCGCAGCTGTCAAATTGACAGGCGCCCTTTGGCAATCCAAGTACCACGATAGGGGGACATGAAGACCACCTGGAAATGGGATTCGTCTGGGTCTACAACAGAATATTCTCGGATAAGGAGGACCCGCTCTGGAGTCGCGGGTCCAAGGAGACCACGCTGCAGCGGCTATTTTCGACGTTTCCGAGCGGACTGCCAGGAATGGGTCTGCTGGTTCTGCGGGCCGCGACTGGTCTCCTGGGGATTATGCATGGCGCACTGATTCTGGCCGACCACAGCAGAACGGACCTGGAGTTCTGGGCCACGGGGCTGACTTTGGGCGGAAGCGGCGCCTTGGTCCTGCTCGGATTCCTCACGCCGGTCGCATGCATTTTGCTGGCGCTGGCCACGCTCCCGTTTGCCGCGTCGTGGCTTTCGGCTCCGCCTTCGGGGCTCTTCCCGTCACCCCTTGCCTTGGCCCTGCTGATGGTCACCGCTGTGGCTCTGACGCTTCTGGGCCCCGGCTATCTTTCTATGGATTGCCGCCTGTTTGGCCGTCGCGAGATTATTATTCCGCGCATCCCACGGAACGGATAGCTTTCACGATCTGTACGTCTTCTGACGAATTGCGAGAACCGTTTCGGCGGCTCCCAAACTCCAAAGAAGTTGAACGCATCGAACGGAAAATATCGCCATGGCACCGACAAAAGCACTCCACAATCTCGGGCAGAGCCTCTGGCTCGACAATATTACGCGCGACCTGCTGAACAGCGGTACTCTGCAGCGCTACATCGATGAATTCTCGGTTACCGGGCTCACCTCTAATCCGACAATTTTCGACCACGCGATCAAAAACAGCCCGGCCTATGACGATGCGATCCGCCAAGGCAGGAATAGCGGCAAAACGGACGAAGAGTTGTTCTTCGACTTGGCGCTCGAAGACGTGACCCGCGCCGCGGACCTGTTCCGGCCGGTTCACAACCGGACCAACGGTGTGGATGGCTGGGCATCGCTCGAAGTCTCGCCGCTATTGGCGCACAATACGGCCACCACTCTGGAAGCCGCCAGAAATCTGCACGCTCGCGCCGGCAGGCCCAACCTGTTCATCAAAATTCCCGGCACCAGCGAGGGGCTGCCTGCAATCGAAGAGTCCATCTTTGCCGGCATCCCGATCAATGTCACGCTGTTGTTTTCGGCGGAACAGTACGCCAATTCGGCCGAAGCCTATCTACGCGGTATCGAGCGGCGAATCGAGGCCGGACTCAATCCCAGCGTGCCGTCAGTCGCGTCGGTGTTCATTAGCCGATGGGATGCCGCGGTGGCCGGCAAAGTTCCCGAGACGCTGCGGAACCGGTTGGGCATCGCCATCGCCCAACGCACTTACCGGGCATACCGGGAACTGCTGAACTCTGCGCGTTGGCAGCGGATTTTCAACGAAGGGGCCCGTGCGCAAAGGCTGCTGTGGGCCAGCACCGGCACCAAGGACCCCCAGGTATCCAACGTGCTGTACATCGAAGCGCTGGCAGCTCCGTTCACCATCAACACCATGCCTGAGGCGACTCTGAAAGCCTTCGCGGACCACGGTAAAGTGGGGCCGCCCATGGCGCCGGACGGAGGCGACTGCGAAAGCGTGCTGGCGTCGTTCGCGAAAGCGGGCGTCGATTCAGCCGCACTTGCCACACAATTGCAGGACGAAGGCGCCAGATCGTTCGTGACCTCCTGGAACGAACTGATGTCCGTAATTGCCACCAAGAGCTCCCGGTTGCAAACGGTCGCCGCCCGTTAAGGCAAACTGATAAGCACGACCATGCAAACACAACCCACTCCACTACCCCGACGAAAAGCCTGGGTGGCTCTAAAAACTCACTTCGAACACCTGCACGGTTTCCACCTGCGAGATCTCTTCGCCCAGGACTCTGGACGGGGCGAACGAATGACGGCCGAGGGAGCCGGTGTTTTTCTGGATTACTCCAAGAACCGCGCGACTGACGAAACCCTCAAACTACTGCTCGAACTGGCCGAGGAGTCGGGCCTGCGGGCGAGGATCGACGCCATGTTCAGCGGCGATAAGATCAACGTCACCGAGAATCGCGCGGTGCTGCACGTGGCGCTCCGGGCGCCCAAGGGAGCGTCCATTCAGGTGGACGGCGAAAACGTCGTGCCGCAGGTGCATGCGGTGCTCGACAAGATGGCGGAGTTCGCCAACCGCATCCGCAGCGGCGAATGGAAAGGGCACACGGGGCGCCGGATCCGCAACGTCATCAATATCGGCATCGGCGGGTCGGATCTGGGGCCCGTCATGGCGTATGAGGCGCTGAAGCACTATAGCGACCGGTCGTTGTCGTTCGGCTTCGTCTCCAACGTGGATGGCACGGATTTTGCGGAGGCGGTGCATGGGCTCGATCCTGCCGAGACCCTCTTCATCGTCTCTTCGAAGACCTTCACCACTCTCGAAACCATGACCAACGCCCACTCGGCTCGCGAGTGGTCGCTGGCCGGACTGGGCGGGGACGAGAAAGCGATCGCCCGTCACTTCGTCGCGGTATCGACCAACGCCAAGGAAGTTTCGAAATTCGGCATTGACACCGCCAATATGTTCGGCTTCTGGGACTGGGTAGGCGGCCGGTACTCGATGGATTCGGCGATTGGCCTGTCCACCATGATCGCCATCGGCCCCGGCGGTTTCCGCGAAATGCTCGACGGCTTTCACCAGATGGACGAGCATTTCCGGACCGCGCCGTTTGAGCGGAATTTGCCTGTGCTGCTGGGCCTGCTGGGCGTCTGGTACAGCGATTTTTTCGGCGCTGCGACCGTGGCGGTCCTGCCGTATGAGCAATACCTCAAGCGATTTCCTGCCTACCTGCAGCAGTTGACCATGGAAAGCAACGGCAAGCATGTCACCCTGGCGGGCGCCGCAGTCACCTACGACACAGGGCCGGTCTATTGGGGAGAGCCGGGCACCAACGGCCAGCATTCCTTCTATCAACTCATTCACCAGGGAACGCGCCTCATTCCGTGCGATTTCATCGCGTTCGGAAAGGCGCTGAACGAGCTGGGGCGACACCACGACATCCTTATGGCAAACGTCTTCGCCCAAGCCGAGGCGCTGGCCTTCGGAAAAACTCCCGAGCAGGTAAAGGCCGAAGGCACGCCCGACTGGCTCGTACCGCACCGCGTCTTCGAGGGCAATCGCCCGTCGAATACCATCCTGGTGGACCGGCTCACCCCGGCGAATCTTGGCAAGCTGGTGGCGTTGTACGAGCATTCCGTATTCACGCAGGGCACGATCTGGGAAATCAATTCGTTCGACCAATGGGGCGTGGAACTGGGCAAGGCACTGGCGCAACGGATTGTCCCGGAATTGGAGAGCCCGGACGAGCCCAAACTCGGCCACGACTCTTCTACCAACCACCTGATTCGCCGCTACCGCAAGTTCAAGCAAATCAAATGAACAACGGCGGGATAACCCGAGGAGGCTTCCGATGAGCGATTCCCATTCCGATGCCCTGGTGTTTTTCGGCGCCACCGGCGATCTGGCATACAAGAAGATTTTTCCGGCCCTGCAAGCACTCGTGAAGCGGGGCCGGCTGAACATACCGATAGTGGGCGTGGCGAAATCGGGCTGGGACCTGGAGCAACTGCGCGCGCGGGCGCACGAGAGCCTGGTTGAGCACGGCGGGGTAGATCAGGAGGCGTTTAGTAAACTGAGCAGCCAACTCCGCTACGTGGACGGCGATTACTCCGACCCCGCGACCTTTCAGGCGTTGCGCGAGCAACTCAACGGCGCCTCCCGGCCCGCGCACTATCTGGCCATACCGCCGATACTGTTTGGGACGGTGGTAGAGCACCTGGCCAAGAGCAATTGTGCGGAGGGCGGCCGCGTCATCGTGGAGAAGCCCTTCGGACGGGACCTTGCCTCCGCGCAGACGCTCAATCGCACCCTGCGGACGTATTTCCCTGAGAGCGGCATCTTCCGCATTGACCACTATCTGGGCAAGCGGCCGGTGAACAACATTGTGGTTTTCCGATTCGCCAATGCATTTATGGAGTCGTTCTGGAATCGCAACTACATTGAGAGCGTGCAGATCACCATGGCGGAAGATTTCGGTGTGCAGGGGCGAGGCGTCTTTTACGATCAGACGGGCGCCATCCGCGACGTGGTCCAGAATCACCTGTTCCAGATTCTGTGCAATCTCACCATGGAGCCGCCGGTACGGACCGATAGTGAAACTATCCGCGACGAGAAGGTGAAGGTGCTGAAGGCGATTCCGGCGATCGAGGCCGGCCACCTGGTGCGCGGGCAATTTCGCGGATATCGCGAGGAGAAGGGCGTAGCGTGCGATTCCCAGGTGGAGACGTTCGCCGCGGTGCGTCTGCAGGTGGATTCCTGGCGCTGGAAAGGAGTGCCGTTTTACATTCGCGCCGGCAAGCATCTTCCGGTGGGCCGTACCGAGGTGGTGGGGCGGCTTCGCGAAGCGCCGGCGGTCATCCGTGTCGGGAACGGAGAGCGCAACTATATCCGCTTCCGGATCAGTCCGGAGATGACGATCGCGATGGGCACAACGGTGATGGGCACAAGTGAGATCCTGCAGGGCGACATGGTGGAAATGGTGGCCAGCCGTCATCCCCGGCCCGATGAAATGGAGGCTTACGAGCGCGTACTGGGCGACGCCATGGCAGGGGACACTACGCTCTTCGCCCGCGAAGACTATGTGGAAGAGGCCTGGCGGATTGTGGATCCCGTTCTGCAGGGGCAGACCCCGGTTTATGAGTACGATAAGGGCTCGTGGGGGCCGCCACAGGCGGAGGCGGTTTCGCCTCCGGGTGGATGGCACAATCCCAACACTGCGGATGAAGAGGACTATCGGCTCGCTAAGGTTAGTTGAGGGAGTCGCATCGCAGGTTTGCTGGTCAAGCCTTCTCAATCTCCTCCCCTTCCGGTAGGATTACAGCCCGGGAAAAGCTTTAAAAGGACCGGCAGTTTAAGCCTCGAAGGAGAAGCGCTTTCGATTCGACGAAGAAGACCACATCCATCCATCAGATCGCTGTGGAGTAGGGAGCCGCTATTGGACGACTTCAATGGGAATGATCGTGCGGGACTGCTGGATCAGGTCCTATAAGCTTTGATACCGTTCCTTATCGAAACTAATTTCCCCTGGATTTGCTCCCCGGATCTGTTTCGTGGAATTGCCAATTTTGCGCGGGCGCGCACTAACGCATAGAACTACCCCCCACACAAATCTGATTTCAAGGAGTTGGGAACAATCGTCGGTCCCGGCCGCTCAGTTCCCTCTACGGAACTTTTGAATGTCTCTGCACGGTGCTCAATGAACAAACCTCACCGGCACCTTACATTCCGCCTGGGCCAGAACCCGGTCTTTGCCTGTCGGATCGCGTGGGCCGAGCTTATCATCGTAGGCCGTCCC
>Ga0209060_10000140_pt1 | contig 183602 bp, 165 predicted proteins | sample Coa_R1_8_FD_187155 | JGI IMG/M metagenome (GOLD analysis project Ga0209060, IMG submission 187155) | Surface soil microbial communities from Centralia Pennsylvania, which are recovering from an underground coalmine fire - Coalmine... | ecosystem: Environmental > Terrestrial > Soil >...
GACGCTCATTGTGTCTGTACCGGCAAGCGTCATCGCAACCCCGGGAACCTACTTTGTCTCGGTGGTCATGGCCGGGGGGACCTGGCAATCATTTCGGTTAGCCCCGCCGTAAGCAATCTCTCCGTAATCACCAACTCTCCGCTGCCCGTCGGCACAGTGGGCACCCCTTACTCCCTCCGCTCTGGCCGCAACGGGCGGAACCACGCCCTACAAGGGTTGGTCGATCGCGAGCGGCAGCCTGCCTCCGGGCATCTCGCTTTCGGCCATTAGCGGCGTCGCGCCGGGATTGCTCAGCGGCACTCCAACCACGCCGGGAACCTACACCTTCACGGTGCTGGTCACCGATACCGCGAACGTCACCGCCACGAGCACGCTCTCCATTACTATTAATGCACCCGCCCGTACGGTCACGCTCAGCAGCATTGGCAACGCGGCGAGCTACACAAATGGGGGGGTTGCGCCGGGCGAGATGGTGGTCCTCTTCGGATCGGGCATGGGGCCCAGCTCGCTGGCGAGCCTACAAACTGACAGCCGCGGCTACGCCTCCACGAACTTGGCCGGAACGCAGGTCTTATTCGATGGAGTCGCCGCACCTCTTATCTATACGCGCACCGACCAGGTGAGCACCATCGTGCCATACGAGGTTACCGGGAACAATTCGACCAACGTGCAGGTGGTCTACCAGGGCCTGGGCTCCAACACCGTTTCCGTACCTGTGGACGCCGCATTATTCGGTATTCTCACCGCCGATAGTTCCGGCAAGGGTCAGGGTGCGATCGTCAATCAGGATGGCACAATCAACTCGGCGTCGAACCCGGCGCCGGCCGGGTCGGTGATGCTCGTGTTCGCGAAGGGGGGAGGGCCAGACCAATCCCAGCGGCGTGGATGGGAGGCCCAATTCTTATCCGGCGCCCATGCCCGTGACGCAGCCGGTTACCGCGACGATTGGAGCACTCGATGCGCCGGTCCTCTATGCCGGCGGAGTGCCGGGGCTGGTTGCGGGCGTATTCCAGGTTAACGTCCGCGTTCCCGCCGGGACAGATCCAGGATCGGCAATTCCTATGGTACTGAACGTCGGCGGCAAGACGACTCAGGCCAATGTGACTATGGCAGTAAGCGCGGCGGTCAACTAATCCTGAAGGACGCCACGCTGCCGGCATGTGGTCAAATGGGCAGACGGATATGCCGTCTGCTTTCGATCTTGACTCTTACTTCGCGCGCATCGGGTACGAAGGTTCCGGCGCCCCCTCGCCTGAGACGCTCATATCCATTCACCGGCTTCATCCGCAAGCCATCCCCTTTGAGAATCTCGACCCCTTCTTGAGAAGACCCGTGTTACTGGACGCCGTGTCGCTCCATCGCAAGCTCGTCGAAGGCCAGCGGGGCGGCTATTGTTATGAGCACAATCTCCTGCTCGGTCATGTCTTGAAGGAATTGGGATTTGACATCACGGGCTTGGCGGCGCGTGTCCTCTGGAAGATCCCCGAAGGCCTGGTCCGGCCGCGCAGTCACATGCTCCTGCTGATCAGGGTCGATGGTACGCGCTACGTCGCCGATGTCGGCTTCGGTGGCTTGACCCTAACGAGTCCCCTTCGTTTGGAGGTCGATATTGAACAACCCACGCCACACGAACCGTTCCGCCTCCGGACTGCGGGCGACGGATTCGTGATGGAGGCCCAGATCGCCGCCACGTGGAAGCCGCTGTACCGCTTCGACCTCCAAGAGCAGTTCCTGGTGGACTACGAAGTAAGCAGTTGGTATCTGTCCAACCACCCGGCTTCGCCGTTTATAACCTCGCTCATGGCCGCCCGGCCAGATTGCGGGCGCCGCTATGCTTTGCACAACAACCGCTTCACCGTGCATCCGCTGGATGGCGACACGGAAACCCGGGCGGTGGCCAGTTCCGCGGAACTCCGCGAAATCCTGGAGACCGTGTTTCGCATCGCCCTACCCGGAGGTCCCGAAGTCGGCGCTGCGCTCCAATCTCTGACCGAGAGTTAATAAAGCTGCAGAAAAAGCCCGCGGCGCGGACGGTCTTGCCGTCTGCGCATTAGGCTTTCAAACACCGTCTTCCGCAGCTTGTGAATCGTAGAACCGCCGGAAACCTGGCTGAGTCGAAACGAATTTCTGGCGGAGGAAGAGGGATTCGAACCCCCGAGTGAGTCACCCCACTAACGGTTTTCAAGACCGCCGCCTTCGACCGCTCGGCCATTCCTCCTCTCCAATGGTAGCCGATCTCTACCCATTGGTTTCCAGCAGGCGGGTCACCTTGCCATCCAGCGAGTCCAGGCGGCGCAGCAATTCGGTATAACGGACTTCGTCGGCAGCCGGCTCCTTCCGTTTGATCGCGAACCCGCCTCCCGGCTCGAGAATGCATTGCTCCACTTCATTGATGGAGTAGAAGCCCTGGCGGTGCAGGATCGTCATGAGCTCAGACCGCGTCAGCAGCTCCTTCGCGAGGTGCTTCTTGATGACCCGCCCCTCGTGGATGAGGACCGTGGGCTTGCCTTCCAGGAGCTGGTCGAGACGGCGGTGCCGGAACAGGTACCGGACAATCACGTAATTGATTGCCAGCAGCGTGAAAGCGCCGACCAGCCCGCCAGTGAGGGAATTGTCGTTCCCGATAATGGCATTCTGTACTGTGTTGGAGAGCGATAGGAGCACCACCAGGTCAAAGGGATTGAGTTGGGCCAGCTCGCGCTTGCCGAAGATGCGCAGCAGAATTACCAAAAACACATAAACTACGGCGGGCCGCAGCACCTTCTCGATAAGAGGCGCCCCCAGAACGAAAATATCGCCCCACATTCGGTGCGAAACGATCCAACCAGCCATCGGCGAATTTCCTCCAAAGGAGAATTATCGCCGGATTCCATGGGTCCGCCAGGAAAGTTCTGGCGCTGTGGAGGGAGATGCCGTAAAACAGAACTATTGGCTGCTGTTTTTGGCGGCTTGTGGAAGGATTGTGGAATTTTGTGGAAACCTGCCCGGTGAGCATCCGCCCAAGCTGAATCGAAAGCACTTGTTCGTAGGTTGGGGCGGAGCACTTGGGCCATGGTTTATCCGAAAGGTAAACCGCTCAGAACACGGGATGAACTTTGTTCGTGCCGTTGAACCCCGCGAGGGCTAAGCTAGGTCATTCGTTACCATGTCCGCCGCCACTGCAACCGAAAAAGGACTCCCCACCAATCTCGATGCCGAGCGGTTCGTCCTCGGCTCCATCCTGCTCGACGACATGCTCTACGTTCAGGCAGCCGGCACCCTGGAGCCGGACGATTTCAGCCTGGAGAAGCACCGGAAGATCTTCCGTCGCATGACCGACCTCCACGAACGCGGCGAGAAGGTGGACCGCGTCACCGTCGCCAACGAGTTGATGAAATTCAACGAGCTGGAATCGTGCGACGGCGTCAGCTACCTCGTTTCGCTGGATGACGGCCTGCCACACATTCCCAACATCGACAGTTATATCCGGATCGTCAAAGACAAATCGGTCCTGCGCCGCATTATCAACACGTCGCAGCACATGATGAACCGGGCGCTGATCGGGGAAGAAGATCCCGACCAGATCCTGGCCGGCGCCGAGGAATCGCTGCTGAAGCTCGGCGCCGCCCGCGTCAAAGAGGGCCTGCTCAACCCGGAGCAGATCCTGAAAACGTACGATGGCGGCATTAGCGCCTTCCTCGACCCCAGCAAGCGGATCAAAGGCATCAGCACCGGTTTCACCAAGTTCGATGAAATGACCGGGGGATTGCATGGCGGCGACCTCGTCATTCTGGCCGCCCGGCCGTCCATGGGTAAAACCGCTCTGGCCCTGAACATGGCGCAGCACGTGGCGCTCAAGCTGAAGCAGACCGTCGCCATTTTCTCCCTGGAAATGTCCAAGGAATCGCTCCTCACCCGCATGGTGTGCGCGGCGGCGCGCGTCGACAGCCAGAAATTCCGCGCCGGGTATCTCAACCAGGAAGAGCGGCGCAAGCTGAACCATGCTCTGCACGAGCTGGTGGAATCGCCTTTATACATCGATGACACCGCGGGTCTTCATTTGATGGACATGCACGCCAAACTCCGGCGCCTGGAGCGGCCGCCGCAATTGGTCATTGTGGATTACCTCCAGTTGATGACGGGGCGCGGCCGCTTCGAAAACCGCAACCAGGAAGTCAGCGCGCTTTCCCGCGGCATGAAGCTGCTGGCCAAGGAAATGAATGTTCCCATGCTGGTCCTTTCGCAGTTGAGCCGCGCGGTAGAGACGAGGCAGGGCGACCATCGTCCGCAGTTGAGCGATCTCCGCGAGTCGGGCTCCATCGAGCAGGACGCCGACCTGGTCGGTTTCATCTTCCGCGAAGAAGTTTACCGCCGCGAGCGGGAAGATCTGCGCGGTTTGGCGGAGCTGATCGTCGCCAAGCAGCGCAACGGCCCGGTGGGCACCGTCAATCTGGTGTTCCTGCACGCACAGACCAAGTTCGAGAACCGGGCGGAAGATACGGGGGAGTTGCCGGAGGAATAAATCGGAGGGAAAAGCCCGTAATAATGAAAAAGGCCCCGGAAACCGGGGCCTCGGAGTGGAATTCGTCTGCCCTTGCTCAGGGCGTCCCCAAGCTACTTCTTCTTCTTCGGAGCAGCTTTTTTCTTCGGGGCAGCCTTCTTGGTTGCGCTCTTCATCGATTGATTCTCCCTAACATCAAATTTTGCGATTGGAAAATCGCAATGTGATTCATATATAAGGTTGTTCGCGCTGAAAGTCAAGAAAAAAATGCAGTGTGCGTTCTCTTTCGGCGTCTTTCGGGTTGCAATCGTCTCGCCAGCACTCCCCTTCGCGCGCGCTTCTTCGCTTCCGCGCGCCACATCCTCGTGCTCGAAACGCTCGTATATACTATGGACGCTTGCTCCCCATGACTCTATTCCCCCTTCTGCTGGCGCTCGATGTGAAAGAAGAGGCAGACTTGATCGCGCGCTTGCAGCGCCGCGACCCCCAGGCCCTTGCCGAGCTCTACGATCGGTACGGCCGGCTCGCGTACTCGCTCATCTTGCGTGTAGTGCGCGATACCGGCGTAGCCGAGGACCTCGTGCAGGAAACCTTCCTGCGCGTGTGGAACCGCGTCCAGGGGTTCGATGCCGAGCGGGGCGCAGTCGGACCGTGGTTACTCGCAGTGGCGCGCAACCGTGCCATCGATTACCTGCGCTCTACCACCGGCCGCGCACGCAATTCCCTGGAACTCGAAGCCGCCGAGCATCCCGCCCTCTACAGCGACATGGAGAAGGATCTCCTGCTGTCAGACAAAGCGCGCCGGGTTAAGGCCGCCTTACAGAAGCTTTCGCCCAAGCAACGCGAGGTGATCGAGCTGGCGTACTTTGAGGGGCTCTCCCAAAGCGAGATGGCCGAGCGCATGGGCGAGCCGCTCGGAACCGTGAAGACCTGGGTGCGCACGGCATTGAAGAACCTGCGCGAGGAGTTGGACGCGGCGGTGGCCATATGAGCTGCGAGGAGCTACGGGACCATTACGAACAGTATGCCCTCGGTTTGGCGGAGGAACCGGAGCGCGCCGAAATCCGCGCCCACCTGAAGCGGGGATGCGAGGTATGTATGGCTGAATTCAGACAGGCACGGGAATTGACGACGCTGTTAAGCGGTGCGGCCGCGGAGGCACAGCCCTCCGGCAAATTGCGGAGGCGCATTCTCGCCTCGGTGGGGGTGGAACCTCGCCGGCTGGGGTGGTGGGCTCCCTTCTGGGCCGTGGCTGCGGTCATGTCGATCTTTGCGGCTGCCTATTTCAGCGGCCGGGAAAAGGAATTTGCCGAACAACTGGCCAATGCGCGTGCGTACGAACGGAATCAAGACATCCAATTGACGCGGCTCAACGAAGCATTCGCCATTCTGAACGGGCCGGAGACCACGGTGACTTCTTTCGGGGCGGGGCAGGCGCAGCCTCCGAAGGGCAAAGTCTTCGTCAATCCGTCGCAGGGCGTGGTTCTGTTCGCGTCGAACTTGCCGCAGGCGCAATCCGGCAAGACGTATGAGATGTGGCTCCTGCCCAAGAAGGGCAACCCGGTTCCGGCCGGTTTATTCCAATCCGAGACGGACGGAACGGCCTTATACGTGCGCCGGGGTGCCATCGACTTGAACGCCACGAGCGCCGTCGCCGTGACGCTGGAGAATGCCGGGGGCGCGCAGGCGCCTACCAGCACGCCTGTGATCGTTGCGGCCTTGGGCCGCGGATAACGCATCCCGCCACGCGCGGCGTTGCGAATCAGACGTCGCGCCCCTGCTGCAACTCGCACCAGAACAGCCTTCCTTTCATAATGGAGGCATGCCAGCCGCGGCCCAAGTGCCTCTTTCCATGTTGGTAGTGTTCGCCTCGGCCAAGCTGCTCTCCGAGATTTTCGAACGGCTGGGGCAACCGGGGATTGTCGGGGAAATTCTGGCCGGTATCCTGATCGGGCCGCAGGTGCTCGGTTGGATGACGCCCAACGATGTGCTGCGCATCCTGTCGGATTTGGGAGTGATGTTTCTCCTGTTCGGCGTGGGCCTAGAGGTGCGGGCCTCCGAGCTGATGCGCGTCGGCGGCACGGCCGTGATGGTGGCCGTCGCAGGCGTGGCGCTCTCGTTCTTTGCCGGCTGGGGCGTTTCGACCGTTTGGGGCGCCCCGCGCATCGAGGGAATCTTCACCGGAGCGGCCATGGTGGCGACCAGCGTCGGCATCACCGCCCAGGTCTTGGCTTCGCGCCGGCTACTGCAGACGCGCGCCGCCCGCGTGATCCTCGCTGCCGCCGTGGTAGACGATGTGCTCGGCCTCATCGTGCTTTCGGTCGTAAGCAGTGTCGCTAAAGGTCCCATCAACTACTTGGATATCGCCTTGACCGGCGCCATTGCCGCCGCCTTCACCTATTTCGTGGCCACATTCGGCACGCGCACCGTAGAAAAGGTGCTGCCGCATGTCCAAGCGCGCGTCAGGCTGGCCGAAGGCGAGTTCGCCCTGGCGATGACTCTGCTTTTCGGGCTCTCGCTGCTCGCTGTGTACGCCGGCGTCGCTGCCATCGTGGGCGCCTTTTTGGCGGGAATGGCGCTGGGCGAAACGGTTGATCACCGGGTTCATGAACTGACCGGCGGCGTCCGGGAGCTCCTCGTGCCGTTCTTCCTGGTGGGCATCGGGCTCCGCTTTGATGTTTCGGTCTTCGCCACCCCGCGAGTGATGGCGCTGGCTTGCACCATTGTTGTGGCCGCGATGGTGGCGAAGTTCGTCGCGTGCAGCCTGGGAGCGTTCCGCATGGGCCGCGCGGACGCCCTTCGCGTGGGAGTCGGCATGATCCCCCACGGCGAAGTCGGCATGGTCGTGGCGCAGATCGGATTGAGCCTCGGGGTGATGCCGCAAAGCGTCTACGGGATCATCGTGTTCATGTCCATGGCGACCACTTTGCTCGCCCCGCCCATTCTGAAGACCGTCTTCCGCGGCGAGGCCCGCGACCGCGTGGAAGAAGAAGCGGTGCGGATCGGCTGACTCGGTTTACAATAGCCAGAACGTGCCCAAATTCATCCGCTATCGCAATGGCTCCTCTTCTTCCTATGGCATCCTCGACGGCGACACCGTTCGCGAGATCGAAGGCAACATCCTGGAACAGTACCGCGAGACCGGCGCCACCCGGCCTCTCGCCGGATTGCAGTTATTAAATCCGTGCCAGCCCACCAAGATTGTGGCGGTGGGGCGGAATTATCGCAGCCACCTGGGGAACCGTACGTTTCCCAAACATCCCGAGATCTTCTACAAGCCCCTGACTTCATTGCAGGACCCGGACGGCCCCATCGTCATACCGCGCGACGCCACCGACGTGCACTACGAAGGCGAACTAGTTATCGTAATCGGTAAGCAAATCAAGTCGATTTCACCCGAACAAGCACTTGGCGCCATCTTCGGCGCCACCTGCGGGAATGACGTCACCGACCGCAACTGGCAGTATGGTGAGCTCAAAGACGTGCAGTGGTGGCGCGCCAAGGGGTCTGATACCTTCGCCCCGTGCGGCCCGGCTATTGTCACGGGCTTGGATTACGACAACCTCCTGCTCACCACGCGCGTCAACGGCGAAGTGGTGCAGCAGGAGCGCACATCCGACTTTATCTTCGATTGCGCCACCTTTATCAGTTGGATCGCCGGCTGGGTGACGCTGCTGCCGGGCGACATTATCTTTACGGGTACTCCGGGCGCTACCCGCCGTCTGAAGGCCGGCGATTCCGTGGAAGTGGAAGTCGAAGGCATCGGAGTGCTGCGAAATCCGGTAGCGTAGGTTCCAAATACGGAACATCCGGCGGGATCGAATCGTACTGCTTTTCGAGGAGCTGGCATGAAACGGAGATACTTTCCGCTGCTCGCGGCCCTGGCGCTGTGCGGCTGCGTGGTGAATATCGGGAACAGGGCCGCGACCGGTCCCATGGAACACGAGACCCGTTCCATCGACAAGGACAATGCCGAACGGGTCCACGCGGATCTGCATATGAGCGCTGGGGAATTGCGCGTGAGCGGCGGGGCGCCCAACCTGATGACCGCGGACTTCGCCTACAACGTTGCCGCCTGGAAGCCCGACGTGCGCTATACCAATGTCGGAGGGCGCGGGAATCTAACACTGGATCAACCGAAAGGAGGCGCTCACGGTAATGCCAAGAACACCTGGGACCTCCGTTTCAACGACGACGTCCCCATCGATCTATCGATGCAGTTGGGCGCCGGCGAAGCGCGTATGGATCTGGGGATGCTTGACCTGCGCAGCGTCGATTTGCAGATGGGAGTGGGAGAGATGAAAATGGACCTCCGCGGCAACCCCAAACATGACTATGACGTTCATGTCCGGGGCGGCGTCGGAGAAGCGACCATTTACGTGCCGGCCACTGCGGGAATCTATGCCACTGCCGCCGGCGGGATCGGCGGGGTGGAAGTAACCGGTCTGCGCAAAGTGGGTAGCCACTGGGAGAGCGATTCCTATCAATCAGCCAAGACTCAGATTCACCTGGACGTGAGCGGCGGCGTGGGCGAAATCAAAATTATCGCCGAATAAGAACGCCTGTTAGGGACATGCGGCGAAAGCCGCGTCCTGGTGCTCGCCGGACGCGGCTGCCCCCCTATTTCCGTAACCTCAGGCGTCAGGCTCCTCACAATGCGGACCAACGTGCAATCTCATCGGCGAGGTTGTATGCGGGCCTTGTATCTATTCCTCCTCGGTGGGCTGTTGCTGATCGGGTGCCGAACCAACGAATCTCCGGAGAAGCAGGTCGATGATCTGCAGATCACAGCCCAGGTGAAGACCAAACTGGCCTCCGATCTAGGGCTCTCCACCGTACCCAACATCTCCGTCAATTCCACCAATGGGGTGGTGACCCTTTCCGGTCAGGTGGATACGGCCGCTACTAAGAGCAAGGCCGAATCCATCGCCCAAAGCGTTCCCAAAGTGAGCCAAGTCGTCGATAACCTGCAAGTCAGCTCTCAATAATTTCTCCCGCAGCACAAGGAGGCCGCGCCGCCGTTCCTGCCTCGATCGGCATACAATGAGTCGGTCGGCTCCGCGACGGACGGGAAGGTATCGATGGATTGCAATCGCATTGGCTGGCTGGTTTTACTGGGCGCGGCCACGGCATTCGGAACACGCGCGGCTGATTCCCAAACCCGCAGTTTACCGGTGTTTGAGGTGGATCGAGCGTGGCCCAAAGTACCGCCTCAATGGAAGCTCGGCGATCCTTCGAGCATCGCAATCGATGCGCGCGACAATGTCTGGGTACTGCACCGGCCGCGAACCCTCAAGCCGCAGGACGCAGCCAAAGCTGGGCCGCCGGTGATTGTTTTCGATCCTGCCGGGAATTACATCAAGGCCTGGGGTGGGGACGGCAAGGGCTATGAATGGCCCCAGAGGGAGCATGGCATCCACGTCGACTATAAGGGTTTCGTGTGGATCGGCGGAAATAATTGTCCGGCCAATGGACTGCCCGGCCTCAAACCAGTCGCCGACGATCAACTGCTGAAGTTCACGCCGGATGGCAAGTTCGTTATGCAGATTGGCCGCAGCAATCAGAGCAAGGGCAACGCCGATACACAGAACTTGCATCGCCCGGCCGATGAATGGGTCCACCCTCCCACGAATGAGTTATTCGTAGCCGACGGGTACGGCAACCACCGCGTGGCCGTCTTCGACGCCGACACCGGAAAGTTCAAGCGCATGTGGGGCGCATTCGGGGAAAAGCCTATGGACGATGACCACTGCGGGATCGTCACGCCGAAGAGCTTCTCCGATCCGGGTCCGCAGCAATTGAGCATCGTGCACGCCATTCGCGTGGCCAAGGACGGCACGGTGTACATTGCCGACCGGGAATACCGGCGCGTGCAGATGTTCACCAAGGAAGGCAAATTCCTGAAGCAAGTGGTCCGAACGGGCGAGCCATTTGCGCGCGACCTGGCTCTGTCTCCGGATGCCAATCAGCAATTCCTCTATGTCGGCGGCGGCAATGGCATTGACGTTCTCGATCGCCAAACGCTCGAGATACTCGGCCAAATCAAGCCTCCCGGGATCATTGGACCCGGCCATGAGATCGCGACCGACTCGAAGGGGAATTTGTATATCGCGCAGACCAGTGCTGGTATGCAGAAACTGACGTTTAAAGGGATGTCATCGGGTGGCCATTAACCGCTCAGCAGAATCAACAGGAGGAAAGTATTGAACTACTGGTTGGGTCCGCCATCGTCCATGGTGCCAGAGTAAACCTGCCGGCCGTCGGGCAGTGAAACAAGGCGGGCCGCCGCTAGATTCGATTCCCGTTTGGTTCGGTAACCCTGCACGGTGACCTTGTCTCCGACTCTGACGGTGTCGCGATTCCATCCGCGCATCGCTAAGGCGCTCGGGCTGGCAGTTTCGAACGACCACTTCACGACTTTGCCGCTGGAATCCTGCACATCGACATAGAAATAGGAGTGGGGGTTCATCCACTCGACCTTCGTCACCACGCCCGTCACGGTCATCGGCTTGTTCTGGTCAAATTCGACCAAAAACGAGTGATGCGCGAGTAGGGCCGGGCAGAAGATCATCCAACCAGAAGCGATCACCAGCGCCGATCTCGATGCCGTCATACTCAGTCACCTCCGCATGCGTGTGCTCACCCATGCACGAAGAATGCCAACTGCGCAAAAGGTGTGTACGCCCAGATTTCGCTTTGATTAAGCAGATCTGAAAGTATGATTTGGGGGTTTTGACGCAAGCATCACTGCCAAGCGTGCGGGTTGTCCCCCACATCCGGCATTCTCACGTGGAACGACCTTACCCGAAGCCGAACATTCTCAAGAAGATGCAAATTGTCCTCAATGCTGGCTGTTCAGGTGCATGCTGCCCGGAACGAAGATGCGCCTCGAAATCGGGAGATTCGCGAAGGGAGTCATTGAGTGCGGACCGCGTTGAAGGGCTCTCTCGCGCTGGCAGCGCTGGCACTGAGTGTACCCCTGCTGACGCGGCAAGCAAATGCGATTCCGGCGTTCTCACGCCAATACGCCACGTCGTGCGTGACGTGTCACATCGATTTTCCGAAGCTGAACGACTTCGGTAAGGCATTCAAGGACGCGGGGTTTCAGTTTCCAAAAGAGGATGAGACATACCTGAAGGTCGCACCGGTGATGCTCGGAGCGGAGGCGCAGAAGCAGGCCTTTCCCAAGTCGGTCTGGCCGGGCACGATCCCCGGTATGCCGCCTATCGGACTGCGGTTCAATTCGTTTTTCCAGGCGACCGGATCGAGCCGGAACCGATTCGATCCGCTCGCCGCGCCCGGCGTCCCCCAGATCATTCCCGCCACCGATTTCGCCAGCGGGCTGTTTAGCATCTTTACGGCCGGAAACTTCGGTAGCGGTATCGCGTTCTGGGTCGATGACGACATCAGCGTGGCGGGCGTCAACGGAGCAGGTGGTCTGGGCGATGCGTATCTGAAATTCGTCAATGTCAGCCGGTTTCTCAAGCTCCCCAAGGACTCCTTGGCGGTGCGCGTGGGGCAGTTCGAGCTGGATCTTCCGATCACGCAGGCGCGCAGTTACAACCTGAGTCCGTATGACATTTACCAGGAAGCCAACATTGGCGCCATGAATTCCATGGTCGCCTTGCAGCAGAACGTTTCTAACCAATTTACGTTCTCCAATCCCGCCAGGGGAATCGAACTGACCGGCGGTCATCAATATGGCGGGTACCATTACTCGGTCGCAGTCTTCGATCAGAACACAACCGGCGTTGACCAGTCGTCCAATACCACTCCCTACGTCCCATCCGCAACCGGGGGCGCCAACGGCGGAGTGGGCTTCGGTTCGACGGCGGATTTCAAGAATGTCTACGGCCGCCTGTCCTACCGCTTCAACCTGGAGCGCGACTCGGAGAGCCGGCACGACATTCAGGCCGCCGGACCGGCCGGGCCGCGCGACCACTCTTACTTGGCCGTCGGCTCGTTCTATCTTTACGGGAAATCGCTCCAGCAATTTGCCGGAATGAACGAACTTCTGCGCGTGCAGGAACCGTACTACCGTGCAGGCGGCGACTTCAATTTCAACTACCGCCGCTTCAATATGTACGGCGTCTTCATGTACGGACGCGACCAGAACCTGCTGCCCGTTGACAACACAGATGCGCTAATCTCGTTGCCTCTCACTTCGAGTTCCCCTCTGCCGGTGAACTTCATCAAGAGCGTCCCGGCGCAGTTTGACGGCGGATTCGTGCAGGCGGATTTGATGCTGCATCCCTGGGTGATGGCGATTATGCGCTGGGACGGAGTCAATTCGACGGCCGACCGCATCAACGGGTTGGCACTGGCGGCCAACACGCCGTTCTTCGCGCCGGTCCACTCCACGCGGAACCGGTTCACACCTGGGCTCCAGTTTCTGATCCATCCGAATATCAAATTCTCGTTTGAATACCAGATCCGGCCGGAACAGTCGGTAGTGATTGAAACCGATCCGCTTACCGGTAAGTTGATCGCAGCCAATCCGTTCCGGGTAAAGACGGCGCTCTTTGGCCTCGAGTTTGTGTACTGATCGCGAAAGGAGCCGATCTTCATCATGTTCAGACTTCGAATGATTCTCGCACTGACAGTGTTCTGCGCTATGGCCATGGACGCCGGCAGCATCACGGGTAAGGTGGCCGCCGGAAAAGGCGTTTCGGTGGTTTGGGTGGAAGCGGCCGCCGGCAAAACGGTTCCCAAGCCCGACAAGCCTCTCACCATGGACCAGAGATCGCTCCTGTTTCAGCCGCACATTCTGGTTGTGCCCGTGGGCGCGACCGTGGAGTTCCTAAACAGCGACAACGTGCAGCACAACATCTTCTGGCCGGCCATCAGCGGCAACAAGAAGTTGGCGCACAACCTGGGAACTTGGCCCAAGGGCCAGACCCGCAGTTTTCTTTTCGAGACGGCCGGTGTGGTGCCGTTACTGTGCAACGTTCATAGCGAGATGTCGGGGTACGTTGTGGTCACTCCGACGCCCTATTACGCGCAGACTGACGAAGCCGGCAACTTCAAGATCGCCAATGTTCCTGACGGCAGTTACACGGTGACCGCCTGGCACGAAGGCTACAAGAACCAATCGAAGCCGGTTTCGGTGGGCGGGGAGGGAACGGTCGATTTCACGCTGGCGAAGTAATGGAGGCCGCCGATCGCCGCAGTGTGTTCTATGCGAGCAACTCATGCTATTTTGCCGGTATTGCTGGCCGCTGTGGCGGGGCGGGCGCAGGTATTGGCCCCCGAGGAAATCCGTGATCCCCAACTACGCGCGCTGCAGCAGAAGTACCGGGCCGAGTTGAAGCTCATCGCCACCGCCGCAGCAGTACAGAATCTTCCCTACCATTTCTACTTCAGCCGCGGTCTCGATCTCGAAGAGAAAGACCAGAAGCGCAGCGACCAGCGCTCGATTCAATTCGACCGCTACCAGGGCCGCCTGGTGGTCAAGGTCACTGGGAACTATTTTGTGTCGTATTCCGCCGAGCTGATGAAACCTGAAGATCGCGCCCGGACCACCTATGAAAGCGTGATACTCCCCCTATTGCGGGCCGCCATTCGCGAATTTGAAAGAGCGGACGTGCCGCAGGCGTTTGCCTTCGAGATTTCGCATCACGTGCGCAAGAAGGTCATGGGTGTTTCGTCCGAGGGCGTCGAAAACCTGGTGCTGGTGATTCCCAAAACCTCGGCTCAACGCTTGGCAGCCTCCGGGGATCCCCATGTTCAAGAGGTAGCTCTGCAGGAGGGGGAGGCATATCTGAATGCCGAGCCAATTTCGTTTTGGCCCCGTGCGGCAGAACCGGCGGCGCAGCAGGCTGCCGCACCTGCGCTAACGCCTCCGGAGCCAGCGGTTCTCGGGCGCATGGCGAAGGGCGCCGGCCCTCCCGCAGTAATTGCGAAAGTTGTTCCCGCGCCTTCCGATCCGGCCCGCGACGGTTCGGAGGACGCCGTTCGGACAATTCAGAAGTCATATCAGGAAGTCCTCGAGCGGATGGAGAGGGAACTAGACGGGCAAGCACACTTCATCCGTTACGCGCCTCCGGCGTTCATCGCTTTCCACAACGGTCTGTACCTGCAGGTCCCGGTGACGACCGCGTTGCCGGCCGCAGGGGGCTCCCAGTATCGTGTTGCGGCGCTCGCGTTCGACCAGCACATAGCGCATCTCATCCGTCCAGTGCTGGCCTATTTCAAAGAGAGCGGGGATTTCGATGGCATCGATTTCAGCACCACCGTGCGACTCGCGTCCGAACAGAGTCCGGGTGCCGTGGCGGTTGAATTCATTGTTCCGCTGAAACTGCTCCGCCTCTATGCCGATTTCGATTCCACCGGCCAGCAGTTGATCGACGGAAGCTTCGTGCTGATCAATGGAGAGCGTGTCAGCCTCAACCTGCAAGCAGCCGAGACCGGAGTGCCGGAGCAATAACGATGAATAGTCCGTGGCCGCATCGTTGTGCGATCCTGTTGGCCGCCGCCGCCTTTTTGTGCGTGCTCTCTGGCACGGCCGTTACTACCAATGAGGAGCGCCCGTTCTACTCGGTAGGGCAGAGCCACCTCTGGTTAGGGGCGGCCATGGCGGTTTTGGCAATCGTGCTGATCCTCAGCATGCGTTGGAATACTTCGCTGCAGGGAAAATGGGGATGGTTGGCATTGGCGGCCGTGGCCGTGCAAGCCCTTTTGGGTCTGCAACCATTGCCCCAAGCTCCGGCGGTGCGGATCGCTCACGTCTTTGTAGCCTTGCTCTTCATCCCGCTGGCGGTTGCGTTTTGCTTTTTCACATCGGCCAGATGGAGGACCGCGCCCAAACCTGTCGCAGGGCCTTCCGCATTACTTCTGCTGGCAAACTGCGTTCCTTTGGTGGTGCTGGCGCAGGTGGCTCTCGGCGTATTATTCCGCCACGGGGCCATGGGAGTGGGACCGCACTTGATCGGCGCCTTCCTGGTTGCGTTCTTCATTCTCGGCCTCGGCTTGCCTGTGATTTACCGGCCTGAACTCAGTTCTTTGCACTTGGCCGCCCGGATCTTTCTCACGATTGCATCGGTGCAGGTTTTCCTAGGTCTGGCGTTGTTCTCGATGGGATTTATGGATCTCGATCCGCGAGTCGTCATTTTGACCACCATGATCCACGCCGCCACCGGCGCGTTGACGCTGGCTGCTACCGTGATGATGGGAATTTTGATACGCCGGAATCTCTCGATTCCATGCGGAAGCCCGGTTGGTATCGATAGCGAACGGACCGAGCGCTAGAATATTAGGGCCCTTGCCTGCCATCGACTCATCGCCCTTATTTGAGCCTTTCCCGATTAAGGGGATCACGTTGCCTAATCGCTTCGTGATGCCAGGCATGCAGCGGATGTGGTGCGATAACGGCACACCCTTACCGCGCCTGGCGGACTACTATCGCGAGCGGGTGGAAGGAGGGGTGGGTCTCATCATCACGGAGTCCTGCGCGGTCGATCACACCTCCGCCACACAGACTCCCGTCTTTTGCCGCATTACGGATGCCACCATGGAGGCTTGGGCGCGCTGCTTCCATGCCGTTAACGGTGCCGGCGGGCGGATGTTGATGCAGTTATGGCACGAAGGCGCCATCCGCAAAGAGGGCGGCGACGGCCCCTATTCGAAATATCCGACTCTGAGTCCCTCAGGCTTGGCCCATGCTGGGAAGCCCAACGGGCGCGCCGCAACACTGGACGAGATGGAAGCGATCAAGGCCGCTTTCGTGAAGGGTGCTCTGGCCGCGCGGGAAGTCGGCGCTTGCGGAGTCGAGGTGCATGCCTGCCACGGCTACCTGCTCGATCAATTCTTATGGGCCGAGACGAATCGGCGCACGGATGGATACGGCGGCGAAGAGATGGCCGCCCGCGTTCGATTCCCGGCAGAGATTGTGAGTGCGATCCGGTCCGCCGTGGGGCCGGATTTCCTCATCTCTTTCCGTTTTTCTCAATGGAAGGAGGTCAACTATCACGCCCGGATTGCACCGGCTCCCCAGGACCTGCGAGTGATGCTCCACGCCATTCGCGCCGCTGGCGCCGATATCTTCCACGCCTCAGCTCGTTATTTTTGGGTTCCGGAATGGGAAGGATCGGATTGGGGCCTCGCGGGTTGGACCAAGTCAATGACGGATGCGCCGGTCATCGCGGTAGGCAGCGTTGGCCTGGATACGGACGTGATGGACAACTTCTTCGGGAAAGAGGCCAACTCCACTGGCGAAGCCGGTCTGCGCGAATTGCTCCGCCGCTTTAACAACCGGGAATTTGACCTCATTTCCGTCGGAAGGGGCCAAATCGGGGATCCGCACTGGGTCAGAAAAGTTCGAGAAGGACGTTTCTCCGAGGTTCGCATGTTCACCAAGAAAGACTTGCTAGGCGACCTCGAACTGGAAGGGGTGGTCAGCGAAGCTCACGCCGGCAACCACTGAAACTTCTTGTGCGGCCGCCTACTTCTGATGGCTGCGCATCCAGTCGAGCGTCTCACGGATGCCTTCGTCGTAAGGCGTTTTGCGTGTGTGTGGAAATTTCGCGAGCAGCTTGCTATCGTCCAGGATGACCGGCGTCTCCTGCAGATACAGCATCTCGGGCAGTTCGCGCATCAATGGGCTGAACCACCCGATCATCTTCAGCAAGCCGCGGCCCACGGATCGGTATTTCGGCGCGCGCCCCACTGCCCGGTAGACGCGCGTAATGAAATCCAGCGTATTGATCGCGCCCGGACCGCCAAAGTTCCAGGCTTCTCCGTAGCAGTCATTGCACTGTGCCAAATCCACGATGACCGGGCCGGTGTCGGGCACGAAAACGAATTCATGAGCCGTGTTTACAGGCCCGATCCAGTTGGCCGTTTTGCCGGCGAGCGCGGCGGAAAAGATCTGGTGTGCCAGGCTGTTCTGCGCGCCAGGGCCATAGAAATCGGGTAGCCGGACGACGAGGCTATCGAGCTGTCCTTTCTTTTGCGCCTCCAGCGCAATATCCTCCTGCTCTTTTCGAAACTGCCCCTTGTGTGTTTCCGGCAAGCGGGGATGCGTTTCAGCAACGCGAGAGGTGCGCGGCACGCCGTAGCCGTAGACGCTTGAGACCAGGACGAGGCGGCGCACTTGCATCGCTACCGCGGCTTCCACCGTGGTGCGCATCAACACCGGGTGCAGATGATGCGAAGGGTATGGGAGACCCACCGTATAGATGATGGTGTCCACGCCGCGCGCCGCGGCGCTGGCGGCCCGCAGGTCGCCAATATCCGCATCGAAAATCTCCGCATGAGTAAGATGGCCAAAGCCTTCCAGTTTTGCGCGCGAGCGTCCGACCACGCGAAACGGTATCCCGCGGCAGTCCAGTTCGGCGGCTACGATAGAGCCGATGGTGCCCGCTGCCCCGAAAATCGCCGCCTTTTCCACCTCGATTGTTAGAATAAGGGAAACCATGATCCAAACGCTATTCGGCTCGGTCGAACAAGAGCCGTCCCTGCTGGAAAAGCTGAAGAGCGGCGTGCAGAAAACGCGCGCGGGACTCGTTTCAGCGCTGGAAGATGCCCTGCAGGGTAAACGCGAGATCAACGCGGACCTGCTCGATGAGTTGGAATTTACGCTGATCTCGGCCGATATCGGCGTGCGCACGACGGATGAGATTCTCGAAACCATCCGCGGCCGCGTGGAGCGCCACCAGTTGAATGATGCGTCGGAATTGAAGGGGCTCATTCGGGAGCAATTGTTCGAGATCCTGGCGGCCAGCGAACGCGCCCCGGCACGAGTGGCGGAGCCGCCGGCGGTCATCCTGGTAGTCGGAGTCAATGGCTCGGGAAAAACCACCACGATTGGCAAGTTGGCTGAACGCTTCAAGACCGAGCAGCGCTCGGTCTACCTGTGCGCAGCCGATACTTTTCGCGCCGCCGCCATTGAGCAGCTAGAGATTTGGGGCCAGCGGACCGGCTCGCGCGTAATCCGGCAAAGTGGCGGCAGCGATCCCAGCGCGGTGCTTTTCGATGCGCTGCACGCAGCCCGCGCCGCGAAAGTGGATTACGTGATCGTCGACACCGCCGGGCGCCTGCAAACCAAGGAAAACCTCATGGCCGAGTTGCAGAAGATGGGCCGCACTGCCAAAAAGGTTATTCCCGATGCGCCCCATGAAGTGCTCCTCGTGCTCGACGCCACCACCGGGCAGAATGGCCTGGAGCAGGCGCGCAAGTTCACCGAGACCTCCGGCGTGACGGGAATCGTGCTGACCAAGCTCGATGGCACAGCCAAGGGTGGAATCGTGATAGCCATCGCGCGCGAGTTGAATTTGCCCATCCGCTACGTGGGCGTGGGGGAGAAGGCCAGCGACTTGCTTCCCTTCGATCCGGCGGCCTTCATCGATTCGCTGTTCGAGAAATGAATCCTGAGTTCATGCGCGAGGCGCTGGAACTGGCGCGCCGCGGCCGCGGCTTAACCAGCCCAAACCCGATGGTCGGGGCTGTGGTGGTGCGCGACAACCAGGTGGTCGGGCGCGGCTTCCACACGTATGAGGGTCTGCGGCATGCGGAGGCCATCGCTCTGGCCGAGGCCGGCGATCTGGCGCGCGGCGCTACGCTCTATCTCAATCTGGAGCCGTGCGCGCATCAGGGCCGCACGCCACCCTGCGTCGATACCGTTCTCGCGGCGGGAGTCGTGCGAGTGGTGGCGGCGCTGCAAGACCCCAACCCGCTGGTGGCCGGCGAAAGCTTCCGAAAATTGCGCGATGCCGGAGTCGCCGTGGAGCTCGCTTCCGAGTTCGCCGCCGAGGCCGAGAAACTCAACGAGCCCTTTTTGCATTTCATGCGGACCGGGCGCCCATTGGTGACGCTCAAAACCGCCATTACGCTGGATGGCAAGATTTCCGCGCCCGATGACAATCGCGGCTGGATCACCAGTGAGCGTGCCCGCGCGCACGTGCAGCAACTCCGCCACGACCACGACGCCATCCTAACCGGCATCGGGACCGTCCTGGCGGATGATCCGCTGTTGAACGACCGGTCCGGGCTGGCGCGGCGCCGGCCGCTGCTACGCATTGTGTTGGATTCCCAACTCCGGCTTCCCCTGGATTCCAGGTTAGCGCGCAGCGCGCAGGACGATCTCCTGGTGGTCACCACCTCCGCTTCTTCTCCGGAGCGCCGAAAAGCACTGGAGGGCCGCGGCGTTCGATCGCTGGTGATGGATGGTCCGGGCGGCCGCGCGGACCTGCGCGAGCTCATCAACTGGCTGGGGAAAGAACGCTATCTCTCTTTGATGATTGAGGCCGGTAGCAAAGTGAACTGGACGGCGCTCGAAACCGGCTGTGTGGATCGCATTTTCTTCTACTACGGCCCTAAAATTCTGGGCGGGCTGGAGGCCCTGCCGCTGGCCGGTGGCATCGGGCGGCGCCGGCGCGCCGACGCGATTCGCCTTCACAGCATCACCATTCACCAGATTCCACCGGACGAGTTTGCCGTGGAAGGATACGTGGATGTTTACCGGGATCATTGAGGAACTGGGGACTGTCGCTTCCGTCGAGAGCCGTTCCGCCGGTTCGCGGCTGACCGTCCGCTGCTTCACCGTGCTGGACGACCTGCGGGAGGGCGCCAGTATCGCCGTGAATGGCGTCTGTTTAACGGCCATCAACCCACAGCGTGATTCTTTTTCCGCCGATCTCGCCCCCGAAACCTTGCGCCGGTCCAACCTGGGTGATTTGCGCGCTGGCTCCCGTGTGAACCTGGAACGTCCGCTCACTCCCAACGCGCGGTTGAGCGGCCATATCGTGCAGGGGCACGTAGACGGAACGGGCGAATTCCTTTCGCTCGACGCTTTAGGCGATGAGAACTGGTGGCTCAGAGTGCGTATTCCGGCGGAACTCGACTCTTTCCTCGTCTATAAGGGTTCTATTGCCATCGATGGCATCAGCCTGACGATTGCCGCTCTGGAGGGCGACGTTCTCTCGGTGACCATCATTCCGCATACCTACCGCAATACGACCCTGGGCGGATATCGCGCCGGCTCGCGCGTGAACCTGGAGTGCGACATCCTCGCCAAACACGTTGAAAAGTTGCTCCGCAAGCTGGAAGTGAAGACGCCGCTGACGGTCGAAAAGCTTCGGGAGCAGGGGTATTAGGAGTAGCGCCGCCGGTCTTACCGGCGGTGAACGCACCGGTAACAAGATAGTCGGCGCTACCGATCGTGATATATTTGCCTGCTCTGGAGGTTTCATGAAAACTCTGGCGTGCTTCGTACTTGGCACCTCGGCAATCTGGGCGCAAGCCGCGGGGTCGGGCAGGGATCTGGTCTGGGCATTTCCGGTTCCCGATCCGGCACCGGCACCCGCCGCATCCAATGCGCCTCAAAAGAAGCTGCCCGGCAGTTCGCGTTCCTACACGCAGGCGCAGATCGACGATCAGTTCAATCCGCCGGATTGGTTCCCGGACGAGCATGGCCCAGTTCCCACCGTCGTCCAGAAAGGCATCCAGGCGCAGGCGTGCGGCTCGTGTCATCTCATGTCCGGCATGGGACATCCGGAATCCGCCACGCTGGCCGGCCTGCCGGTAGCTTATATGCTGCGGCAGATGGAGGATTTTAAGGCGGGCCTTCGGAAAGATCCCAAAGTCCATGAGGCGTCCCTGCGCGCGTCGCGCATGAATATCATCGCCGCCGGTCTGCCGGATGAAGAGATGCGCAAGGCCATCGAATGGTTCGCGGCTTTAAAGCCGCTCCCGTGGTACAAGGTCGAGGAAGCGCGGACCGTGCCCAAATCGTGGGTAAATGGCGGCCGTATGCGCCTGCCACTGGCCTCGGGAGGGACGGAGCCTCTGGGCAACCGCATCATTACCATGCCGCAGGATCCCGAGCGAATCGAAGAACGCGATCCACATATCGGCTTTATTGCTTACGTTCCGCCGGGCAGCCTAAAGCGTGGGGAAGACCTGGTAAAAACGGGTGGCTCCGGGAAAACGGTGGCCTGCGCCATCTGCCATGGTGAAGGCTTGAAAGGTTTGGGTGACGTACCCCGGTTAGCCGGCATTCACCCCATCTACATCGTCCGCCAGCTTTACGACATCCAGTCGGACGCCAATAGCAGCACCGCCGCCGCCCAGATGAAGCAGGTGGTCGAGAAACTAAGCGAAGACGATATGATCGCCATCGCGGCCTACGCCGCATCGTTGCAGCCGTAGCTTTCAAGCAGCTTGCGGCGATTTTTTCCGCGCCTTTTTCTGCCGGCGCGGCAAGCGGGCTTTATTCTTCTTCGGCAGTTTCCCTTTCGCCTGCCGGGGTCGTGATGTATGGGGCTCCGTTTCGTGAGAAACAGCACCCGTCAGCTTCGCCAGTTTGCCGGCCGCCTTTCCGATGGCCTTCGCGGCGCCTACAATCGTCGAGTCGTTCTGTTCGTCCATGCGACACGCTTGCGCAATTTGAATGCCCATGAGCCCACCGTCACAAAAACCCTGCCCCGAACGCCGCGCCGGAAGCGATACACTGTCTCGGAGGAGAAAATCATGCCGGACGACAGTAACGAGTCCAAGAACAATCCCGAATCGCCGGACTTAGCGCGGCGTGACTTTGTGGCATTGTCGGTAGCGGCTGGCTTGGGTGCCGCCGGATCGCTTTCCGCTGCCATGAAAGTGGTCGAGACCGACGTGCAAATCAAAACTCCCGATGGCATGTGCGATGCAGCCTTCATTCACCCTACATCCGGCTCTCATCCGGGCGTGGTGATCTGGACGGACGCGTTCGGGCTGCGCCCCTCAATGCGCGAGATCGGAAAGCGCATCGCGGCGGAGGGGTATTCCGTCCTGGTGCCGAACCCGTTCTATCGGGTTGCCAAAGCGCCGATTTGGGAGGACGCTTCCAAAGTGGACTTCGCCAAAGAGCGCGACAAAATTAACCCGCTGATGGCTTCGGTAGGAGCACCCGGCGCCGCCGAAAAAGACGCCGTCGCTTACATCCAGTTCCTGGACGCCCAGAAGCAGGTCAACAAATCGAAGAAGATCGGCACCCAGGGCTACTGCATGGGCGGAGCGCTGGTGGTGAGGACCGCGGCCGCGGTGCCGGACCGGGTCGGCGCGGGCGGCTCCTTCCACGGAGGGAATCTCGTTAACAACACCCTTAACAGTCCGCATCTGCTGGCGCCGAAGATCAAGGCGAAGATGTATTTCGGCATCGCCGCCAACGACGATATGCGGAGTCCTGACGACAAAGTGAAACTGAAGGAAGCTTTCGAGGCGGCGGGCAACCCGGCCGAGATCGAAGTCTACAAAGAGAGCCAGCACGGCTGGTGCGTCCCCGATATGCCGGCGCAGAATGGCATGCCCATCTACAACAAGCCGGATGCCGAACGCGCCTGGGGCAAATTGGTCGTCTTATACAAGACGGCTCTCGCCTAACACGTCTGGAAGAGGCCGTGGCAGACTGAATAGCGCTATGTTCGGGTGGCGCAGGCGGTTTCGCCTGCGGATCGACTTGCAGCGCCGTTAAGAATCGCCGGGAGCCGGAGGAAGAGAGTCGGCTTGGGCCGTCTCCTCGACCGCCAGTACAGGCACCATCTCCGGTTCCGGCGTCTTCTCCTCCCGCGGCAGGTAGCTTGGATATCGCGCCAGTAACCCGCCATAGATCACGTGCCCGAGCACCGTCGCCTGCGTAGCGTAGAGCAGGGGGATCAGTGGGCTAAGGGCCGGCCAAATCAGGTGAAAGGACAGATAATACCAGCCTAAAGCGATCAGCATCCCTGCCAGCGCCAGCCGCGCTCGTGCGAGGTTGCGTCGAAACGTCGCGCCGAACGCGCAGCCCAGCAGGCTGTAGACCAACAGGTACAAAGCGAGGCCGGAGACCGTGCGGCTGGAAAATGTGCCCCGGATGGCGCCGCTTCCATAGAACACACTGGCCAGCAGGTTCTCTGCCGTCCAGAAGCTGCGGCGCTGCCAGCCGGCGGCAAATCCCAGCCAGGCAAGCATCCATAAAGCAGCCACCATTCCCGCCTGCAGTCCTGCCAAAGGGGCGGCGAAGCGGGAAATACCGGATCGCGGGATGGATACTGCCATACGTTTCAGCCTATACTGACGGTGAGATCAAACGCAAAGTTTACTGTATGCGGCGTGCCGTCATCACCGGAATCGGAGCAGTGAGCCCGAATGGGATCGGGCGGGAATGCTTTTGGGCGGCCACACGCAGTGGCCGGAGTGGGGTGCGCCGGATTAGCCGGTTCGACCCCGCCCCTTTTCAGGTCCAGGTGGCCGGGGAAGTGCCCCCTGAGTTCGATGAGATGCGCTACGTGACCGCCAAAGACCGGCCGCATGTTTCCCGCGCCGTGCCGATGGCTGTGGCGAGCGTCAGCGAAGCCCTGGAAGATGCCGGGCTCGAGAGCGATTCGATGACCCGCGACGAACTCCGCGGGATCGGCGTGATTGTCGGATCGGGCGGCGGAAGCCAGGATTTCACCGAGGAGCAGTACCGCCTCTTCTATACCGGCCACCAGAAGCAGTGCAGCGTCTACACCATTCCCACCAGCACCATTGGGACGCTGGCCAGTGAAGTCTCCATGCGCTTCGGTTTCCGCGGCCTCAGCCATATTGTTTCCACTGGCTGCACGTCGTCCACGGACGCCATCGGCTATGCCTTCCGCAATATCCAGGCCGGCGTACTGGACACCGTAATCGCCGGCGGAGTGGATTCGCCGATCGCGCCCCTGATCCTACGCGGATTCCAATTGATGCGTATCATGAGCACGCGCTGGAACCATGCTCCGGAACGAGCATCGCGCCCGTTTTCGCGCGACCGCGATGGCTTCGTCCTGGCGGAGGGGGCCTGGTTCTTCGTGATCGAAGAACTGGAACATGCCCGCTCCCGCGGCGCGCACGTATATGGCGAAATCCGCGGCTACGGTTCTACCTGCGAAGCGTACCATCGGGTCCGCCTGGAAGAATGCGGCGAAGAACCGGCGCGCGCCATGGGCCTGGCGCTCGAAGAAGCGAAGATCCCTCCTTCCGCGGTCGAGTACATCAATTATCACGGCACCTCCACCGAGCTGAACGACCGTATCGAAACGCGCGCCGTAAAGTTGGCCTTCAACGGGCATGCCTATAAGCTGGCTGGATCGTCTTTGAAAAGCCTGATCGGCCACCCGCAGGGCGCTTGTGGAGCCGCGGGCATGGCCGCCACCCTGCTGGCCATGCGCGACGGCGTCGTACCGCCCACCATCAATGTCGACGAGCCCGACCCGGAATGCGATCTGGATTACATCCCCGAAACGGGCCGCCGGCTCGCGATTGAGCACGCCGTAGCAAACTGCATCGCGTTCGGCAGCAAAAATTCAGCGATCGTGTTGAGGAAAGTCGAATAGTAATCAGTGATCAGTGATCAGCTTGCGGCTTTCAGCTTTTCCAGAGTGCCGTCAGCATCCGCTTCAATTCGGTTGCTCGCTGCGCGAGTTCACCGTGTTCAACGGATTTGAGCAGTTTTAAATCTCTGGCGAGCAAGAGATAGTACCCCAATTCGCTGGCCGAGCCCATCCCAATACCGCAGAAACGCGCGAGTTCGGCATTGCCAACTCTCCCACACCCTTCAGCCAGATTGGCGGGAATGGATGCGCACGAACGCCGCAATTGACCGGTCCACCCGTAGAGTTCTTCGCGTGGGAACGATTTAGTTGCCTGATAGACGGCCAACGTCAACGCGTGCGCCTTCTGCCACACCTTGAGCTCGCGGAAATCCTGCACGACCACCGGTATAACATCCTGCGCGACCGAACGAAAACTGATGACTGATTACTGATCACTGATTCCTGCCCGCTATACTCAAACTAATGTTCACCTACCGCGAGTTCGACGCTGGGCCGGATCCGTTCGGCCGCAAGTTCCATGTCCTTTTCAAGTGGCTGCAGACGGCCATCTCCATCCGCCATTCCGATACGGTCGACGTGAAGTTTGTCCTCACGGAGGAGAGCGGCGAACGCTCCGAAAAAACCCTCGCGCTTCCCCATGCGGATCTGCTGCGCGTGAGCCGGGAAACGGGACGGCAGATGGACGATCCCTGGTGCGCCCGCCTGGCAGCCTTGCACTTGCGGCACTTGATCGAAACGGGCGAAGACCTGGAAAAGGAACTGGTCATCGTGCTTCCCGACGACCTCAAGCGCTACGCCACCGAACTCGCGCGCCTGGAGCAGGCGGAAGTAGCCGCTCGCTGATGTGGGGCCGAAAGCCTTGCGGCCGGCGTAGTCCCTAACGCCCCCCTGCTACAATTCCTGCTGGAATGTTTCGCAAGATTCTGATTGCCAACCGCGGCGAAATCGCGGTGCGGGTCATTCGCACTCTGAGGGAGATGGGAATTGGCTCGGTGGCGGTCTACTCGGATGCGGACCGCACTTCGTTGCACGTCCGCATGGCGGACGAAGCCGAGCACGTGGGCCCCTCCGCATCTTCCGAGAGCTATCTGTGGATCGATAAGATTCTCGACGCCGCCAAAAAGCATGGCGCGGAGGCGATTCATCCCGGCTACGGATTTCTAAGTGAGAATGCCGAGTTCGCGGCGGCGTGCGAAGACGCTGGAGTGGTCTTCATCGGGCCTTCGGCAGCCTCCATACGCGCCATGGGATCGAAGACCGACGCGCGGCGTAACGCCATTGCTGCCGGTACTCCGGTCGTGCCGGGCACCGACCACGCCATCAGCTTGGCGGAAGCCGTCGAGTTCGGCCGCGAGCACGGTTATCCCCTGCTGCTGAAGGCAGTCGCGGGCGGCGGCGGCAAAGGCATGCGCAGCGTGTACCGCGCAGCCGAGTTGGAATCCGCTTACCGCAATGCCGCTAGCGAAGCCGAGCGCGCTTTTCGCAATTCCGAGATCTACGTGGAGAAGCTGATCGAGCGGCCGCGGCACATCGAAATTCAGCTCATCGGGGACCGCCATGGCAACATGGTCCACCTGGGCGAGCGCGAGTGCTCGATCCAGCGGCGGCATCAAAAGGTAGTCGAGGAATCGCCCTCGCCGCTGGTGGCCCTGCATCCGGAAATGCGCAGCGCCATGGGCGAAGCCGCCGTTCGCGCGGCCCGGGCCGTGGATTATTACAATGCCGGCACTATTGAGTTTTTGGTCGATCCGGACCGGCGCTTTTACTTCCTGGAGATGAACACCCGCTTGCAGGTGGAGCACCCGGTCACCGAGTTGGTCACCGGCCTTGACTTGGTGCGGCTGCAGGTCGAAGTGGCGGCCGGCGGGCGGCTTCCGTTCACACAGGATCACGTGCGTTGGAGCGGCTCGGCGATCGAATGCCGCATCTACGCCGAGGATCCGTACAACAACTTTCTTCCTTATCCGGGAACGCTGACCCGGCTGGACCGGCCGATGGGACCGGGAGTCCGGCTGGATGGCTGCGTGTACACGGGTTGGACCGTGCCGCTCGAATACGATCCGCTGCTGGCGAAACTGGCCGTGTGGGCCGGCACGCGCGAGGAGACCATCGCGCGCATGATCCGCGCGTTGCGCGAGTACGATGTCGGCGGCATCCGCACCAACATCGGATTCTTCCGCCAGATTCTGGAAGACGAAGAATTCCGTGCCGGGCACCTGCACACGGGATTCATCGAAGAGTTCTTTGCCCGGAACCGCCCGCCGAACGCTCCGCCTGATTTCGCCGCTATTGCCGCTTTAGCTGCGGCCCTCGATCATGTCCGGCGCGAATCGAGCCAGGCACCGGCAGCCGGCAATGGCGCCAGCCCTTGGCTCACGGCCGGGCGCGCGGAGCTTCTGCGATGAAATTGCGGCTTATCGTGGGCGGAGCAGAAGAAGAGCTTGAGCTTCTTTCACAGCCGCCGGTCTGCCGCTTCCGCTGGCAGGGTACCGAACACGAGGCGAACGTCGAGATGCCCGAGCCAGGCGTCTATTCGGTGCTGATCGACGGGCGCAGCTACGATGCCGCCGTGGAACACAGGCCGGACGTCACCGTTGTCGTCATCGATGGCCATCGTTTCGAGATTCAGGTGCGGGACCCGCGTCGCTGGTCCCGGCAATCCGGATCGCGAGGCGCGGGCGCCGTGGAAACCCTCTCTGCTCCCATGCCCGGGAAGGTCGTGAGGGTGCTCGTCAGCCCGGGAGATGCGGTCGAAGCGGGGCAAGGACTCCTGGTCGTGGAAGCGATGAAGATGCAGAACGAACTCAAAGCGTCGCGCGCGGGCCGCGTGTCGGTGATTCACGCGCGCGAGGGCGCCACCGTCGCGGCCGGCGAGCCGCTGGCTACGATTGAATGAGAGATTGGGCGGCTGTATGAATCGACTGATTGAGAGAGGTCAGGTCGCCGAGGCCGTCGCCTGCGATCACATCGTCGTCAGCAGCGGTATGAAATTTCACATCTTCGGTCGGCAGGATGTTGGCCATGCGGGCCTCGTATTCGGCAACGAACTTTTCCAGTAAGTTCAACGCTGCTCGGGCTTGGGCTAAGCCCAATTTGATTTCTTGGAGGTCGCGGGTCATTTTAATTCAGGTTTCCTGGGGAGTGAGGTTCGATACCATTATCCCGCAGAGATAGTTGACTTGGCAACAAATTTGTCCCGCTTCCAAGAGGTGGCCTCGGTGATGTGCACTGGGGCCACCGTCCGGCCGAGAAACTCAATACGGGCCTGTGAAATTCCAGATATCGACGTGAAGATAACCGTAGCTATCGGACATGGCGGTAGCCGCTTGCCCTGTCGGCAGGCTCGCGGCGCTCGCGTAGCACGGCAGCCCCGAAGGGGGGACCTCGTTATACGTCCACTCGGGGTAAACGCAAGTAAACTGCGAGTCCACGACGCCTGCAGCCGGCATATAAGTTCCGGCGTTCTGTCCGTACCAGGCCACCGCTTCCGGGTAAGCTTCCTCGGGGTAAAGTATCGATCCCCAGTTACCCCACCAGAAGACGTCGCCACTGGTAATCGTGAACGCGATGCCGTCGATACTCGCTACCGCCACCGTATCGGCAACGAATGGTTGGGTCGAGGCGTATAAAGTCAAATAGCCATTCGAGTCCTGCCACTCACTGACAGACATATAGCCTCCGGCACTCAAATTCATTGATTCGTAGAAGTCGTTGACAAAGGCCAACACGAAGTTGCCGCCCCCGAGGTTCGCCATTCGGAACGAAAGGTCCTGTGCGCTGCCAGGCATGCCGCCCGGAAACACCTGTTGTAGTTCGGTGAGCCAGCCGTTCGTGTTGACGGAAAAGGAAGTCAATGCCAACGGGTGAGTGCTGCCGGCGCCATACGTGCACGGGCACGCGCCTGTCTGCCCCACCACGATCAGGTCCGTGCTGACCGCCACGACGCCGACAGCGCCACCTCCCGTGGTCAGGGTCCATGGCGTGTACCCTTGCTCGGAAATGTTACCCGAGCCGTTTACCGACCAGATCGAAACAGCCGCCGTGGAACCGACGGAATCCGCCGTCACGGCAACCACCCGGTTTGCGTCCAGGTCCGCAAGCGCCAGGCTGCCGATCTGTGAAAAGTAAGGCGCCCCCTCCGTGTAAGCCGTTCCCTGGCGAATGATCTGTCCCTCCGCGTTGTTCACATCGAACACGATCAGTTCCAGAAATCCATTGGAATCCCGGATTGCGGTGACGAACTGGCTCTGGTTAATAGCCGCCAGCGCCACCTCCTGCACGTTAAACGCGCCTACGAAACCCGTCGAGGGTAATGGGCGGTTCGCCTCTACCAGTCCGCCGACATAGCTACCCTGCCGGCTTAACGAGTGGGCGACGGGGTCGTTCCACCAGCAGATCAGCTCCAGATTGCCGCTGCCGTTGACCATTGCGGTGATGATTTGATTGTTGCCCAATCCTATGACCGAGATGCCGTTCACCGTCCCGGCGCCCGAGCCGTAAGACCGCACCAGGGATTGTGCCGAACTCACGGCTGCCGTCAGTGTAAGCAGTAGTGTTCCGGCCAGTATGTGCGTAGTGCATGCCAACTTTTGAAAAGCCATCGTGTCCTCCTCCTGTTCCACTTCGTAATGCGGAAAAAACAAGGGAGGTTTTGGAAAAACGTTCCGCGTTGAGGTGGAGCAGACGGTCTTGCCGTCTGCTCTCGGCTAGGCTTGAGCCGGCTTGACCCTGCCGGGACCCGCCGCGTTAGCCGCGGCTGCGCAACGCTCTAGACCTTCGGCGAGGGAGCGGATCTTTGAGTATTACGATTTCCGCTCGGTGACGGTGACCGGCTGGTTGATGCGGAAGCTCAGCCGTGTCTCCGAAGGGATGGTGGCCGCTTTGCCGCGCGTGAGCAGGACATCGCCGGCTCCGGCGCCGCCGCCTATTCCTGCTCCGATCGCGGCGCCCTTGCCGCCGCCGGCGATCGCTCCAATGATCGCGCCCAGTGCTGCTCCGCCACCCACTTTGGCCGCGTCGGTCTTGTGAGTGGTATCGGCATGCCGTTCAAACGCGTCGGTGTGAACCGAAATCGTCTGGCCATCGGAGAGGTGGATGCGCGTCAATTCCACGGAAAGCATGGCCACGCCGGATACTTTGCCGCCGCGATCGGCCGCGGCTACACGTCCTTCCACCCGGGAGCCCCGCTCCGCGATGACCAGGCCGTCAACTACCAACGGCTGATCCAACGTGCCGGTGAAGGTGTCACCGGGATTGTTTCGCTCCGTCGTCAACCCGTCAATCAGGCGCACCGATAGCAACGTACCGGCGTTCAGCGTCACCTGGCGGGGCGGCGGAGGAGGAGGCGGTGCAACTACCTCCGGTTCACGAGGGGCGGGCGGGGCGGGATCGGGAGCTGCTTGCGGCGGTTGCACCGGGGCGGGCGCCGGAGCCGGCGTGGCGACCGGGGCGGGCGCGGTGTTCTGCGCAATCACTACAGGCTCTGGATTCGGAGCGGCGGAGTGGTGAACGGGCTTCGGTTTCGAGGCCGCGCGGCGCTCCGGGAACGGCGCCGGTTTCTCTTCGGGCTCGCTCGCCGGAGCTGCCGGGACCGGCTCCGCTTGCGATTCCGGCACGGCCGCCGGCGCTGGTGTGGTGTTTTGGGCCACGGCTGGCGCTGGAGCCGCCGCTTGCGGCCGCTGGCTTACCTTCATCACAACGGCGCCGCCCACCGCGCCGGCTACTACCAGAAGTGCAATTTGCAAGGGCTTCATACGTTCCTTCTCCTCAAGCCAATCAGACGCTGCCGGGGCCGTTTCCGTTTCCATCCGTAGACCCAGTAAAATAAGATAAATCAAGCCAATGCACTCCTTCCCGGCCATTTTCCAAATCGGTCCCGTGCCAATTGCGCCGGCTACGGTCCTGGCCCCCATGGCGGGGGTGACCGACACGGTTTTCCGGCGCTTTATCCGGAACTTAACCGGGTGCGGCCTGATCATGACGGAGTTCACCAGCTCGCACGGCGTGACCGCCTCCCTGCACACCCGGAAGCCCACCCGGACGTTGAAATACCTGGCTTTCGAGCCGGAAGAACACCCCATTTCGGCCCAGCTTTTCGGCGCCGATCCGGCCGTGATGGCCGACGCTGCCCGGGTCTGCCAGGATCTGGGGTTCGACATCCTGGACATCAATTTCGGATGCCCGGTCAATAAGGTAGTGAAATGCAACGGCGGATCCGGCCTGCTGCGCGACCTGCCCCTGGTGGAGCGACTGCTGCGCGACGTGCGCCGCGCCATCACCATTCCGTTCACCATGAAATACCGCGCCGGTTGGAACGATTCGGAACTGGTGACCGTCCGCATGGCTAAGCTGGCCGAAGACTGCGGTTTACAAGCCGTGGCCCTGCACCCGCGGACGCGCGAACAAGGATACAGCGGAAAAGCCGATTGGACCCGCATTGCCGAAGTGAAGGCTGCGGTGAAGATCCCGGTGATCGGCAACGGCGATATTGTGACGCCGGAGGACGCCGTCCGCATGGTGCGCGAGACCAACTGTGATGCCGTGATGATCGGCCGCACGGCCTCGTCGAACCCCTGGATCTTCCGCCAGATCCGGCAGTACGTCGAAACCGGGAAATACGATGCGCCCGCGCAGCGCGACCGCTACGAAATGATGCGCCAGTATTACGCCATGCTGATGGAGCGCGACGAGAAGGACATCGTGGGCAAGATGAAGCAGTTCGCCACGTACTTCACGCACGGCGTCAGGCACGGCGCGCAGCTTCGGGCGCAGATCTATCATGAGCACGAGGCCGCGGCCATTCTCGATCTGGTGGACGAGTTCTTTCAAGCCGAACCGGTGCTCGCGTAGTGAAGCGAGTCCACCTGATTACAGACGGAGCATGCCTGGGCAATCCTGGACCGGGCGGCTGGGCGTGCATCCTGCGCTACCACGAGCACAAGAAGGAACTGTGGGGCCATGAGCCCCATACCACCAACAACCGCATGGAGTTGCGGGCCGCGATTGAAGGGCTCCGGGCGTTAAAAGAAGACTGCGAAGTGGAAATCGTGACCGATTCCGAATACCTCAAAAATGGTATCACGACCTGGATCCACAACTGGAAACGCCGCAATTGGATGACCGCGGCCAAGACACCGGTGATCAATCGGGATTTGTGGCAGGACCTCGACGAGCAGGTGGCGCGCCACAAGGCCACCTGGTCGTGGACCAAAGGCCACGCCTCGCACGCCGACAACAATCGCTGCGATGAGCTGGCCTCCAGGGCCGCCCGGGAGCAGCAAAGCGGATCACGCCCGTAGCGCCGCCGGTTTTGCCGGTATAGGGCGCAGAGAAACGATCCAGGGATCTTGCTCGTCCAACAGAGTGAACCCCTGATGACTCTTAAAAATAAGCGTTCCGCTCTATCCATGCGCCTGCTGTCTACCATTGCCGTCCTGGCGCTGGCCGCATGCATCGTCCCCGCCTGGGCGGCTGGAGTATGGCCCGCCGAGGTGGGAAATTTCCATCAAATCGACGATCACATCTACCGCGGAGCGCAACCGTCTGCCGAAGGCTGGAATGCTCTGGCCAACCTTGGCGTTCGGGTCGTGCTGGATTTGCGGCCGGATGGGGAACTGCAGGAACACTTCGTGCGTTCCGAGCGGGAGGCAGTCGAGGCCGCAGGCATGCGTTACATCAGCATCCCCATGGACGGCTGGGCCAAGCCCAAGGAACAAGAGATTTCACGCGCGCTGGCGGTGCTCGAATCCGGCGAGCCCGTTTTCGTGCATTGCCGCGCGGGGAGAGACCGCACGGGCACGGTGATTGCCTGTTACCGGATTGCACACGACCGCTGGAGTAACACGCAGGCGCTTGCCGAAGCCGCCGCCGACGGTATGAATCCCGCCGAAACCGCCATGCAGCACTACATTCTCGGGTTCCAAGTCCGGCCGGAAGGCATTCAAGCGGCCCAATTGCATACGGCTAAGTAGGTGCTTTCATAAATCCGATCACGTGTCAGGAAACTACGATCGCGGCTCGATAGGCAAGTGTTTCCGAGCCGCGACCGGCAGAAGCTGTGAAATATTCGCCCAAAACATTTTTGCGCTCTAATGTTTTCAATGTGTTACCCTGTGCAAAACTCAGCAAAAATCGGATGTTTCACAGCTTCCCAGGGAGCGGTCCGCAAGGAATACGTTACCGAACTTCTAAAACGAAGTAATAATTAAACAATTCGCCGCGCGGGCGCCGACCCATCGGTCAGTTGGCCGCGTGCAACTCCAGGCTGACGCTTCCCGCCTGGCCCGTGTAAATCAACTCCATCGAGCGGATCCCTTTCTCCTTGCCACCGTACGGGAAGTAGATCAGGCCCGCTCGCGGCAGCGGAAGATCGCCCGGGGCTAGCGCCGCCTTCTTGACTCGCAGTGCCCACGCGCGCCGCAGCTCCGCCGGCGGTCTGGGCGGGGCGCTGCTGTTATCGTTCCCGCCACCCGTGGTAAGCCCGCCCTTTGATTTCTCTTCCTTTACCGGCGGCACCCACTCCGGATCCTTTACCGATTGCCACACCCGCTCGTACGATACGGCTTGCACGGGCGTCTTCTTGTCGTTGACGCGCAGCGAGAAATCGCTGAAGGCGATCGGTGCCCGCGTCCCCGCCGGGCCATAGAAAGCAACTTCGACTACCACGTAATCGTCCGCATCGAGTGGCCCCTCCGGTGTCGGCAGCGCATGTCCGGCGAATTCCGCCGCGATCGTCACATCCCCGGCTTTCGCCTGCGCAGGATAGTCGCTGGGCGCGGCACGCGGCGGCACGCCCTGGCTTTCCGCCGGCGGCGGGGGCGGCGCTTGCGCCCAAAGGCTCAGAGCCGTAATGCCCAGAGCTAGAAATCTCAAAAACCTCGATAACTGCATTTCACCAACACGGTACCACGTTGCCGGACGGGCCGTTACTCGAACCGCATCTCGTCTCCGGCGTTCCAGCTAATATGCACCGCTTCGCCGGCCTGAAATGCACCCAGAGCCCGTGGCACCTCGGCTACGGCCGATTCCCCCGTGGCCAGCCGCGCCAGCACCTGCACCGAATCGCCGTAGAACACGGTTCCGTTGACCACCGCTGGCCGGGAGCGCGCGCCATTCGTTTCCGGTTGCCGGCTCACTCGCGTGGCCGCGGGGCGCACTCCAATTCCATCGATCCAATTCACTTCGCCCAAAAATCCCGCCACGAATTTGGTCTTCGGCCGCAGGTACGCCTCCTCGGGCGTCCCCACTTGTTCGATGCGGCCGCTGTTCATCACCGCCAATTGGTCCGAGAGAGACAGCGCCTCTTCCTGGTCGTGCGTCACCAGCAGAAACGTGATGCCCACCCGCCGCTGCATGGCCTTCAATTCCAGACGCATTTGCTGCCGCAGTTTTGGATCGAGAGCCGCCAGCGGCTCATCCAGCAGCAGCACGTCCGGCTCTAACACCAGCGACCGGGCCAGCGCGACCCTCTGCCGCTCGCCGCCCGAAAGTTGCGCCGGCTTGCGCGATTCCTTCCCTTCCAGGCTCACCAGCCCCAGAATCTCATTCACGCGCCGTGCCACATCCTGCGCCCTTCGCCGCTTCAGGCCGAACTCGACATTTTCGCGAGCCGTAAGGTGCGGAAATAGGGCGTAGCTCTGAAATACGGTGCTGACGTTGCGCTCATAGGGCTTCCGCCCATTCACCACATCTCCGCGTAGCAGCACCTCGCCGGCTGTCGGCTCCTCGAATCCCGCGATCAGCCGCAGCGTCGTCGTCTTCCCGCAGCCCGATGGCCCTAGAAGCGAAAAGAACCCGCCCGGCTGGATCGCTACCGTGATCCCATCCACGGCCCGCTGGCCTGGATAATGCTTCACCAGGTTGCGCAACTCCAGAATTGGCGCCATTGAAAATTGCAGGATAGCACCGGCCTTTTTTCCGCCGCTGCCCTCGCCATGCATGAAGCAAGCTAGAATACTAACGGACTCAAATATCTGATAAGGAGAACTCCATGCCAGTTGCTGATAAGGTCGCCGATCTTGCCGGTCCCGGAATCGGAGACTACGCCGAGCTCGAAAAGGTGCTGCCCGGCGAATACCGCTCCCTGCTCGATCCCAAGGAGACGCAGCGCGCCATCTTCGCCGTCAAGAACTACATCGAGGAGAACCTTTGCAAGAAGTTGAATTTGATGATGGTGACGGTTCCGCTCATCGTCAGCGCCGAGAGCGGTGTCAACGACTACCTCGATCGCGACGGCTCCCGCTCCCCCATTCAGTTCCACATCAGCAACGATTACAACCGGCACCCCATTGAGGCCCAGGTGGTGCAGGCTGCCACCAAGTGGAAACGGATCGCCCTGAAGCGTCTGGGTATGGAGATCGGCGAAGGTCTGTGTACCGACATGCGGGCCATTCGGAAAGACTATTTCCTCGATCACGACCACAGCGTGTATGTCGACCAGTGGGATTGGGAGAAGGTCATGGTGCCCGCCCAGCGTAACCTGGAGTTCCTGAAAGCTACCGTCAAGGCCATATGGGACGTGCTGGTCGGGGCCGAGAATCACGTCCAGCAGCTTTTTCCCAAGCTCCACGATCCGCGCTATCCCAACCTACCCCAGGAACTCACCTTCCTCCACGCCGAAGACATCCTCGACCAGTTCCCCGACCTCCCACGCAAACAACGCGAGACCGCCATCCTGCAAAAGTATCCCGCGATCTTTATCATTGGGATCGGCTGGACGTTGAAGGATGGTTACCCGCACGAGATGCGCGCCGCCGATTACGACGATTGGGTTACGCCGACCGGCCCGCGAACTCACGGCCTCAATGGCGACATCCTCGTATGGAATCCGGTCACCCGGCGCCGGCACGAGTTGTCTTCGATGGGGATCCGGGTGAACGCCGACACCTTGCGCCAGCAGCTCGAACGCACCGGACAACTCCACTTCCTCGATTACCCTTATCACCGGGCCATCGTCGAGGAGCAAATCCCACTCAGTATCGGCGGCGGCGTCGGCCAGTCACGCACGTACATGCTGCTCTTGCGCAAAGCCCATTTGGGCGAAGTGAGCGTGAGCGTCTGGCCGCAGGTCCTGAAGCAGATGTGCGCCGCGCGCCATATTCACGTATTGGAGTAGGTCCGGGCTCCCCCGCCGGCAGCAAGTTTTTCTACGCCGGACCGTCTGGTTTTCCGGAGTCGATCAGGTCGAATCCGGCCTCAGGGACGATTCAATAGATCTGCGGCACGGAGTGCGCTTCACTGAATCTGGGAGAGCACCGGCAGAGAAACGGATTTGTGTACCGGCGGCACTGGAGGCGGCAACACTAGGGTAATCGTCATATTGAGGGCGAATAGCGTGACGGCGGCCAATTCCGCAATAGCAGAGACTGGCAACGCCAGCCAAGCGGCGGGGAGATTCGCCTCGTAGGCTGGAATTTCTGAGAGAACCCGCAAGGCACACCCGGCATTCAAAAGAACCAGCGAAGCCCCCATTAGGCGCTTGCTCAGCAGTCGCATCCCGCAGAAGGCCGGCAGCGCTCTCTGACCGATGCCGAAAACCATCGTGGCCAAGAACCCTACAGTGAGAGCATGACGGGAAGCTCCCCAGATGCCACCGTGAACATCTTCGTAAGCGGCGTATGTACCAAGAGCCGCGGCCATCAGGAGCCAAACATACGACGCGCGCACGAAGAACGGGAATAGAGAAGAGACACCGAGAGTCTTGGCCGGCTTGCGGGCTCGCCGGAAAATCCGGAGCGCGTCAGTGGCGAAGGCAGTGGCGTACAGCAGCAGCACAGCCGCAGTTCTAAAATACCCGGCCGCTGCGGCAGCGAGGCCGGCCAGAAGCCCACCCATCGCTATCATCAATTCACGGCCCTGGGATTCACCAAGCCCGAGGAAAACCGGCAGCCATCGCGCATTGAATCCCCACACTGCGAGTACCGGGAAACCCCAGGCCGCGAGAAACAGATAGCGCTGGTCAAGCCAGTGCGGTATCTCCGGGTGCGCCGCCGTAAGCGCCAGGACAACGGTTTCCACCTGATTCAGAATGAGAGCCAGCAGGAATGCCACCGTGGACACGATGACCAGCTTCATCCAGGTCTCCATGGGCTTGCGTTTCGTGGAGGCCGTCAATGGCTTGTGGCGGCTCACAGTAGCGAAGAAGATCGCGAAAGCTGCCAGTTGGATTGATGCCGAGAGCGGCAAAAGCAGCCGCCAATCGAACTCCGTTACATTCGCGATCCACCGGAGTGCCACACCTGCAGTCCACAAAACCCAACTCACCCAGCCACGGCTGGCCGCGAAGGGCATAACGGCCCCCATTTTCGAAAGCGAGTAGTAGCCAATCCCGATGATGAACGTTCCCAACCAACCGAAGATCTGCGCGAACCCGTGGGCCTGAATCCACGCGGGCGAAAGCGTCCCAACAGAATGCCGGCTGCTGATGGAAACCAGGTTCCATACGCCGAGAAATGTTCCCGGAAGCACCAGGAAGATCAGGCCTGTTACGACGTAAGCCGCCACCATTTTCTGTAGCGCGATTTCGGCTTTCACCGGATCGGCCGTATGCACGTTCATTCTTTCGCCTTCTGGTCTGATTCTGGCTCGGATGCCACGGACACGCAGTGACCGCGGTCACACGGCCTGCTTCGAAGGTGTAAGCCGCGAATCCGCCTGCACGTTTGTACAATAGCGAGGAGGATTTCTCGAAAACATGAACAGACGGAAAGCGATGGGCTCGATGGCTGCGGTGACCGCGGCGATGGCGCCTTTGGCCCTGGGCGCGGACGATGAGATCAGCGAATGGGCCGGTTGGTGGGAGCGCTCCAAGAAGTACACCATGCAGATCGCAGAGGCGATGCCGGAAGACGGCTATAATTTCCGCCCGTTTCAAGGCAGCGGCGCGGCGGCCGAGGGCGTGCGCTCGGGAGATGGCGCCCGTTCGTTTGGGGAATTGATGCAGCACATCGGCCAGGCGGAAGGCTTCTATCTGGGGCGCCTGGGCAAGGGCGCGGCGCCGGCAGCTCCACGCGGCGACACCAGCAAGGCCACGACCGTGAAATACCTCAACGACGTGTTCGATTGGTCCATCGGGGTCGTCAAGCAGTTAACCCCGGCGGATCTGAAGAACCCGGTGAGCGCCGGACGCGGACCGGCGATGACCGGCCTGAGTGCGCTGCTCAATGCCTTGGTGCACACGGCCCACACGCGCGGGTATAGCGACCTGTATCTGCGCAGCCGGAATATCAAGCCGCCGACATATTCGGTATAGGAGGTGCGGACGGTCTTGCCGTCTGCCCAGCAATACTTAGAACACCAGTTTCGCCGCTACCTGCACAATGCGATAATCCCCCGCGTTCACTTGCAGGCTGCCGCCAATATTGCCGCTTTGATCCGAGTTGATGACCCCATACAGCGCGGAGTTCAGCGCCGTCGTCGGATTTCCGGGGTTCAGCAGGTTCGGTAGGTTGAAGGCCTCCGCGCGAATCTGGAAATTTACCTTTTCGCGGATGGGGAAGGTACGCGCCAGAGCCATGTTCAACTGAATCATGCCGGGGCCTTGGACGATGCCATACGCCGTAGTGCCATAGGTACCCAATGCCGGAATCGCAAACGACGCCGGGTTCAGCCAGTTGAGAGTGGCGTTGCCATTCGCCGAGCCTTTGTTCGCAGCATAGGCATTCGGGAGCACTTGGTTGACGGTCTGGCCGGAGACAGTAGTGAGGGCTCGATCGGTCCCCGAGGTCACTGTGAGCCACTGGCCGCTGTGGATCTGTAGAATCGGTGCGATCTGCCAGTCGCTCAGCAGGCGGCGCTTCCAGGCATTTGCAAATCGCGGTGAGGTCGCGACCAGGTTGAGCACGAACTGCTGGCGCTGGTCGATGCCGACGCAGTTGCCCCGATAGGCCCGCCGGTTGTAGGGCGGAGTGGCGCCGCCGCCCAGGCCGGGCTGCTGCTCGTACGGGTCGCCGATGCAATGCGACCAGGTGTAATTCGCGTTGAAGGTCACGCCCTTCGAGAGCGCCTTCTGCACTACTAGGTAGAGTCCTTCGTACGACTGCGTGCCGCTATCGAGCACCTGCGCGATGCCGCCATAATATTGCCCTTGCAGCGGATTCTGCATGTACAGTAAGCGGCGCTGGTTCTGGTTGGCCGTGGTGGAGCACGTGGAGTAGCTCTGCGGGACCACCTGTCCGGCGGCGTTTACCACCTGTAACGTACATGGGCCGAGCCCCAGATAGACCGCCGGATTGATGGTAGTGGAGGTGACCAGGTGAATGGCGCTGTTGCCAATGTAGTTGGCCTTGAACACCCAGGCCCCGATCTGTTTTTCAATCGACAGGTTCCACTGGTTGGTGTACATCGGATGGAAGCCCTGATTGGCGAAATCGATGTAGCCGCCTCCGGTGGGGAACGGAGCGTTTTTACTCGCGGCGCCCACGCCGGCCAGGCTCGAGAAGGTGGGGGCGGGATCCTGCCCTGCCGGTAAGATGCCGGGAATGCCGCCGAACGGGCCCCACAGGTTCGAGAGATTGGTGACGAACGCGGAGATCGTGTCGGCGAACGGCGGGCCGAACGACATCTGGTTCGGGTAGAACATGTGGCTGCGGTCTTCATAAATGCCGAACCCGGCGCGGATCACCATGTTTCCGTTGCCCTTCGGATCATAGGCGAGGCCCACGCGCGGGAGGAACTTATGCCAGTCGTTGCACTGGTAACTCTTTCCGCAGGGGTAATGCGGGTCCCCGGGGAAGATCACGCCGGCGGGAGCGTTGGTATACACAGGGCTGTGATAGTTCTGCGCGAACAGCGAGTAGTCTACATAGTGAATCTGGCCGTACTTGCTGTATTGCGACGTATAGGGCTCCCAACGGAGACCGTAATTGATGGTGAGTTTGTGGCTGGCTTTCCAAGTGTCCTGGGCGTATCCGGAAAGATACCACTGGCGGTTGTAGAAGCCATATGTGGTCCCCTGGCTGAACCCGCTCACCAGGCCCAATAGCATGTCGGTCATGCCGAGGCCTGTGCCGCCTGCCACGCTGCCATTGAAGGTCATGCTACCCACGGCGTTGAGGCCCGACCAGTAGTTCATCTCCTGGTGATAAACATTGCCGCCGAAGACGAACTGGTGCTGTCCTTTCACCCAGTTCACGTCATTGGTCACGGAAATGTTCGGACCGTTGTGCGATTCGCCCGGCACGGAGGCGGAAGTGCCGACGTTGAAACCGAGGCCTCCGCTGATCGTGGTCGACACCACGTTCCCTCCCAAGGGCGTGTAGTTGGCCCCGAACGTTTTCCAGTTGGCATAGTTATCCGGGATCTTGACCACGTTGGTTCGGCTCGCCGATATACGCAACGAGTTCACCACGTTGGGAGTGAACAGGTAGGTATCGCCCAGGGCGAGCTGGTAATCGAGATCGTGCACGCCATAGGTGTTGATCGTCAGCGGATTCTTGCCGTCATAAGTGGAAGGCGTATTCAGGTTTCCTGCGGCGTATCGGCCGAAAATGGTGTGCTTCGCGCTCTGGTTGTAATCGATGCGCCCGACCGGCAGATCCTCATCCAGGTTGGAGACGAAGTTGACCAGCGTGGTGCCACAGCCGTCATTGGGGGTCGGTAAGGTCTTCGCGAAAGCCACGGCAACCGGGTTGAGGCGCGCCGGATCGATCTTGTTGTTGCTAAACCCAAGCGAGGCGGGCATGTTCTTCTGAGAACCCTGGCAGCCCGGCGAAAGGAACGTGGTAAAGTCGCCCGCTAGCATCTGCGGAGTGGGAACGTACTCGAAACTGGGCGGCGAAACCGAGCGCAGCGTGGTGCGCTGGTATCCACCGAAGAAAAAGAGCTTGTCGCGGATGATGCGGCCTCCGAAAACGCCGCCGAACTGGTTGCGGTTGAGCTGCGTGCGCGTCGGATTGAAAAAATCGCGCGCCGTCAGGTCCGTATTCCGGAGGAACTCGAAAAGATCGCCGTGAAATTCGTTGCTGCCGGATTTCGTCACGGCATTGACCGTCGCCGTGGAGTGATACCCGTATTGCGCCGGCAGAGCGCTGGTTTCGACTTTGAACTCCTGGAGCGCGTCGGGAAAAGGAAGCGGCAGCGCCAGATTGTTGTAGGGATCCTGGTACATGCTCCCGTCCAATTGATACCCCACGCCGTTGCCTTGCCCGCCGGCCACGGAAACAACCACCGTGGGATAGTTGCGCACCGTGTTGATCGCTCCGCCGCCCGGAGCCGATGCCATCCCGGCCAGGAACACCAGTTCGATCGGCTGGCGGCCGTTCAGAGGCATTTCGGACACGCGTTGGTTATCCACCACTTGGCCGACACCAGTAGACCGGGTCTCGACTTGGGCCGCATTGGCCTCGACCGTAACCTGCTCGGTGACGGCGCCGATCTTTAGAGCCACATCGATCGTGGGATTACTATCGACCTGCAGGACGATCCCCGACTGCACGTATTTGACGAAGCCTTCTTTGGTGACCTCCAGGAGGTACGGTCCAATGGGCAGGTTCGAAAGGACGTAGCCGCCGTCCGCGCCCGCCGTGGCCGTCCGAACCGTGCCCGTGGCGGTCTGGGTAACTTTGACTTCGGCGCCGGGAACCGCCAAACCGCTCTGATCGCGCACGGTTCCGGATATTTGCGATGTGGCCTGTGCCCAGATGGTGACGCTGAGAACCAAGCCGGCAGCAAAGGCCAAGACTGTACGCATGAACCCCTCCCCAAACTCGATACAGCATTATGATCCGAGATTGGGCGAGGACTCAAGAGAAATGTTACGGGCAACTGACGTGGACCCGCGGCGGTAGCCCCAGCTCGTGCGCTTCTCGTTAAGGCGAGGTGCTCTCCTTGTCCTCAATTTCCACGCGTTCACGCTTGATTTCGAGGCGCAGCCGGCCGTAGAAGCTCATATAGACGTTGGCAATCCAAACGATCGAAAAGCCAGCGACGAAGTAGCCCCGCCAATCGGGGAAAAGTAGTTTGTAACGAGTGATGAGGAGCAGTAGCGCAGTCACCCAGTGACTAAAACAGTACTCGCACGTGAAGAGGTAGAAAAATTTCCGCTGGTAAAGTCGCCGGCAATGCCCGCTTCTTTCGTTACACCACTCGCGCCATTCGCGGAACACTTCTTCGTGCGTCACCGTCCAGGCAATCGAAGCCACGGAGATGGGAAGCACGAAAAGGGCGATGATCTGCTCGCCGGTGGGCATGGGCCGCACCTTGCCTCTTGCAATCGAACGGCCCGCCCCCCGGTTGCGCAGCTACTTCGTTCGCCGCTTGGGCCGTGCCCGTTTGGTAGCCTTGCGGGGCGCCGCGGGCCGGCTGGCATTTCCGGATTCCCAATCGTGCTCTTCCGGATGATGATGGCCATGCGCTAAGTCGCGCAGGTGCTTTTTGAAGTCTTTCTCATCCATAGATCAATAATGTCCCGTGTGCTTTTCGTGACGATCGTAGAGCGCCCCGGCGCCCGCTCCCGCGAGTGCGCCGATGCCTGCGCCTTTACCGCCTCCTACTAAGCCTCCGACTACCGCGCCCCCGACAGCGCCCACTCCTACTCGCTTGGCCGTGGCCACGTGCCGTTTGTGTTCTACGTAACGGTGATGCTCGCGGCTATGGCGATAGTACGTCGAATGGTAATAGGCGTTCCCGGGCACGGCCGTCCCGAAAAGCATGCCCATCGATATGATCCCGCTAACGAGTGCCTTCTTCATAGCTGTCACCCGCTGTTCCTGAATGCACGAAGAGGGCCAAGGTAGCAGATGTATTTGGTGGGGCCGGGCTTTCACCCTGCGGGCCGGATTTCCATCCGGCGCACCGGCCGTAGGCCGGCATGTTTTTCGCGTTTGGGTCGGCTACGAGTCCGGCACCGTAAACAAATATTGCGTCAGGTTATCGAGATCTTTCTGTGAGAATTTATACGCCGGCATAATGCTGCCGGGCGTGAGTTTAGGCGGATCGAGGAAGTGTTCTTCCACCCAACTATGGCTGCGCCGCTTGGAAAGACCGTTCAACGGCGGACCGACATCCTGCCCGCCGCCATTCACCTTGTGGCAATCGCCGCAGCCGTTCGACTGATACACCAGGGCGCCTTGCATCACGAACGGCGGCGCATTGGAGAGAGCGCTCGCGTTATCCGGGTTCAGCTTGAGCAGAAATGCCGCTAGAGCCGCGAGCTGCGAATCGCTGAGCTGAATGGGCGGCATGGAAGTGCCCGGCCTCACGCCGGACGGGCTCTTGAAATGCTGGATCATCCAGGCAGCGGTTCGGTGGACGCCGGTATTCGTCAGATCGGGTCCGACGCCCCCGCCGCCGGGGACGTGGCAGCTCGCGCAGTTCTCTTCATTGAAATAGGCGACGCCGGCCATCTCTTCCGGCGTGAGTTGCATCCAGTCGGTAGGAGCGGAGTAATCGACCGCGACTTCTTGCGGTAACTTCTTGTCGCCAATTACGGCTGCTGCCGTCAGTCCGGTCCATCCGAGAATCGCAAAGCACGCGAACAGGCCGGCAAAGGTGCGGCGCGTGACGCGAATCATCTGCCCACGGTCGATGAACGGCACCAGAATGAGAGCCAGCACCGCCAGGCCAGGCAGCACAACGCTGCCGACCACCTCCAGCGGACCCGTGAACGCCTTCAGCGTTTGGAACAGGAACAGAAAATACCACTCAGGCCTGGGAGTGTAAGTGGTATCGGTCGGATCAGCCAACTGCTCCAGTGGCACGCGGACCACCACCGCCATGGTGAACAGGATCGCGAACGCGATGAAAATGGCAACGGTGTCTTTGAAAACCTGCTCGGGATAGAACTTCTTTTTGGGCAGCAGTTCGTCACCGGGCGCCGGCGCCACGCCGTGTTTGCGCACCAGGTAGATATGAATTCCGATGAGCAGAGCCGTGGTGGGTGGCAGCAGAAGAACGTGCAGCCCATAAAACCGGGCGAAGGTCACCACGCCGATAGCCCCTTCGCCTCCGAGGAGTCGCGTTAGGTACGGGCCGAGCAGAGGGGCTTGGGCGGCGAGCTTCGTCGTCACCACTGTTCCCCAATAGGCCCGGTTGTCCCAGGGCAGCAGATAGCCGGTCAACCCATAGGCCAGTGTGAGCAGCAGCAGCACAACGCCGAGCATCCAGGTCGTCTCGCGCGGCTTCTTGTAGGCGCCGTACAGAAACACTTGGATCATATGGAGCACCACGACCACGATCATCATGCTCGCGCCCCAATGGTGCAGGCCGCGCATCAACCGGCCCGCCGTAACTTCGGTGATGATATAGCGCAGACTGTTGTAGGCGTCGCCTGGCGTGGGAGCGTAGTTAAACGCCAGCATCGCGCCAGTGAAGGCCTGGGTGAGGAACAGGAATACTGCCACGCTGCCGAAAATCTGGTGCCAGCCGCTCGATGCCGGAATCTCCTCATACAGGAAATTCCTCATGGCGCTCGGCAGGCCGGTCCGGTGATCCAGCCAGTCGTTCAGTTGACCTAAAGTGCGTTTCATGCGGTCTGCCCGGAAGATTGCTGCAACGGCCCAATCAGGAGCTTATTGCCTTCGACCTTTGTTTGGTACCGGTCCAACGGCCGGGGCGCCGGGCCGCCTTGCACTTTGCCATCGATGGAGAACACCGAGTTGTGGCAGGGGCAAACGAACTCGTTTTTGGCTTGATCCCAGTGATAGGGGCAGCCGGCGTGCGTGCATTGCGGCGAATAGGCCACCACCTCGTTGTTTGAGAGCCGGACGGCCCAGGTGGTATTCTTTTCGCTCGTTACCTTCCAACCGTCGGTCCGGTTGCGGCGAAATGCCATCTCCACCGGACTGTTCAGGGAAAGCTGCCGGACGTCGCCGGCGTCCACCCAATCGCTCTGCTTACGCATTTTCGGGGGTACGAACAGGTAGACCAACGCCGGCAGACCCAGGGCGGCGGTGATCAGTCCTCCCAGCGCATAAATCGCGGCGCCATAAAACCCCCGGCGGGTGGTGCCCGGGGATTCGCGGGAGTCCGCTACTTGCCTCACAGGTTCCATGCTAAAAAAACGCTCCGGAAAGTGGTTGTATTTATGTAAAGGTATCGTAAACCGAAGAAAAGTTACAGACGCTTTGGGGCTATCGGGCGGCGGCTCAGTTGCTGCGCAGTTCTTTACTCGAGGCTGTGGCCGGCTCAGGCCCGTAATTTTCGCGGATCACCATGCTCTGATCGGAAAAGAACGTGCGGCTCCCGCTGCTGCCGTATGTCACTGGATTGGCGTTAATTACGTACCCGCCGGGGCTGCCGGTCATAGTGAATTTGTAGCCGCTCTTTTCCCCCTGCGCCAGGTCGTTGCCTATCAGGTCCGCAGCCGAGGCCGTGGCTCCGCCGGTGGCCGGAGGTCCGAGCTCCGCCAAGGTGGTGGCGTAATGGCCGTATTGCGAGTTGTACTGCACTTGCACGGTATGAATCGTCTGGATGGCCTTAATGGCGGCGGTTTCGTGGGCAAAGCGGGTGGCGTTGTTCAGTTTGGGCAGCGCGACGGTGACGATGATCAGGATGATCGCGATCACGATCAACAGCTCAATGAGGGAGAACCCTCGGCGTCTTCGATTATTCGGCATACAGGTACTTCTATCTTATGACGCGGCAGAGGCCCAAAACGTGGAGCAATCCTATACCGCGGCGAGCGCTTTTTCAAGCAGATCGCTCACCCCTAACCACGCCGCCCACTGCTTCATGTAAACAAGATCCAACCGCGCGGACTGCACGCTCAAAACACCGAGAATATCGTGCCACTGGCGGTCCGACCTCTCACCGCCTCGGCGAAACCAAGCCAGTTTGGCCAGGATGGTGTCCTCCGGGCTGGCGATCGGGAACTCAATGTCCTCCAGCCCAGGTGTGGCGGAAACAATGTAGCGTCGCCGGGCGAGTTCCGACTGCGCGAAACCTTCGACATCGGCTGGAAAGAAGTCGAACTTGAACGCCCCTTTTAGATGGATCGCGTTGAAGGGACGGCCCTCCCGGACAGCCGCTTCGGCCGCTTGTGGATCGAGGTAGAAGTCACCTTGTAAGGATTCGCAGAAAGCCATGATGTCCGCTCCGCGGAAGTCGGCGAGGATATCGATGTCGTTAGTCTGGCGCGGCAACCCGTAGCTACCGCTCGCTACGGAACCACCTACCAGATAGGCGATTTCCATTCGATCCAGGGCAGCGAGAATTCGCTCGAATGCTTGCGCCAGTCCGATCAACGGTGCAAATCCGGGTCCCAATTATAGGCCGCGATCATGAATTCGCGGCCAAGGCGCCGGGCTGCCACTCGAAGGAACACTTCCCGTTCGCTCGCCTCGGGATACATGGCGCGGACATTGGCTATCTGTAGCTCTTGCTGGAAGTCGCAGAGTGCAAACACCCGCGCCAGCCGCTCGCCCGGTTCCATCTCACGGTACAGGTTCAAGTAGACCTCGCGAGCTTTAGGGTCAGTGTCGGAGAGCCATTCATCGGGCATTCGATTCATGATAGCCGCCCGCAAACTCCGAGTCAGCCAGGGCCGGCCCTTGATCAAGCAGGCAGTTGTTGCTTCTTTCGAACGAACGAAACAACTCTTCAATCGGACCGTCGTTGGCGTTTCCTAGCTGCCGAAATTATCGATTTGATGTCAAAGCCGTGTTTCGCAGCCTCACTCTCGCGGGCCCGGCGGACCGTATCCACAATAGCGTCGTTTGTCACGCGAACTCCCCCGATTCCATCACCGCATGAATCTTCTGCAATCGCCGCCAGAAGGCGGCCAGCAGATCCAGACGCAGGGCATTCGGGCCGTCGGAGAGCGCTTGCTCCGGGCGATCATGCACCTCCACGAAAATCCCGTCTACACCGGCAGCGACAGCAGCGCGGGCGAGGGGCTCGATGAATTGCGGCTGGCCCCCGGAAGCGGTGCCCGCGCCACCCGGCAGTTGCACGCTATGGGTGGCATCGAAAACCACTGGCCAGCCGGCATCGCGCATGATTTTCAGGCCGCGCATGTCCACCACCAGATTGTTGTAGCCGAACGACGAGCCGCGTTCGGTCAGCACCACTTGCGCGTTGCCTGTGGAGGCCACCTTTTCGGCCGCGCGGGCGATATCGTGCGGCGCCACAAACTGGCCCTTCTTAATGTTCACAATGCGGCCGGTCCGGCCCGCGGCCAGCAGCAGGTCGGTCTGGCGGCATAGGAAGGCGGGGATTTGCAGAATATCCACCACTTCAGCGGCGGGTTCCGCCTGAGACGCGTCGTGGATGTCCGTCAGGATCGGAAACCCTTTCGCCTTGATCTCTCCCAGAATGCGCAGCCCCTCGCGGAGACCCGGCCCGCGATACGCAGCGCCGCTCGTGCGATTGGCCTTATCGAACGACGCCTTGAAGACGAATGGGCCCACGGCATCGCGGATGCCGCACGCCATACGATGGACGTGCTCTTCGCTTTCGATCACGCACGGACCGGCGATCAAAACTAGCGGCGCGCCGGCCGCCCGTCGGAAGGCGCTGTAGTCAAAGGACACGGGAATACTGAGCTTCCGCCTGCACCTCGGAAATCCGCCCGGATAGCCGGCGGCGGCGATGCTCGTAGGAAGCCCCGATGAAAGCTTTAAACAGCGGGTGCGGCTCCATGGGCTTGGACTTGAATTCGGGATGGAACTGGCAGCCCAGGAACCACGGATGATCCGCAATTTCGCAAATCTCGACGTACACGCCGTCCGGGGTTTGCCCGGTGATGCGCAACCCGGCCGCCTTCAACTGGTCTTCGTATTCCCGATTGAATTCATAGCGGTGCCGGTGCCGTTCGTTGATTTCGCGGGCGCCGTACGCCCGGTACGCGAAGCTGTTTTCCGCCAGCCGGCAGGGCCAACCGCCCAGCCGCATGGTGCCTCCTAACTCGTCCACGCCTTTCAACTCGCGCAGTTTGAAGATGACCCGGTGCGGCGTGCCGGGGTTGAACTCGGTGGAATCGGCGTCGGCCAGGCCGCAAACGTTGCGCGCGTACTCAATGACCAGTGTCTGCATGCCCAGGCAGATCCCGAAGTAAGGAACTTTCTGCTCGCGCGCGTAGCGGATGGTGTTCAGCATGCCGTCGATGCCGCGTTTGCCGAAGCCGCCCGGCACCAGGATGCCATCGTACTCTTCCAATTGCCGCTCCCAGTCTTCGCCCGTCACACCTTCGGCCTCGATCCAGTGAATATTCACCTTCAGCTCATGCGCCAGGCCGCCATGGAGTAGAGCCTCTTTCAGGCTCTTGTAGGAATCCTCGTACTCCACGTACTTGCCTACCAGTCCGATGTTCACTTCATCGCGCGGATGCTGCATGCGGTCGAGCATCGCGCTCCAGCGGCTCAGGTCGCGCTGCGGCGCATCGATGTGCAGTAACCGCAGGACGATTTCGTCCACCCCTTCACCCGCGAACACCACGGGAACTTCGTAGACCGATTTCACGTCGCGCGCCGTCACTACCGCCTGCACATCCACATCGCAAAAGAGCGCGATCTTCTCTTTCATATCCTGCGGGATGAAGCGCTCGGCGCGGCACAGCAGGATATCGGGCTGAATACCGATGGCGCGCAGTTCCTTCACGCTGTGCTGCGTAGGCTTGGTCTTCATTTCCTGCGCGGCGGCAATCCAGGGGACCAGAGTCACGTGCACGAAAATGCAGTTTTCACGGCCTTGCTCGTGGCGCATCTGGCGGATGGCTTCCAGAAATGGCAGCGATTCGATATCGCCCACCGTGCCGCCAATCTCCACAATCACCACGTCCACATCCTGCTGCGCCACCCGTTTCATGGCCGCCTTGATTTCATTGGTCACATGCGGGATTACCTGAACGGTCTTGCCGAGGTAATCGCCCCGCCGCTCGCGGGCGATGATCTGTTCGTAAATACGGCCGGAAGTCAAGTTGTTGCTCTGGGTCAACTTGGCGTGGGTGAAGCGCTCGTAATGGCCCAGATCGAGGTCGGTTTCGGCCCCATCGTCGGTGACAAAGACCTCGCCGTGCTGGAAGGGGCTCATCGTGCCGGGATCTACGTTTAAATAGGGATCGAACTTTTGGCAGGTCACGCGCAGGCCCCGGCTTTCCAGAAGGCACCCGATGGAGGCGGCTGCGATGCCTTTGCCGAGCGACGACACCACGCCGCCCGTAACGAAAATATACTTAGCCATTTCCTTTCACCCCTTCCATGGATACTGCAAAGAGCTGCGAGACTTTTTCCAGGTCGTCTGGCGTATCCACGCCCCAGGATTCGTATTCGGTTTCCACTACACGGATCGAGTACCCGTTTTCCAGCGCGCGCAACTGCTCCAGCCGTTCGGCTTGCTCCAGCGGGCCGATGGGCAGGGCGGAGTAAGCCAGGAGAAAATCGCGCCGGTAGACGTACAGTCCTATGTGCTTGTAGTAGCTTTCTTGTGGGGCCGGCCCTTCTGGGCCGCCGCCGGCCTTCCGGCCGGCGCTCTGCCGCATATACGGTATCGCCGCGCGCGAAAAATAAATCGCGTCTCCCGCGAGACTCGTCACTACCTTTACTACGTTCGGATCGGTAATTTCGCGTGCGTCGTCGATCCGTTTCTTCAAGGTGCTCATCGCGATATCCGGATCGTGCACCAGCGGGAGAATCGCCGCATCAATGGCGGCCGGGTCGATCAGCGGTTCGTCCCCTTGAATGTTCACGACGATGGAGGCTTCCTCCGCGGAGGCCACTTCGGCGACTCGGTCGGTTCCGGAGAGATGATCCGGGCGAGTCATGCGCACGCGCGCGCCGAAATCCCGCGCCGTCCGCGCTATACGTTCATCGTCGGTGGCAATGATCGTGCTCGTGAGGTACCGCGCCAGCGACGCCCGCTCATAGACGTGCTGCAGCATGCTTTTACCGGCGAGAGAGGCGAGGGCTTTTCCGGGGAAGCGGGAGGAACCAAACCTGGCGGGAATTACGCCGAGGATTTTACGCGGCACACGCGATCATACCATAAAATCGCTATGTTAGACTTGGGAAAGAAAGGCTGGGAAAGTGCGATGCTGCCGTCCCACCAGATGTCTCTGCGAGCGAGCGCCATCCTGTTGATGCTAGTGGCTCCGCTGGCGCGGTCCGCCGATCCGGTGCCGGGGGATGCCAAGGTCTCTGTAGAACCGCGCGCCAAACCGGCAGCCAACGCCGCCATCAATCCTCACGCCAAGATCCGGGTGGATAGCACGCTGGTGCTCATCCCGGTTACGGTTACCGACCCCTACAATCGCTTCGTCACGGGGCTGGAGAAGGATAATTTTAAGCTCCTGGAAGATAAGAAGGAACAGGATATCGTGCAGTTCTCCAGCGAGGACGCTCCCTTGTCGGTCGGCGTGGTCTTCGATTGCAGCGGCAGTATGAGCAACAAGCTGGAAAAATCGCGCCAGGCGGTGGCGCAATTTTTCAAGACCGCTAACCCGGAGGACGAATTCTTCCTGGTGCAGTTCAACGATACTGCCGAACTCGTAGAGCCCTTCACCACCCGCTTGGAAGAGATCCAGAACCGCCTCACTTTCACGCAATCCAAGGGGCGCACCGCGCTGCTCGACGCGATTTATCTGGCGCTTCACGAAATGAAAAAAGCCCGGAACCCCCGCAAGGCCCTGCTCCTGATCTCCGACGGAGGCGACAACAGCAGCCGCTACACCGAGAATGAAATTAAGAACCTGGTGAAGGAAGCGGACGTCCAAATCTATGCGATCGGAATTTACGAGCCGATCGGTTCCCGTTCCCGAACCCCGGAGGAACTCTCCGGACCGGGCCTGCTGACCGAAATCGCCGAGCAAACAGGTGGGCGCTGCTACGCAGTGGAAAATCTGGCCGAACTGGCGGACATCGCCGCCAAAATCGGAGTGGAATTGCGCAATCAATATATTCTGGGCTACTCCCCGCACAACCAGGAGCACGACGGAAAGTACCGGCGCGTGGAAGTGAAGTTGAATCAACCTAGAGGATTACCTCCTCTCCGGGCTTTCTGGAGACATGGCTATTATGCTCCGTCCGAATAAACGTTCATTCCTGATTCCCGTTATTGCGATTCCCCTGTGTATCGCGGTGCTGTGGGCCCAGAAGCCCGAAGACAGCGGCGCAGTCTTCACGTCAGACACTAACGTCGTGGATCTCCACGCCACCGTGGTGGACAAGAGTGGGCACTTGGTGACTAACCTCCCGCGCGAGGCTTTCACCGTTTACGAAAATGGCGTCCAGCAGCAGATTCGGTCCTTCAAGCGTGAAGATGTTCCGGTTTCCATGGGGCTCATTATCGACAACAGCGGCAGCATGCGCGATAAACGGACCAAGGTGGAAGCGGCCGCGCTGGCGCTGGTCAAGGACTCCAATCCCGAGGACGAAGTTTTCGTAGTCAACTTTAACGACGAAGCCTTCAACGACCTGCCGCACGGAAAAGATTTCACCAGCGACATCAAGGAAATGGAAGAAGCCTTAACGCGCATCGATTCGCGCGGCGGCACCGCCATGCGGGACGCCATCCGTATGTCGATCGATCACGAACGGGAGAAGGCCCACAAGGATAAGAAGGTGCTGGTCGTGGTCACCGACGGCAACGACAACAGCAGCCTGGTGAGCCTGGAAAACCTGGTGAAGGCTTCCCAGCAGAGCGGCGTTTTGATCTACTCCATCGGCTTGCTCAGCGAAGAAGAGCGCCGCGAAGCCAAGCGCGCCGAGCGGGCGCTGAATGCCTTGGCGGAAGCCACCGGTGGCGAGGCGTTTTTCCCCAAGGATGTGGCTGAGGTCGACCGCATCGCTCATCAGGTAGCGCGCGACATCCGCAACCAGTACTCGATTGTGTATTCGCCCTCCAATCAGAATTTGGACGGTAGCTTCCGGCAGATCAAAGTAACCGTGAAGGGCCCTGGCAATCCCACCGTGCGCACGCGCAGCGGTTATTACGCCACCCCCGACCGCGCCACTTCCGGCGGGCCGCAACGGACGTCTCTGAAGTAATGCTCCGGCTCCTGTGGAGGCTGGCGCGCGGCTATCGCCTGCGTCCCTGGCACAGCCCCTATCTCCGCTGGCGCATCGAGACGTATTGGGGAATCCACGCCGAGGCCATCACGTTCCGCCAGTTCTGGAAATTCACGTGGCGCCACCGCAAGGAATTGCAGCGCTACCTCCGCTGGGCGGATCGAATGAACCACGCGGCAGCTCGGTGGGGCGGGCTTTCAGCCTGCCGGCCGGATTACCATCCGGCCAACCGGCCGTAGGCCGGCGCGTGATGGGGCACGCGGTGTCGCCTTGCGGACCTACCTGAGTACATATTCCGGAGCACCAGCGGGCCAGCGACACTTGGTGGCTCTATTCACGAAAGGGTGTACGCAAAGCCTTCTTCCGCCGCCTTCTACAGCAGTTGCTCCATTAACGTAACCAGGTACTCCATGTCCAGCGGCCCCGAGCGGTACGTGCGCGCATCAAAGAAGCGCCACATCCGCTTCTCCTTTTCCAGGGTGTAGAAAATAAGCTGCTCTTCGACGCGATCGTTCTGCAACAAGTCTTGATTGAAAGAGCGAATCGAACCAGAGATCGTATACGGAATGCGAAAATCCTCGGTAGAAACCAGTTCTGTGGTAGCCGTGAATTCAATGTGTAGTATGCGGCCCCGTACGCTGATCTGAATCAGGTTGACGTCGTCTAACCGGAACGCATCCTCCGCAAATTGCGCCGGGTCCAGCGCCACTTCACTCTGCGAAAGGAAACGGTTGAGGGACGCGACGAAATCGGCGCAGATGGAGTGGAGCTGAGCCGCCGCGTGGTGCCGCAAGGCGCTGATTTCGCGCGCATGCTCTTCGGTCCGGCGGTCGTGCTCCGCCAGCGAATCGATGCTTTCGGCGAGCCGCTTGAGCCGCGCATCCCGCGCCTGCATCTGATTCAGATGAGCCAACTCCTTAACCTCCCCACACAGCATAGCGAATTCGGGAAGGAAGTTAGCCGGTCGCGGCTCGCGAGAGTGCGCTCTTTTTCTGAGCCGCGACCGCCACGGAGCGGTAACTCTAGTGCTGCGCCTTCGTCCCCGCGCTCGCGCTCGTCACGGTCTCCGGCTCGCTTTCGAGGTAAACGATATTGCCGTCCGTCTTGGAAGTCACCTTGGGATGCGTCACCGGGTTCCCGTGCACTTCATAACGGAAAACCACCGAAACATCTTTGCCGGCGCACTCCGGCTTGAACGTCGACGCCTTGAGAGCCGCTTCTACAGGCGGCGTGAGCAATTTCGGGCCCTGACTCCATGCGGATACCACTTGCGTCTGAATCTGGCTGGCCTTACCTTCCGGCGTGACCTTCAGCCACGTCCAGACGGAGCCGTCTATTTTTTCTTCCAGGGCGGTCTTGGGGAATTCGGGCGTATCCATGTGAGCGAAGCATTCGGGTCCCGCGGAAACCGTCGGAGTCGCCTTGGATGTCGCCGGTTGCGCTCTCCCCACCTGGGAAATCAAGAAAGAAGCGGTTGCCATTACCAGTAAAGTTCGCATTTGACACCTCCGTAAAGAATCGAATGATCTAATACGGAGCCTCGCGCGGGACAAGCGCCGTGTGGAGATTGCGAACGGCCGCGGAGTGGCGCGCGCACAATCCGCCGGGAACCGGCGAATTCCGCACGAACGCTCCGAAGAGCACCAGTGGCTGGCGCTGCCATCTCAGTAGACGTCTCGAAGACAAATGACGTTACGGCGATCTGATGTTCTGTGAACAAGCGCGCGCGGCAACTGGTATTTTCGAGACCTTTTTCAGAACGTCTGCTCATTGACCATTTCACCAGACATCTGAGTGTCAATTCGAGGAGCTGGCATGATGTCGACCTGCTGTTCGACTTCGCAACCCAGACCAATTCGACAGCTTAGGATTCGCGAACGATTTCGGCTATCTGGACAATTACCGGGTCGCAACCCTCACTCCTGCTCCGGAGCCGTCCACCTGGGGCCGGCTGTACCGCTCCGTAACAGTAGCGCCGCGGTGAGTATGCGTTACCGACCCGCGACCGCTAGGGAGCGGTGCTCCGGAATACATGCGCGAATTTCTGATCGCATGTACTTAGCTATTCGTAACGCAGCGCTTCCACGGGATCCAGTTGCGCCGCTTTCACCGCCGGCCAGACCCCGAAAAATAGCCCGACTCCCACCGAAACACTGAAACCCGTGGCTAGCGCCCACGAGGGCACGGCCGAGGGCAACGCCGGTACGATTTTCCCGATCACCAATGTGATCATCACCGCGATCAGGATCCCTGCCAGCCCGCCCACGCCCGTCAACGTAATCGCTTCTATCAGAAACTGCCCGATGATGTCGCGCCGCCGCGCGCCCAGCGCTTTGCGTACGCCGATCTCGCGCGTCCGCTCCGTGACGCTCACCAGCATCATGTTCATGACCCCGATGCCGCCCACCAGCAGCCCGAGTCCCGACATTGCAATCGCCACCAGCCCCACCACGCCCGTGATCTGGTCGAATTGCTGGATGATCTGGTCGGGCGTCGAGATGCTGAAATCGTCTTCCGCGCCATTCGGTACGCGGCGGATGCGCCGCATTGCCGCCTCCACCTCATCGAATGCTTCCTGCCGCTTGCCTGGCTTGGCTTTGCACGTGATGAAGTAGTCGTTCAGTTGCGGATACCGGACTTGGCCGGTGCGCAGCGGCATGTTGATCGCGGTGTCCTGGTCGTTTTGTCCAAAGAAGCCACCCTTGGCTTTTTCATACACCCCGATAATCTGGTATTCCGCGCCGTCCAGCATCAGGGAGTGCCCAACCGCGCTGCCCGTCGGAAACAGCGCGTCCGCCAGGTTCGTCCCGATTACCACCACTTTGGCGGCGCGCTCGTCCTCATCGGGCGTGAAGAAGCGGCCATCTTTCAGATCGCGCGGCGAAAGCTCCAGCGCATTCGCCGAGAGCGCCATGATGTTAATGCTGTCGGATTCATAGCCGGGTACGCGCGCGGTCAAGGCGTTGCCATTCACCACCGGCGGAATGAACAGCGACACGCTGACATCCTCCACCGCGCCGGTCGACCGCTTGATGTAATCCGCCAGTTCCGGGCTGAACGGCCGCCGCTTGCGCTCTTTGGCCACAAACCCGCCCATCCCCGGCCCGCCCGAGAAGCGCGACAGAAAAACGTTGTCCGGCCCCAACTGCTGGAAGAAGACTACGATCCCTTGTCTCAATCCGGTGAGCAGCGAAGCTACTGTCACAACGGTGGTGATTCCGATGACGATGCCCAGAATCGTCAGCCCCGAGCGGAACCGGTGCGTCCACACCTGGCGCACCGCCATGTTCATGTTCTCTGTGGGGTTGATGTTCATGCGTTACTCGGCGCGCAGCGCCTCTACCGGATCGAGCTTGGCTGCCCGCGAAGCCGGATACCATCCCGAAACGATTCCCACGATGCTGGAAACCCCGATCGCCAGCAGCACGTAGCCCACGGAAATGTGTAAACCGAGGCCGAAAAGACGCCCGATCAGCAACGTGAAGAGGGCGCCGATGCTGATGCCAAGCCCGCCTCCCAAAACTGCCAGGGCGACCGCCTCGATGAGGATCTGCATCATGATGTCCCCATGACGCGCCCCCAGCGATTTACGCAGCCCGATTTCCGCTGTTCGCTCGGTGACGCTCACCAGCATGATGTTCATGATCACGATCCCGCCCACCACCAGCGAAATGCAGGTAATCGGCACCACTACCGCCGCCACCATCCCCAGCACCTGGTCGATAAACCCTCGAATCGCATCTGGCGTTACGTTATCGAAGTTGTCGGGCTTGCCGGCCGGAGTATGAAATTTAGTGCGTAGCGCCAGCCGCGTTTCGTCCAGCGCCTGCTGCATGTCCAGGCCGCTGCCCGGCCGCGGCCGGCCGAAAACCTGGTATCCCAGGCCGGGGCCGTATAGCCGGTCGAACTCGCCCGTCGGAATATAGATCGCCTTGTCTTGGTCGCGGCCAAACGAAGAACCCATTTTTTCCACCACGCCGACCACCGTGAAGTCGATCCCGTTGATGCGAATCTCGTTGCCCAGCGGAGATCCCTCCGGAAAGAGCGCGTCTTTCACGGTCTCGCCGATCACCGCCGCCGGCACGCGCGCCCGCTCCTCCGCTTCCGTAAAGAATCGGCCGTCCTGCAAACCGATGTCGCGAATCACCGGCATATCGGCGGAAACGCCGATCACGGTGGTGTCCTCTAACAGAAGACCCTCGCGTTTGATGTCGGACTGATGGTTGCGGTACGGGCTGAACAGCACGTCGTTGCCCACCACCGCTTTCAGAAACCGGACTTCCTCGTTCCCGATCGGCTTGTTGTGCTTGATCCGCTGGAAATACTCGTGCCGCGTGATCCCCGCGCCCGCCACCTGCGCGATCACGAAAGATTCGGCGCCGAACGCCTTCGAGGTGCTGTCCTTGGCATAGACGCCAACTCCATCGATCGCCGCCCCCACCAGAATGACGCTCGCCACCCCGATGATCACGCCCAGCAAAGTCAAAAAACTGCGCAGCTTGTGCGCGCGGATGGAGTCCATCGCCAGGTGGAACGCGTTCTGAAACTGCTGCGACGTGCGCGTGAAATCGGAGGTCGAGGAAGGCATCCCAGTTTTCAGGATACCGTAAGATAAAGGGTCGTCCCGCGAAATGCCCATCCTGCGCCTTGCATATACGACGTTGTTCCTGCTGGCTTTGTTAGCAGTATTCGAGCTCTGGAGTCAGGTCGGCGGCCAAAGCCATCTCGACCTGATGCCCTGGTATCTCAAGCTGGTGCTCGGTGCTGGCGCGGCGTTCGCGATTGTCAAAGCCACAGCCCATGCCGTCGCGCAAGACCGTGCCTGGAATGCCCAGACCCTCCGCTGGGCCGGCATTCTGCTGGCGCTCCTGATCGGCTGCGGCCTGGCCAGCTACTACTACCACCAATACGAGGAGCAAGACGAGGACACCGACGAAACCGCCGCCCTGGTACCGCCGCCTCATTTCAGCCGAACCAGCAACTCGAACCGCTTGTTGCGCCCCCAGCGGTAAATCTCGAAGTGCCGGTCTAGAGTCAGAATATCGCCCGTTCCAGCCTCATCAGCAAGATGGACGAGACAGGCATCCGCCAAGTCCACTTCGTGATCGCGATAGCGTCGAAGCACGCTCTGGATTCCCCGCGCATTACGCGAAAGCTGGAACGGTATCTGGAAAATGCCCCGCAGTACGTTTTCGAGAACCGCTTCCGCCGCCCCTCGCAGCCGCCGTAGAAGATAGCACGTTTCCGCGATTACGGCCTCGCAAGTGATCAGCGGCCTCGCGTTTGCCGCAAGAGCCTCCACGCAAGTTCGGTGATACTGTTCGCTCCGGTCCAGGAGAGCTACGATCACTCCGGTATCGAGCAAAATCGGCTTCAGTGCCCGAAACCCCTTAGATGTTCGGGATTGGAACCCAGATCCTTCAGCCCGGAATCAAATTTCCCCAGGCCGACAATCCGACGCCGGTTAGTGACGCTGCGGGACGCGCCGAGCAGTCGGATCCCCTCGCGAACCACCTGCGACGAACTCCAGCCGAGGTCACGAACGAGTTCCGCGAGCATCTTGCGCTCTTCTGGAGTCAGCCTCGCCTGCACGGTAGACTTCACATTTCCATTGTATTACATGCTATGCAATTGTACGACAGCAAAGCTTTTCTGAGCCGGTGCTGTGGGGCGGCCCTTTCGGGCCGCCGCCGGCAATCCTGCCGGCGCCCCTCGGCCTCAAATCATTCAATCTGGTGCCGCCACCGGGGACCTTATGAGCCGCGACCGCTGGGGAGCGGCGGGTCCCCCATAGCCCCAAAGGGCCTGCAACCACCCCTGTAACCAGAGCATTCCTATCTCATATAATCAAATTTGCAGGTCTTCTTATCTGTAAATTAGGAGGGGCTTATGCGTTACGCGCTGCTGGCCAGTGCACAATTCCTTGCCGGAATAGCAGCTTGGGCCGCCAACTCCGGTATGGTGACCGGCACCGTCACCGATCCCTCCGGCGCCGCGATTTCGGGCGCCACGGCCCAACTCGTCAATCCGGCCAAAGGCTTCTCGCAAACGCTTAGCACCGATGCCGCCGGCGCCTTTCAGTTCGAGAGCGTCCCGCCCGAGAACTACCGGCTCGAAGTGCACGCGGCCGGGTTCCAGGACACCACCCAGCAGGTCGTCGTCACCGCCGGCGCGATCGCGCTCAAGATCACTCTGAACATGGCTGAGAATTTCACCAAGGTGGAAGTCCAAGCGTACGGAGCCCTGGTCGATACCGATCCCTCCGCGCACGCCGACGTAGACCAGAGCACTTTCCTCAAGCTCCCCACCTTCGATCCTGCGGGCCAGCTCAGCCAGGCCGTCACCTACAGCACCGGTGGTGTCGCCGCCGACGCCAACGGTTTCTTCCATCCCCTGGGCGATCACGCGCAGACCACTTTCGTCGTCGATGGCCAGCCCATTAGCGACCAGCAAAGCAAAGTGTTCTCCACCCAGATCCCCGCCAACGCCCTGCAATCCATGGAGCTGATCAGCGGCTCGGCCGACGCGCAGTACGGCGATAAGTCCAGCTTGATCGTCAACGCTTCCACGCGCTCTGCGCTGGGAATTACGCAACCTTTCGGCAGCCTCACATCCAACCGGGGTTCCTTCGGCACCTTGGGCGGTAGCGCTTCACTGGGCGTTGGCAGCCTCAAATTCGGCGACTTCCTCGTGCTCAACGGCGTGCGCTCCGGCCACTTCCTCGACACCCCCGAAGCATTGCCCATCCATGACATCGGCAACAACGAAAGCATCTTCGACCGCTTCGACTGGCAGCCTTCTCCAGAGGACGCGTTCCACCTGGACCTGTTTACTGCCCGCAACTGGTTTCAAGCGCCCAACAGTTACGACCAGTTATCGCAGGACCAGAAGCAGCGCGTGCTCACCTGGAATATCGCCCCCGCCTACCAGCGGATTCTCGACCCCCATACGTTGCTCACCGTCAATACCTTTGCCCGCCGCGACCAAGTGAACTACTATGCCAGCCGCGATCCGTTCGCGGATACGCCCGCTACCGCCTCGCAAACCAGGTTCCTCACCAACTACGGTACGCGCCTCGGTGTATCGCGCACTCAGGGCCGCCACTCGCTCAAGGCCGGTGTTCAGATTCAGCAGACACGCTTGCTGGAGGATTTTCAATTTGGAATCACCCAGCCCGGCTTTGTGGACCCGGTGTTGCAGCCCGGCCTGCTGCCCTACGATCTGACTCGCGGCGGTTCTCTCTTCTCCTTCCGCGGCAAGCACAATATCAACCAGTACGCTTTCTACGTGACTGACGATATCAAGCTGGGCAACCTGCGGATCAATGCCGGGCTGCGCGAAGACCACTACAACGGCCTGGTCGCCGCCAACGGCCTGCAGCCGCGCTTAGGGCTGGCGTATCACTTCCCACGAGCCAAAACGGTGCTACGGGCGGCGTATTCCCGTACTTTCGAGACCCCATTCAATGAGAACCTGCTCCTTTCCAATGGGCAGGGCGTCGGCGGCTTGGCGCAGAACCTCTTCGGCAAGGTCGTGGCGGCCATCCGTCCCGGCGTGCGCAACCAGTTCAACACTGGCTTCCAGCAGGGCATCGGCAAGTGGATTCTGATCGACGCCGATTATTTCTGGAAGTTCACCCATAACGCCTATGATTTCGACGTCCTCTTCAATACGCCCATCACCTTCCCCATCACCTGGCACAACTCCAAGCTCGACGGTGTGACCGCGCGTGTCAGCACCACCGACCTGCACGGCTTCCAGGCATACATGACTCTCGGCCACACGCGAGCGCGGTATTTCCCGCCCGAAAATGGCGGACTGGTTCCGGTCTCCGGTTATCCCGGCGGCGTCTTCCGCATCGATCACGACCAGGCCCTGCAGCAGACGGCTGTCTTTCGTTACCAGCGCCCGCACAACGCCGAGTGGATCGATTTCACCTGGCGCTACGACAGCGGCCTGGTAGTCTCCGGCGTGCCCGATACCAATGCCGCGCTACAACTCACCGCCGCCCAGCAGGTGACCATTGGTCTCGCCTGCAACGGTGTCCCGGCCGGCAATGCCAGCCCGATCCGTACCTGCGGCACGCCGGTCACCTCGACTCTTCTGACGTTGCCCCCCGTCGGGACGGAGAACGATGATCATAATCCCGACCGCGTGAAGCCGCGCAACCTGTTCAACATGGGAATCGGGACCGACAACCTCTTCCACGCCGAGGGCAGAAGACGGGTCACCGTGAGTTTCACGGTCGAGAACCTGACCAACAAGCTGGCCCTCTACAATTTCCTCTCCACCTTCAGCGGCACCCATTTCGTCGCCCCGCGCACCTATCAGGCCTCCCTGGGCTACGCGTTTTAGTTGGTGGGGTCAGGCTTTTCAGCCTGCGGGCCGGATTTCCATCGCTCACCTCGGTGCCGATCACTTTGCGAATGTGCGATTTCCTTGGAGGTCGAAATCGAGTCACGGCGCTATCCTTGACCACCTCGACGGGACCCTAAATGCGGCCCCCTCTGCTCTACCAGTCCGGTATGTAGGAGTGCACGGTAGCCTTCACCGGCGGGACATCTACGACGATGTCCGTTGAGCCGGGAGTCGTCGACACCAATGTCCTGATCTACGCCTTGGACGGCGGCGCGCCGCAGCACGGCGTGTCCCTGCGTCTGCTCGATGCCGCGCGTCAGCCCTCTAACGTGCTCTACGTACTTCGCAAGCGGTGTGCGACTGCTATTCCATCCTTACGAATCCGCGGAGGCTTTCGCACCGCATTCCTCCTCCGAAGCCGTTCAGGCACTTTCGGCCCTGCTCTCGTTGCCAGGAATTCGGCTGATGACGGTCCCGGCCGAGGCCATCGGAGGTCTCCTGGCTCTCCTCGAACGCCATCCTGTGACCGGCGGTAACGTTCGATTTACAACTTGTGGCGACCCTCCAAGCCAATCAGGTTCAGACTATCTATACGTTCAACAAACGGGATTTCGAGGTCTTTCAGGAACTAACGGTCTCGCTCCGGGCGAGGTCGATGCCTGATGTCCTCACCCGCTTCCAAGAAGTCGACCATCACTTGGGCGATTCCTCCGATCTCCCCGATCCCGCGGTGCTAGCCGCCGATCTTTCTGCCGCCAACCGCGGCAGCGGCGAGCCTGCCGAATAATCCGGGAAAGGACGAAAGTGCTGGCCACAGGTTCTCGGCAGTTCGTTTTTTCGAGTCGCGCCGCCCTCACTGCTCGCTACCAGCCCCGTTCGCGATCCTACGAAAAATAGCGCCGCTAACACGCTTGTGCCTCAGCGAATTACCAATTCCACACTCCACCAAATCTTCGCCCCCGGTGGTATTTTTCATCCGCTAGGATGCGGGTCCCGTACGGGCCCGCATATCCTGTTCACGGCCTCAACAAATATCCTTTACCTCCGTCCCTCCAGCAACTTACAGAGAATCGAGCCACTCGCCCCACGCGGTTTCCCCGCGCCTCCGCGCTATCGTGGAGTTATAAGAGATCGGGTGCGTCCTCATCGCACCCCGTCCGCTCAGCGCGCATACTAGTTAATCCGCGCCAGCATAGCCGGCGAGCTTCGCTCCTGAGAGACCAGGAGCCTCCGCTCTGCTTGCGGAGGTCGGAGCGTACTTCGTTTTTGCGAGGGCCTATCCGAGGCATTCGAGCAGCTTCGCAGTTGAGAAAGCAACTGCCCCCGCTATTCGCTCCGGGGCTCGGACACGATTGTTCCTTCCGATGATTCGAGAGTGGCCCGAAGCTACCGTCCTGGGATAGTGGGCGGATGGGGATCCCCGCAGTTCGTTTTTTCGAGGTGAGTTTGTTTTTTCAAATATCGAAACGGGCGCTGACCTGCTTCTCTCGGTGCCCTCTGCTGCCTCTGCGCCCGAAACGGCTTCACTTGACCCAGGCCATCGCTAAACGACCCGAATCGTCTTCCAAAACTCTGCGTCTCCGTCCTCTGCGGTGAACTCCACAGTTCGGAATGATAAACCAGTTCGTTTTTTCGAGTCTCGAAACGGCAGCGCCACCGCCCGCTCTCAACGCTGCACCACGCCCGCGTTGCCGGGATTCCGTGCGCCCGCTTGCGCCCGCGGCGGAACTGTAAGATAAATAGGAGCACTCTACGGGCGCCAGGCACTCGTCGTGAACGTTACCGCTATTTTCATTCGCCGGCCGATCGCCACCAGCCTGCTCATGCTGGCGATCGCCATGTTCGGCATCATCGCCTACCACGCCCTGCCCGTCAGCGACATGCCCCAGGTGGATTACCCGACGATTAATGTGCAGGCTTCCTTGCCGGGGGCGAGTCCCGACACCATGGCCTCCTCGGTAGCCACGGTGATGGAGCGTCAGTTCACCACCATCGCCGGCCTGGATTCCATGATCTCCCAGAGCAACCAGGGAAGCTCGAGCATCACTCTGCAATTCAACCTGAGCCGCGATATCGATGGCGCCGCCGTGGATGTGGAAACAGCGATCGCCGCCGCCATGCCGCTGCTGCCGCCCGGCATGCCCACGCCCCCTTCTTTCAAGAAGCAGAATCCCGGCGACCAGTCGATCATCTTCTTCGCCGCCAATTCTCCAGCCATGCCGATCGCCGATCTCGACGAGTATGCCGAGCGCATGATCGGAGCGCGCATCTCGATGGTTCCCGGTGTCGCCCAGGTGCAGATTTTCGGGGGCAGCAAGCGGGCCGTGCGCGTGCAGGTCGATCCCAATAAGGCAGCCTCGCGGTCCATCGGGCTGAATGAAATCCAGAACGCCATCCAGAACTGGAACGTGAACGTGCCCACCGGCACGCTGTTCGGCGCGCACCGGGCGTACAACGTTTTGGCCAACGGCCAACTCATGCGCGCAGCCGACTACCGTCCGCTGATCGTGACTTACCGCAATGGCGCGCCCGTGCACCTGAACGAAATCGCCAACGTCATCGACGGCCTCGAAGACGATAAGCAGATGGCCTATATGTACGGCGACACCTTCGGCCCCAAGGGCACCAATTGCCTCATCGTCGCCGTCAATCGGCAGCCCGGCACCAACACCATTCAGGTGGTCGATGACATCCGCCGCCTCAGCCCGTATTTTCAGCGAATGGTTCCCCCCAGCGTCACTCTGACCGTCCGCGGCGACAAGGCCCAGAACATCCGCGAAGCGTTTCAGGATATGCAGTTCACCATGATCGCCACCCTTTCCCTGGTAATCATGGTGATCTTCCTGTTCCTGCGCAATCTCACCGCGACCGTCATTCCGGCCATGGCGCTGCCGTTTTCGATTATCGGCACCTTCTCCGCCATGTACTTGTTCGGGTTCACGCTGAACTCCATCTCGATGATGGCTCTGATTCTCTCGGTCGGATTCGTGGTGGACGACGCCATCGTAATGCTGGAGAACATCGTCCGCCACATCGAGCACGGAGAAGAGCCGGTTACGGCGGCGCTCAACGGATCGCGCGAGATCGGCTTCACCATCGTTTCCATGACGCTTTCTCTCGCGGCGGTCTTCATTCCGATTCTGTTCATGACCGGCATCCTGGGGCGCCTCTTCCGCGAATTCGCCGTCACCATCTGTACCGCCATTCTGATTTCGGGGCTCGTGTCCGTCACGCTCACGCCGATGCTCTGCAGCCGGCTGTTGCGCCGGCCCAAATCCGAGCGCCACGGCAGCATGTATCGCTCGATCGAGCGCGGCTTCGAAGCTATCCGCGGCACCTACGGCAGCACTCTCGGATGGGTGCTCCACCATCGCCCCGTGATGCTGGCGCTGCTGGTGGCCGTAGTCGTCGTTACGGGCTACCTGTATGTGGCCGTGCCCAAAGGATTCATCCCCGATACCGATCAGGACCAGTTCAACATCAACCTGCAGATGGCGCAGGGGACTTCCTATTACCAGACCCTGAGTTACACGCGAATGGTGGCGGAAGCGGTGGTGAAGGATCCCGACGTGCTTACCTTCTTCATGCGCACGGGCGGCGGGGGCGCCAGCGGAAATGCGGGCTACCTGAGCGTCAACCTGAAGCCGCGCCGCCAGCGAAAATCCACGGTGGTCGATGTCGTCAATCGCGTCCGCCCGCGCATCTCGAATATTCCGGGGCTGCGCGTGGGCCTTCAGATTCCGCAATCCATCCGCATCGGCGGGCGCAACTCCTCGGCCTCGTACGATTACACCTTGTACGGTCCCAACACGGACGAGCTTTACAAGGCCGCGCCCCAGATGGAGGCAGCGATGGGGCGGTTGCCGGGCCTGGTGGATGTGATCAGCGATCTGCAGATCAAAAACCCGCAGATCGAAATTGAAGTGGATCGCGACCGCGCCGCGGCCCTGGGTGTCGATTGGAGCAACCTCGCCAACATGCTGTACGACGCCTTTGGCCCGCAACTGGTCTCCACCATCTACGGCGCGGATAACCAATACCGCGTCCTGCTGGAATTGCTGCCGCAGTATCAGCAGCACGAAGATTCCCTCAAGCTGCTGTACCTGAAATCCAATACCGGGCAACTGGTGCCGCTCACCGCCGTTGCGCACCTGAGGCTGGATGCCGGGCCGACCAGCATCAACCATACCGGCCAGTTGCCTTCGGTGACCATCTCGTTCGGTTTGCGGCCGGGATTCGCGCTCGGCACCGCGACTGACGAGATTGAAGATACCGCCAAGCAGATCCTGCCCGCTTCCGTCACTGGCTCCTTCCAGGGATCCGCCAAGCTTTTCCAGGATTCGCTCCGCAATATGGGCCTCCTGCTGCTGATCGCCGTGCTGGTGGTCTACATTGTGCTGGGCGTGCTGTATGAGAGCTACGTTCACCCGCTGACCATTCTTTCCGGCTTGCCCTCGGCGGGATTCGGCGCGCTGCTCACGCTTCTGCTTTTCAAAATCGATCTCAGCATTTACAGCTTCGTCGGCTTAATCATGCTCATCGGCATCGTGAAGAAGAACGCTATCATGCAGATCGATTTCGCCCTGGAAGCCGAGCGCCGGCACGGCAAATCGCCCACCGACGCGGTTTACGAGGGCTGCATGATCCGTTTCCGGCCCATCATGATGACCACCATGGCGGCGCTTCTCGGCGGCATCCCGGTGGCTTTGGGGTGGGGCGCGGGAGGCGAAGCGCGCCGCCCGCTGGGCATGGCCGTCGTAGGCGGCCTGGCTTTCTCCCAGTTAATGACCCTCTATCTCACGCCGGTTGTGTACACCTATATGGCCGGGATCCTCGGGTGGTGGCGCCAGTTGCGCGGAACGCGTAAGGCCCTCCAGCCTGCCATGCAAGCCGGCGACTGATGCGATATGGAAACCCGATCCACTGAACAAACTCCCGAACTCGATGTCTTGATCGTCGGCGCCGGGTTCGCCGGGCTATACATGCTGCACCGCGCACGAGGGATGGGCTTCTCGGTCCGCGTGTTCGAGGCGGGCGGGGGCGTCGGCGGGACCTGGTACTGGAATCGCTACCCCGGCGCTCGCTGCGATGTCGAAAGTCTGGAATATAGCTACTCCTTCTCCGAAGAGCTTCGCAAAGAGTGGCGCTGGACGGAACGCTATGCGGGCCAGCCCGAGATATTGCAATACCTCAACCATGTCGCTGACCGGTTTGATCTGAGGCGCGATACCCAGCTTGAAACCACAATCCAATCTGCCTGCTTCGATGAAACCTCCAATGCCTGGACGGTAGAGACCGACCAGGGCTCGCGTGTCACGGCCCGGTTCTGCATTATGGCGACGGGTTGCCTTTCGGCGCCCAAAGTACCCGACTATAAGGGGCTCGAAACATTTCACGGCCAGTGGTACCACACCGGTAACTGGCCGCACGAACCAGTCGACTTCCATGGGAAGAAGGTTGCCGTGATCGGCACCGGCTCCACGGGAATCCAGTGCATTCCGGTAATCGCGCGCGAGGCGGCCCACGTCTACGTGTTTCAACGGACTCCGCAGTACAGCTTCCCCGCGCGCAATGCTCCTTTATCCCAGGAAGTCCTCGAAGACTGGGATCGGAACGGTCCCGCCTACCGCGAACTCGCCAAGGCCACGCCGCTTGGATTTCTGGCGCCGGATAGTCCATCCTATCCGTCGGCCGTGGAGGCTCCGCCAGAACTGCGCGAAGAGTTGTACGAGGCGGCTTGGCAACGGGGTGGTTTTGGAATCCTCCGGGCCTTTCAGGATCTCATCATCAATAAAGAATCGAACGACACGGCGGCCGAATTCGTTCGCAACAAGATCCGGCAGACTGTCCGCGACCCCGCAGTTGCGGAAAAGCTCGCGCCCCGGGACTACCCGATTGCGACGAAGCGTCCCTGTGCGGATAGCAGTTACTTTGAGACCTTCAATCGTGAAAATGTGACCCTCGTTGACACGAAGACCACGCCCATTCAGGAGATCGTACCCGCTGGCCTGCGGACCACCGATCGCGAGTTCGCGGTGGATACCATTGTGTTCGCCACCGGCTTCGACGCCATGACCGGCACTCTAAACAAAATCGCGATTCGAGGCCGCAGCGGGCAACAACTGAAAGCCAAGTGGGCGGCGGGCCCCAGGACCTATCTCGGTCTGATGGTGGCCGGGTTTCCCAATCTCTTCATCGTCAGTGGCCCGGGGAGCCCATCCGTGCTCAGCAATATGGCGATCTCCATCGAGCAGCATGTGGATTGGATCGCGGAATGCCTCGCCTATTTACGCCACCGGGGCGCCACTACGATCGAAGCGAATCTCGAAGCCGAAGACGAGTGGGTCAACCACGTAAATGAAGTCGCCAATCAGACGTTGTATCCGTTAGCGAACTCCTGGTATTTGGGCGCCAACATCCCCGGAAAGCCGCGAGTCTTCATGCCCTATATCGGAGGCCTCCCCGCCTACTCCGAAAAATGCAGGGACGTGGCCACCCAGGGCTATCTGGGATTCACCATGGCTTAACTACAGGTGGGGCGGACGATCTTGTCGTCTGCCCAGCGTTTTCCTACGCTCCGTCCGCCTCGCGCCCGCGAACCACCTTAATGATCTGCTTCCTTTCGGCGCCCTTGTCCACCACCACGCTGAAAAACGGGAACATCATTTCTTCCCAGGTCATGTCGCCGTAGTAGACGGTGCGGTTCGGATCGGGATTGAACTTGTTGTTCACGGAATTGTCGTAGTGCGCCGTCACCACCAGCTTCGTGCCCTTGGGAACTTTGATCGGCTCGGCCACATCGTATCCGAGCTGCCAGTTGAAATCATAGTGCGGCACGCTCAGTATGGTTTCGGTCCGGCCGTCCGGATAAACCAATTGATAGGTCATGTCCTTCCCGCGCACATGCATATGCGGGAACATCCAGACCAGTTCGACATCCTCTTGAAACACTGCTTCCGCCGGAGGGCTCTCCCAATTCGGATCGTTCGGCGGAATGGCGAATCGCTTCGCATCGCTGGGCGCCGACATGCCGAATGACACGTAGACGCGCTGCGGCGGTGCCTTGGCCACTGTAAACCCGATTCGCGGGCGATCCGTCACGTCCTTGCCGTTGGGCGTATAGTGCACCTGGAAGACAATGTCGGTGCCGGCCTTAATGAGCTTCGCCGCCCCATGCACGCGGTAGTCCTGCGTCGATTGGCCCGGCACATAGCATCCTTCGATGCCGTTGGTTCCTTCCGTAACCGAACGCGGAATGCCGCGTCCGTTCACTCCCGCCGCCGTGGGCAGCGCGCTTCCGCTGTCATCGCGCGGGCGGTCGGCCCAGACCGGCTCGTTGTATTTCACATCCGCCGTGTGCTTCTTGAAGTAGACACAGATATGGTGCGTCACCGAGGGCTCGCTCGGCCGGATCTCCATTGAAGTGATCCAGGTGTCTTCCGTGATCCCGCTCGGCACGGTGATGTACTGCCACTCGATCACATTGTTCTTGGGATGCGCCGGCACCGCCGTTTCCGGCCCGTTCACGATCAGATCTGGCGCAATGAGCCAACCGTCTGCGGGCCACGTAATGGGCTCGGGAGCATCCTTCGCATTTCCCTCGGGCGCGCCGCTATCTGCCCACTGGGCGATGGTTTCCATCTCGGCCGGCTTCAAGGAAGAGTTGTTCGCAAAATGCCCGAACTGCCCATCGGCAAACCAGGGCGGCATTTTCCGCGTGGTCACTGCCACCTTCATCGCCTTCGCCCAAGGCCGCGCCTGTTGGTAGGTCAACAGCGACATGGGCGCGATCTGTCCCGGCCGATGGCAGCTCTGGCAGTTCTTCTGCAAAATCGGCAAAACGTCTTTATTGAAGGTCACGGGCGCGGCCGCGCAAGCCAGCCCGGCAGACAGGATCCCCGCCATCCAGAGGCGCATCATGATGTGATCTCCTATGCCACTGCGTCGATTTTAGCCGCCAGGATGAAATCGCTCTCGGTTAAACCGTCGATCTTATGCGTCCAGGTTTGAACGCCGACTTTGCCCCACGAAAGGTACAGGTCGGGATGATGGCCTTCCTGCTCGGCAATCGCTCCCACACGGTTCACGAAATCCAGGGCTTTTTGAAAGTCCGGAAAGGTAAAGTTCTTGGCGAGGTGGTGTTCATTCACCACGTCCCAGCCATGCACCTGGTCTTTGAGCTTATACAGTTCCGCGCCTTTGAGCGGCGGCACCCCTCCGCGGCACGGCACGCAATGCTTTTCCGCCAGACTCATATCGCTATTATCTACCCGAAGAGCCGAACCCGCCGGCGCCCCGGCTAGAATGGCCCAGTTCACCTTCGCACCATTCCACGGCTTCGTAGCGCGCGACGATCATCTGCGCGATGCGGTCCCCAGCTTCCACGCGATACGGAGTTTGCCCCAGGTTTAGCAGGATGACGCGGATCTCGCCACGGTAACCGGGGTCAATTGTCGCCGGCGCGTTGGGCATCGTGATGGCGTGCCGCAACGCCAGCCCGCTGCGTGGCCGTACCTGCGCTTCGAAGCCCGGCGGGAGTTCGATCGCCAATCCGGTAGGGACCAAACCGGGCATTCCCGGCTCCAATGTGACACTCTCGACCGCATGGAGATCCATTCCGGCGTCCTCGCTGGGGCCGTGCGCATATGAGGGCAGGACGGCGTCGGCGTGCAGGCGTTGGATCGGAATGCGCATGGTCGCTATCATAACCTCTTGAGCACAGCCAAACGCGTCATCACCGTTGCCCCCATGCCGCCCGAGAAGAGCGCTTATGCGCTGGCGCGCTACAGCCGTTCTCCGGATTCCATCCGCGACTCGCTCGAGTGGGTACGCACCCATGATTCGCGCAATTTCCTGGAGAGTTTTTATTTCCAGTATGGCCATGCCTCCATTGCCGACCTGGGCCACGCCGTCGTATGTTTTGAAGGAATCTCCGAACTGGCAGCGACGGAAATCGAAAGTGAACCGCTGTGGGACGGACAAGCCAAGTCATCCCGCTACCAGGATTTCTCACGTTCCGGTTTCGTGGTGCCTCCCGAACTGAACGCCGCCGATACAGCCATCTACAAATCGACCGGTGAGACCCTGCTGGCAGCCTACGGCGAGGTGAACCGGCGCGCGTTCGAATGCCTTGCGGAACGGCACCCCCGCCCAGCGGAGATGAAAGCGGAAACGTATCGCCGCAACATTGCCGCCCGCGCGTTCGACGTCGCGCGATACCTGCTGTTCTGGGGCGTGCCGACCAATGTGGGGCAGGTAACCAGCATCCGCACGCTCGAGAAGCAGGTTCGCCGTTTGAAAGCTTCGGAATATGGCGAGCTGCGCAGCCTGGCTCAAGAAATTGGGGCGGCTTGCGCGGCTGAACCGGATTGCCGCTGGGATGCGCAAGCCGCGCCCGAACCGCTCGCGCCCACTCTGGCCCGCCATGCGGATGCGGATGAGCATGCCATCCGCTCGCGCCGGGATTTGAGCCAGTGGGCCGAACAGAACCTGCCCCCCAAAGCCGAAACCGCGGTAACACGCGTGGACCTGCTGCGACCCACGCACGTTCCGGCCGATATCGTGGCCACACTGCTCTATCCAGTGACCGACCGTCCCTTCCGGGAGCTATACGAGCTGGCATGCCAGTGGAGCGATCGGCAGCGCGCGGAAGTGATCGATGTGGCGCTAGCGTCGCGGTCGCGCTCCGACGCTATCCTCGAGCAGTTCCGCGGCGGCCCGTATGTCTACGACTTGGCGATAGATATCGGAGCCTATCGGGATTTGCATCGGCACCGCCGCTGCCACCAGTTTCGGCAGGCGTATTCAGGAAACTTGGGATACGATACGCCGGCGCTCGTGGCGGAAGCCGGCGCGGCCCCCTCTTTCGAATCCGCGATGCGCGCGGCTTTCGACACTATGCGCATTCTGCCCGCGCCCGGAGCGCACTACCTGCTGCCGTTCGGCGCCCGTTCGCGATTCCTCTTCAAGATGGATTTTGCCGAAGCCGAATACATTTCTCGGCTCCGAAGCGGCGTCAAGGGACACTTCAGCTATCGCGAGATCGCGTGGGAAATGAAGTGCAAAATGGAGCAGGTCGAGCCGGAACTGGGCCGGCTAATCCAAGCCACACCCCCTTGGGTGGAAGATCCGCTCAAGAGGTGAGGGCCGCCGCCCGTCGTTTGCGCCTCCAAACCACCACCCCGCAGGCCAGCGCCAGGACAAGCAGCGGCGGCCCGAGCCCCGGCTCGGGAACGAGCGGTATGTAATTCACGGTCAACGTATAGTCGATGGATTGCCAGAGATAGAAGGAATTGAAGTACTGGCCGGGCTCTTCGGGTATCTGCCAGCCGGCGAGCCTGACCCAGGCGTTACCGCTAATCCAGGGGTAGATGGTCAGGTCGGAACCGCACGGGGTAAAAGTAAGGTTCATGCCGTAGCCCCCGTTGGGGAAGACCCACTGCCCCGAGTCGTCGCAGAACGCCGAGAGGGAAACGTCCGTGGTGGTCGAGTCGGAAGCGATCGTGAACGAGAGGTTGCTTGGAAAAGAGCCGTTATACGTAAGGGGATCGCTCACCGTGAAGGTGGCAGTTGCGGACTGATACGCGGGAATGGAGACGTAAAGCGAATTTCCCCAACCGGCCCAGTTCCCACTGCTGGACCACTGGGTTAAGAAGTCATGAATCACCGTCGAGCCATCCGTGAGCCGGCTGGCCAGCATATCCACGCCCAAGGCCGCTCCCGGATAATGACTGTCCAGAATGGTCCCACTAACAGAGCCTGACACGCTCACCACGTCTGCCCACAGCGGAACGGCAGCGAAGAGGACCAGAAAAGCTCGGGTCATAACGCCTCCTTGCTGGCGACAGTGGATTCAACGCTCGCGGTCGGTTCCTCGGCCCGTCCACGATCACCGGCCACGGTAATTGTATGCTTTCCTTATCGGATTAAAAGGCCTGTTACTGTATAGAACCAGCGGTCCGCCACTTAGCAGACCCTGATCGAGCTGAACTGCCATTCGGATAAAGGCTTACCGGATGACCGTAGTACTGGTGGAACTGCGAGGGGTATAGTACTTAGATACAGTAAGATTGTGCACCGTCTCTTATTGTTTGCCGGAGATCCCGCGCTACACGACCGCCTGGGCTCGCTCCTGCAACGCAACGATCGCACGATCGAAGACGCCTACGGTGGCGGGGAAGCGCTGGAGCGCTTACGCGGCGAACGTTACGACCTGGTGATCGCCGGCCCCACCAATAACGGATTCGATGGAATGAAGTTGTTGCGGAGGCTGAACTCTTCGCACCCGGAAACCAAGGTGATCGTCACCGACGAGCCGAATCCGGCGCGCGCCGTGGCGGCTATACGCGCGCATGCCTATGGATACTTGCACACTCCGCCGCCGCCTGGACCTCTGATGGAAATCGTTCAGGCGGCGCTGGATTCTTCTTCCTGGCGCCACGATCTCAAGATCATCTCGGCGCGTCCCGATTGGGTGACGGTGGACGTGCGCGGCAAAATGGAGGCGGCCGAACGCGCTACCCACCTCCTTCGGGAGTGGGTGGTAGGCCTTCCGGCATCGGCCTGTGAGGACGTGACCGCCGCCTTTCGGGAACTGCTCATGAACGGGATCGAGCATGGCTGCCGGTTGAACGAACGCAAGCGGGTGAGGGCGACCCTCATCCGCACATCCCGGGCGATCATGGTTCACCTTCAGGACCCGGGGAAAGGGTTCGCGCGCGAGTCCATAACCCACGCCGCGATCAATAACCCGGACAATTCCCCTACGCGCCACGTAGAAATCCGCGCCGAGCAAGGTCAACGGCCAGGGGGGTTTGGGATTCTGATGGCGAGCCATCTGGTGGACGAACTGTTATATAACGAGCGCGGAAACGAAGTCTTCTTCGTTAAACACCTGTAAGACGGATCAACTCTTTCGCTTAGTACACCCTTTCGTAAATACAGCCAGCAACTGTCGCTGCCCGGTAGGTACGTTACTGAGCCGCGACCGCTAGGGAGCGGTGCTCCGGTATAGTGCGCCCATTTCTGATCGCATGTACTTAGGTTGCAGCCGAAGCGCTCGACTCTTTGACCCGGTGCGCTGCGCGGTGATGCCGGTATTGCGAAACAGCGTTTTCCCGGCACAAGCTGGCGTCTCTAACGGCCATTTCGAGTTCGTGGAGAGAATTGTGGTCGCCTCGTGCCAATGCCATGTCCAGTTTCCCCACAGCGCGGATGTGGTGCAGAATCCGGCTTGACGCTTGCTCCAGCAGCTCCTGACAGACCAGACACCCTTCCGATTCCATAGCATCCTCCCCGTAACGTCGGGGTCGCAATTTTGAGAGTAACTGAAGTGGCAGGAGTGAACTCAGTGTAAATCCAAGGTTGCGCGTGGTTCTGTGAACTCGCGTACCTTTACATGACGCCGGAGTGAGCTTTTGTGAGCCCGTTCCTATCAGCCGGATCTATAGCTTTAAAGTCTTTAGATAATCGTGGAACGGACCGCCCAAATCGGGCCTGCGGAGCGCATATTCCACCGTGGCTTTCAGGAAGCCGAGTTTGTCGCCGGCATCATACCGGGTTCCTTCAAAGCGATAAGCGTAAATCGGGCGCGACCGCAGCAAGTGGTTGAGGCCGTCGGTGAGTTGGATTTCGCCGCCCGAACCCGGCTCGATGGATTGCAGCGAATCGAAGATCTCGGGTGTCAGCACGTAACGGCCGATAATGGCCAGGTTCGAAGGCGCTTCCGAAGGCTTAGGCTTCTCCACCAGGTGGCGTATGCGGAATACGCGGTCGTTGCGTCCGTTATGAGCCACCGGCTCGGCATCAATCGCGCCGTAAGCGGAAATGTTTTCTCGCGGCACTTCCATCACCGCCAGTACGGGCGAGCAAAAGAAGCTATAAACGTCCAGAAGCTGGCGCAGGCAGGGGGTTTCAGACTCAATGAGATCGTCGGCGAGCACGACGGAGAAGGGCTCGTGGCCCACCAGTTCCATGGCCCGCAGCACGGCATGGCCCAGCCCCAGAGCTTCCTTCTGCCGCACGTAGGATACGTTGATCATGTCGGAGATATTGCGTACCGTGGCCAGCAGGTCCTTCTTAGCGCGGGTCTCCAGCAGGTTCTCCAGTTCGAAGCTGACGTCGAAGTGATCTTCGATGGCGGTCTTGCCGCGGCCGGTGACAATGATGATGTTTTGGATGCCGGAATGCAGTGCCTCCTCCACGCCGTATTGGATGATCGGTTTATCGACGATCGGCAGCATCTCTTTGGACTGCGCTTTGGTAGCGGGAAGGAAGCGGGTACCCAGACCCGCGGCGGGGAAAACGGCTTTTCGCACTTTAGCCTGCATCGCTATTCGATTCTCTCAATGATTCTCTTCCGGGAATAGTTCCGCACGAAACTGGTATTGCGCAGTTCGGCACCGTGGCTTGCTCCCTTTGGGCGCACGCGCACTCATTATAGCCGGACCGGGCACTGGCGCATCCGGCGGCCGGGATGCACCAGCCCCACCGCACGGCGTTATAATCTCTTTTCTAACATGAGGTTGCTATGAAACTAGCCGTACTGAGCGCAACGCTCGTTCTCCTCGCGGGTCCGGTCTCGGTGTTCGCCGATGATTTGGACGACGCATTAGCCGCTTTGAAGCAGGCCGAACCATCCAAAGATGCCGCCAAGATCAAACAATTGGCGGCGGCGGCGCATGCCACCGCCAAGAAATATGAGGGCACGCCGCCGGCTGACGCCGATAAAGAATCGTTTGAAGCACGCGCGCGCTATGCCAAAGACGTGGATACGTACAGCGAGTATGCGCTGTACGCTCTTGCGGTGACGGATCCGAAAGATGCATCCGATTTGATGACGGCGTTGGAGCAGCAGAATCCGAAGAGCAAGTACCTTGACCGTCCGGACGCACTGTCGATCATGACAGAGTCCGCGCTGAACCGTAAGCAAACAGACCGCGCCGTGACCTACGCCAACCGCACGATTGCGGCTGCCAATGGGAAGCCACCAGAGGACGTCCCTCCGGCCGATTGGGAACGCATGAAGAGCGCGGTGTTGGGGCGAGCGTACTTTGTCGTGGGTTCAGTGGCTGCTGAACGGAATCAGTACGCCGCGGCCGACAAGAACCTCCGGGCCGCCCTCCCCTTAATCAAAGGAAACACCGCCATGCTGGGACCCGCATATTTTTATCTGGGCGTCGCCAACTACAATTTGGCCAATATGACGGCTAGCAAAGCCAAGATGCTGGAAGCTGCCAAATTCAGCGAACAGGCCGCGCAGATCCCTGGGCCCGTGCAGGACCAGGCCTACAAGAACGCCAACGCGATGAGGTCCGCCGCGGATAAAATGAGGTAAGAAGCGAACAAGAAGCGCGCGTGGACATCGAAAAAGCCATCGAGTTCATTTTGAACCAGCAGGCGCAGGCCGAAGCGCGCGCGCAGGCGGAAAAGATCCGCGCCGCGGAGGCACAGGCGCGGACGGAAGCGGCACAGGCGCGAACCGAGGCGGCCCTGGCGAAGTTGGCGGAAGCTCAGGCCGCGACGCAAGGTGAACTGCGCCGCGCCATCCGCCTGACGGTTCAGGAATTCCGGGCGGAGCGCAGGCGGCGCGAAGGATTGCGCTCCGAATTCGATGAAAAGATCACCCAACTCGCTGCGGCCCAACTGATAACCGAAGAGAAGGTGAAGCATATGTCGGAAGGGTTGGACGAACTGAGGACAACCGTCCAGCAAACGTCCAAAACCCTCGAAGCGTTCATCGAGTCTCTTCGCCGGGGCTCGAACGGCCATAACTGAGCGCGCGCGTCGCGCCGCGCTGCCAGTACTCTTCCTCGTCTTTCGCCGGTACTAACCTGAATCGCCGGTGATCCAATTTACATCCCTATCCGTTGCATTCCGGGTTGTGTTTGTTTAGAATCGGCAAACTGTATCCGGACATGGTAGAGTGATTCACCAGCAGCAGGAGTACCGACCATGAGGAAGTGCATCTCTGTTGTTGCTTTATCCCACGTTTTTCTACTTGGCGCCATTCACGGCCAGAGTCTCGATCCCGTTCGCAGACTGGAGGCTTCAGGCGATATCGCGGGAGCCCGTGCCGCTCTCCTGCGGACCGTGGACGCGAATCCCGGCGATGCCGCAGCTTTGACGAACTATGCCGAGTTTCTGGAGCGCTACAACGATCCGGGTAGCCGGCAGGCTTATTCACGCTTGTTAAATCTGCTGCGCGACAAAGGCAACGTCCCGGAGGCGGCCGTGGTTGCCCGCCGGCTAGCAGCGCTCGATCTGGAAGCCGGCGACCGGGACCGGGCGGCCACCGATCTGCAAGCGTATCGCGCGGCGACAGCCAGAAGTGCCGCGCTTGGCAGTGCGCCGGCGCGGGAGCAGAGGGCCACCGCCTCCATCCCCGGACCATTGCGCTCGTTCGCGCGAATGGCTGCTATGCCGGCGGAAACCAGCCCCGAGGAAATCCTGCCAGCGCTGGCTCGCAACGTGGTCACCAACGGCTACCAGGCCTCGCACAGCAACGAAGAGTTGGAGCAGACCGAGTTCCTGAAGCTCATCCACCGGTACATCGGGCAAGCACGGGAACTGGAGAAGCTGGCAGGCGACAAAAAGGTAATCGAGATTCCGAACTGCGAATCGCCGAATGGCGCGGAGTTGCTGCGGATACTGGGTTTCCGCATGCGCGGCGGATGCGGCTCGGATGTGGTCTTGGAAACCGTAAACGCCACACGGGCGTTCCTGACCACCGATTCGGGTTTCCCCGTGAACGAACTCGAGCAAGCTTTGCGCACCAACCGGCCGTTCACCTACGACTATCGCCCGACCCAAGTGCCGGTGCTCTTTGGGCCGGGTTTCTGGCTTCCCAAGGAGAAGGACCAGCCCCAACCCGATTTTCTGGAGACGTTTATAGGCGATCCGGCCATCTGCCGCCTCTACCTGGGATTCTCGAAGCTCGACAGCGAAACCGCCGATGCATTGCGTAAGGCTTCCAGCTTTGCGCGGCTGCGCGCCTACTCACACGTGCTCGATTTCTTCGGTGGCATGTTTGAGGTTCGCAACGGCAAGGCCGTGGTTCCCGGCGGCCAGCGTTCGGCGGGAATGTGGGGCGAACTGGTGGGTACTTCCCCCGATCAAGGCGGCGCGTTCTTCGACCGGCTGCTGGCGAAGGACGATGGCTGGCTGGCCAGCCTCTATGACGCCCTGGCGCGCATTCAAGGTCCTGTCCGCGATTACCTGGTAGAGCCCGCGCGTATGAAGCGGTTCTATACAGCCATACGCGGCCGCATCACGAGTCCGGGACCGGCCCGCCCGGTTTTTCGGTCCAACACCGATATGATGCTGCTCACCACGCGCTTGCAGCTTGACGCTAATGGCAAGCCGCATATTCCGGGCAGCCTGGATGTTTGGAAAGAGCTGTTCACGAACAATCCGCAAGCCAAATACGACGGCAAGCTGACCCGCCTGGCGGCCACCTGGAAAGAGCCGGACGACGTGCTGGAGGCGCTCTTCGCACTCTCGCGGAAAAACGCTGAAAACGAGCCGCTCAAGATCTTCATGGCCATCAGCGACCTGGATCGCTACCGGCCCAAACCCCTGGAGCCTACCACGGTCGCACGCCTCATGCGCTCCTACCGCACTTACGGCAGCCAGTACCCGATTTTCAGCGAGTCGCGGGAGCTTAGCGATAAAGCCATCATGCAGTTTCTGGATACGGCTCAAACCATCACCCGGATTCGCGAGCCGGAACTGCGCGCCGATGTGGCCGGCACCTTCGATTCGCTGGTCAGCCTCTGGCAGATCCTGGTGCGCCAGCAGACGCTGCCGCCCTCGCAAGCCGACTCCACATTTGCCGGTGTGATCGCGCCGTTTGCGCAGCTTCACAATAACCGCGAATTGTTCGACGCGGGCCGGAGCGGTGTCAAGCTGCTGCTGACCGCGGCGCCAGCGGGAAAGAGCACCGCCAGTGCCGCCGAGCCTCACGAACGATTGATCGATCTGCTGGCGGGCGCTTCTTCTTCGGAAGACGCCGAGGCGCGCGATCAGGCGACCCAGGAGATCATGCGGATTCTGGAAGCGCAGCGCATCGTTTCACTGGATACGCTCTTCCAGCTTGCGGATCACCTGGAAAGCATCGGAAAGGGAGAGAAGCTGAACACCGGGTTGGTGGCCAAGCTTACCGGCCGGATTTCGGAGATTCAGCTTCCGCGTGCCGCGCTTTCGACGAATGAGAAGAACGCCATCGCTTTTGGCTACTGGACCGAGAAGCACATCGAGGATCAGCGCCGGCTCAACTTTCGGGCCGTAGTGGAACGGGCGTCGGGCGACCCCGAAAAATTGCAAGAGGCCCGCGGGCTGCTCGCTCCCCTGATGCGCGATACTCTGCTGGCGTTCAACTATGCTTATTACGCGCCGCCCGGTTCGCAGATCCTCTACACCAACCCGGTTTTCGTGCGCAGCCACGATTTCATCGGCAACCAGGGAGTGAACCGTACCTGGAAGGCGACCGAAGTGCTCGGTTCCGGGTGGCCGTCGAGCGCCGGCGGGCGGTTGGTGGGATCGCTGGCCACGCTACCATACGCTCTGGCGGAAGCCGAACAAAATTTCCTCGTTCCGGCGCAGACTCAGGCGCTGATTTGGGCGGACCTGGTTCCGCAAATGATCCTCAGCGCCAAAATTCCGCGCTGGTGGAACGCGACGCCGTCGCAAGTCCATTTTGTGGGCTTGCACATCCGGTATGGGCGTGAACTGCTGGCGGAAGCTGCTTTCGATCCCGATTTCCGTGGGCCCGTCCTGGACGAGCTTTCGCTTCTGGCCTCCCCGGCGCGAACAAGGGAGGTGGGGCTCCTGCTGGAACAGGGAGAAGTCAAGGAAGCCATCGATAAGGTGACACCCTCCGAGTTGTTCCTGATGGCGCGAGACATGGCGCCCAAAGCGCGTGGCAACGATTCCTGCCTGGCGCAGGAAATCACGCGGCTGGCACAGGCCAACCCCAAGGAGATCAACTACGACGCGATCTCGCGCGAGTTCGGTTCTCCCAAACTGACGCTGGCCAATTCCTACGAGCCGGAGCTCATGAACCTCCGGACCTTCCCAACCTTGATGGGATATTCGAGCCGCATTATGGCCGAGAGCTGGGAATCGAATACTTTGTATTGGGCCGCGCTCGCCGATGAATTGGCGGTGCGCCCGGCTGAGCTCAACCTGCGCATTCCCGAGTGGACCCAGCAGCTCGTGGAACATATCTTTGCCTCCCATTTAGATGATTGGCCCGCTGTGTTAAAATCACTCCGGCTTGTGGGAGATGACGTCCGGGCAAAGACCCGGGCAGCGATGGCGACCGACCAGAAGGCGGCACTTCAGGAATTTTCAATCGGTAGATGAAGATGATCATTTCGAGAAGAGAACTCTTTGGTCTGGCGGCCGGTGGGGCCTTGTTGCGCGCGCAGGAAGGTGGCCAGAGGCCCGTGTTCCGGGTAAAGGTCGACCTGGTGGTCCTGTCGTTCACCGTGACGGACAACAAGAACCACTATGTCAATGACCTCAAACCTTCGGATGTGCGCATCTATGAAGACGGTATTTTGCAGAAATTGAATACGTTCGCGGCCGGGGCCAAGCCGCCGCTGCTGGTCACCGAAGACGGCAAAACGCAGCCCCTGGTCGAGACGGCGGCGAAGGAATCGGGCCCGGGGCTCGACCGGCCGGAAGCGTTTGTCGGCACGAACGTCTTCGTCCTGTTCGATACCAGCAACTTCATGTACCGCGGGTTCGTTTACGCGGAGGACGCTATCGCCGATTTCGTGCGCGGGTTGGATCGCGCCGATTCGGTGGCGGTCTATACCTTCAGCCGGAATCTTTCGCGAGCGTCCACGCTCACACGCGACCACAACGACGCGATATCGGGGCTGCGGCATTCGGTGGCGGGAGATGACACCGCGCTCTACAACGCCCTCCTGCTGACGTTGCGCGACGCGGCCAAAGTTCCCGGCCGAAAAGTAGTGATCGTTTTTTCGAACGGGCCCGATAATGCCAGCATGGTAGCGCCCGACGACGTTCGCGCGGTGGCCGAGGACGAAGGAATCGCGATCTACACGATCTCCACCAACGAAGTGAACAAGGATGCGATTTCCAGCGGGGTGTTGCGGCGGATTGCCCAGCGCACCGGCGGCAAAGCCTACTGGGCGCGCACCTGGCAGAAGCAGGTGGAGGCGTTCGAGGACATCCGCGAAGATCTCGGCAACTCGTACACGATCACCTACTACCCCGCGCCCAACCCCAACGAAGGGTTTCGCAAGATCGCGGTGGAAATCACCAGCGATCCGGGCAAGAAACTGCGCGTCCGGACTCGCCCCGGATACCGTCCGACCCGTACCTTATAGCTGTGGGGCCAGCGCCGTTACCGAGCCGCGACCGCCAGGGAGCGGTAACCCAGGTGATTACGCTTTTTTCGGCCGCGCCGGGTGCATCGCCAGCATGATCGGCACCGCGGCCAGAAATAGAACCCCTAGCAGCCGGAAATCATCGATAAACGCTTTCATCATCGCTTCCCGCTGCACGAGACCGTAAACCAGGCCCTGCGCTTGATGCAGCGCGTGCACGGGATCGGATCCGTGGGCGACAAACAACTGCGTCGTGCGCTCGACCATCGCGTTGTAGGGATGGTGCAGATCGCTGACATGGCTGACCAGGACATTCTGATGAAACTGCGAGCGGCGCGCCAGGAGCGTCGTCGTCATGGCGATACCTGCACTTCCGCCGACGTTCCGCGCCAGGTTAATCAGGCCCGTGGCGTTGTTCGCCCTTTCCTTAGGAATTGAAGAAAACGCCAGCAGGTTCAATGGAACGAATAAGAAGGCCATCCCGATGCTCTGGACGACGCGGGCTTGCATGGCTGTCCGAAAATCGACTTGCAGGTTGAACCCGGACATCAACAATAGCCCCAGGCCGGAAACCGTCAGACCGAACATGAGCAGCCAGCGAGCTTCGATCTTCGATAGCAAAGTACCCACCAGCGGCATGAGGAAGATTACCGCCAGCCCGCCGGGAGAGAGCACCAAACCGCTAAGCAGGGCATCGTAACCCATGAGTGTTTGCAAAAAAACCGGGAGCAGCATGGTGCTGCCGTAGAGTACGAAGCCCAATACGAACATCGTCCCGGTCGATAGGGCGAAGTTGCGCTCGCGCAACAGCCGCAGATTTACGACCGGCTCGCTGTGCCACAACTCCCAGAAAACCGCCGTGACCAGAGCCACGCAGGCGAGGATGCACGAAAACACGATCAAGCGGGAAGCGAACCAGTCGTTGCGCTGCCCATCATCGAGGAAAACTTCGAGAAAGCCGAGCCCTACCGCGATCAAACCGAGGCCGCCGAAATCAATGCGAAATGCGCCCCATCGTTTTCGCTCCAGGTAAGCGGGGTCGAAGATCAGCAGAGTAGTGAGCGTCAGGGACAAAATGCCCACGGGGATGTTGATGAAGAAGATCCAGCGCCAGCTATAGCTATCGGTAATCCAGCCGCCAAGGGTAGGGCCAATGATCGGAGCGAGCACCACTCCCATTCCGTACACCGCCATGGCCATCCCCTGCTTTCTCTTGGGGAAGCTTTCCACCAGGATTGCTTGGGAGATCGGCTGTAAAGCGCCCCCGCCGATTCCTTGCAGAATCCGAAACAGAATCAGAGTGGTGAGATCGGGAGCGAGCCCACACAGGAACGACGCCACCGTGAAGATGGTCACGCAGATCATGTAGAAGCGCTTGCGGCCTAACAGGGCAGAAAACCAGCCGGCCAGCGGCAGGACGATAGCATTCGACACCAGATACGCCGTGAGCACCCAAGTGCTCTCATCGATGCTGGCGGAGAGATTCCCGGCGATATGCGGAAGCGCGACGTTGGCGACGCTGGTATCCAGCACCTCCATGAAGGTCGCCAGCATGACCGTCAGAGCGATGGCCCAGGGGTTGATCGCCGGTGTGAGATCGACGGGAGGGGTTACCGGCGCGGACGGGGGCGGCGCAGTGACTGGCTCAATCCCGGCGTCCTCGAGGACAGGCACAGATTAATAGTAACAGGTCTCATTTGCTAATTCGACAAATGAACGTTACCGAGCCGCGGCCGCCAGGGAGCGCTTATTTCACGAACGGTTACAGCTTCTTGAACAGCCGGTCGAACGCATTCCGCGCGTCTTCCGGATTGCGGGGCGCGGGAGGACCGGCATTAACCGCGGGCGCCACCGCAGGCCCGTTATTGGCCGTTCCTTCGCGTGCGACCGTGACGCGCGGTGTGAACAACGAGCACTCGTTGGTCTTGTCTTTCACCGCGATCCGCACCGGAATCGGCTTCAGACATTGGAACCGGGTGGAGGGCTCGAAATGCGAGCACTGTTTACAACAATGCAATTCGGCCGCGCACTTGGGGCAGGTACCGTTCAAATCCGTTCCGGGAGGCAAGGTAGTGGCGCAGTTGAAGCAGCGGGACGCCGCTACGTGCTGCACCAGTCGCGGAAGGCGCGGGCCGGTCACATCGATAGGCGGGCGGGGGCCCTGCGGTTTGGGGCGGTCCTCGCGATAGCCTCTTTGGTTATCGCGGTCGGAATCCATGTACCCCTGCTGTCGGTACTTGCGATCGCTGTCCATGGGGAAGAAATGCTCCGTCTGGGGAGCTGGAAGATACCTCTCGAAAACTTAGACGCCTTTTACACGCCCTTCGATCACCGCACAGCCAGACGGCTGGCTACGGCGACGGGGGAAATTAGGGGGTGACCGAAGGGATCAGCGGGATGCCCAAATCCCGCCCAGTAGTACAAATCTATGTATACCACGTTTTCTGCAAGCTTGCACGCTACCTTTCGTACTATACGTCGCCGGAAGAAGCTTGAAATCGTTTCCCGAATGCTTCTACCGGTCACGCTACGGCGCTCCACTTCAGCAGACTGGCGCACGGCCGGGTCAGCGGATCGTCGAAGTGGTTGGGACTAACCCGCAAGGCGTATCCCAAGCGTCCTGTACGTTCCGGAACGATATCCTTTTCGAACACCGCCACCCCACCCTGCTGCTCGACCGCCGGCAATACCATGACCTCCGTTTCCTCCAGGTGCCCGTTGGTATCCACGCGCCCGATCACTACTTCCACCCGCACGTCTTGGGCCGTAAGCCCCGCCAGATCGATGGCCGCGCGCACGGGAACCGGCTTGCCGCTGATCACGCTGCCCGCGGGACCGGGCCCCGCTTCCACAAATCGCACGCGCTCCCAGACTTCCCGAATGCGCGAATTCCATTGCGCTTTCTCCCGGATTAGCTGATAGTCGCTCTTCAATAGCCGGACGTGCTGGGTGTGCGCAGGCTCGTATAATTCGCTCATGTACTCGCGCACCATGCGGCGGCAATCGAAATTCGGGCTAATGTAAGACAGCGATTGCTTGATCCGGCGAATCCATTCGCGGGGCGTCTGCTCCTTGCGCTCATAGAACACCGGCACGATCTCGTTTTCGAGCAGGTAATAGATCGCGCTGGCGTGCAAGGCGTCCTGGTCTTCGGAATAAGGTTCGCGTTCCCCGATGGCCCATCCGCCCGAGTGCTCGTAAGCCTCGTCGAACCACCCATCCAGAATGCTCAAGTTGAGAACACCATTCATAGCGGCTTTCATGCCGCTGGTGCCGCAGGCCTCCTCTCCGCGGCGCGGGTTGTTCAGCCAGAGATCCACGCCCTGTACCAGCTCCCGGCCGACTTTCATATCGTAGTCTTCGAGAAAGACCACGTGTTTCCAGAGATCCGGGTCGCGGGAAAGCTGCACAATCTCGCGGATGTAGCTTTTGCCGGGCTGATCTTTGGGATGGGCCTTTCCGGCGATCACTACCTGCACCGGCATTTCCTTGTTGAGGAGGATACGTTTGAGCCGCTCCACATCGCGGAACAGCAGGGTAGCCCGCTTATAGGTGGCGAAGCGGCGGGCAAAACCGATGGTGAAAGCGTTGGGATCGAGCACTTCGCCGGCGCGCCGCACTTCGCCGGCGGAAGCCTGCCGGCGCACGGCTGCGGCGTGCTGGCGGGCGCGCACAAAGTTCACCAGACGCCGTTTGCGGCGCCGATGCACTTCCAGAAGCTCTTCATCCGGAATGTCCGCCACCTGGTCCCAGATGCTGCGATCATCGAGGTGATCGCGCCAGTCGGGCTGCAGGTATTGGTCGTACAGCGAGGCCAAATCCCCGTTCAACCAGGTGGGCAGATGCACGCCATTGGTGATCGAGGTAATCGGAACTTCCCACAGCGGCAACTGCGGCCATAGATCGTGGAACATCTCCTGCGAGACCTGGCGATGCAGACGGCTCACCGCGTTGCGGTATGCCGACGTGTTCAGCGCCAGCACCGCCATCGAAAACCGCTCGTCGCGGTTATAAGGGCTGCGCCGGCCGAGCGCCATCAATTGCTGAAAATCGATGTTGATCTCCCCGCAATACTCCGAGAAATAGTGATACATCAGGCCGGGGTCGAATAAGTCGATGCCTGCGGGCACGGGCGTGTGGGTGGTGAAGACGTTGCTGGTGCGCGCCACTTCCAGCGCTTCCTCGAAGGAAAGCCGGTTCTCCCGCATGAAAATGCGGACCTGCTCCAGGGCTAGGAAGGCGGAGTGTCCTTCATTCATATGAAAGACCGTCGGCTTCAGGCCCATGGCCTTGAGGGCGCGAATCCCGCCGATCCCCAGAACGATTTCCTGGCGGATGCGGGTATCGTTATCGCCGCCATACAAAGAATCCGTGATGTCGCGATCCTGCGGCAGCAGGTTTTCCGGAATGTTCGTATCGAGCAGGTATAGGGTAATGCGCCCCACTTCCAGCTTCCACACCTGGATAAAAACATTCCCGGTGGGCAGTTTCACCGTGACTTTCAGATCCTGCCCGGCGGCATCTTTGACCGGCGTGATCGGCAACGTGTAGAAATCGTTCAGCGGATAGCGTTCCTGCTGCCACCCATCCGGGTTGAGAACCTGCCGAAAGTAGCCCTGCTGATAGAGCAGGCCGAGGCCGATCAGAGGAAAATCCTGATCGCTGGAAGATTTCAGATGATCGCCAGACAGGATTCCCAGGCCGCCCGAATAAACCGGCAGGCACTCGGTAAGGCCGTATTCCGCCGAAAAATAGGCGATTAGTTTGCCATCGGCGGGCGGCGTACCTTTTTGCACGCGCCCGTCGTAGGTTTCACAAGCTTGTTTGTAAAGCGCCAGATAGCGAGGATCGGCAGCCGCTCTTTTCAATGTGGATTGCGATACTCGGCCCAACATGAGCACGGGGTTGTACCCGCACTCGCGCCAGAGGGTCGGATCCAGGCGGCGGAAGAGCGCGCGAATGATGGGCTCCCAGCTCCACAAGATGTTATAAGCGAGTTCCGCTATGCGGGAGAGAGACGGGGGCAGAGCCGGGCGCACCAGAAATTCGCGAATGGGCTGAATGTAAAATGGCATACCCTTGAGGGCTACTACCTCCAAAATAACAAATCGGCGTTTCAGGCTCGAATCTGCACGGATGCGGCCTTCGGGGAGCGGTGTGCAGTTAATAATACCGCACTTATCGTAGACGCGGACTCCCAAAACAGCCACAGACTTTGGCAGGCGCCCGGCTGTATACCGGCGGATTACGCTTTGCACATTTCTCCCGTTCGATGCGTCACAATAGTTGAGAATGCGTCTCATCATTCCCGTCTTGCTGTGTGCCGGTTTGGCGCAAGCCGGAGAATTCGCGGTGCTGGCCAGCGGCGGACGGCTGCATATCGACCGCCACCAAACGGAAGGCTCCCAAATCACGCTCTTTACGAGCTCGGGAACCATTGAGATGCAGGCGGACCAGGTGCGCGGTTTCGAGGCGGAGGATGCGGTGGCCCAGGTGGCGCCAAAAGCGTCGCCTGACCCTTCGTCAAGCGCGCCTTCCCAAGTGCCCGCTTCGCCCCAGCAGATGGCCGACCGCGCCGCCGCGAAATATGGGCTGCCCCGCGGATTGGTGCGCAGCGTCATGAAAGCCGAATCGGGCTTTCAGCCCAAGGCCGTTTCTCCCAAGGGCGCTATCGGCCTGATGCAGCTAATGCCTGCCACTGCTCAGAACTTGGGCGCGAACGCGCAGGATCCCGAGCAAAACGTGGACGCCGGCACGCGCTATTTGCGCGACCTCCTCGAGAAATACAACGGCGCTTTGTGGCACGCTTTGGCCGCTTATAACGCCGGCCCCGGCGCGGTGGACAAATATCAGGGAGTGCCGCCCTACCCCGAAACGCTGGACTACGTGCGGCGCGTCGAGCGCGAGTGGTCGCGAACGAATTCAGGCAAAGGCATGGACTAACCTGTGGGCAGTTTTCAGCCGCAGGCGCCACGCGGTGGCGGAAATCCAGCCGCGACGCGCGCCGCCGACCGCGTCTTCGAACTGAAGAGCGAGATTCATCGCAAGCTGATCGGCGTGCTGAACCTGGAGCGAGTCTCCTCCATACCCAAAGACCGCGTGCGCGCTGAGATTGGGCGCGTCGTGGAACGGCTGCTGGCTGATGAGCGCGTCCCGATGACCACGGCGGATCAGGACCGCATCATCGAGGAAGTGCTCGATGAAGTGCTCGGCCTCGGGCCATTGGAGCCGCTGCTCAAAGAACCGTCCATCTCCGACATCCTGGTCAACGGCTTCGATAAGGTGTACATCGAGCGCGCGGGCAAGCTTTCGCTCACGCCTGTGCGGTTCAAAGACAACGCGCACCTGCTCCATATCATCGAGAAGATCGTTTCGCAGGTAGGCCGCCGGATCGACGAAGCCCAGCCTATCGTGGACGCCCGCCTGTCGGACGGCTCGCGTGTAAATGCCATCGTCTCTCCCCTGGCGCTGGACGGGCCGGCGCTCTCCATCCGCCGCTTTGGCCGCCACGTGATCACCTCGGAGGAAATGCTCGCGCTACAGACGCTCACACCGGGCATGCTGCGCCTCTTGGCGGCCTGCGTCCAAGCGAAGACCACGGTTCTGATCTCGGGAGGCACCGGCTCGGGGAAGACCACGATGCTGAATGCGCTCTCGCGTTTCATTCCTGAGGACGAGCGCATCATCACCATAGAGGACACCGCCGAATTACAGCTCCAGCAGCGGCACGTGGTCAAATTCGAAACCCGGCCGCCCAACTTGAACAAAGAAGGCGGAATCAACCAGCGCCAATTGGTGCGGACAGCCTTGCGCATGCGCCCCGACCGCATCATCGTGGGCGAGTGCCGCGGCCCCGAAGCGCTCGATATGCTGCAGGCGATGAATACCGGTATCGAAGGCTCGGCTAGCACGGTGCACGCTAATTCGCCGCGCGACGCTTTCTCGCGCCTGGAAGCGATGGTGCTGATGTCCGACATCGATATACCCTCGCGCGTCATTCAGCAGCAGTTGGCCAGCGCCATCCGCATCGTGGTGCAGGTCAGCCGCCTGCAGGACGGATCGCGCAAAGTGATCAACATCGCGGAAGTGCTGGGCGTCGAAGACGACCGCATCCGCGTGCAGGACATCTTCCTCTTCGAGCGAATGGGAATGAGCGAATCCGGCAAGGTGCAAGGCCGCTTCCGCGCCTCGGGCGAGCAGCCCAAAATCCTGGACAGGCTCAAGGTCCACGGCATCGAGGTCCCGCCTTCCATCTTCGAAGAAGTCGTGAACGTCAACTTGTGATAAAACCATTTCTGACCGTCTGAACAGACGCGCACGGCTCACCAGTGGCGCAGACACTCCTGTCTGCCGCGCCCCGACTCCTCGGGGCGCCTCGCTGTACCTACCCGCATTTCCTTCCACTTACAGCCCGACGCAGCATTTTCGCCCCACCCCGTTTTCCTCGTTCACCGGGGTTGAAAATATCTATTTCGTTGAAACTACTCCGCAAATCCGATTCGGTCGCCCGAGCCCCCCACGCTCACCGGTTACTCTGTGCTTGAGAGGAACTATGACCACTCAATCGCAGATCGACGCCAATCGTCGCAATGCTCAGAAATCGACTGGACCTGTTACGGTTACTGGTCGCAATATTTCCCGTTTTAATGCCCTGAAGACGGGCATTCACGCGAAGTCTACCGTCATCCCCGGCGAAAACGCCGAGGACCTCGATCAATTAGTCGCGGACTATCGCGAGCAGTATCGGCCGGTTACGCCCGAACAGCGCTTCCTGGTCGATACCATGGTCAATGCCGAGTGGATGCTCCGCCGATATCACAAGGTCGAAGCCGACCTGTGGAAGTATTCCTACCAGGATCCCGACACCACCAGCACCACCGAATTCTTCCTGCGCCACCAGCGCGATTTCGCCCTGGTGCACCGCAAGATCGCCTTCTTCGAGCGTTCCTTCTACCACGCGCTTAAGGAACTCAAAGCCTCCCAGGCCACGGCGCAGCCCTTAACGGACATCCAAGACGACGACCTCCTCATCGCCGCGGCTTCGTTCTGTCAACCAGCCACAAACCCCGCCGAGCCGCCAGCTCAAGTCATGCATCCGCCCCTCGAAAACCCCGCGCTGCGCCTCTGAACCGGCGGCGCCAACGTTCAGAAAGGAGCAAAAACCACCCGCATAGCGCCACCAAGTCCGCACCGCACCCGGTACCGTCGCCGTCCGTGTGTCCCCGTCCCGTTTATCCCATCCTTGACCATTGTCGATGATCTAGGTATCATCGATCCTGAGCGCGGCATGTTTCTCCATCGCCAGCTTTGGTTCGCCGATCTCTCGCAGGACATCCTGTACGGCCTCCGCATGCTCCGCAAGGACCCCGGCGCCACCGCCGTGGCCGCGCTATCGCTGGCTCTGGGAATCGGCGTCAACACCGGCATCTTCAGTATGTTGAATTGCCTCATGCGCCCGCTCCCGGTCCAGGAGCCTGGGCGCCTGGTGGTCATTGCGGCGGACACCAAGGGCGACGACACCGGCCTGCGCACCCGCTTCTCCTTCGCGGAGCTGCAGGATTTCCGCCGCGAACCGGGCCCTTTCCGCGATCTGTTCGCGTGGCGGGTGGATATCCGCGGCCTCTCCACCGGAAACAAAACGGTTCAGTTCTTTTACAGCGCGGTGACCGGGAATTATTTTCAGGCTCTCGGCCTGCAGCCTTTAGTGGGCCGCTTTTTCCGTCCCGGTGAAGGGGAAAGCGCCGGAGCCCCTCTGCAGGTCGTGCTCGGCTATGACTTCTGGCGTAAGCGATTCGGGGGCGATCCGGCGATCGTGGGCCGGCAGGTTCGCATCGATGGACACCCTGCCATGGTGATCGGGGTGTCGCCCAAACAGTTCCACGGTCTCTACTCCATCGCTGATATGGATGGCTACCTGCCGCTCGCCAGCATCGCTTTGGGCGACCAGACGGCTAACCAGAGGTCCCGCGTGGACTGGGACGTCTTTTCCACCCGGACGTACCGCCCGCTCACCGTCTTCTCTCGTTTGCAACCCGAAGCCACCCTGCGCCAGGCGCAGACATTTATGAACGGCCTTGCCGCCCGCCTGGCGCGGCAATATCCCGATAGCAACCAGGGCATCGGCATTAGGGTCGTGCCGGAGCCCCTGGCACGGCCGCTTCCCATGCGTTTTGTGGTCGACCTCTTACCACTGATCCGCTTCGTCCTGCTCCTGCTGGCAGCGCTGGTCCTGCTGCTGGCCTGCATGAACGTAGCCAATATCCTATTGATCCGCGCTACGGCACGCCAACGCGAGATGGCGATTCGAGCGGCCCTGGGCTCCGGTCGCGCGCGGCTCATCCGCCAACTACTGGCCGAAAGCACGCTCCTGGCCGTCGCGGGATCCCTGGCCGGGACGCTTGCCGGCCAATGGACCACGCAGAAATTTCTCAACTCGCTCGATCTCGCCACCGACTTGCCCTTCCTGCTGGATGCCAGCTTCGACTGGCGGGTCTTCTCCTATTCGCTCGCGGCGGCCCTGCTGACGGCCCTGTTCATCGGGATCTGGCCGGCGCTGCGAGTCTCGCAAACCGATGCCGGCGCCGCCCTGCATGACGGCAGCCGCAATAACTCGGGCGGCCCCGATCGCCAGCGCGTGCGGGCGCTTCTCGTCGCCGGGCAGGTGGCCGGCTCGCTGGTGTTGCTCATCGGGGCTGGCATGTTCGTGCGCAGCCTGAACGGAGTCGAACGTATTGATATCGGCTTCGCCCCGGATCATTTGCTCAACGCGCGGCTGAATCCGCGATGGGCGGGTTACGATGCGCCGCGTGCCCAGCAGTTTTACCGCGAGTTGAAGCGGCGCGTCGAGGCCTGGCCCGAGGTGCGCTCGGCCAGCATAGCCTTCAGTGTGCCCATGGGCATGTACGGGGACGGCATGCCCGTAACCATCCCCGACCGCTCCGTTCCGGCCGGCGAGCCGATTCCCATCATCGGCTGCAACTATGTGGATGCCGATTACTTCACCACCCTGCAGATCGCGTTGGTGCGCGGGCGCGCCTTTCGCGATTCGGATACCGAAAACGCCCCTCGCGTCGCGGTTGTGAATGAGAACATGGCGAGCCGTTTCTGGCCCAACCAGGACCCTATCGGGAAGCGCTTCCGCGCAGGGCGGAATGAAACCCTCACGGAAGTGGTCGGCGTAGCGCGCGATGGCAAATACCTGGCTGTTTTCGAAAACCGGCTGCCCTACTTCTTTGTGCCGGAAGCCCAGTATTTCGACCCGCTACGCGTTTTACAGATTCGCACGGTAGTACCGCCCGAATCCTTGCGGGCGCGCCTGGAGCGGGAAGTCGCATCCCTCGATCCCAACATGCCGGTCACAGATCTGCAGAGCATGATGCGAGTGTTGAATGGGCCGCAAGGCTTTCTGATCTTCCGTATGGGCACGGTACAGGCTGGCGCCATGGGCCTGCTGGGGCTCATCCTTGCGGTGGTCGGTGTCTACGGCGTGGTCTCGTACGGAGCGGCGCAGCGCACGCGTGAAATCGGCATCCGCATGGCCCTGGGAGCGACACCCGAAGCGGTGCTGCGAACGGTTCTGAGCCAGGGCGTGTGGCTGGTTCTGGGCGGGCTCGCCGTGGGACTGCCCGCGGCCCTTGCCCTGGCACGGCTGCTGCGGCGTTTTCTGCTACGGGTATCTGCTTCCGATCCGTGGACGTTTGCCGGCGTCTCCGCTCTGTTAACGGCGGTGGCCCTGCTGGCTTGTTACCTCCCGGCGCGGCGCGCCATGCGCGTCGATCCCATGAACGCGCTCCGGCACGAGTGACCCCTGCTCCGTTCAGACCACTTCCCGGCGCGTGCCCGCGGTGGGATCGGCCGTAACCTTCCCCGCGGCAGCTTCGCAGTTATCGCAGAAGTTGCAAGGGCCCTGAATGGTGTCGCCGAAGTAGGTAAGCAGGATCTCGCGCCGGCAGCGGGTCGACTCGGCATAGCCGCGCATCGCCTCCAGGCGCTCGCGCCGCCCTTGGCGCAGGCGCTCCTGCTCTTCGGCCGCGCTGCGAGCCGCTGCTTCGGGATCCATCCCGGGAACTGCCTGTACCTCGCCGGTCGGCAGCGTTTCGGTCGCCCCGGCATCCGCCAGGCGCTCGAGCGCGCTCGTGAGCTTGCGTTTGCTGAGCCCTACTTCGGCGCCCGCATCGGCGGGGTCCACCGGCCCGTCCCGCTCGGCGATGTGGGTGGCCAGGTCTTGCAACGTTTCCGTATCGATCCGCCCGCCACCGGTTTTGAAACCTTGCGCGCCGATGTCCTGTTTGCGATAGAAAAGGATGGCTTGAGCCTTTTGCCCATCCCGCCCGGCGCGACCGATCTCCTGGTAATACGCGTCCAGCGAGTCGGGTGCATCGTAGTGATACACGAAGCGCACGTCCGGCTTGTCCACCCCCATTCCGAAGGCATTGGTCGCTACGATCACTTCGGCGCTCCCTCCCATGAAACGATCCTGGACGTCGCGCCGCTCTCCAGCCTTGAGGCCGCCATGGTAGAACACCGCCTCGATGCCTTCTTCGGCCAGCGCGCGCATGATCTCCTCGGCGGCTTTGCGCGTGCCCGTATAAACGATTCCCGGCTTATCCGCCCACCGCACGCGGCGGATCAGGGCGTCTCGTTTCTCCGGCTCGGTCTCGAAGTGATCGGCGCGCAGATAGATGTTGGGACGGTCGAACCCCTGCACGAACATCTGGGGGCGGTCCAGACTGAGCCGCTCCACGATTTCCTGCCGCACGCGTTCGGTGGCCGTGGCCGTGAGCGCCAATACCCGGGGGCGGCCGAGCCCTTCGATCACATGCCCGAGGCGCAGGTAATCGGGACGGAAGTCGTGGCCCCATTCGCTGATGCAATGCGCCTCATCCACGACGAACAACGAGACGTGCGCCTGCCGCAAGGCGTCGATGGTTTCGGTTTTGCGTAACTGCTCCGGCGCCAGGAAAATGTATTCGACCCGGCCCTGCTTCACATGCGCGAGCCGCTCGCGGATTGCGGCTGTGCTAGCCGTGGAGTTGACGGCCGTCGCACCGGCGTCCGTCTGGTCTTCTATGGAATCGATCTGGTCTTTCTGCAATGCGATCAAGGGTGAGATGACGACGGTTGTGCCGTCTATGAGCAGCCCGGCGATCTGGTAGATGGCCGACTTGCCCGAACCGGTGGGCTGAACCACCAGGGTATCGTGGCCATCGAGCAACGCGCGCACCGCTTCCTCCTGCCCGGGCCGCAGCGAGCGAAAGCCCAGTTCTTCGCGGGCCACCGCAGCGATGTCGATTTCGGTGTTCTTCTTTCGGGGCATGGATGGGATTTAGCCGGAGCCGGCGGTCCGGGTGCGGCGCGGCGCTTCAAGGGACTGCCGCAACTCGAGGACCGGCTGGAACAGATCTCCTACCTTCTCGACGCGGCGGAGCGCGGCCGTGGGATCCAGGTGGAGCGCGGCCGGATCGTTCTTGCGCACGGCGCGCCGCAGCTCTTCCCAGCTAAACGGCAGCGAGACGTACGGCTGCTCGCGTTTGGCGCGAAGAGAGTAGACTGCGACGGTGGTTTTGAAATCGGAGTTCTGGCTCCAATCGATGAACACCTTCTGGGGACGGAGAGCCTTGGGCATGCGGGTCACGACCAGTTCGGGATGCGCCTGCTCGAGTTGCTCCGCCAGTTCGCGTGCGAACGGTTGTGTTTCCTCGTAGGTGATCCGGGTGTTCAGCGGTGCGTAGACCTGCATTCCCTTCGAACCCGATACTTTGGCGAAGGACTGCAGCCCACGCCGGCGCAGAGCATCGCGCAGGAGGAACGCCACCGAGGCACACGCGAGCACGTCCACGCCATCACCGGGATCCAGATCGAAAACCACGGAGCGCGGCCGCTGGATCTCGGGCGCGCGGGCAAGAAACGGATGGATTTCGAGATTGGCCAGATTGGCCGACCAGACTAACGCCGGAAGGTTGTTCAAGAGCACGTACCGGATATCGGTCCCGCCGGCACGGCGCGGAACGGCGAAGGTTTCAACCCAGCGCGGAGTGAACCGCGGAGCGTCCTTTTCGTAGAAGTGCGGCGCCGCGGTGCCGTTCGGGTAGCGCTTCAGCGTGATAGGGTGCTGTTGAATGTGTGGCAGCAGATATGGGGCAATCCGCACATAGTACTCGATCACCTGACCCTTGGTGAAGCCGGATGGGTACATGGGCTTCTCCGGATGGGTGATCGAAACCTGGCGCCCCTCGACGTCCAAACGGTATGCCGGTCGCGCCGCCATCTACCTTCACAGTAGCTTGCTGGCAGGGCGGATGAGGGTGGGGAAAAGCACGCTTACCGAGCCGCGACCGTCAGAAGCTGTGAAAGAATGCGGGGACATTACGGGCTAGTGCTGTCGAGTAGTGCCGCCGTGTCACACGGCGGTAGTGTCCCCGAATTTTTTTCACAGCTTCTTAGGGAGCGGTCGGCCCCTTTCAAGTAAACAAACGCTGGAAGATCTGATCGACGTTCCGAAGCTGCCGGTCCAGCGAGAATGCCTCGGCGATTTGCGCGGGCGTCAGGACGGCGGCGATCTCGGGATCGTTGTCGATGGCCGCGCGGAAGTCGCCTTCTTCTTCCCAGGCTCGCATCGCGTGTGCCTGCACGATGCGATACGCCTGCTCCCGGAGCATGCCGGCGGCAGCCAGGTCGAGCAGAACCTGGCCGGAGAACACCAGCCCGCGAGTCATCTCCAGATTGCGGCGCATACGCTCCGGATAGACTACCAGGCGATCGACGAGTTGCGTGGTTTTGTCGAGCAGGTAATCCGCCAGAATCGTGGAATCGGGCAGGATGACGCGCTCTACCGAGGAATGCGAGATGTCGCGTTCGTGCCACAGAGCCACGTTTTCGAAAGCGGCCTGAGCATTCGAGCGCACCACGCGCGCCAAGCCGCAGATCTGCTCGGAAGTGACCGGGTTGCGCTTATGGGGCATGGCCGAGCTGCCCTTCTGTCCTTTGGAGAAATACTCTTCGGCCTCGCGCACCTCGGTGCGCTGCAGATGGCGCACTTCCAGCGCGATGCGTTCGCAGAGGGCCGTAACCAGGGCTAACGTGGCCACGAAATGCGCGTGACGGTCCCGCGGAATGACTTGCGTCGTGGCGGGCGCCTGCTTGAGATTGAGGCGCGCGCAAATGAGCGCCTCGACTTCCGGACCGATATGGGCATAGGTACCCACGGCGCCCGATGTTTTGCCGACCCGCAGATCTTCGGCGGCCGCGCGAAGCCGCTCGAGATCGCGACCGGCTTCGTCGTACCAGATAGCCACTTTCAGGCCGAAGGTGATGGGCTCGGCATGGACGCCATGCGTGCGGCCGATCTGAACCGCGTGCTGAAACTCCAGGGCCCGTTTTTTCAGGACGGCGCGCAGCGCCTCCAGATCTCGCACCAGAATCGCCGAAGCCTGCTGCAACTGAAGCGCCTGCGCCGTATCGACCACATCGTTGGAAGTGAGGCCGTAGTGCAGCCAACGGGAGGCCTCGGCGTGGCCAGCCGCTGCCATCGTTTCCGCGACGGCGGTGGTGAAGGCGATCACATCATGCTTGACCTCCGCCTCGATGGCGAGGATGCGATCCACCGTGAAACCGGCATGCCGGCGTAGTAGGCGCGCGGCCTCTTGCGGGACCACACCGAGTTCCGCTAGCGCTTCGGAGGCGGCCAACTCCACTTCCAGCCATTGTTGAAACTTGTTCTGGTCGGTCCAGATTCGGCCCATTTCGGACCGCGTGTATCGAGCAATCATGGGTTCTTCAGAATTGAAACACTTCCGACGGAATGTGCGGCTGGGCGATGGTCAGCCGCGTGCGCAACCCCCGCTCCTCCAGAGGCTGCGTAGCGAACATCCGCACAATTTCGGGGTGATTGTTCTGCTCGCTGAGATGCCCCAGCACCAGGTTAGTGGTTGACCCATCGAAATCCTGCGTGAGGTACTCCGACATCCCCAGATTCGACAGATGGCCGACGCGGCTCATGACGCGCTGCTTGACGGACCATGGGTAAGGTCCGACTTTGAGCATGTCGAGATCATGATTCGCCTCGAGCAGGAGCAGGTCCGTGCGGCGCAGATGGTATTTGACCGATTCGGGAATGTAACCGAGGTCGGTCACCACTCCAATGCGGACTCCCCGAGTTTCGAAGCAAAAGCCAACGGGATCGATCGCGTCGTGAGGGACGCTGAAGCTGTTCACTTCAATATCGCCGATCTTGAAGGAGGCGCCGGCCTGAAATGGCATGAGCCTCGGTTCAGCTTCGCCCCAGTCGATAGCCGGTACGGTCAGCCTGGTGAGGTAAATGGAAGCCCGGACCTTCTTGCTGCGCGCGATCACGGGGAGCCCGGCAACGTGATCGGAGTGCTCGTGGCTGATGAGAATCGCGTCGATGCGCTCGAACTCCTCGCCGATCGCCGCGAGACGCCGCGCGAGCTCTTTCATGCTTAGCCCGGCGTCGAGCAGAATGCGTGTATTCTCGGTCGCCAGCAGGGCGGCGTTTCCGGAACTGCCGCTCCCCAGCACGCAAAACGATACGATAGGTGGCTCCTTGACACTCCAGCATACAACGCAGAGAGAAACGATTGTGCTTTAGTTTAAGAGTGCAACTGGTTGCGACAGTCGAACTGCTCGCCCTGTGGATCCTTTGGGCTTTGCCGTACGTCTTCCGCGCACCAAAGATTCAGAAACGCAAATCCATTGCGGTGTTCGGACCCACCACGCTGGGGCTGATGCTGGAGGCCGCTGGCGTGGTCATCGTGTGGCATTTTCGCGTGCCTGGAGGGATTCGAACAGACTTGGGAGCGTTGATCGCGGCGCCGGTTGTGGGCGCAATGGCGGTTCTCTTGATGTGGACGGCGATTCCGAACCTGGGACGGCAGTTCCGGATTTACGCCGGACTCTACGAGGATCACGAACTGGTCCGCACGGGACCTTACGCGGTGGTGCGCCACCCGATTTATGCTTCGGTGTTGGCGCTCACCCTGAGCACGGGAATCCTGCTGACCCTCTGGCCTTGGCTGATCGCAGCACTGGCGGTTTCCGTTGCGGGGACAGAAGTTCGCTTGCGTTCGGAGGAGAAACTGCTAGCCGCCCGCTTCGGAACCCAGTTCTCGGCCTACAAGAGCCGCGTGCCGGCTTACCTGCCGTTCCTTCGTTAGCCAGGCCCACGCTCGTACAGTTGCGCCATTTCTCGAAGACGGTCGGTGATGGATTCCGTGCATGCGCCGGAGCGGACACGCCAACGCCAGTTGCCCGAGGCCGTGGACGGCGTATTCATGCGCGCCTCGCTGCCAAGCCCGAGCACGTCTTGCATGGGAAACAGGACCGTATCGGCGCGCGACATCATCAGCGCGCGGATCATCTCCCACTGAATCTTGCGCCCATCCAAGCCCAGATACGCGCGCGCGCGCGCTTTCTCTTCCAGAATGTCTTGCACGCTCCGCGTGCTGTCGCCTCCTTCGCTGCTCCACCATCCCACGGCCGTGTCGTTATCGTGAGTTCCGGTGTAGGCGACCAGATTGGGCTCGTAGTTATGCGGTTGGAAGCTGCGCGCCTGCGGGTCCTTGCCGAAGGCGAACTGCAGCACCGCCATGCCCGGGAAACCGAACTCCTCGCGCAGCCCTTCCACTTCCGGAGTAATCACTCCGAGGTTTTCAGCGATGATCGGAAGCTTGCCTAGTTCAGCTCCAAGGGCGCGGAACAGGTCCGCCCCCGGGCCTTTTACCCAGCGGCCGTTGATCGCCGTCGTCTCGCCGGCAGGTACTTCCCAGTAGGCTTCAAAACCCCGGAAGTGGTCCATGCGGACCGCATCGAACAGGCGCAGCGCGGCGCGCATGCGCTCGATCCACCAGCGGTAACCAGTAGCGGCAATACGATCCCATCTGTACAGTGGATTTCCCCAAAGTTGGCCGGTTGCGCTGAAGTAATCGGGCGGGACTCCGGCGACCGCGTCGGCGCGGAACAAATCCCGATGCGCCCAAACGTCTGCGCTATCGTTGGCCACGTAGATCGGGAGATCTCCCAGTATGCGGATCTCGCGAGCGCCGCAGTACTCCTTTAACGCGTTCCACTGTCGGAAGAATTCGAATTGTAGGAACTGCTGGTATTCGACCTCTTCGCCAGATGGCGCCGCATCGGTTGGCCACTCGGTCCAGGCGGCGTTCCCGTGCGCTTCTTTGAGAGCCATAAACCGCGCATAATCATCCAGCCAAGCGCAGTTTTCCTTCCGGAAGGTTTCCAATTCGGCGCGATCGGTTTGCGGGGCGTGGGTTCGGAAGTTTTCGAACGCGCGGCGCAGGAGACGCGCTTTCCACGGGACGACGCGCTCAAACTCCACACTGTTTTGCGCGAAGCGAGGGACGCGCCCAACGTCAGATTCCGTAAGCCAGCCTCGCGCAAGCAGCGTATCCACGCTGATAAGCATGGGGTTGCCGGCGAAGGCGGAGAAGAGCTGGTAAGGTGACTCTCCGAAGCCTACCGGACCGAGCGGCAAAACTTGCCAGACGCGCTGGCCCGCGGCGGTGAGCCAATCGGCAAAGCGCAACGCTTCCGGCCCTAGGTCGCCGATGCCATAGCGGCTCGGGAGGGAAGTGATGTGCAGCAGGATGCCGCTCGTGCGCCCCCAATCCACTTTTCAATTTTAGTGAGAATTCCAGGCGCAGACGCACTCTATCCCTCCGGATATATGCGCGTGGCCGTACTGTTGGTGACCTGTTCGCTGATACGCGCGCAGGCGCCGGACCCGGCTTACGAGCCCCTGGCCCGAGCGTACGAAGCGCTCCGTGCGCAGGATTACGATACCGCCGTGGCGGGATTTTTGAAAGGCATCGAAATTGTGCCGGCCCGGGCTGCAATTCGGAAGGACCTTGCTTATGCCTACCTGAAAATCGGCGAAAACGAACTGGCGCGCGATCAGTTCCGCGAAGCGATGCGGCTGGAACCCGATGACACGCAAGTCGCTCTCGAGTACGCTTTTCTCTGCTACGAGACGAAGGAGCAGGCCGAGGCGCGGCGGATCTTCGACCGCATCCGAAAGACCGGCAATGCCGTAGCGGAGCAAGCGTTTCGGAATATCGATGCGCCGCTGGCGGCCGGGATTGCGCGTTGGAAGGAAGCGATCGAGCGCGGGGCGGACAATTTTAGCGCGCATTTCGAGCTGGCCAAGGTTGCCGAACAGCGCGACGAATTGGAACTGGCGGCCGAGCATTACGAAAAAGCCTGGCGGATTCTGCCGGACCGCCGCTCGGTGCTGGTGGATTTGGGGCGTGTGTGGAAGGCGCAGAATCGGATGGAAGATGCGAATGCCGCGCTGCTAGCCGCTTCGCGAGGTGGCGAGCCACGGGCGGCGGAAATGGCCCGCGAGCTGCTACCGGAGCGCTATCCGTATGTCTCCGAATTCCGGCGGGCACTCGAGTTCGACCCGAAGAACGTAGAGCTACGTCGTGAGCTGGCCTATCTCCTACTCCGAATGGAGAGCCAGGAGGAAGCCGAAAAGGAATTCACGCACTTGGTGCAGACAGCGCCGGACGACTTGCTTTCGGCCACGCAACTCGGCTTTTTGCTATTGGCCCGTGGAGAAGTGGATGCCGCGATGCCGCTGTTCGAGCGGGTTCTGACCGGCCCCGATGAAGACTTGGCAGACCGGGTGCGCGCCGTTTTGCGGCTGCCGCAGATTGCCAAGCCTAAGACCGAAGGCAAGCCCGATTCCATCGATGCCAAAACCATGGCGGAGCGCAGTATCAAAGCCGGCTATCTGAAAGATGCGTTGAAGTACCTGCAAATCGCCCAGAATGCGGAACCGGACGATTTCGATGTGATGCTGCGGCTGGGATGGGCCTATAACATGCTCCACCAGGACGATCAGGCAGTGCGCTGGTTTGATCTGGCGCGGCGCAGCGGTGACCCGCAGATTGCGACGGAAGCCGCACATGCGTGGAAGAATCTCCGCATCGCCAGCCAGCGGTTCCGCACCACGGCGTGGCTGTTTCCGATCTTCTCGACACGCTGGCACGACCTTTTCTCCTACGGGCAGGTGAAAACCGAACTGCGCACCGGAACATTTCTGCGCCCTTATGTGAGCACGCGATTTGTGGGGGACACCCGCGTAACGACAGCAAGCGTCACGAATCCGCAATACTTATCCGAAAGTTCGTTCATTTTGGGCGTTGGCCTAGCCACTTCATCCTGGCACGGCTTGATGGCATGGGCGGAGGCCGGTTCGGCCATGAGCTATATCACCGGGCACCTGCTGCCGGATTATCGCGGCGGGATTTCCATGTCACGCAGTTGGGGAAAGAGCCTGACCGCTACAAGCTCGGGCTGGTTCGCCTCGTCCAATTCAGATGGAGTGTTCATCAGCCGATTTGCGGATGATTTTGTGGCATATGAACAGGTACGTCTGGGCTACCGCGCAGGCCCGAAAGCGCTCGGAATCCAGGTGTACGGGAACCTGAATGTCACGTTGGACGCCAAAAGACAGGGGTGGGCAAATTTCATCGAAACAGGTCCTGGAATCCGTTTTCACCTAGCCATGATGCCAACGAGCATGTTTCTAACAATGGATGCGCTCCGGGGCGCGTATCTGATTCACGGCGGCTACTCGCAGCCGAACTTCAAAGATGTGCGGGTGGGGATCTGGTATGCGTTTACTCGTTAGCCTTGTGCTGATGTGCGCGGGGGTGATGGGCGCGGGGGAATTGCCGTACTTCAGCGTGCTATCGGAAGACAAAGGCGCATGGCCCGACATTCTGGGCTCTATCGGGCTGCAAGCGAAGCCCGCGAATGTGGCTCACATATTCGTGGCGCGCGCGGGTTCGGTGGCATCGGTGGAGTGGAACGCGCGCGTGGAGAACGGGGCGATTCTGATTCTGGAAGGGGAATCGTCACTGGCGGAGATGTTTGGATTCCGGCCTGGCACAGAGAACGCGCGAGTGGGCAGCTTAACGGATGTGCATGCGCCGAAACTGCCGATCGTATGGGAGAAGGCGGTGGAACTGCCGGTATTCGAATTGCCGGAAGGGGCACGCGTCTTCGCGCGAGAGCGATGGACCGGCGCGCCGATGGTCGCTGGGTTACGGCGCGGCGCCGGAGCGTTGCTGTGGGTGGCGGTGCCGCCTGGAGAGCGTGGGTATGAGCGGTTTCCCTACCTGTTGGATGCTTTATACGATCTCGGGCTGGAGGTGCCCTTCCGCTCGTCGCGCCTGTGGGTGTTCTTCGATTCTGCTTATCGTTCGCGAGTAGACGTGAATTATTTCGCGGCGCGGTGGCGCAAGTCGGGAATTGCGGCATTGCACGTCGCGGCATGGCATTTCTACGAGCCGGAGGCGGAAACCGACAGTTATTTGAAGAATCTGATCGAGGCCTGCCACCGCGAGGGAATTCTGGTGTATGCGTGGCTCGAACTGCCGCACGTAAGCGAGAAGTTCTGGAACGACCATCCGGAATGGCGCGAGAAGACCGCCGTTTTGCAGGATGCCCAGCTCGACTGGCGGAAGCTTATGAATCTCACGAACCGGGACTGTTTCCGCGCGGCTGCGGCCGGCGTGCAACAGTTGATTGGGCGTTTCGATTGGGACGGAGTCAACTTGGCGGAGCTGTATTTTGAATCGTTGGAGGGGATTGCGAACCCATCGCGGTTGACGCCGATGAACGACGATGTTCGTGCGTTGTTTCGGTCGGAGAAGGGATACGATCCGATCGAGATATTCTCTGCGCGGCGAGACGCCGCTTCGCAGCGGGTGTTCCTCGATTTTCGCGCCGAGCTAGCGCGCCGCATGCAGGAGGAGTGGCTCGGCGTTTTGGAGGGCATGCGGAAGGAAAAACCGGATCTCGATTTGGTGCTGACCCATGTGGACGATCGGTTTGACAGGAATATGCGGGATGCTATCGGCGCCGACGCCGGGCGCGTCCTGCCATTGCTCGACCATCACAGCTTCACCTTTCTAATCGAAGACCCGGCCACAATCTGGCACTTGGGAGCGCAGAGATATCAGGCCATTGCAGAGGGGTACCGGCCCCTGACGCCCCATCGCGAGAAATTGGCAATTGATCTAAATATCGTCGACCGATATCAGAATGTGTACCCGACCAAGCAGCAAACCGGGACAGAACTATTCCAGCTCGTTCACCAGGCAGCGGTCAACTTCCAACGTGTCGCGTTATATTTCGAGAGTTCGTTGCTCGCGCCGGACTTGAACCTGTTGCCCTCGTCAGCGGTGGCAGTGAACCGGATCGAGAAGGTCGGGCCAAAAACCATCGTTGAATCGGCGGCAGGCGTTGGACTGCCATGGAAGGGTGCTGCACTCGTAGATGGGCAACTTTGGCCTGCGATAGATGACCGGACGGTATGGGTGCCGGCAGGAACGCATAGCGTGGAGCCCGCGCCATTGGCGGCCGGACCACGATTATTAAGGCTGAATGGGGAATTGAAGACGGCGCGAACACTGGACGCCCATCGTATCGAGTTCTCGTATGAAAGCGCGGGAAGGGCACTGGCGGTGCTGGATGGACCCATTCAAGCGATGCAGCTCGACGGCGCGGATGAAACTCCATTGAAAGCGGGACCTTCCACTCTACTTCTGCCGAGAGGTCAACACCTGGTTAGCGTCACGACCAAGTGACTTTAGCTACAGCCTTGAGCTAGGATGACGAATGGCGATGACCGATGTTGCCATTCAGTCGGGCCTTCCGGAAATCCCCGATAAGCTCTACTTTAAGATCGGTGAGGTGAGCGAGATTGTGGGAGTCGAGCCCTACGTGCTGCGGTACTGGGAGACGGAATTTGCGCGCCTGGCCCCCAAGAAATCCGGCACCGGCCACCGCCTTTACCGGCGCAAAGATGTCGAGCTACTGATCCGCATCAAGCATCTGCTGTACGAAAAGCGGTTCACAATCGAGGGAGCACGGCAGACGCTTCAATTGGAAGCCCGGGTACCGAAGGTTCGCAACACGAAGCAGGCTCAACGCGAATTGTTTGCAGATGATCCGTTACCCGATATTCGCCGGGAGCTCGCGGAAATTCTGGCAATCCTAAAGTAATCACTGCGCGCCGACGATGGCTGTGTAGATGCGGTCCAAGTCTTCGGACGAGTAATATTCAATTTCGATCCGGCCCTTCTGTTTGGCTTTTTCGACGATCCGTACCTTGGTGCCGAGGACACGCTCCAGTTCCTGAATCGCCGCTTTGACGTTCGGGTCAAGAGCAACCTCATCGACGTGTTTGGGCTTACGGCTCTCCAGCATTTTCTGCGTGGTGCGCTCGATCTGCCGGACGGACCAACCTTGTGCGACAGCTCGTTCGGCGACCTCGCGTTGGAGGTCGGGTGTGGGAAGGGACAAGAGACAACGGGCATGCCCAGCTGACAAACGGCGCTCGGCCACAAGTTGCTGAAGATCTTGCGGCAACTGCAACAGGCGGACGAGATTGACAATGGTGGTACGATCTTTGCCAGTGCGGTGCCCTACTTGCTCGGGATTGAGCCCCAGTTCCTGCATCATCCGATCGAACGCGGTGGCCGTTTCGATGGCGTTCAGATCTTCGCGCTGTATGTTTTCGATTAGAGTGATTTCGAGCAGGCGGTCATCGGGAATTTCGCGAACCACGACGGGCACTTCACGCAATTCCGCGAGCCTGGCGGCACGCCAGCGCCGCTCGCCGGCAACGAGTTGGTAACGTTCCCCGGCCTTCCGGACCACTAGCGGCTGGACGATACCGTTGGCGCGAATGGACTGGGCGAGTTCCTCGAGCCGCTCCGAGTGGAACAGCCGTCGTGGCTGTAGGGGATTCGGATCAATTAATTCGATTGAGAGGTGGATCGCGTCTTCTTCTCGGGTGGGGAGAGGGGGACTGGGCGGCCTCGTAGGCAGCAATGAGCCCAGTCCTCTACCGAGCGCTTTGCGCGGGTTTTCGATTTTGTTCATTGCTCAGAATTTCCTTGGCCAGCTTGATGTAGCATTCGGCACCACGGGATCGGGGGTCGTAAGCTAGAATTGGTTTGCCGAAACTGGGCGCCTCCGCCAGCCGAATACTTCGCGGAATTACAGTTCGAAAAACCTGATCACCGAAAAACTCGCGCAGGTCTGTGGCAACTTGACGGGTCAAGTTGGTTCGATCATCGAACATGGTAAGCAGGATTCCTTCAACCTCCAGCGGGTGCTTGAAGGAATCCCGCACTCGATCTATCGTATCCATCAGCTCGGAGATACCCTCCAGCGCAAAGAATTCACACTGAATCGGTACCAAGACGGTATCCGCAGCAACCAGGGCGTTCAGTGTGAGAAGGTCGAGGGCCGGGGGACAATCGAGCAAAATGAACCGATACTCACCGCGGATGTCGGCGATGCGGTCGCGGAGCCGGAATTCACGGTTGGGGAGGTCTACCAACTCTAAGTTGGCTCCTACCAGGTTCTTGTCCGCCGGAATGATGCTAAGACCTTCCAGTTCCGTAGGGACTATAGCGTCCTTCGCGGAGACATCCCCTAAAAGAACATGGTAGAGACTGGCCTTTTCTGGATCCTTCGCGACTCCCAATCCTGTCGTGGCGTTCCCCTGGGGATCGCAGTCAATTACGAGAACCTTCAGTTCACTGGCGGCGAGGGAGGCTGCCAAATTGATTGCGGTGGTAGTCTTGCCGACCCCACCTTTCTGATTACTAATCGCAAAAACCCGGCTCAAGGGGCCATACTAGCACGATGTTTCACGTGAAACGTCGACCGCTTGTCCAATTCGCAAAAACGAACTTCTGTTCCAAGGCAGGACGATACCTTTGTTCCACGTGAAACAGAGGATTACCGGCGGCTCTTCTGCGCCAGTCAATAGATCGGCTGAGCCAGCCAATTTCCTCAGAACAGGAACGAGATCTTGATAACTGACCGCCCGCGATACAGCGCAGTCGAATGATTCAGAGACGTCCTCTGCGCGTTCAGTGAGCACGCGAACGTTTGGGAGCTTGCGGGAAGCTTCGCGCAAAAACACCGCTTTCCGTTTGTGGGACTCAATCAATGTAATCGTGCAATCAGGACGAGCGATTGCTATTGGGATACCCGGAAATCCTGCCCCCGAACCGATATCACAAATTCGCAGCGGAATGAGCCCAAGATGCTTCGCTAAAAACAACGATTCGCAGTAGTGCCGCTCCACCGCCTGTTCAAGGGAGTCGACTCGCGTCAGATTGAGACGCTGGTTCCAACGGAGCAACAGTTCATAGTGGGCCTGTAATGCCGCTACCTGCTCCGGCGTGAGTTCGAGTAGGCCCGCCAACTTGGCGCGCAGGAGTTCAGCAAAACCGCTCGAGGCTGAGGTAGACATCTAGAACTGCAATAGCTGCAGGCGTAACTCCGGGAATCCGAGCTGCCTGACCCAGTGTAGACGGCTGGACACGAGTCAGTTTTTCCTGAATTTCGCGGGAGAGGCCCGGAATTTGTGCGAAACCAAAATCTGCCGGGATCTGCCGCCGCTCCGAGTTCTTTAAACGCTCGATCTGCCTTTCTTGTTGACCGATGTAACCGCTATATTTCGTTTCGGTCTCGACTGTCGTTAGCAACCCCCGAACAAGATCTCCGCCCAGGATTTCCCGAATCCAAGGCGTCAGCTCGGTTATGGAGGATTCCGGCCGCTTGAGCCACTGGCCCTTGGGATGTTTGGCCAACGCAGCGGAGAGGAGCGACTTCTGCCGCTGCTTCGCCTCGAACAGGTACCACCGTTCATCGGAGACCAAGCCTGCACGGCGGCCAAGCGGCGTGAGCCGCTCGTCGGCATTATCGATCCGCAGATGAAGCCGGAATTCGGCACGGGAGGTAAACATACGGTACGGTTCGTCCGCACCCTTGGTGATCAGATCGTCTATGAGGATCCCCGTATAACCCTGAGTGCGGCCGACCGTTACGGCCTCCTTACCCGAGAGGCGGCACGCAGCATTCAAGCCGGCGATCAAGCCTTGGCAAGCTGCCTCTTCATAACCAGATGTTCCGTTGATCTGGCCCGCCAAGTACAAGCCGGAGATGGATTTGACCTGCAGCGTATGGCTCAATTCCCGTGGGTCAATGGCGTCATATTCTATGGCATAGCCAGGTCGAATCATTTCCGACTGTTCGAGGCCCGGAATCGAAGCCACCATCGCGCTCTGCACGTCGATAGGCATGCTGGTGGACATTCCATTGACATACACCTCGTTTGTGTCGAGACCCTCCGGTTCTAGAAAAATCTGGTGCCGCAGCTTGTCCGGAAATTTGACGATTTTGTCTTCGATCGAGGGGCAATAGCGTGGGCCGATTCCTTCAATTTGCCCGCTATAGAGCGGCGACCGCGGGATCGCCTCCTGTAAGATACGGCGCGTTTCAGCGGTGGTGTAGCCGATGTGGCAATCTACCTGCGGCCGGTCGATACACTCGGTAAGGAAGGAAAACGGAGTCGGGATCGGATCTCCGGGCTGGCGTTCGAACTGCTTCCAATCGATGGTGCGACCATCCAGGCGTGGCGGAGTGCCGGTCTTCAGGCGGGTCCAGTGCAAACCAAGCGAGCGGAGTTGGTCTCCGAGCAACTGGGATGGCGCTTCGCCATTCCGCCCGCAGCTATATTTCATTTCGCCGACATGGGCCAGCCCATTTAAGAAAGTCCCGGTGGTTACGACAACGGCGCCAGCCTCGATTTGACGGCCATCGCGCAGATGCACTCCGGTGACACGCCGCGGCGGGTCTTCAATTAGGAGCGCTGCCACCTCGGCCTGCTTGATGCGCAGGTTCGCCTCACTCTCGAGCACTTGGCGCATACGGAACCGATAGAGCTTCTTATCCATCTGCGCGCGCGGAGACCAGACCGCGGGTCCGCGACTGGTATTCAGCAGCCGGAACTGAATGCCGACAGCGTCCGCGAGTTCACCCATGACGCCTCCAAGAGCATCGATCTCCCGCACGAGGTGGCCCTTGGCGATACCGCCGATTGCGGGGTTGCACGACATCTGCGCGATCAGGTCGAGATTCATGGTAACCATGGCGGTCTTCAGACCGAGTCGCGCGGCAGCGCGGGCGGCTTCGCATCCCGCATGGCCCGCGCCGATAACGATGACGTCGTACCTCTCGTGCATTCGTTTATCATTGTAGCGACCCATGAAGATTCTTGTGATTGGAAGCGGAGGCAGAGAGCATGCACTCGCGTGGAAGCTGGCGCAGTCGCCGGGAGTGGAGGTATTCGGGGCGCCGGGCAATCCGGGAATTGGCCAGGTCGGTACGTGTGTTCCTGGGACGCCGTTAGAGGCCTCCGAGGCAGTTGGCGCGGATCTCACGGTCGTGGGTCCCGAGGTGCCGCTGGTGGAGGGAGTGGTCGACGAGTTCCGGGCACGGGGTAAGAGGATCGTTGGACCGGATCAGGCGGCCGCGCGCCTGGAAGGCAGCAAGATTTTCGCAAAGAACTTTTTTGTGCAGAGTAAAATCCCGACGGCAGAGTACGTCACCGTGCACACTCCGGCAGAGGCGCGTAAAGCGATTGGCCGCTTTGGATTCCCGGTGGTCCTCAAGGCTGACGGGCTGGCGGCGGGAAAAGGTGTGGTCATCGCTCAAGACCAAAAGGAAGCAGAGGCCGCCCTGAGCACGCTGACCGGGCGCCTGGTGATTGAAGAATTTCTACGCGGCGAAGAAGTCAGCTTCATCGCGCTCTGCGATGGAAAGTCCGCTCTGCCCCTCGCCGCAACGCAAGATCACAAAGCTGTCTTCGATGGCGATCGAGGACCCAATACGGGAGGCATGGGGGCCTATTGTGACTCCGCCATTCTCACCGAGACACAAACAGAAGAGATACTGGATCGCGTCATCTACCCAACCGTCGAAGCCACCAGATTCACCGGCTTTCTGTATGCCGGGTTGATGATGACCAGCCAAGGCCCCAAAGTGCTGGAGTTCAACGCACGATTGGGAGATCCCGAAACGCAGCCGCTCGTGCATCGCCTGGCAACCGATTTTGCGCCGGTGCTGATGGCAGCGGCAAACCGCGAACTCGCCGGCGTAAAGCTGGAGTGGCGTTCCGGACCGAGCGTCTGCGTGGTGCTGGCCTCTGGCGGATATCCGGGGGCATATGAAACGGGCATCCCTATTGGTGGCATCACCGCTGCCGAGGCTGCGGGCGCCACGGTGTTCCACGCCGGCACGCGGCGAAGCGACCGAGGCCTGGAAACGGCGGGTGGCCGTGTGCTGGGTGTGACCGCGACCGGCAACGACCTCCCGGCCGCCATCGAAGCGGCCTATGCCGGCGTGCGCGCGATCCACTTTGACGGCATGCATTATCGTTCCGATATTGGCCGTAAAGGCCTCGAACGCTACAATAGAGAAAAGACGCGGGCACGTAGCTCAGATGGATAGAGCGGTCGCCTCCTAAGCGACAGGTCGGCAGTTCGAATCTGCCCGTGCCTACCACACCTCCCCCGACGAGCGAACTATGTCATTTGTCCATCTGCATTGCCATACGGACTACTCCCTGCTCGACGGGGCTTGCGATATCGACCAATTGATGCAAATCACGGTCGAACAGAAAATGCCGGCGGTCGCCATGACCGATCACGGCAACATTTTCGGAGCCGTGAAGTTTTACAATGCGGCGAAAGCGGCGGGCGTGCACCCGGTCATCGGCTGCGAGGTATACGTCTCGCAGCAGGGGCACAAGACCCGTTCCGATTCAGACCGTTATAACCACCTGGTCCTGCTCTGCGAAACACAGGAAGGGTACCGGAACCTCATCGACCTGGTTTCCACAGCCTACCTCGACGGCTTCTATTACAAGCCGCGGATCGACGTGGACTTGCTTTCACGGCATTCCAAGGGGCTCATCGGAATGTCGGCGTGCCTGCGCGGTCACATCGCCGAGACGATCCTCGCAGACAAATACGAGGAAGCGCGCCGGTTGGCGCACACGTACTCCGATATCTTCGGGAAGAACAACTTCTTCCTCGAAGTGCAGGATCATCACCTGGAGCAGGACAAGAAGCTCACTCCCGAGTTGAACCGGCTCTCGCATGAGACAGGCTTGCAATTGGTCGCCACCAACGATTCGCATTACCTGCGGAAAGAGGATGCGCGCGCGCACGAAATTCTGCTCTGTATCCAGACCGGCAAGTTTCTGAACGACCCAAATAGGATGCGGTGGAATACGCCCGATTTCTACCTGAAGTCGCGGGCGGAAATGATGGAGCTATTCGGCGAGTTAGAAGACGCGGTTGACCGCACGGGCGAAATTGCAGCGCGTTGCAACGTCAGCCTGGAAAAGGTCAAGGAGCCGTTCCCGAAGTTCGAAGTTCCGGAGGGGCACTCGGCGGACACCTACTTCGAGTTTGTCGCGCGCCAGGGATTCGAGAAGCGCCGGCCGCGGCTGGAGACGCTTCGCGCGAAGGGCGTACTCAAGCACGATCTGGCGGAATATGCGGAGCGGCTCGACCGCGAAATCCAGATGATCCAGAAGATGAAATTCTCCGGATATTTTCTGATTGTCTGGGATTTCATCCGCTACGCGAAATCTAAGGGCATTCCAGTGGGTCCAGGCCGCGGATCGGCCGCCGGCAGCCTGGTGGGCTACGCAATGGCTATCACCGACATTGATCCATTGCAATACGGGCTTCTGTTTGAGCGGTTCCTGAATCCGGAACGTGTCAGCATGCCGGATATCGATATCGACTTCTGCATGAACCGCCGCGGCGAGGTGATCCAGTATGTCACCGAGAAATACGGGCGCGAGCAAGTTGCGCAGATCATCACATTTAACACGCTTCAGGCACGCGCAGCTATCAAAGACGTCGGCCGTGTGCTGGAAATGCCGTTCGCCGACGTAGAGCGGCTGACGAAGATGGTTCCCAACGTCCTGAACATTTCGCTGGACGACGCTATCAAACAGGAGCCCGGTTTCGACGAAGCAGCGAAGAGGGATTCGCGCGTGGCCGAGATTCTCACGGTGGCGCGGCGCTTGGAAGGCCTGGCGCGCAACTGCTCGGTGCACGCGGCGGGCGTGGTGATCTCGCCGCAGCCGCTCAAGGAACTGGTGCCGCTTTACAAGACGAACCGCGACGAAATTGTGACGCAGTTCGATATGAGCGGGCTGGAGAAATTGCAGCTCCTGAAGATGGACTTTCTCGGGCTGACGACGCTGACGCTCATTGAGGACGCGCTGCGGCTCATCGAGAAGCGCCACGGGGTCAAACTCGACCCGCAGGAATTGCCGCTGGACGATCCGGCTACTTACGAGGTCTTTAGCAAAGGCTTCACCAGCGGCGTTTTTCAGTTCGAGTCCGGCGGCATGCGCGACATCCTTCGACGGTACCATCCCAGCCGGATCGAAGACCTGACCGCACTGAACGCGCTCTACCGCCCGGGGCCGATTCAGGGCGGGATGATCGACGACTTCATCGAGCGCAAGTGGGGCCGGCGCGCGGTGCAGTATGATTTGCCGGAACTGAAGGAATTGCTGGAAGAGACCTACGGCGTCATCGTTTACCAGGAACAGGTGATGCAGATATCGAATCGCCTGGCGGGCTATTCCCTCGGTGATGCCGACCTGCTGCGGCGGGCAATGGGCAAGAAGAAACCGGAGGAGATGGCCAAACAGCGCGAGCGGTTCATCAAAGGCGCGCTGGAACGCGGGCTTCCGCAGAAGAAGGTCGAGAAGATCTTCGATCTGATGGAGCAGTTCGCGGGCTACGGCTTTAATAAATCGCATTCGGCGGCCTACGCATACCTGGCCTATGTAACGGCTTACCTGAAAGCTCACTACCCGGTGGACTTTCTCGCCGCGCTGCTGACTTCGGAAACCGGCAACACGGCCAAGGTGGTGAAGTACATCAACGAATGCCGGGAGATGGGGATCAAGATCCTGCCGCCGGACGTAAACCACAGCGACTGGAGCTTCACACCGGATGGAGAGGCCATTCGCTTCGGCCTTGGCGCAGTGAAGAACCTGGGTCCCTCTGCCGTGGAAGCCATTGCGCGCGCGCGGGAGGAAGGTGGCTTATTCCGCTCCTTGCACGAATTCTGCGAAAAAGTGGGCCTGGGCTCGATTAATAAGCGCATGATCGAGAGCCTCATCAAGGCGGGCGCGATGGACTCGCTGGAAGGTACGCGCTCACAGAAAATGGCAGCGCTCGACAGTGCCATGGAGGCGGGGCAGCGTGTGTGGCGTGACCGCGAGTGCGGTCAAGTCGGTCTGTTCGGTGAGGTGATCGAGCACGAGACGGCCCATAGCGCCCGGTTGCCCAACGTACCGGACTGGAGCGACAAGGAAAAGCTGGCTGCGGAAAAAGAGATGCTCGGGTTCTGGGTCACGGGCCATCCGCTGGACCGTTATGCCGATAAGATTTCAGACCTCGCAACTCACGACAGTTCGAAGCTGGAAGGTCTCGCCAAGGGCGCCGAGGTTGCGCTGTGCGGCGTCCTTACGGGAATTACGCGCAAACGCAATCGCGAAGGCAAGCCGTGGGTGGCTATGAGCATCGAAGATCGCAACGGGTCAGTTGACGCAATGGTGTTTGCTAATAGCTACGAGCGCCTCGCTAATGAGGTGGTGGAGGACCGAGCCGTGCTGGTGCGCGCCCAGGTGTTGCCGGAAGAAAACGCGCCTCCGAAACTTTCGGTGCAGGAGATCGTGGCCCTCGACAATGCGCGCGTAGATTTGCCCTCCGTAATTGCCATTCGCGTATGGCTAGGCCGAAACGGAAACGGCGATAAAGCCCAAGCGTTGGAAGATCTGTTCCGCCGCAAGCCGGGCGAAACGCAGGTACGTCTGCGGTTGGAACTGCCGCGCGATTTTTCCGTCTTGCTGGACGTACCGGCGAAGGTAAAACCGGATCGCGAGTTCCGCACCGTGGCGGAAGAGATCTGCGGGCCGGAGTGCATTGAAAGGGTGGCAGGATGATTCCAATGGCTCACCGTGACGATCGCACGCAGCTTCGCGCCCTCCTGCGGCAGCACTCCGTTCGCTTCGGCGAATTCAAGCTGGTGTCCGGGCAAACCAGCAATGTCTATGTCGATGGTAAGCTCACCACATATCGGGCGGAAGCCATGCCGCTGGTCGGGCGTCTCTTTCTTCGCAAATTCCACGATCGCGGCTGGCATCCTGCTGCGGTAGGCGGCCTCACTTTAGGGGCCGACCCCATCGCTACCGCAGTTGCCCGCGAGAGCTGGGGGACAGACGCGCAAGTGGACGCGTTCGTCATCCGCAAGGAGCCCAAGAAGCACGGCACCATGAAATTCATCGAAGGCTTGGCGAGTACCGAAGGGCTACCAGTGGTGATCATTGACGACGTTTGCACCACCGGCGGATCGACGATCGCTGCCATCGAGCGCGCGCGGGAATCAGGCATGCGGGTCCTGGGCGCAGTCTGCCTGGTGGACCGCGAGATGGGCGCCCCGCAAAACATCGAGGCGCTCGCCTGCCCGTTCGACCGTATTTTCATGCTCTCCGAACTGAAAGACGACGCTCGTTAGATGTCGCGGATGTGAGTGGCGATTTACCAGTCATTGCCAAAAGCGTCTTTCACCGCAGCCGTGCGGTCTCCATACGGTTGGTCTGCGGGCTCACTCGTTGATACACCTCCGGCGCCGAGAGCCCGGCGGTACATAGCGTCTACATCCGGCACGTACAGGTAGAACATACAGGCCATGGGCTGGTATAGCCCATGTGCTTCACCCATTTCCAGGATTGCATCACTAATTCGCATCTGCGCGTGATGGATCACTCCGTCCGGCGTGGCATATCGCGCGAGCTCTTCCCCACCAAAGGCACGCTTGATGAATCCGATCAGCGGGTCCGCACGCAGCGGATGCAAATACGGCGTGACCGTTCCGAACCCCTCGGGTATGTGGTGTTTCCCTTTACTTGTCGCGATATACCAGTGATTGCCGGCTCTATCTCTGACGCTCGCCCCGCGTTCGCCATAAGACTGATCTTGCGGTTCATTGATCGACACAGCACCCGACTTAAGGGCGCGCGCGTACACCGCGTCCGTGTCCTCCACATAGACGTGGAAGGCCATGGGACGGTCTTCCACAACAGCGCCGCTGCCGGGAGCACCGCCGCCCATGAAGAGCATAGTGTCGCCTATACGGATGCTGGCGTGGACACCGCCTCCGGAGCCGGCCATGCGGCCGGTCTCTTCGGCGCCGAATGCCTGCTTCGTGAAGTCAATGAGGTCATCGACATTCGCGGCCCGCAGGTAAGGCGTCACCGTCCGGAAGCCTTCGGGAATGAACCGAGAGGCTGTCCTGCCGGCTTGCTGCTGCTGATTCATAGCTTCCATCCGCCGGTGCATTTCCTCGACGTTCATGTCCTCTTTATGCATCGCGATGGTCCAGGTGTACCCAAATGGGTCGGCAACCTGGCCGGAGCGATCGCCATAAGACTGGTCTTTGACCGGCATGAGAATGCGCGCGCCGGCCGCGGATGCCCGCGCAACCATCGCATCCGCGTCGTCGACGAACAGATGCACTATTACCGGCGAACCTCCCAGAGCTAGGGGGCCTAGCAGCCCCCAGTCTGGGGACTCTTCGGCCAGCATAATTACGGAGTTGCCAATCGCGATCTCTGCGTGGGCAATTTTACGGCCGACCTCGAAGCGCATGATTTCTCTGGCTCCGAATGCCTGTTGATAAAAATCGATAGCGCCGCTCACCCCCTTGATGCGGAGGGCTACCGTGGCGGTCTGCCGCGGGGCAGTTTGAGACGTGCTTGCCATAACAGATTTCCTTTCCAATTCAGTCCTTAAATCGGCCTTCAAATTCTCCCGGGGAAGATTCAGCAGCTTGTGAGCGATTTCGAGGAGCGGCGCCAACTCACGATCCCGAGGCGAGGAGCCTGCACGCTGTTCCTGGAGTAATTGCTCCAGCGCTTCATCTAATCGGTAGGCGAGAGAGCGCTTAGGCATGGGCACCCTCCATTTGCGCGCGTAGGGTTCCAAGCGCGCGGAACTGGAGCTGTTTCACGGCTCCCTCACTCCTGCCGAGCTGCTGAGCGATTTCGCGAATACTCTTTTGCCGCACGAACCGCTCGAAGATCACCCGGCGCTGATCGGTGGGCAGTTGGTCCACGAGGCGAAATAGACGCGCGTGATCCTCGAGGTCCGAAAATCGGCTTCCACACTCGGTTCCGGCGCCGCTCCCGGATTTCCGCCTTCGCGCGCAGAGAGTTTGGCTTGATCGGCCAGCAGATTCGCGGCGATCCGCACCAGCCAGGTGGAAAACGGCGCACCGCGCCACTCGAAATTCCGCAGGTTCGCGAGTGCCCGGTGGAAGACCTCGGCAGTCAGATCCTCGGCAATGTCCCTACCTCGGACCCGCCGCGCTATGAACGCATATATCCGCTCAAAATGAGCTTCATAAAGGTCCCCAAACCTGGCCGGATCGCGTTGAGCGGCCTGCACTAAAAGATACTCCTCCGTTTCGGGCGGGGGAGCGGCATTGGCCGGTCGTCGGGCTGGCATTACTCCTCTACGGATATTAACTGGCGAGACCAGGAAAGGTTACGGGCGAGGTGCGGTCCCGGGGTGTCCCGGCATCCCGATACCCAATTTCGCTAAGATACTTTCGGGATGGAAGTTCCTGGCGGATAGCCTGATGCCGGACAGCTCGCTTTCGGGCTCGCTTTCCGTACTGTTTTTGTACGACGTTTGCGAGGAGATCCAGCTCCATACGCTGCGGGACATTGTCGGGGCGCCACCGCCGGGGCGCGAGCCGCCCTTCCGGCATCCGGCTCCCGAGTATGTGCAGTTTGCGCGGCCGCCGGTCATCGAGCCTCTGACGGCGCCGGCATTTCCCGGCAGTGAGCCGATGAGTGGCAGCCTCGCTTACTACGATTACGGCGTAGTGAGTCTGAAGCTGGAATTGCCGTTCCATGGCGGATGGGACAATGCTATAGATTTGGCGGTGCGTTGGATGAACGCGCCCGAGGTGGAGCAGCGCGCGGGAGAGGCGTTGGGTTGGCACCTCGAGCGGGCGGCCGCGGCGCTGGTGAAGCCCTATCGGGAGCGTCTGAGCGAAGATTACTTCATTTTCTATTTGCGAGAAATCGCTGATGGCGGTGGCCATCCGCTCGCGGCGGACCGCCTGCTGGAAAGTTGCGGCCGGTACATCGCCCAGATCGTGCGTGGCGAGCGGGCTACCTTCTCGAGCGGAGAGCAAGCCGAAATCCTATCTCCGCGCATGTCGTATTACGATACGGACCTGCTGGTGGTGGGATGGAGCGCCGCGTTTGTCTACGACACACCCGAGGGCGCAGCTCCCACGATTCAGCTTCTCGAGTACGCCAACACTCAATTGCTCGAATTCCGGCATTACGACTCAATATTGACGGCGCTGTTGACGGGGGTCTATCGCTCGCTGGAAAAAGGCGGCGGATACTGGCGGCGCTGGCGATTCGCACGCGAGGCGGAACGGCTGAACACGATTCGCTTGGACGTGCGGGAATTGGCGGAGCGGGTGGACAACTCGATCAAGTTCCTGAGCGACATGTTCGCGGCGCGGCAATACCGAATGGCGGCCGCGAGGATCGGAGTGCCGGACTATCGCCGCCTGGTGGATCAGAAACTAGAGAGCGCCGGCGAACTGTACGGTTTCATGATGGACCAGTTCCACCAGGGCCGCGGCTTCTTCCTGGAGCTAGTGGTGGTGGTGATTCTGATTATCGAGTTGGTCTTCCTGTTCCGCGGGCATCCGTAGCGGGTCGCACTCGGCCAGTTTGCGCCGTAAGAATCGCTGCTCCGGCGCGGAACACGCGCATTCCAGGGCGGCGCGATAACAGAAAGCAGCCTCAGCGTGACGGTCTAGCTCCCGGAGCAGATGCCCTCGCACCGCCCACAAAAGGTAATACTCCTGGATCTTGGGATCGCCCGCGAGGAGTTCCACAAGGCGAAGCGCCTCAGCAGGGCCCTCAACCTTGGCCACCGCCACCGCACGGTTCAAAGCCACTACGGGCGACGGGCTAACCGCCATGAGCTGATCGTACAACTCCAGGATCAACGGCCAGTCCGTGTCCTGCTCACCGGCGGCGCGTGCGTGCGTAGCTGCGATGGCGGCCTGGACGTGGTACGGCGAGACGGCATTTCCGCCGATGGACCGGTCGAAGTGACGGAACCCTACAGCAACAAGGTGGCGGTCCCAAAGCGTGCGGTCCTGCTCCTCGAGCAGAACCAGATCGCCGGTTTGATCGGTGCGGGCGGGCAGCCGTGCGGCTTGAAAGGCCATCAGGGCTACTAATGCGTCCACACGCGGCTGTGTCATGGAGGATGATGCGATCAATTGGCCGAGCCGCACGGCCTCCTGGCACAGGTCTTGCCGGATCAACGCTTCGCCCTCATGGGCTGCATAGCCCTCATTGAACATGAAATAGAGCACTTCCAAAACTGAATCGAGGCGGCGGTCCAGCTCGGAGCCGCGCGGCAGTTCGAGCGTCAAATGCTGCTCCCGAATCTGACGCTTGGCTCGGACTATACGCTGCGCAACAGCGGTCTCATCGGCCAGGAACGCACGGGCAATTTCGCGCACACTGAATCCCCCGACGGTTTTGAGGCTCAGCGCCACGCTGGAATCGCGGGGAATCGCCGGATGACAACACATGAACATCATGCGTAGCTCGTCATCGCGGAGCTGCTCTTCCAGATCCGGATCCAGCGGCGCTGCGACAGTACGCGAAAGATCGGCTGCGAGGGCATTAGACTTCTGGCCGATGCGTTGATTCGCGCGCACTACATCAATGGCGGAATTGTGAGCGACCCGGAACAACCACGCGGGCGGATTCTCCGGGACGCCGGAGTACGGCCAAGTCTCGAGCGCCCGGAGCATGGCCGTCTGCACTGCTTCTTCCGCGATATCCAAGTGTGCCGGGCCGAGCAGCCGCACAAGATGCGCCACCATTCGGCCCGACTGATGCCGGAACAGATGCTCCAGCAACTTCCCCGTGTCTTCCACAATGCTCATGAACCGTAGACTTGCCGCAGTTCAATGGTGCCGCCGTGTTCCAGGTGCGGATGATCGAGAGTCAATCGGATCGCCTCATCATAATTCGCGGCTTCAATCGTGTAGTAGCCGCCGAGGATCTCCTTCGTCTCGCTGAAAGGTCCATCGGTAGTGCGGGGTTTGCCGCCATCGGAACGGATAACTTTGCCATTATCCATTCCCAAGCGCTTGGAATCCCGGGTGAACGGTTTCCGTGTCCAGGCCATGTATTTTTCGGTAGCCTTTTGCATCTCTTCCGGGCTCATCGAACCGAAATGGGCGCGGCCCTCCTGCGTGTCGTAAAGCAAAAGCATGAATTGTGCCATGTTCGTCTCTCTCCTCTCCTTAGTAGCATGTCCTTCAGAACATGCTGCACCCGAATAACGCCTGAAGCTGGTGGAAATCGACATTCGCGGCCAATTTTTTTGCGGCGGGGAGTAGAATAAATTCACGTGCGGCGCCTCGCGGCAGTTTCGCTGCTGGTTCTCTTCGGGTTTTTCCTGATCGGACCGGCTCTGTTCGCGGCCCCAGATTCCCAATTTCCTGAATGCTGCCGCCGGCTTGGCAGGCACCACTGTGCAATGCCTGGGGAGGCCGCTCAGCAGCAGGCCCCCGGTTTCCGCAATATCGCGGAGCGCTGCCCCTATTTCCCGGCCAGTCCCGCGACTCCTGTGCACCGGCACACCCCGATCGAGAGCGCCGGCCGGATCGCCCCCGTTCTACTTTCCGTACGAACGCCCATTGCTTCTGAAATTCCGCAAGGCAACAACACATCGGTTAACCGCTCGAACCCGAAGCGCGGACCTCCTTCGCTCGTCCTCTAAACCTCGTTTAGCCGCCCTCACGGGAGGGGCTGTTTCCTATTGAGACAAGGAGGGACGAGTGAAGCTGTTCTATCTGTTTCTCTGTTCGATTGCTTTGTTATGGGCCGTGGTGACAGGCTCGGTCCGTGGAGTGGTACACGACCCGGATCATCGTCCGGTGAGCGGAGCGGTAGTGCTCCTGAAGTCAACCACTTCCGATTATTCGCTAAGCGTCGTGACCGACCCCGACGGGGCATTCGAGGTCACTTCCGTACCGGTCGGCGCTTACCAAGTCACCGTAAACGAAACCGATTTCGCGCCGGCCAGTCAGCAGATCGTGGTCTCTTCGGGTAGTGCACCAGTCGTTCACTTCCAGCTGAGGATCGGCCCCATCCGACAAGCTGTGAACGTTTCGGAAGCGGCGTTGGCGGTGAACCCCGAGCAAGTGGCTCCCACGACAATGGTGAGCCGTCGGGAAATCGAGACGACTCCGGGCGCGGATCTCAGCAACAGCCTCAATGCGATCACGGACTACGTGCCGGGAGCGTACGTCACGCACGATCAGCTTCATTTGCGGGGCGGGCACCAGGTTACATGGGCGATCGACGGCGTGCCCATTCCGAATACCAATATCGCGAGCAATGTGGGCCCGCAAATCGACCCGAAAGATATTGACTACCTGGAAGTCCAGCGTGGAGGGTACTCGTCGGCTTATGGCGACCGGACCTATGGAGTATTCAATGCCGTGCCGCGGACAGGGTTCGAACGCGACCACGAAGGCGAATTGTTCACTACATTCGGCACGTTTCATCAGACCAATGATGAGCTAAACTTTGGCAGCCACACGCAGAAGTTCGCCTATTTTGCCAGCCTGGATGGGAACCGCAGCGATTACGGCCTGGAGACGCCGGGACCCGCCGTTCTGCACGATCGAGTGTGGGGCCTGGGTGGCATGGGTTCGTTCATCTATAACAGTGGCGCGCGCGACCAGTTCCGCGCGGTTACTTCGCTCCGCCGGGATGATTATCAGATTCCGAATGACGCGGAAGCGGAGGTTGGCGGGATTCGCGATGTGGAGCGGGAGCGCGATGCCTTAGCCACTACGTCCTGGGTGCATACGTTTCGAACGGGCCTGCTGCTGACGGTATCGCCTTTCTATCACTACAATGCCGCCAATTACGACGGCGATCCCAATGACTACCCGATCAGTACCACGCAGCATCGCGCGTCCCAATATGCCGGAACGCAGGTGGCGTTGAATGCGGTGAGTGCCCGGCACAACGCTACCGCGGGCATCTACCAGTTCGGGCAGTGGGACAACGAATCTGTCAAACTGATCGCAAACGACGGCTCAGCCCTACCGCTAGCTCACGATCAGCGCACCAGCGGACACCTCGAGGCCGGCTTTCTCGAAGATCAATTCAAACCGTTCTCATGGCTCACGCTCGTGGCGGGCGTCCGGTTGACGCATTTTTCCGGCGCGATCTCGGAGAACGCCGCTAGCCCGCGCCTGGGCGGATCGGTTCGCATCCCGCACCTGGGTTGGGTATTGCATGGTTTTTGGGGACGCTATTACCAGACGCCACCGCTCTCGACGGTAACCGGCCCGCTCCTCGATTTCGCGGTTTCCGAGGGGTTGGGATTCATCCCGCTGTACGGCGAAAGGGATGAGGAGCATCAGTTCGGCGTGACCATACCGCTTCGCGGCTGGTCATTCGAAGTGAATGACTATCACCAGCGAGCCAGGAACTACTTCGATCACAACGCCATTGGGAATTCCAACGTGTTCTTCCCGCTGACCATCGCCGGGGCGCGGCTGTACGGGTGGGAGAGCGGCATCCGCTCGCCGCGGTTGCTGCGCCGGGGGGAGGTTTATGTGGCGTACGCTTACGCTCACGCGGAAGGCGCCGGGGCCATCACGGGTGGCTTAACCGACTTTTCGCCTCCCGCCAGCGGATACTTTCTACTGGATCACGATCAGCGGCATACGCTGCATGCCGGATTCAACTTCGCGCTGCCGCACGGCGTGGCGGCCGGAGGCAACCTGTATTACGGCTCCGGCTTCACGGATGGGACGAGCGAGGCGCCCGCGCACCTGCAATCCCACACAACGTTCGATTTCACCGTAAGCAAGAACTTGGGAGAAAAGCTGACCGTATCGGCGACGGCCCTCAACCTGGCGAACCGGCGGTTTCTGCTGGACAACAGCCCGACATTCGGTGGAACGCACTACGCCGACCCGCGCCAGATCTACGCACAGGTGCGGTATCGGTTTCACCTATGAGGTCAAATCTCGACGCCCTCGGGGCGTGGACACGCGTTCCGCAGGTATATATGCTCGAAGCATGTCCAAGGTCATCAAACGAGACCCAGTGCGGAGCGCGAAGAGGCTGACAATGCGGGAGTGGTTGGAACGAGCCGGACGAGGGGAACCCATTCCGACCAAAAGGACCGCTGCCCAGGTGCTTCGGGAGCTGCGGGAGGGGAAATCACTCCCCCGCCAGCAGCAGCAGTCGAATCGTTTTTCCGGAAAAGAGCGGTAAGGGTGTATCGTCACCAATAGGCGCGCCGGGCCTGGATTGGGGCTACCTCGGAAACCTCGGACCGATCGCAAACGCCCTTGAGATATACTATTTCGCGATTTTGGCATAATAGATTCACGCATCACGTTCGGGAGGACGTTCATTGTGAAGATTCAAATTGCGGTTCTGACGGCCGGCGCCGGCTTGTTGCTGTCGGCGCTGCCGGTGCTGGCGCACCACTCGTTCGCGGCCGAGTTCGATTCCACTAAACCAATCACGGTTAAGGGCGTAGTAACGAAGATGGATTGGGTGAACCCTCACTCGCATCTCCGCTTCGATGTCAAAGCCGAAGATGGCACCATCGAGCACTGGTCCGCAGAATGCTTGCCTCCCAACGGGTTGTACCGGCAAGGTTGGCGCAAGGATTCGATTAAAGAGGGCGAAGAGGTCACGGTAAGGGGCTTCAAGGCCAAAGATGGGTCGAATTACATGTGGACCCAGACCATTACTACCGCTGACGGCCGGCGGCTGTTGTCCGGCTCGCCCGAGGGTCCCGGCGCACCGCAAACTTCCGCCGAACCGGCTGCCCCGAGGGAATGATCCGGAGCTCCCGTGCCGGCGGGGCAGTTGGTCGGGCTTGCCCTTTTCGGGCTTTTTCAGAGGAGTAGTGTGAATGACAAATAGGTTCGCGGGAACCATGTTGATGGCCTGGACGGGCGGGCTGCTGGCGCTGATGGCCACCACGGCAGCCGGCCAGACATATACACAACCCAGAACAGCCGATGGCCAGCCAGATCTGCAAGGCATCTGGGAGGTTCGCACCTCGCCGGATAAGGATCTCGAAAAGGCCAAAGGGGTCATCGTAGAACCCAAAAACGGCAAAATCCCGTATCTGCCGGCCGCGCTCACGCAGAAGAAGCAGAACGAGAAAAACACCGCGCAGGAAGATCCGCTCAACAAGTGCTACATGCCGGGCGTGCCGCGGATCAATCTCCTCTCGTACCCATTCCAGATTTTCCAGACGCCGGATGAAGTGGCCATTGCCTATCAATACATCCACAACTGGCGGAACATTTATCTGAGGCGCAGCAAACACCTGGAAGGGATTGACTTCTGGCAAGGCGATTCTCTGGGCCACTGGGAGGGCGACACTCTGGTAGTGGACGTCGCCGATTTCAACGATCAGACGTGGTTCGACAAGGCCGGGGATTTCCACAGCGATCAACTGCACGTAACCGAGCGGTACACCCGCACGGGACCCGATACGCTGCGTTATGAGGCCACAATCGAAGACCCGAAGACCTTTGCGATGCCGTGGAAGATCAGCGTGGAGCTGCACCGCAATACCCAGCCGAACGCCAAAATCCTGGAATATGAGTGCCATTACCTGAAGGACCTGGCCGCGGCGAAACAGACAGCCAAGTAGAGCGAGGGAGACCGATCATGCGAAGAGCGCTTCTAACATCGATTACAGCAGTCGCGGCGGCGGGGACTGTGCTGTGGCTGGCTCCTTCTGCGGCTCATGGCCAGGATGAACCAGCGCCTGCCGGGCGTGGCGGACAGGCCGGGCGAGGAGCGGGCGGTGGTGGGCGTGGCGGACGCGGGCGCGGTCCAGCATTGCCTCCTCCTGGACCGACGCCGCGGATGAGCGACGGCCACCCGAATATGTCGGGCTACTGGAACGCGGGTAACAATGGGGGCGCGGTTTTTGAAGTGCAGAAGCACCCGGTCGCGCGCCCGGGCTTTGCTCCTGGGAACGGCGCGATTGTCGATCCTCCGGATGGCATGATCCCCTACCAGCCGTGGGCCGCTGAGAAAGCGAAAGATAATATTGAACACCATCTGGCCGACGAGCCCGAGCTGCACTGCTACATGTCCGGTCTTCCGAACCAGATGTACCGCCAGTTCGGATTCCAGATCCTGCAGCCCGCAGGATACGTGGTGATGAATTGGGAGTTCATGCACTCCTACCGCATTATTCCCACGGATAACCGGCCGCACACTCTGCCCGCCTCGACCAAGCTCTTCGAAGGCGATTCCGTAGGCCACTGGGACGGCGATACATTTGTGGTGGATACGACCAATTTCAACGACCGCACCTGGCTGGACTCGGCAGGGAACGTCCATAGCGACCAGGAGCACGTGGTGGAGCGCTTCACCATGGTTAACGATCGCACCATCAACTATGAAGCGACGATCGACGACCCGAAAGCCTACACCAAACCGTGGAAAATCGCGTTCACTTTCAACCGCAATATGCAGAAGGACTATGAACAGATGGAGTTTGCCTGCATCGAAGGCAACTCGGACACGGAGCACTACACCGAAGCGGCAGGCGGGAAAAAGGCGGACAAGTAATCCACCAAGACGGGCTGAAGACTACTCGTCGAGGGCTCGGAACAAGTCTGCCAGAGGCAACTCGATGCGCGGGTTCTCGGTACGAAGCGCGAGATCTTTGGCTTCATAGAAGCCTTCTTGCGTGTACACGTCCGCCTTGCGGCGGTCCGGATCGATAATCCAGACGTACTGCACGCCGAATTGCAGGTAATCGTCGATCTTAAGCCGGATACGGCTCATGCGATCTTCGTCGGAGAGGATCTCGATGGCGATAAACGGAGGAGCCGTGAACACGTCTTCGCGCGGGCTTGGCTCCAAATACACACATACGTCAGGGATACGGTAACGCCGCTGCGCCACACGGACGCGCTGCTCGGGAAAGCAGGCGAGTTTCAACCCGCTTCGCAGAGCGCCAAAAAACAAGATCAACTCACGCTGCAGGATGCTGTGCTGGCGCTTTCCCACGTTCCTCTCCACCAACTGCCCATCCACCAGTTCGCAGTCCGGATCGTAGTTGGAATCGAGATACTCCTCTTCAGAAACGAGAACAGGGGTTTTCATGGCCCTTAGACATCCAGGTTTTTCACATCCAAAGCGTTCTCTTCGATGAACTTGCGGCGGCTCTCGACGTCTTCGCCCATCAGCGTAGAGAAAATCTCTTCGCTTTCCACGGCATCTTCCAGGCGGACTTGCAGCAGCGTGCGCTTCTCCGGGTTCATGGTGGTTTCGGCGAGTTGCTCGGCGTTCATCTCGCCCAAGCCCTTGTAGCGCTGCACGGAGGCGTCCTTCTTGCCTTCGTTCTTCACATAGCTCAGCAATTCGACCCAGTTCGGCTGTGCTTCGCGGCGTTCGTTTTTTACCACGGCAAACGGCGGATTGTTATAGCGGGCGATGGTGCGTGCCAGAGCTCGGTAGCGGCGATACTCGGGCTGGCCCGCCAAGCCCAGACCGATGCTTCGCTCGGCGTTGGTGGAATCGTGATAGACCACGGCAAAAGAAGAGTGTTCCTCGTCCTGCCGTAGCACCGGATTCACGTTGAGCTTTTGCAACGCCTCGAAGATCGGCTTCAGATTGGCCTCTTCCTGAAATTCGGCTTTGTGGTCCACACGGAATTCGATGTTTCCCAGCAATTCCACCACGCGCGGATCGCGCAGCTTGCGTTCCACTTTGTGGAACATCTGCTCGAATTCGTCGAGGTTCATTAGGAAGTTGCGCAGCTCCGTGCCTTCCAGAACGGCCGCGGTGCCGTTGCCGTTGGAGTGGATCTCCAGGGACAGGTTTTCCGTCGCCCGCCGCATGATCTCCTTGGTGAATTCCTTCTCGTCTTTGATGTACTTCTCGCTTTTGCCTTTCTTGATGCGATAGAGCGGCGGCTGGGCAATGAACACCTTGCCGCGCAGGATCAGCTCGTGCATGTGGCGGAAGAAGAAAGTGAGCAGCAGAGTGCGGATGTGCGATCCATCCACATCGGCATCGGTCATGATGATGATCTTGCCGTAGCGGAGGCGGGAAACCTCGAAATCGTCCTTGCCAATACCCGTACCCAGAGCCGTGATCATGGCACGGATTTCCTCATGGCCCAGCATTTTGTCGTAGCGGGCCTTCTCCACGTTCAGGATCTTGCCCTTGAGCGGCAGGATGGCCTGGTAACGCCGGTCGCGGCCTTGTTTGGCCGTACCACCGGCCGATTCACCTTCGACCAGGAAAAGCTCGCAACGCTCCGGGTCCTTCTCCTGGCAATCGGCGAGCTTGCCGGGCAGGCCGCCAGAATCGAGAGCGCCCTTGCGCCGCGTCAGGTCCCGCGCTTTACGGGCAGCTTCGCGCGCCCGGGCTGCTTCGATCGCCTTGCCTACGATCTTGCGGCCCACTGCCGAATTCTTGTCGAAGTACTCCCCAAGCTTCTCGTTGACGAACTGGGTCATGAAGCCGGCGATATCGGAATTCAATTTCCCTTTGGTTTGCCCTTCGAATTGGGGCTGCGGCACCTTGACGCTGACAACCGCCGTCAAGCCTTCCCGAACGTCGTCGCCGGTGAGGCTGACGTCTTTCTCCTTAAACAAGCCGGCCTGCTGGCCGAAAGCATTGATCGTGCGGGTGAGCGCGGAACGGAAGCCGCTCAAGTGCGTACCGCCATCGACTGTGTTGATGTTATTAGCGAAGCTGAATACGCTCTCGGAGTAACCATCGTTGTACTGCAGGGCTACTTCCATGGTGAGCACACCGCCATTGGGCAATTCGCGCTCTGCCTCGAAGTGGATCGGTTTGTCGTGCAGTACAGATTTACCGCGGTTCAGATGCTTGATGAATTCAGCAATTCCCCCGGTATAGAGGAACTCAGTCTTTTTCTCTGGATCGACGCGCTCATCGGTGAGCGTGATCTTCAGGCCTTTGTTCAAAAACGCCAACTCGCGCAGGCGCTGGGCCAGCGTGTCGTAGTTGAAGGTAGTGACCTCCATAATGGTGGCATCCGGCTTGAAGGTTACGCGCGTGCCGGTCTTGCGGCCCGCCTTGCCGCCTTTGGCCAGAGGCGCCTTGGGAATACCGCAGGAGTATTCCTGCTCCCAGGTGTACCCTTCCCGCCAGATTTCCAGCTCGAGCTTTTCCGAAAGCGCATTGACACAACTCACGCCAACGCCATGCAGACCACCGGATACCTTGTAGCTCTTGGAATCGAACTTGCCGCCAGCATGGAGCTTGGTCATTACGACCTGCGCGGCGGAGACACCTTCCTCTTCGTGGAGGTCCACGGGAATACCACGGCCGTTGTCGATTACAGTGATCGAGTTGTCATCATGGATGGTGACGGAAACCTCAGTACAGTAGCCCGCCAAGGCTTCATCCACCGAGTTGTCAACCACTTCGTAGACCAGGTGATGCAGGCCCATTTCACCCGTGGAACCGATATACATGGCCGGACGCAACCGTACGGCTTCCAGACCCTCCAAAACCTTGATACTTGTGGAATCGTAGGTTTCCCCCGACCCGGGATTTACTACTCCGTTTGGCATAAAAGAAAGCTCTCAGTACTCAGTCGTCAGTCGTCAGCAGTCAGCACTGCATTTGGCTGAAAGCTGATTACTGAAAACTGAGTACTCTTCGTCAAATCCTCATGGGCATTACGACGTAGCGGTATTGATCCGGTACGCTCTCGCCGGCGGGGCGCATTTCCCCGGCGCTCTTTTGATCCTTCAACTCGAAGGCAACGTGGTCCTGTGGAATGGCGCGCAGGAAATCCAGCAGATATTGGGCGTTGAAGCCGATCTCCAGATCCGGCCCCTGGTACTCGCTGGGGACGCTTTCTTCGCTCTCCCCCATCTCTACGGAAGAGGAAAAAACGCGTACTTCGCCGTTCGTGAACTGGACGCGAATGGCGCGCGACCGTTCATCCGCAAACTGCGCGACCCGCTCAATGGCCGATCGGATCTCGTCCTTCTCCAGCCTGGCCATCAACGTGTGGTCTTTGGGAAGAACGCGCTCATAATCCGGGAAATTTCCAGTCAGTTTGCGAGTGATCAGCATGCGGTGACCGACCTGGAAGAAGAGATGATTGTCGTCGCCGGCGAAGACTGCTTTCGCTTCGGGAGCCGCATCGTCAGCCAGCTTGATCAGCTCTGCCATAGCCTTCTTGGGAACCAAAGCGCGAAATTGCCGGTCCACGACGCCGCTATCGGCAGGAGCTGCCTGAACATATGCCAGACGATGGCCATCGGTGGCGACCATCGTGAGCCCCTCCGGCCGCATCACCAGCAACGCGCCGTTCAACGTGAAGCGTGATTCCTCCATGGAGATGGCAAACTGCGTACGCGCGATCATGGAGGAGAGCGTACGCACCGGAATCTCCGCCATACGCTCGGGCATTTCCGGCAACTCCGGGAAGCTCTCGCGGGACATTCCCGCAATACGAGTGCGGGAACGGCCGCAGGTGATATTCGCCCAATGGTTCTCCAGGAACTTCATCGTCAGATCAGCATCGGGCAGCAAGCGCACGTAATCCAGCAGTTTGCGCGCCGGCACCGTTCCGGAGCCTTCCTTTTTGATGCGCGCCGGGCACGAACAGCGGATGCCCAATTCAAGATCTGTGGCGGTCAAATTGACGCGATCGCCTACGGCTTCCAGGAGGACATTCGAGAGAATCGGGATCGTGGTTTTCTTTTCGACCACGCCTTGCGACAGGCTCAGTTCTCGCGCCAGATCGGTTTTACTGACAGTGAATTCCATCGGTCTCAGCTCCTGTTCGATTAGGCTGTATACAGTACAGTCTAAGAACCGCTTTCATAGGGCCTGTGCAAACTGTTGAAGACTACCTAAATTATACTAAATTCAGCTACTTTTCGCCAGAATAACTTGTGGAAACGGGATGTGGAAAGGGAGCAAAAAACGGTCCCGGCGCGTCTTTTGCACATCGTTCCACAAGGCTTTTCTGGCCCTGCCGTGGAAAACTCCGCAAGTTCATTGCAATGAGTCCATTAACGTGTGCAACATTCTGTTCAATTCCGGGTCAGTCTGCCGCAGGCTGCCAATCTTCTCGATGGAATGAATGACGGTGGTGTGGTGCTTGCCGCCGAACGCCCGTCCAATCTCCGGCAGGGAGGCGTTCGTGAGCTCCTTGACCAGGTACATGGCCACCTGCCTGGGATAAACGATTTTTTTGGTGTTGCTCTTTTCCTTCAACTGCGATTGCTTGATCTGAAACCGTTCGGCTACCGCTTTCTGGATGGAATCGATGGTCACACGCCTATCCTGCACATGCACCATGTGCTTCAACACCTGCTGCGTCATCTGGATGTTGATAGGAGTTCCGGTCAGCGAGGAATAGGCGATCAACTTGATCAGCGCGCCTTCCAACTCGCGGACGTTGGATTTGGTCTTGGAGGCCATGAACGAGCGCACATCGTCCGGCAGCTTTATTCCTTCTGCTTCGGCCTTCTTATCGAGGATGGCCATCTTGGTTTCAAGATCGGGCGGTTGGATATCGGCCATCAAACCCCATTCGAACCGCGAGCGGAGCCGCTCCAGTAAGCCCGGGATCTCTTTAGGCGGCGCGTCGCTGGAAATCACGATCTGCTTCTGGTGATCGTGCAGTTCGTTGAATGTGTGGAAGAACTCCTCTTGAGTACGCTCCTTGTTTCCCAACACTTGGACATCGTCGATGAGCAGCACGTCCGCTTCGCGATACCGCTGATGAAATTGCGGCATACGCTCGGTACGGATGCAGGAGATCATTTCGTTCATGAAGCGCTCGCTAGAAGTGTAGATCACGCGCATGGTAGCGAAGTTTTCCATCAGCGAGCGGCCGATAGCGTGCATCAAATGCGTTTTGCCCATACCCACTCCGCCGTAAAGGAACAGGGGGTTGTAGCTGCGGGAGGGATTGGTAGCCACCGATCGCGCGGCGGCGTGCGCGAACTGGTTGCAGGAGCCCACTACAAACGAGTCGAAGGTGAACTTGGGGTTCAGGAGGCTGGCGCCAGAAACTGCATCGGTTCCGTTCTCATCCGGGGCAGGTTGCCGGGGCACGGCCGCCTTTTCTGGGCCCATCTCGTATACGATCTGAACAATTGGCAAACCCAAATCCCGGATCGCATCTCGCACCAGGGAGGCGTATTCGGTTTCAAGCCAGCCTAAGGTATCCCGGTCCGGAACCGATACCAGTAACGTCTTGCCATCCATCCCCTGAAAAGAGGTGGCTTTTAGCCAATTTTCATAACTCTCCCTACTCACCTTAACTTGCAAATATCTGCGAATCTGGTCCCAGTAGTTCATATGTTTGCCGACACGAAGAGCGCACGTTTTCCACAAGATTTCCACAACAGTGTGAGATCGCTTCGAAATCTGCCCGGAAGAGCAGCCGCCCAAAGCCTGTGGTCACCCTTCTCAGCTTTGGCCGGACAGTAGAATAACACACGGTTACGGCTTTACAACAATTTTATAAATACAGTGTTTTCAAAAATTTACGTGGAACGTTTGACACTCGGAATGTTCTGGTGGAGAATGGTAATCTCCATCGGGCGGGAGTAACTCAGCTGGTAGAGTGCGACCTTGCCAAGGTCGATGTCGCGGGTTCGAATCCCGTCTCCCGCTCCAAAAAGAATCCGGCTTTCCACACCACTCCTGCGCCGTTCCCCGTGCGGTATAATCCTCGCACAGTTATGGCCGAGTCGGCATCCGTCCAGCGAACATCCGCCCCCGATTCGGCTACTATTGCGCATTCCTCGCTCGTTCGGGTAACGCACTGGATTGCGGCCCTTAGCATTCTCGGTTTGCTGGTCAGCGGCGGCGCCATTCTGGTGGCGCATCCGCGCTTCTATTGGGGCGAGACCGGGTCGGTCGGGACGCCTTCCCTATTCGATTTGCCCATTCCATTCCTATTCGGCCACTCCGGCTGGGGCCGGTATTTGCATTTCTTGAGTGCCTGGGTCTGCGTGCTCACCGGAGTGGTGTACGCGCTTTACGGTTTCCGGACAAAGCATTTCCGGCGTGCGCTGCTGCCGCGTCGCGCCGCAGCTCCGTTCACCACGTACAACCCGGTCCAGCGCCTCACGTACCTGGTGGTTATCTTTATCCTGTTCCCCGGAATCATCATTACGGGATTGGCGATGTCGCCCGCAATCGTCTCTGTCCTGCCGGAGATTGTTACGGTATTCGGCGGCCAACAATCGGCCCGCACTTTACATTTTTTCCTGGCGGATTTGGTGCTGTTGTTTTTACTGGTGCACGTATCCATGGTCGTGGTGAATCACCGCTTTCGGTCCATGATCACGGGCGAACGAAGAGCATGAGCGAAAGACCGGCGCGGCGCAAACTGGTTTTGGGCGGGCTGGCGATTGCCGGAGCTTCCGGATTAGGGGTGCGGCTGGCGAGCCGGTCGGGTCTGATTCCGCCGGACTATGGCGGCCTCTTCGGTATCGGGGAAACCCTGACTTACGGCACGCAGCGGATCCTGACGGCACGCCATTCGCTGGCTCGGGAGTTCGACCGGAGCCAAATCTCCAAAGCGTTCCCTGTAAATGGGCCGCCGCCGCAAAACGAACTCTACGAGCGGTATGCGGCCCGCGCATTCGGGCAATGGCGGTTAAGCGTTGATGGGCTGGTGGCCCGCGCCACCACTTTCTCGCTCGCGGATTTGAAAAGCTTGCCACGGCGGTCGCAGATCACGCATCAAGCGTGCGAAGAGGGATGGTCCTTCATCGCCGAGTGGACAGGGGTGCTGCTTGCCGACGTGCTGAAGCTGGTGGGCGCCAGTCCGCGGGCCCGCTACGTCGCCTTCTTTCCCTATGACAATAACTGGGACAGCCTGGATATGGCAGATGCGTGGCATCCACAAACCCTGCTCGCCTACGGGATGAACGGCCAGGATCTCCCCCAGCCGCACGGCGCTCCCCTCCGGCTCCGCGTTCCGCGCCAACTCGGCTATAAGAGCGTGAAATACCTGGCGCGTATCACCGTAACCGACACCCTGAAACACATTGGCAAAGGCTTCGGGTCGATTTCTCCGGAAATCGGGTATTCCTGGTACGCGGGAATCTGAGGAACCGGGAGGCGCTTGCCTGTTACAATCTGATCCATGCGAGGCAATCCCCAAGTCATCGCCATGCTGAACGAAGCCCTCAAAGAGGAGTTGACGGCGATCAACCAATACTTTCTTCATGCAGAGATGTGCGAGAACTGGCACTACGATAAGCTGGCCGATCACATCCGAAAAGAATCCATTTCCGAGATGAAACACGCCGAGGCGCTGATCGAACGGATCCTGTTTCTCGATGGGACGCCGAACATGACCGAGCTGATGCACATCAACGTCGGTCAGACGGTGAAGGACCAACTGGAAAGCGACCTCAAGCTGGAGCTGAATGCGTTCGAGATGTACAACCGCGCGGTCGCTCTCGCTCGCGACGCCGCCGATAACAGTTCGCGCGAGCTCTTCGAACGCATCCTTAAAGAGGAAGAAGAGCATATCGACTGGATCGAGGCGCAGCTTCACCAGATCCGGGAAATCGGCTACGAACGTTACCTGAGCCAGCAGATCAGCGAAGAAGAGTAGTCTGGATGTCTGACACGGGCAGGCGGGGAACCTGGCCTCACGGATAGAACATTTGAACGGTAAGCACACGATCCTGGCCCGCATTCCGCTCTTCGCCAGCCTGAGTGAAAGCGAACTGCAGGCGCTGGCGCAACGTTCCGTGGAGCGCCGGTTCGCTCCCGAACAGATGCTCTTCTGGGAAGGCGAGGCCTGCGCCGGTATTTTTCTCATCATAGAAGGCAGCGTCAAGATTTTCAAAACTTCCTCTGGCGGGCGCGAGATGATGCTCGCGTTGGAAGCGGCCCCATCGACTGTGGCGGAGCTGCCGCTATTCGACGGCGGACCGTACCCGGCTTCGGTAAGGGCAGTCGAGCCGGTACTTGCCCTCTTCATCAATAAGAGCGATTTCCAACAGGTATGCCGGAGTTATCCGGACGTGGCCTTAAAAGTCTTGGCCGTAGTGGGGCACAGGCTGCGGCATCTGGTCGGAGTGATGGAATCTTTGACCTTTGGTAGCGTGACGCAGAGACTGGCGCGGCTGTTGCTGGATGCGGCCCGGCAGGCCGGTAGCGATGCGTTCGATCTCCCGGTTACGCACCAGGAGCTGGCGTCACGGCTGGGAACCGTGCGCGAAGTGGTTTCGCGCAACCTGGCACGGTTCCGTGCGGAAGGGTTGATCCGCATGCAGGGACACCAACTGCAAATCGAGAACCGCTCGGGGTTGGAGCGAGAGGCTGAGCCCCAGGCTTGACCCCGCGGTCAACTCACCATGCCACGCCGCACAGCGCTGAGCACCAGATCCGCGGTGCTGTGCAGATCGAGCTTCTCCATGATGCGCCAGCGGTGCGTCTCCACCGTGTGCAGGCTGAGGTTTAGCCGGTTGGCGATATCCTTGTTGCTGTTCCCCTCGGCCAGGAGTTGATAAATCTGGCGCTCGCGGCTGGTGAGCAATTCGAAGCGATCGTTGATCTCGTGGCTATCTTTAAAGCGCGAGAAGCCGCTCTGGAAGATGGCAGCTACGGCCGGGCTGAAGAACGCCAAGCCTTTCTGCACGTCCAAGATAGCCTGCCGCAATTCATCGCCTGCCGAGTTCTTCAGGAGATATCCCCGCGCGCCTGCTTTGACGGCGCGCAGCACGTAACGCTCATCGCTGTACATGCTGAGAATGAGCACGGAGGTTTGGGGCGAGTTCTTGATGATCTGAGCGGTGGCCTCAATGCCGTTGAGCTCTTTCATGGCCACATCGACAATGGCGACATCGGGCTTATGCTCGCGGGCGGCTTCGACCGCTTCAATTCCGGAGCTGGCTTCGGCGATGACGTCGAAGTCAGCGTTGTTTTCCAAGATATGTCGAAGACCCTGACGCATGAGCGTATGGTCGTCGGCTAAGAGAATGCGTATAGACATTAAACCGTTACCTCGGGAGTGGCGGCTGGAGAAGCCGCCGCAGCGGCCATAGGCACAGGGATACGAAGCGCGATTCGAGTACCTCTGCCGGGCGCGGAATCGATCACCAGTGAGCCGTGAGCGATGGCCGCGCGTTCGCGTATACCAAGCAACCCCAGGCCGCTGGTGCGATGGGGCATGCGCTGGGCATTGAGGGCGAAGCCGCAACCGTCGTCCTCCACGGCCACCGAGAGCGCATCCGCCACCTGCCGGACGGTGACCCGCACCTTACTAGCGCCGGAGTGCTTCTCGCAGTTGTGCAGCGCTTCCTGGACGACACGGTAGACGCACGTTTTGACAGCATCGGGGAGTTGATCGGCGACGTTATCCTCTTCGAATTCGCAAGCGATACTGCTGCGGCCAGCGAAATCCTCAAGCAGAAACTGGAGTGCGGGGACCAGCCCGAGGTCGTCGAGCAAAGTGGGCCGCAACAGAAGAGAAATATTGCGGATCGTTTGCACCGTCTTCTCGGCCAGGGTGCGGGCTCGCTGGAGCTGCTCCCGGAGAGCCGCCGGTTGGCCCTCGAGGGAAGCTTGCGCGTTGGTGATCTGGATCTGGAGCAGCGCCAAGGTCTGTCCGATCTCATCGTGCAGCTCGCGCGAGAGGCGGCGCCGCCCTTCTTCTTCCACTTCCAGCAGCCGGGCCGAGAGCTGCTGCAATTCGAGCTTGGCCTGCTCCACTTCGGCGTGATGCCGGTCGGCTTTCCGCTCGAGGTTCTCGGCGTGGCGCAAACTGAACAGGGCCACGAACAAGCTCAGCAGTACCCCCAATCCCAACATGATGAGGAGGTGCTCGGCAGCCTGCCGCCGGGATCCGGCAAATTCCTTATCGATATCCTGGAGGCGTTGCTGATCGGCCGCGCTCAGGCCCAGAAGCGCGGTGTACAACTCACCCCGCCGTGGCACGATTTCCCGCTGGATGAAATCCATCTGCTGCACGTCGGATGTCTGCAGCATCGTGGCCGGGACGGGGTTCATTACCAGCCAAAACTCGTTTAGACTCTTTCGCAGCCCTGCTCCAGCGGCGCTTTGGGGAGAAATGTGAGCGAGATGATCTAGTGTCTGGGAATCTTCCACCTGGAGCGCATCGAGTTGCGAACGGAGAAGCTGCGCTTGCTGTGGCGTATTACGAATAAAGAAATCGCGGACGTAGTTGCCCGCCAGCCACAGATTGCGGCGCAACGTGGTCACATCCTGCTCTTCTTCCACGTAGCGGCGGTAGATCTCTTGATGCCGCTCGGAAATGTCTGCTTGGATGCGGTAGGCTTCGAGGGCGGAGATTACGAGGACGGCGATAACGCCAGCATAACCAGCCCGGAGTACCGACCGTCTACCCAGAGATTTAAACAAAAAGGACCACCCGTTCTGTTCGCTCTGCCCAAACATGTCTCTAAACTCATCTTAGCGCCCGGACAGAACGGCAATTGGAGGCTTATCTTCTATTCTCCGGAGAGCCGAAGCATATGGAAATACGGTTTCCGTTGTATTTGCATGATTCCAATAGCGCGTTACAGTAGGGACAGCTAATGGTTCCGGCTACACCGCAATGGCGCCGGGGTAGTGGGGACCGCTAACGAACGGCTGTTGCCTCCCGGGCAACGCGTCGAAGGGCAGGTGTGAACCTGCCCTTTCTTTTATCTAACTTCCCAATCCTGGCATACACTGAAGCAGCAGATCTGCAATGGAACGGCTGGCCTTTTCCGGCGTGGTGTATGGAATTTCGGCGGTGGCCGGCTTTTTGGGGGCATTAACAGGGCTGGGCGGGGGCGTCGTGGTTACGCCGGTCCTAACCGTTCTTTTGGGCGTGGATCTGCACTACGCGATCGGCGCGACCTTGGTCTCGGTCATCGCCACTTCCTCCGGGTCAGCCGCCGCTTACGTTCGGGAAGGTTATTCCAATATCCGCGCGGGGATGTTTCTGGAGATCGCGACCACGCTGGGCGCGGTAGCCGGCGCGCACCTGACCACCGTGTTGCCCGGCTCCGTGCTCGCCGTGATTTTCGGGGCCGTGCTGCTCTATTCCGCCTGGCACTCGCTTCGTCAACCGAAACAGACGATTCAAACGGGGGAGGACCCGCTGGCGCGCCGATTGCAGCTTAGCGGGAGCTACCCCGGTCCGCACGGGCCGATCGCCTACGGCGTATCCCGGGTAAAGGCGGGATTCAGCCTGATGTTCGGCGCCGGACTGCTTTCGGGTTTGCTCGGAATCGGTTCCGGCGCAATGAAAGTCATCGCCATGGATCAGATCATGCGAATTCCGTTCAAAGTATCCACCACCACCAGCAATTTCATGATCGGCGTAACCGCGGCCGCGAGCGCGGGTGTCTACCTGAGCCGGGGTTATATCGACCCCGGGCTAGCCATGCCGGTGATGCTGGGCGTGCTCAGCGGATCCATGCTGGGCGCGCGGCAATTGATGGAAGCGAAGACACGGGTACTCCGCCTGGTCTTCGGAGCAGTGGTGGGAGCGCTAGCGGTGGAGATGATTTACAGCGGGTTGTCGGGAGGGATTCAGTGACGGATCACCAGATGCAGACCGTCGTGGGCCGGTTGTTACAGGCTGGAGTTCTGCTTTCCGCGGCGGTGGTGATTGCGGGAGGCGCCTGGATGCTGGCAAGCTCCGGGAGCTCCCAGCCCGAGTACAAGGTATTCCGTGCCGAGCCGGCCGAACTGCGGTCGGCCCGGAAACTAGTAGCGGCCCTAACTCATCCCCGGCCGGAAATTGTCGTCCAGTTTGGGCTTATCCTGCTGATCGCGACGCCGGTGGCGCGCGTCGCGTTCACCATGGTTGCCTTTGCGTTCGCGGGCGACCGCATGTATGTAGCGATCACCTGCATCGTGCTGGTGGTGTTGGCATACAGCCTGGCGATTCCGCACGGGGGATGAATTGCTGAGCAGGCTTCTACGTGATCCATGCGATCCGGGCTTGACAGCGCCGCGAGGCGGATTCTAAGCTTTCTGCATGCTCGCGCGGCTGAACCGTCGCCTCGCCGTCTGGATCTGCCTCCTTTTGGCGGCCGGCGCCGCGTCGTATGTGCCGATCGCAAAGCTCCGAACCCGCCAGCCCGCTCGATCGTTGTTCGATGTAATTAACGCGCAGGAGCAACATCCCCAGCCGATCGGCGGCGACGTCGTGCCCCTCCGCCAGGTTTCCGACCCGTACCCCGTGTTCAACGGAATCGCCGTTGACCCGCTGAATAACCTGGTGGCCATGAGCGATGTCAACCGCAAAAGTCTCCTCACATATTCACGAAACCTCGAGCCCGGCAGGCCCGGAATCACGGCTCCGCGCCGGCAAATCTTCGGACCGCTGACCAATGTCGGGTTCGTGGCCGGCGTCCTGCTCGATCCGGGCCGGCGCGAGGTCTACGCCATCAACAACGATATTGAAGACACCATGGTGGTGATGCCCTATGACGCGCAGGGCGATATCCAGCCCTTGCGTATTCTCTCCATTCCTCACCAGGCATGGGGCGTCGCTCTGAGCCGCTCTCATGACCAGATCGCCATCACCGTCGAACTGCAGGAAGCCGTGGTCGTTTATAAGCGGGATGCACGCAACGTGACTCCTCCCGTGCGTTATATCCGGGGCGCCGATACCGGACTGGCCGATCCGCACGGCATCTTCTGGGACGATCGTCATAACGAAATCGCGGTGGCGAACCATGGCAATTTTCGCGGGCTGATCAAGGACGTGGGTGCGGGCTGCGTTCCCGCGGGAACTGCCGAAGCCGGGGGCGGCGCCGTCCTGCCATCTTCTATCACGTTTTACTCCGGCGACAGCAAGGGAGATGCGCGGCCTCTCCGCACCATCCAGGGCAGCCACACGCAACTCGATTTTCCGATGGGTATCAGCGTCGATGAAGAGCGGGAGGAATTTGCCGTCGCCAATAACGGCGGCAACTCGGTACTGATCTTCTCGCGGACCGCCGGCGGCGACGCGGCGCCGGTTCGCGTTTTGAGCGGCGAACGCACCGGCATCAACCGGCCCATGGGTGTTGCGATTGACGCGCGGAACCAGGAGATCTGGGTATCCAACTTTGGCGATCACACGGCCCTGGTGTTCGATCGGCTTGCGGCTGGCAACGTGGCTCCCAAGCGGATCATCCGGACGGCTCCGGAGGGCACGCCGACCCCAGGTTTTGGGAATCCGCAGACGGTCGCGTATGACTCCACGCGCGACCAGATTCTAGTGCCCAATTGAGTGGCGCAGCCGCGGGTTGCGGTCTTCGCCAGGATGGCGAACGGAAATACGCCGCCGGCGCGCGTGATCACCGGGGCGGCCACCAAGCTCTCGCGGACGGTCCACGGAATCGCCTACGATCCGGATCACGACCTGATCTATGTTCCCAATCCGCTAGCGGATGCTGTACTGGTATTTCGTGGCAACGCCAACGGCGATGAGCCGCCCATCCGGGTAATTCAAGGTCCTTGCACTAAACTGGTGGTTCCTCACGCTATCAGCCTCGATCTGGAGCACCATGAGATTCTCGTAGCCAGCTTGAGCAGCCGTGCCATCGCCGTCTTTCCATGGGACGCCAACGGCAACGTTTCCCCCATGCGCTACATCAGCGGGCCGAAAACCAGGCTTGGCCACGTGGTGGGCTTGGGGGTAGACTCCGCCACGGACCTCATGGCCGTGGCCAACTCCGAGCAGATCCTGATCTTTAACCGAACGGATAACGGAGATGTCGCTCCCCTCGCCGAAATCGGCGGGCCGCATACTGGGATCGGGGATGAGCCTTGGGAGCTTCAGATTTACAAGAGCCGGATTTTCCTGGCCACCTCCAACCATCTCCACACCAACGTCTACTCTGGAGTGACTTTGAAGGAAGGTTATGTGAAGCCTCCGGAAGACCCATGGCTTAATCCGCAACTGGGGTTTATCGGTGTATGGAATATCCAGGATCGTGGGGACGTGCCGCCGCACGCGATTATCAAAGGCCCCTTCAGCCAACTGTTGCATCCGACAGGTCTTGCATTGAATCCGAAAGACGGCGAACTCTACGTCACCGACAGCATTCGAAACGGCCTGTTCACGTTCCTGGCCCCCTATTTTTTCTGAGTAACAGGTCCGCTGCTTGCAGCTTTACCGTAAGGCAGTGGATTATTCCGACATATAAGGACCATGCACGGAGGTGATGCGATAGCTCTCGCTGGTATCATCTAACACCAGCACCCAATACCGGTCGCCTCCCGGTTCGACACGAACCACGATATGCCCATGATCGGAAGCAACCCGCATCGCGCGCTCGCCGGTCGCCGCCTTGGTTGCATCACGGAACAGCGTCACGAAGATATCGCGTGGCCCGGGATAAATGCGGGGCGACAGCATTCGCTTCAGAACATCTGGCGAAGGATGAGTCGCAGACCACGCCGGTATGATCATCACCCGGGAGCGCAACGTCGCGAGCCAGAATGGATTCTCCTCTTCCAAGGATCCATGGTGGTTGACCACGTGCACGTCGGTCCGGCCGATGGCTCGCGCGACATCGGTTTCTTCATCATGCCACGCGGCTGCTCCCGGCACGGGATAACCCGGCATGTCGCCTCCCGTGAAGTAATCGAACCGGCCGTACCGGATCCGGATGGCAATGCTGCACATATTCTCGTCGGGCCAGTCCTCGCGCAGCGGAATCGAAGCGAGCGCCGGAAATCGGACCTTTGTCTCATTTCCCTTCCCAGTCCACACGCGGTCATTGACGGCGACGATTCGCACTTCGAAGGGGATCTGTGGATCGGGCTTCCGGAGCTGCGCAATCTGGGCCGCGCTTCCCGCCTGTGCTCCCAGAACGGTAAACCGCCCACTGGCGGAGTTTTCTGCCACAAAACGGCGATAGTTCGCGAACGTCTTATCGCTGTCAGGAGGGGGCAGGTACGCGTAATCGGGCCAACCGCGATCGATAAGACGGCCAATCGGTAACGCCTCGCTGACTTCCGTGACTCCCCGCAGCCGATAGTCCCCGTGCGTGGAGAGCGGCTCCGAACCAGTGATAGTCCCTATGTGGTCGCTATGGAAATGAGTGAGGACCGCATAATCCAAGCGTCCGTCCTGTCCTGCCATGTGCCGGATATAACGCACGATCCATTGCGCGGGGGTCCGGGAACCGTCCGGGCGTTGGTCCGCGGTCTCTGTGCCGCCCGCGTCGCCTGCATCCAGGAGCATTGTGGTCCCATCAGGAAAGATCAGAAAAGCGGCATTCCCGCGTCCGGTGACGATCTGATGGATGTCTAATGTGCCGGGTGTCCAGGCGGGAAGCACATCCCCTGGGCGGAATTGCGCCGGCTGCGCGAAAGCACCGGAGAGGAATGCCGCAACGAGCAGCGCGTTTCGGAACCGCATAAAGCGATACGGTTCAGTTTAGCGGCAAACTGCCGGCTCAGTGGCGGTCGTGGTCCCGATAGTCGCGGTCCCGATCGCGATCCCAATGATGGTCGTGGGCCATTCGCCCGCGGTCACCTTCCCAATAGCCCTCGTAAAAACGGCGGCCATCGTGATGAGGCACTACCCAGACGGCGTTGGGGTATGGAGGCCGTGTCCAATAGCCATCATGCCAGCGCCAATGATGACCCACCGGATACCAGTACCCTTCTACCCAGACAAAGCCCGGTCCCGGAATTGCGGGCCGGACACGGACAACGCGCGGAGGAGGAGGCGCGCCGATTTCGATCCCAACCGAGATCTGAGCAAAGAGCATTCCTCCGAACAGGAGCGGCAGCGCGAAGAGCTTCGTTTTCATCGCACATCCGTATGCAGCGAACCTGCCAACTTGCAACTACCTGCAAAATCAATGAGCGGGGCGGAACAAATGGGTAAATTGTTCCGTCTCCACAATCGGCCAGGTAAGATCGCAACGGCGCGGTTGGTTTTCGGCGAGCGGCTCGAGGGCGCATCCGCCCACTCCGGTCGGCGATCCGGCGGTTCCATCCCACGTTGCGGTAGCCGGTGACGGAAGCTACACTGAGAGCAGTCTCTCCGATCCCCGGTCGTCTAATGGTAGGACAGCGGCCTTTGGAGCCGTGAATCGTGGTTCGAATCCATGCCGGGGAGCCAGTTTTATTTTGAATCACTTGCAGTCTTCCGTGTACAACTTGTATACGGGTCCCATTTAAGATCGGACCGTGGTTTGTTGCCGTTGCGGAACAGCCCTGATTCGAGGCCACGCTGAACATTAAATCCATTTCGATTTCAATGCTTCCAGTCGTCACGAATCGCAGTTCCCGATTACGGACCTTCGCCTGAGGTGCCTGGAATTCCATGAGACTTTATATTCGGAAGACGACTATATCGGTGCGCCACCGTGTCCACCTTTCACGAACAAGACGGAGCCGTATCTAGTCTCGAAGCCGATCGCCGCCGTGAACCGAGATTCTCGATCGGCGCTCAGGCCGTGTTGAGAAAGCAAAGTGAGAGCCAGGGCTATTGCGCCGTCACGCTCAACATCAGCACTGGCGGTCTGTTGCTCAGGCTGGCGGAATCCACCCCTTTCAAGGTGGGCGACCACGTCGAATGTGAGATTGCCTTGCGTGATGACACTGATCAGGCCTTTGCTTCGTGGGGCTTCGGTACGGTGCTACGGGTCGACGAAGTGAGCGCTGCTATTGAGCTAAAATCCGGAATCTTCGCGCCCGCCGATGAGACATAATGCACTGGAGACCGCCAGATCAACGCGTTATGTCAGGACTCTACAGCATTCCCGAAAACCCGCCGATATGAAACTCGTGTCTTGGAAATCGCGACACTAAGTTCGGAAATCCGCCAGCGTTGACTGTGGAGCTTGCGATTGTCGCAAGAATCAACTGCGATAAATCGCTCCGAGATTCTACTAAATAAGCGTCACACTACTTCCAGATTTGGGCTGTTCAGAACGAGATTAGGAGATCTATCGATGCAAACAGGGACAGGGGAACCGAAAGTGAACGGTTCCGCGACGCCGATTGGCCGGTTGGCGACGAATCGGCTTGCACCTCAGCGGACCGCTCCGGTTCCGCCCGCTTCCAAAGCCGCCGGGCACGCGGCTGATGACGCCTCGCAAAACCGCCTCACCGCCAAGAAACTGGCGGAAGAAAAGGCGCGGGCACGCACGCTGGCTCGGGCCCAGGCGGTGGCGGAGAAACTGTCAACCGCGACCGAGCAGGTGGCGAGCGCGATTGCCGAAGCCAACAGCGCCGTCGTGGAGCTTGAAAAGACGATGCACGCCATCGCTTCCGGCGCCGAACAATCGTCCACCGCGGCTGAAGAGTCGCGTGCTGCCGTCAACCAGATCGAAAAGGCCGCCGATGTGGCCAACGCGCGCGCGGACGGATCTCTGCAGAAGGTCAACGAACTCACGGCCCTGGCCAAGGCGACTCAGGCCGACATTGAAGAGCTGATTAAGGGCGTCACCGGCGCGGCCGAGGCGAACATCGAATCTGCCCGGATGGTCGCTGAGTTGGAACGCCAGTCCGAAGAGATTGGCAAGATCGTTCATGCGGTTGCGCGAATCGCCGACCAGACGAACCTGTTGGCCTTGAACGCCGCTATCGAAGCGGCGCGCGCGGGCGAGCATGGAAAAGGATTCGCCGTGGTGGCCGATGAAGTCCGCAACTTGGCTGAAATGAGCGAGAAGAGCGCTCGCGGCATACAGGAAGTGGTAAACGAGATCCAGACCCAGGTGAAGGTCGTCGCGGCGGACACGGAAACCGCCGGTAAGAAAAGCCGCGAAGAGATCGAAAAGGCGAGAGTCGTCACCACCGATCTTGCCAAAGTCACAACGGAGTTCGGCGCCATCCAGACCGGATGTTCGGAGATCCGCAAGAACGCCCAGGAGTCGCTCGGCGGCGCCAAGAAGTATCTGAAGGGTGCTGAAGAGATTGCGGCGGCCGCGGAAGAAGCAACTTCGGCCTGCCAGGAAGCACAAAAGTCCGTACAGGAGCAGTCCAAAGCCTATGCGGAAATGAATGACGCAGCGCGATCGCTGGCGGAAATGGCCGAGGCCCTGAAGACCTCGACGAATGCTCAGAAATCGGCCGAGGAACTGGCCGCCACGGCGGAGGAGTTGTCTACCAACGCTGAAGAAGTGAAGACGTCCTCGTCGCAGATCTCGATCGCCATCGAACAGATCAACAAAGCCGCGAGCGCGCAGGCCAAATCGGCGGAATCGTCCAACGCACAGGCGGCGCAGTTGCTCCAGGCCGCAAAGGTGATGGGAGAGAGCGCCGAAGCCGGAGTTCTAAAATCCGAGGGCATCCAGGCTTTGCTCGCTACCAACAAAGAGAATATCGATCTGCTCATCGCCAATATCGGCAAGGCGGCGGATGCATCCATGGATTCGGCAAAGAATGTTCTGGAACTCGAGGAACGGACCCGCAGGATCGACAAGATCGTCGATGCGATCGTGATGGTGACGGTGCAGACGAAGATGCTGGCCGTGAATGGCAATGTGGAAGCCGCACGCGCCGGAGAATACGGCCGGGGCTTCTCGGTGGTGGCCGGCGATATCCGGTCGCTCGCCAACGAAAGCAGTGAAAATGCGGACCGTATCAAGGACCTGGTGAAGAATATTCAGACGCAGATTTCGAAAGTAGCTACTGATATTCAGCTCGCCGGGAACAAGTCACGGCAGGAAGTGGAGAAGGCAAGGGCCAGTACGGTCAACCTCGACACGATCACTCGCGAATGCGGCGTCATGGTTACGGGGATGAAGGAAATCTCGAAGGGATCGGCGGAATCGCTCGCAGCTCTCGAACAGGCCGGCAAGGCGAGCCAGCAGATCGCCAGTGCCGCCGAGGAAACCACCCGCGCTACCGCCGAGGCCGCCGGAGCCGCCGAACAGGGTCTCAAGGCCGCGCAGGAGATCGCCCAGGCTGTCGAAGATATCGCCTCACAAGCGGACGAACTGCAGAACGGGTAAGCATCGCTCCCGATGAAAGGAGAAGGAGACCCATATGCAGAATGAAACGCTACAAGAGCGCGCTACTCTCAAAGAGGAAAGCCAACTCGTTACGTTCCTGCTAAAGGACGAAGAGTTCGGCTTCGACATCATGTCGGTGCAGGAGATCATCCGTCTGCCCAAAATGGCCAAGGTGCCCCGGACTCCCCCTTACGTGGAGGGAATCGCCAACCTGCGCGGCGTCGTGCTTCCCATCATTGATATGCGAACCCGCTTCGGCATGGAGCGAGCCGAAGAGACGGACCGCACCAGGGTGCTCGTGGTTGACGTCGGGGGCGTGAAGACCGGGCTGCGGGTGGACCGCGTCAAGCAGGTGACGCGCGTGCTCCGCGGCGATGTCGATCCGCCGCCACCCGCGATTCGCGGCACAACATCGGATTATCTGGACGGCGTCGTGAAACTCGACAATGGGCAGCGCATTATCATGTCGCTCAACGCCGCCCAGGTTTGCCACATCGATGAGAGCCACCGCAGAACAGACCCTTCGGCCGTAACCAGCAATAGCAGCCAGGGTCAGGAAGTAGCAACGGCGGCAGTCGCGGCATCCGAAGCGATCGCGCAAATGGTCACGTTCCGGATCGCCAAGGAGGAGTTTGCGTTCGAGATGGAACACGTCCGCGAAATCCTCCGCGTCCAGGCACCCAAACAGGTCCCGGATGTCCCGGACTACGTGCTGGGTGTCCTGACGGTCCGCGGCCAGATCCTCCCCATCGTCGATCTCCGCCGGTTGCTGCACCAGCCATCGCTGGCCGAGGAGTTTGAGGGGAGCTGCCGCACGATTCGGGAGCAGTATGAACGCTGGATCGAACAGACCGGTTCGGGTCATGCGGACCTGTCGATACCCGAGCGGCTCCGAACCTGGATCAGCAGCGCCAACAGCTCGAGCCAGGTTCTGATGGAAACGCTTTCCCGGCTGCGCGGGCTCAATGAAAAAACCATCAAGCAGACGCAGACCGGCGCGGCGGCGGATGAAATCACGGCTACGGCGTCGGCCGTTGTGGCCGGCCTGCACGATTTCGAACGCGAGGTGGCGGCCAATATCCAGGAGGACCAGCGCATCATCGTGGTGGATGCGAACGGCTTCGTTCTGGGTTTGGTAGTCGACCATGTGAACGAAGTCTTGAACGTGATGCGCAAACTGCTCGATCCACCCCCGATGGTCACATCCGCGGGTGGCCTCGAACTGGAGGCGGTGGCCAAGCTGGAGGACGGCAACCGGTTGATCATGCTGCTGGACGTCAAGAATCTCATGCGCGATCAGAAACTGCGCGAGATCCACGACGACACCACTTCCGAAACCGCCACACAGGCCAAAGGCAGCGCCGAAACGGCCGCCGAGAAGTCGCAGGAGCTGAGCGAAGTGCAGCTCGTGACCTTCATGCTCGGCGGCGAGGAGTACGGCGTACCCATTTCTCAAATCCAGGAAATCGATCGTCTCTCCAAGATCACGAAAGTCCCGAAGGCGGCGCAGTTCGTCGAGGGAGTCACGAATCTGCGGGGAGAAGTGGTCCCGGTTCTGGACACGCGCAAGCGGTTTGAACTGGAAGCCAAGGCGTCGGACGACCGGTCGCGAATCATCATCGTCGAGTTGGGCGGTGTCAAGACGGGCCTGATCGTCGACTCCGTTCGCGAAGTGCTGAGCCTTCCCAAGAAGGACATCGCGCCGCCTCCGGAGGCCATTCACTCCGGTATCGACCAGCGATTCATCTCCGGAATCGGCAAGGTGGACTCCGGGAAACGCATGGTCGTACTGCTGGATGTCGAGAAGATTCTCTCGAAGACCGAGCGGGCGGAACTGGCGGAGTTGCCGGCTCAGTAGACGGACCAGGCCGGGCCCTCCCACCCTGGGGTCGCCCGGCCCCCTCCAAAACCCATGAGCTCAATACGAGTGCTGGTGGCCGATGACTCGGCCCTCATGCGCCAAACGCTTAGACGCGTAATTTCCGCCGAGCCCGGCATGGAGCTCGCCGGAGTGGCCCGTGACGGCGAGGATGCCATCGCGAAGGCACGAGACTTGCGGCCCGATGTCGTCACCATGGACATCAATATGCCGAAGCTCGACGGCATCACGGCGCTGCAAATCATCCTCGAAGAGAAGATTTGTCCGGTTGTGATGGTTTCCTCGCTCACGCAGCGGGGAGCATTGACGACATTCGAGTGCCTGGAGCTAGGGGCGTTCGATTTTGTCGCCAAACCGGATGGAACGGTTTCTTCGGATTTGGGAAGCGTCGCCTCCGAGCTGGTATCGAAAATCCGCGCCGCGGCGGCGTCCGGTGTACTCCAACGAGTTCACAGGAACCGTGCCCGGCGGCTGGCTTCGGGCGAACGCGTGGAACGGCCGGTTGCCCGCTGGCAGACCACCGGGCCGATCGCCGTGGCCATCGGAATTTCGACGGGAGGGCCTGCCACCCTGACGGAGGTGCTCCCGCTTCTGCCGGCCGATCTGCCCGCCAGTGTTTTTCTGGTGCAGCACATGCCACCTACCTTCCTGACGGCTTTCGCCCGCCGGTTGAACGATCAGTGCGTCCTGAATGTCGTGGAGGCACGTGCCGGTATGGCTGTACAACCCGGTTACTGCTATGTGGCGCCCGGCGGACTGCACCTCTGCCCGCACCGCAGGTCGACCGGAGAAATTGTGATTCGAACTCCCGCTCAACCCCCTACGCTTTTTATACCGTCGGTGAACGTCATGATGCAGGCCGTGTTGGAAACATATGGCGCCAACACGGTCGGAGTCCTGATGACCGGCATTGGTGATGATGGGGCGGAGCAGATGGTAAGAATCCACCAAGCCGGAGGCTTCACGATTGCCGAGAGTGAAGAGACGGCGATCGTTTTCGGTATGCCCAGGGAAGCCATCGAGCGCGGCGGAGCCGATATCGTCGCCCCGCACTACGAGGTAGCGCAACACATTATCAAGGCCGTTGGAAAGGTCGGCGGAAATCATGATTGAACTGCAGGATTGCATCCGGAGGTTGGAGAGTGGCGACGAATCCGACCGGATTTACGCCGCCGAGGACATCGGCTTCGCCAATGATCCCGCCGGCATCGCCCCGCTGCTCGCCAGACTTCCCGCGGAGCCGTCGCGCGCCGTCAGGGAGGCGATCTTTGCCGCGTTGATTCAGATCGAGGATGATGGCGTCATCGAAGGAGCACTGGGTCTGCTGGATAGCGAAGACTCGTTCTTGCGCAATCAGGCGGTGGAGTTGCTGCAAGCCATGGGGGACAGGACCGCGCCGTATCTGGTTCGGGCATTCTCCGAGGGCGCTCCGGACCGCCGCAAGTTTGTAATTGACGTAGTTTCGAGACTGGCTGATCCTTCCTCGGTTGATCTGTACCGTCGGGCCCTGGCCGATCCCGATTTGAACGTGGTCATTACCGCTATCGAGAGCCTCGGAAATATGCGGCAGGCGGAGTTCCGGCAGCAGATCGAAACCATGGTCAAGCCCGATTCGCACCCCATGTTGTTGGGCGCTTCGATCGAGGCGCTCGCCCAAATCGGTGACCGCAATTCGCTCGATGCCGTCCGGAGGAATTTCGGTGGAACCCAACGGCTGCCCGGATACCTGCGGCCTTCATACCTGAAACTGGTGGGTGCAACCGGCTGCCCGGCGGACGTTGGAGAGATCGAGTTCTTCGCCCGCGCCGGCACGCTCGATGCCGCTGCGTTGAATGCGCTGACTTCGTTGCGGAACCGGTTTCCGGACCTGGCGTTACCGGCGAGCCTGGCCCGTCCGCTGCAGGAGATGGGTCTCAGAAATCCCCCCCAACTGGCTTACCAGGCGCTGCGTCTGCTGAGCAGCTGGACCGGGGACCCCGAAGTGTCCGAGTTCCTGCTGAGCCGTCTCCACGATCCCGATAAGGTGATCCGGATCGGAGCCATACAAGCCTTGTGTGAAGCGGGGGGAGAAAACGTCCAAACCTCCCTCGCCAGCCGCCTGTCCGGCGAGACGGACCCCGAGGTCCTCCAGGTTTGGGGCGGAAAGAGCCGGCCATGAGGGAACTCTCCGGCGAGCAATTCGACAAACTTGTCCAGCAGATTTATCTACGGCTTGGGCTGCATTTCGAGGACAAGAAAAACTACTTCCTGCAGAAGCGGGTCGAGCGGCGAATGGACGTGTTGGGTCTCAACAACCCGCAAGACTATCTCTTTCTACTCTGCTTCGCCGATCCGAACGGCCAGGAAATGCAGGCCCTCGCCAACCTCATCACTACCAACGAGACGTACATGTTTCGGGAGTATGAGCAATTGGAGGCGTTTGCCAATTGCTGCCTGCCCGAGGTGCTGTCCGCCAAGCAAACTCGTGGCGAGCAGAAGCTTCGCATCTGGTCGGCGGGATGCTCGTCCGGCGAAGAGCCATACACCCTGGCGATGATCCTACAGGAGGTCTTCCCGCAGTCCCAGTATTGGGACTGCGAGATTGTCGCGACCGACATCGACGAAAACATGCTGGCGCATGCCGTACGGGCCCGCTACTGGGCGCGATCGGTCCGGGAGGTGCCCGCCGAGTACGTCGAGAAATATCTCGTCAAAGACGGTGACAGCTACATCGTTCGCGAAAAGACGGCCGCGCTCGTGCGGTTCCAACATTTGAATCTGCACGACCGCCTCGCCATGCGAGCGATGCGGAATTTCGATTTCATCTTCTGCCGGAACGTCCTGATCTATTTTGACGATCGCTCCCGCAAGGCGGCAGTCGATCATTTCTACAACTCGCTGAATCGCGGAGGCTACATATTCCTGGGCCACTCGGAGTCCGTAGGGCGAATTTCGAGCGCGTTCAATCTGAAGCGGATGGAAGGCCATTTAGTGTATGGGAAGGATTAAGAGGCACGGAGCATGAGGAAAAAGATCCTGGTCGTGGATGATTCCGAGTTCGTCCGGAACTACCACTCGCACATTCTCACGCAGGCCAATTTCGATGTGCTCACCGCCGTGGACGGAAACGACGGACTGGAGAAACTCTATACGCATCCCTGCGACGTGATTCTCACGGACATCAATATGGGGCACATGGATGGATACGAGTTCATCCGGCGGGTTCGGGCGGAACCACAGTATGAGGATCTCCCGATTATCATCATCTCCACCGAAGGCGCGAAAACCGACAAGATGCGGGGCTTCGAAGCCGGGGCGAACCTGTACATCGTTAAGCCCTCCGAGCCCGTGGTGATGATCGAGAACATACGCCTGGTGCTCGCGGGTGAATAAGGTCCGAGAATGCCTTTCACCATCAATACGAAAGAACAGCACGTCGCGCTGGAACTGACAGGAAGCGTAACGGCGCGCGATGTGAGCGAGCTCGCCGCAGAGCTAGCTTCGTCTTTGACGGCCGCCGCCAATGTTGTCATTGGTACCAGTGGGTTGGATGACATCGATACGAGCGTTCTTCAGTTGCTGGTCTCGCTGCGCAAGACCGTGAACGCTTTTGCGGTGGCGGATCCATCCGAGGTTTTCATCAGCGCGGTTGATCGTTGCGCCCTCAGACGTGAACTACTTGCCGGTTCAAAGGAGGTCGGGTGAAGCGAATCATGAGTATTGACGATTCGCCGAGCCTTCGGCAGATGGTCGCGCTGACACTGGAGAGCGCGGGGTATGAGGTGGTCGAAGCCTCGGATGCGCGCGATGCACTGTCGAAACTGGCGGGCCGCGAATACCACCTGTTCTTAACAGACCTGAACATGCCGGGAATGGACGGCATTGAGCTGACCAAGAAGCTCCGAACCATACCTGAGTACAAATTCGTCCCCATCGTCCTGCTGACCACCGAGTCTCAACAGGAAAAGAAGATGCAGGGCAAGGCGGCGGGCGCCACTGGGTGGATCGTGAAGCCATTCCAGCCCCAAGACTTGCTCGCAACTGTCAAGCGGGTGATGCGGTGAGAGGCAACGGACGGTCATGAGCCAGGACATTATCGAACGAATGCGCGCCTCATTCCGGGCGGAAGCTCTGGAGCTTCTGGGGGAATTGGACACGGCTCTGCTCGCCCTGGAGGCTGGTCCGGAGAACAGCGATCTCGTCCATCGCGTCTTTCGCGCGATCCACACGATTAAAGGTTCAGGAGCCACCGCAGGCTTTACGCACCTTTCGGCCGTAGCCCATAAGGTGGAAGAAGCTTTTGATCTGGCGCGTGCCGGGCGGCTTGCCATTACCGGAACCCTGATCGATTGCGGTCTCAAAACCTGCGACGTTCTGCGGGGCATCCTCGGCGCGGAGAACCCCGACGCGGAATGTCCCGGCGAACGCGAAGTGAGTGCCGCGTTGGCCGAACTCGTTCCGACACCCGAACCAAAGCAGGAGACGGTTCTCACGCAGGTTACTGGGGAGCCTACAAAATCGGCCTTCGAGATCGTGATGCGCCCGCATCGCGGGCTCTTTTACTCCGGGACCGATCCCATCACTCTGCTCGATGGCCTCCGCGCGCTTGGCCAGGCCCATATCATCACCCACACAGACGGCGTGCCGCTGTTTTTCGACCTCGAGCCGGAGTCCTGCTACCTCTGGTGGGAGGTCCGGCTGGTCACCGAACGCGGCGAATGCGGCATTCGAGATGTGTTCGGCTTCGTCGAAGACGATTGCGATTTGACCATACGTTTTCTGGAAGATCAGTCCTCTGCGGTCGCGCTCCTGGGAAATATTCCGTCTGAGTCATTGGAACTGTTTGCCGTCGAATGCCAGGAGCATTTGGAAGGGATCGAACAACACGCCCTGGCGTTGGAGGCGGACCGCTCCTCGCGCGAAAGCCTGGATGCGCTATTCCGAGCCGTGCACAGTATTAAGGGGAACGCCGGCCTGTTGTTGGGACAGTTGACGGCAGCTTCTCTAACGAGCGAGCATCCGCTGCCTTCGCTCGCTCATCTGGCGCATGCCCTCGAGTCACGGCTCGATCCGCATCGCCAAGCCGGGGGCGCGCCGGTGGAGGCCGCGACCGTCGGACTGGTATTGGAAACCCGCGATGCGATGCAGGGGCTGCTCGAAAACATCGCAGGCCAGTCGCATGAGTTCGTCGTTCCGGGCGGCCTTCTCGAGCAGCTTGGGCTTCGCAAGGAATCTCACGGGTCGTCCCCCGCGGCATCGGATTCCGCCTTTCGGAGTACGGCGGCTCAATGCCTTGAGATCTTTGAAAACTGCCTTCGGGAGATGGATCGAGGCCAGGCGAGCCGGGCGATCCTGAAGACCTACCAGCGAGGGCTGAAAACCCTCGCGTCCGCAGCAGCTTACCAGGCGCGTGATGATCTGGAAGAACCGGTCACGTCGCAACTGCAGATACTGGACGCCGCTTTGCGCGAAGAAGAGGGCCTTACGCCGGAGGGGAGCAGGCGCCTGACCGAATGCTACCGGCTGACACGTTCGAAAATCGAAGCTGCTCCAAGCGGCGCCCCGGCAGCGGCTATGCGCCCCACGCCCGCCTCTTCCGCGGCCTCCACGACGGTCCGTATCGATCAGGAGAAACTGGACCGGCTGATGCGCGTTGTCGGAGAACTGCTCGTCGCGAAGGGCTCCTTCCCGACGTTGGCCGCCAAAGTGATCGCCGGCGAGGATCGTGTCGTTGTCACCCGAATGCTCAAAGAGACGGGGGCGAGTATCTCGCATATCGCCGAGGAACTACAAGCCAGCGTGATGGCGATCCGCATGCTCCCGGTGAAGACCGTATTCCAGCGCTTTCCACGGCTCGTTCGAGATCTGGCCCGGAGTCTCGGAAAAGAAGTACAACTCGTCCTGGAAGGCGAGACCACGGAGTTGGACAAAACGATTTTGGAGCAGATCGGAGATCCGCTGGTCCACCTCGTCCGGAACGCCGTCGATCATGGCCTGGAAGATCCGGAACAACGGCGCCGTTCCGGAAAACCTGGTTCCGGACGGTTGCTGCTGCGCGCCGCGAACGATGCCGGCAATGTGCTGATCCAGGTGCAGGACGATGGCTGCGGATTGGACTCCGAAGCACTCAAGCGCAAAGCCGTTGAAAAAGGACTTATCACTCCGGAAGCCGCCTCAGCAATGTCGCACGCCGAAGCCTGCCGGCTCGTTTTCCTGCCAGGCTTGAGTACCGCGAAGAAAGTGACCGAGGTGTCTGGCCGCGGTGTGGGTATGGACGTCGTGCGCAACAATATCCGGGGCCTTCAGGGAACCGTGGACATCGTCAGCGAGCCCGGCTCGGGAACCACTTTTTCCATAAAGTTGCCCACGAGCTTGATCGTTTCGAAAGGCATTCTCCTCGAAGCCAGCGGCCAGGAATACATTCTGCCGCTGACGGCCATTCGGGATATGGTCAAGATTCCCACGGCCGAAGCGCACACCTATAACGGACATCTCATGGCGCGAATTCGCGGCGAGGTCTATTCGTTGTTCTCTCTTGCGGAGGTATTTGGGTTGCCGCCACGATCCGCCGAGGAGCTATCGATCGCAGTCATTGATTCGGGAAAAGTGCGTTATGGGCTCATCGCTGACCGTTTCGCTAGTGAAGTTGAGGTGCTGGTAAAGCCTTTGTCCGGCGGGCTGGAACACTGCCGGGAATTCCACGGTGCAGCCATCATGGGTGATGGCAGAGTAGTGCTGGTTCTCAATCCGCTCGAATGCCACCGCCTGGAGGCTGTTGAGAAGCGATGACTCTAGCCCTCCAGCGGCTACTCATCAGACTCAGAAGCGCCGTTTGGAAATCGCGGCGACCCGGCACTCTGACGCAGGATAGGGTCCGCGAACTCAGTCGAGAATTACAGAGCGAGAAAGATTCCCTCGAAGGCCTCACGGCTTCTCTGGAAAAAGAGTTCCTGCACCTCGGAAGCTTGCTGCGGAAGATCACGGCTTTAACGGGAGACGTGCGCAGCCGGTCCACCGAGATCGCGGATGCAGCCGCCGGCCGAGCGGAAGACGCGGCGATTCAGTTCGCGTTCCAGTTACTCAAAAAAGCAGAAGACCTGGTGCGCGCGAGCCGCGAACAATACGACAGCGTGTTCCAGGTCTTCGAGAAGATGCACCTGGAATTAAGGCGGGTTGCACGCGAACGTAACGCGTTGATGCGAACCCTGTCTCCGCTTGAAACCACCAACACACAATTTCGAATTGAAGCGTGTTCCTTCGACGAAAGTATTCGGGCCCAATTCTTCGGGCTGGCGGACGCCATCGCAGGAATTGTCCGAGACGTCCAGTCTGCGGTTGGACAAAGGTTCGAAGAGCTCGACCGTACCGGCCAGGCAACCGGAGAATTGGTGGCGCAACTGACCGTCTCCGCGGCAGAGCAGAGAACCACCACAGAACGAATGCTCGCGGAAACGCGCTCTCATCTCTCGAGTCTTAATGATGCCCTCATAGCCTCGGAACGCGCTGCACAATCCATGGGTCATCTCGGCGAAACTATCGCTGGCGGAGTTGGAAGAGCTATCGTGGCGCTGCAGTGCCAGGATATGGCCCGCCAGAAATTCCAGCATATCTGCGCTGCGATCGAGGAGATGATCGTTCACCTGCCATCCGAATTCGGTGGCGGGTTTAGCGATATGGCCGAGGCGGATTGCCGCCACTTTTTGGCCGACGCCGGCCGCGTCCAGTTGGGGCAGTTGCGCGCCGTCTTCGAGCAATTAACCGAAGCGGCGCGGCAAGTTGACGCGGGCCTGGGGGAGGTCGAAACGGAAGCCAAGTCCCTGGCCGGTCACGCGGTACGGTCGGGCAATGCAGCACTCGATGGGCGAGTCATACAGAGCGCGATTGAGAGCATTCATGCGGTGCTATCTGTCATCGAGAACGCTGTCAGGAGTATAACGGGTGTGGTCGAACTCGTCCTCAAGCTGAAGTCTACTTTTAGCGACTGTACAACTGAGATCTTAGGACTCGCACTCCGGTTGCGGATGGTGGCCCTGAATGCGCAGATTTTCGCGGCCCACGTCGATCAAGGCGCATCGCTGGAAGTTGTGGCCAGAAATACCAGGATGATCGCAGATGAATCGATGCGTCAGTTGGACGAAATCTCCTTCCGCGTCAATGAGCTCGTGAGCGCGGTTGCGGAGCTCGAACAGAGGCTCCTTGACTACTCAGAAGTGGCAACGATCGAGCAGAAGCTGCTGACATCGGAGGCAGGCGAATCGGAGAAGAAGCTGCGCAATCTCGACCAGAACCTGCGCGCTTCGATAGCGGCGATCGGACCTATCGAGGCGGACCTGGCGAAGACTATACAGACCTTGCTCCAATCGATTGACTTTCCCGGCGCCGTGGCAGAAGCGCAAGCGCGTTCGACCACGCTGTTCGAACAGGTAGCCAGTCTGCACTCGGACAAAGAGTCCAAGGCACATCACAAAGTCCAGGATCTCGAGCGCAATTACACGATGGCGCATGAACGGACGGTCCACGAATCCGCTGTCAAAACGAACGGACAGACGACCATTGAAACGAATCGAGCGGTAGTGGAAGGCGGGGCGATGGTCCAGAAGATTTCGGACGATGACAGTCCGGTGCCGGCGCCTGCCGCGGCATCGTCGTGCACTTCGGCGGTGCAGGTGGACGAGGAAAAACTGGCCGACAATGTTGAGCTTTTTTGAACCACGTCCGGGGACGGAGTAGAGCGTATGGAGCAATCAGAGAGAGCCAGAGGGGTAAGTGAGATCGGGAACGCTGAGCTCATTGCAGTCAACGCGCGGCAGGGGCTGCAAATTGAAGATCTGAAGGCCGAAAACCGAGCGGCGCACAGCGAGAACACCGATTTGCGGGCCGCCAACAGCAACTTGCGGGCTGCCGCCGTCGCTGACCGAAGCCAGATCGATGATCTCAAACGTGCACAGCGCAAAATCGAGCTCCTGAATCGCGACTTGGAAGCGCGGAACCGGGCGCTGGAGATGCTGAACAAAGAGCTTGAGTCTTTCTCATATGCGGTATCGCACGATTTGCGCAGCCCGCTTCGAAGCATTCACGGCTTCAGTGAGGCACTGAAACAAAGCGCGGCATCGAAGCATTCCGCAGAGGAAGCAGGGTGGTTGCAGAAGATCTCCGATGCGGCCGCGAGGATGGATCGTTTGACCGAAGACCTGCTCCGGCTATCCCGAATTACGCGTTCCGATCTCAAACGGGAGCCACTGGACCTCGCGTTGCTCGCGCGAGAGGTGGCTCACGAACTCCGGCAATCGGATCCGAGCCGGAATGTCACGTTTGCCATCTCCGACTCCCTGACAGCGAGGGCCGACCCGGTTCTGATGCGGGTCGCGCTGAGTAACCTGCTGGGAAACGCCTGGAAGTACACGGGCGTCAACCACAGGCGCTGATCTCGTTCGGGAAAGAACAGCTAGACGATACCGAAGTTTTCTGCGTGCGGGATAACGGGGCGGGCTTCGATATGGCGTTTGCATCCAAGCTGTTCTCCCCCTTTCAACGGCTTCACTCCGTTCGCGAGTTTCCCGGTTCTGGGGTGGGCTTGGCGTGCGTAGCTCGCGTAATCCATAAGCACGGCGGACGGATCTGGGCCGATGCTAAGACAGGCGAGGGAGCGGCGTTCTTCTTCACCGTTCCGGAGACGCCGGCGCTCCTAGACAACGCCGGCTTGTAAACCGATGAGACGAGGCGATATGACCACAAAACCGATTTTGCTGGTTGAAGATACTCCCGACGACGCCGAGCTGACAACGATGTCGCTCAAACACTCCGGTCTTCTGAATGAGGTGGTCGTTGCCGAGGATGGATTGGAGGCACTCGATTATCTGTTCGGCACGGGCCGGTATGCGGGCAGAAACCCGCAGGACACACCGGCGCTCGTCCTATTGGATATCAAGATGCCTCGGCTGGACGGAATCGAAGTGCTCCAACGGCTTCGGGCGGACCACCGGACGAAAACGCTTCCGGTGGTCATTCTGACGACGTCCACTGAGGACATCGACTTGGTGCGCGCCTACGAATCAGGGGCTAATGCATATGTCAGGAAACCGGTCAGCCTCGCCCACTTTCAAGAGGCGGTGCGGCAATTGGGACTGTTCTGGATTCTCACCAACGAACCGCCAAAGAGTTCAAGGTGACTGATGCGCTTACGCCCTTGCGGGTCCTGGTTATTGAGGACTGCGAGGACGATTACGACCTTCTGCTACTGAAGCTCAAAGAAGCAAAATTTCAACCTTCGGCCATCCGGGTCGAGACGACTGGCGAGATTGAGGGGGCCCTCGCCGGCGAGAACTGGCAGGTTATCATCAGCGATTTCGATCTGCCCGGCTTCGACGGTCTCCGGGCACTCGATTTGGTGCGGGCGCGGAACGCCGAGATCCCGTTCTTCCTTGTTTCCGGAGTCGTCGATGAAGAGCAGGCCGTTGCGGCCTTGCGCGCCGGAGCACAGGACTACTTCTTCAAGGGGAAATTGGCGCGTCTTGGGCCGGCGGTGAGACGGGAGCTGCACGAAGCGGAAGAGCGCGCAGAACGACGGAAAGCAGAGGCGGAGTTGGATCGCGATCGAAAACTCCTGCGGCACGATCGCATTCGGTTCGTAGACGTCATGTCCCATGAACTGCGGACCCCGCTCAATATCATTAATGTGGCCGGGAATATGCTGTTGCGTTACGGCGATCGTATGGACGGCGGTGGCCGGCAGGAACGCATCTCGGAAATTCTCGGCGCCGTAGCGCGGATGACCCGCCTTATCGACAAGGTGCTCCTTACGACCCGAATGGAATTGCGTCGATGGGATTTGCGGTCGGATGCGTTCGATCTCATCGCATGGTGCAACGAGTTTCTCGCCCAGAGCTTCGCCGCGGCGAGTGAACGGCAGCGTCTGCACACGACATTTTCCGGTGTTCCGCCGCGTGTGGCGATGGACCAGCGCGTAATCGAGATTGCGCTGCAGAATCTGCTCTCCAACGCGTTGAAGTACTCTTCGCCCGATCTTCCGGTACACCTCGAAATCCATTGCAACGAGCCGGGGTGGATCGAGTTCCGAGTACAGGATTACGGCATCGGTATACCGGGTCCAGATATTCCGCACGTTCTGGACTCATTCTATCGGGGCAGCAACGTCGGGAGTACAGCGGGCACCGGACTGGGCTTGGCTCTCGTCAAAACCTGCACAGATCTGCACGGAGGCACTATCACAATCCAAAGTCGTGAGGGCGAGGGTACTTGCATCAATATGCGCCTGCCCGACTGGCTTCAGCGGGATGCGTCCCCAGAAAAACCCGCGCCTCTGGCGGAGGTAATACAAGGATGAATCGAGTACTGATTATCGAAGACGACGCCGTTGCGCGACGGCAACTGGTCCAGTTGTTCCGATTCGAAGATTTCGAAGTCAGCGAAGCCGAATCTGGAGAGGCGGGGATTGCTGCCGCTTCAAAAGCAGCGCCGCCGGATTTGGTGGTCTGTGACATCATGATGCCCGGCACAGACGGCTTCGGGGTACTCGAGGCCCTACGAAACCGGACTGAGACTGCCTTGACGCCCTTCATCTTTTTGACAGCCAAGGCTGGAGGCCAGGATGTACGGCTGGGCATGAATCAAGGCGCCGACGATTACATCACTAAGCCATTCGATCCCGATGCACTTCTGGCTTCCGCCCGGCAACGCCTGGGTCGCCGGCAAGTCCAGTTGGCGGAGGCGGACCGTCGCGCGACAGATACCGGGATGGCCGCTGCAGCCGCGCTGCCGCGAGAAATGGAAGGCTGTCTGGCACACCTGGAATCGCTATCGGACGCTCTAGCCGCGAGGTTCGATGGCGATCGGCAGGTGAACCAGATAGGAGAGTCCCTGAAGACGGAGGTCGACCGCCTGCGGAGCCTTTCACGACGTCTACGCCTCTACGGGGAACTGCCGAGCCTGTATGCACGGCGATTCTCCACCGCGAGCGCAATCGCGAGATGCCCGGTGCAAGCGGCAGTGGATGCCGCTCATGCAGCGGCGACGCGATGGAGCCGTGCCAGGGACCTGGAGATTTCCGCCGCCGAAGCCGCCGTTCCGCTGCCCTTTGAGGTTATCGACATCATCGCTGCGGAGCTGGTTGATAATGCATCCAAGTTCTCACCTGGCTCGACCCCAATCGTAATCGAGATCTTGCTGGACCAGGGCTGCTGGAAAATGGCGGTGGCTGACCGCGGGCTGGGGATGAATCCGCAACAGATCCGTGGGGTGGGCGCGTTCAAACAGTTCTGGAACGGCTCGGAACGGCCTGGCGGTCTTGGGATTGGTCTGGTTCTCGTGCAGACCTTGGTCCGGCTGCACGGCGGCGAGGTTCAGATCGAAAGTGAGCCGGGAGAAGGAACCCGGGTCACGGTGATGGTGCCATCGGAGTAACCATGCCTAGAACTACTACTCACGACGAAATCGAACTGGCGAAGCTGCCCGTTGCGCGGATTCAGGACGTGCTATTAAGCCGCATGATCGTCCGTGAAGAGGCCGTCCGGCTCGGCTTCGGTCCACAGGAACTGACCCAAATCGCGACGGCCGTTTCGGAGATCGTGCGGAACGTGGTCCAACATGCGGGGACTTGCGGACAGATCCGAGTCCTCAAAACCAGCGAACCGGGCCGGCTTGGCTTGAAGATTGCGGTCGAGGACGCCGGCACTGGAATCGCTGATATCGATCGGGTGCTGGCTGGCGCGTCACCCGGGGCGGGCATCCCCGGTTCCAGAAACCTGATGGATGAGTTCGCAATCCGGTCGAGCGTCGGCGCAGGCACTGCCGTGACCATGGTGAAATGGCTCCCGAGCGCTTAACACGTGTTTACGTCACCGCCGCCTTTGGCTGCAATGCTAGCCACGGCAAATGCGGTCGTTCCGCTCCGGCAGGTATGGCCGGCTTCCGAGGTGGGCTGGCCGCTTTCCTTTTGGGCTTGATCAGTACCTTCCCGCCTATCGCTGCCGCCTGCGCCGGCTTCGTAACTCTGCCCGCTCCGAAACCGCCTTTCCCGCTTACGGTAAACTCGTCAACTTGGGGGTCGAATGAAGCATCAAAGGGCATATGTGCTGGCGCTGGGAACGGTCGCGTTGGCGCTCTGGAGTTTAGGGCCCGCGCGCGGGCAGCAGGGCACGCCCGCCACGGGCGAATGGCGGGTGAATGGAGGCGATGCCGGCAGCACCCGGTATTCGCCGCTCGATCAGATCAACGCCTCGAACGTGAAAAACCTTCAGGTGGTGTGGCGCTGGAAGGCCCAGAATATGGGTCCCAGCCCGCAAGCCGCTTGGGAAGTCACCCCGCTGATGGTGGGGGGTAAGCTCTACTTCACGGCGGGCGTGGGCCGCACCGTAGTGGCGGCCGAAGCGGCCACCGGCGAAACGCTCTGGCTGTATCGGGGCGATGACACCGCCGAGCGCGGCGCAGTCCGCGCCAACAATCGGGGCGTCACCTATTGGTCCGATGGCCGCGGCGATGATCGCATCCTCTTCGTCACGCCCGGATACCAACTGGTTGCGCTCAACGCCAAGACCGGCATCCCCATCGCCGGCTTCGGCAACGACAGCCACGTCGATCTCTGGCAGGGCCTCGACCGTCCCAAGGTCGAGAAGGGGACCATCGGCGCAACTTCTCCGCCCATCGTCATTCGGGATGTCGTCGTCGTGGGCGCTGCCTTGCGCGTCGGCGTCGCCCTGCCCACCAAGGAAAATGTGCCCGGTTACATTCGGGGCTATGACGTTCGCACCGGCAAGCTCCTATGGACCTTCCACACCGTCCCGCAGGCCGGCGAGGCGGGCACGGAGACCTGGCTTAAAGATCCCGGCACGGGAGTCGATTCCTGGAAGTTCACGGGCAACACCGGTGCTTGGGGCCCGCTCACCGGTGATGAAGAGCTCGGCTACGTCTATATCCCGGTGGAAGCGCCCAGCGGCGACACCTATGGCGGCCAGCGTCCCGGCGCCAATCTGTTCTCCGACAGCATCGTTTGCCTGGATGCGAAAACCGGCAAGCGCATCTGGCACTATCAGCTCATTCATCACGAAATGTGGGATTACGACATCCCCGCCGCGCCGATCCTGCTGGACCTCACTGTCAATGGTAAAAAGATCAAGGCTCTCGCGCAGGTGAACAAATCGGCTTTCACCTTCGTCTTCGACCGCACCAACGGCCAGCCGGTCTTCCCCATCGAAGAACGGCCCGTGCCCAAGGGCAACGTCCCCGGCGAATGGTATTCGCCGACGCAACCGTTCCCCACCAAGCCCGCGGCCTTTGACCGCCAGGGCGTGACCGAAGCCGACCTCGCCGATTACACACCCGAGATCAAGGCCGCGGCCCTGAAGCTCGCCTCACAATACGTCCTCGGTCCGATCTACACGCCACCCATCGTGAAAGACGATAAGGGCAAACTCGGCACCATCCAACTACCCGGCGCGGGCGGCGGCGCTAACTGGATGGGCGCCTCCGTCGATCCGGAAACCGGCATGCTGTACGTTCCTTCCGTCACGGCCCCGTACATCTCCGCGTTACAGCCGGGCGGCTCCCGTTCGGAGATGCCGTACATCGCGGCGGGTGGCCTCGGCGGCCCGAATGTGATGGGACTCCCGCTGATCAAAGGCCCCTACGGCCGCATCACCGCGATCAACCTCAACACTGGCGAACACTCCTGGATGGTTCCCAATGGCAAGCCTGCCGATAGCATCGTCAACAATCCGGCGCTCAAGGCCGCCAACATCGACGCCAGCAATTGGGGCGGCGGCCAACGTTCCCCGATCCTGGTGACCAAGACTCTGCTGTTCGAAGGCAGCAACAACCTGCGCGTGCTCGACAAGAAGACCGGACAGCAGATTGATGGCATCGAATTGGGCGGGAGCCTCACCGGCGGCACCATGACGTACCTGGTCAACGGCCGCCAGTTCCTCGTCGCCGTAGTCGGTGGCCAGCTGGGCGAGGGAGCCGAATTGGTAGGGCTCGCTCTTCCGCAGCCCGGCGCGAACGGTCGGGGTGGCCGCGGAGGCCGTGGCGGTCGGGGCGGCACGCCGCCTCCCGAAGACAATTGAGATGACCGTCGCGGACTTTCGCCGCATCGCCCTCAGCCTCGATGGCGCTGAGGAAGGCTCTCACATGGGCTCGCCCGACTTCCGAGTCGGCGGCCGCATCTTCGCCACGCTCGCCTCGCAAAAGGAGGGCTACGGCAACCTGATGCTCACGCCTGAAGTGCAGGCCGAGTTCGTGGCTGGGGCGCCCGATGTCTTCATCCCCATCGCCGGCGGCTGGGGACGCAACGGCGCCACTCATGTGCGCCTCTCCGCCGCCAACGAGGATCTGCTCACGGGCGCGTTGCGCACCGCCTGGAAGCTAAGGATTGATAAATCCGCGAAAGCCGGCGTCCGGAAACGCGCGCCGGCGAAAACGAAGAAAGCCCGTTGAGGGCGCCAGCGAACCGGCCTATTTCCAGCCGGATTTCGGGCACGGAAATGGAATAAGAAATCCCGGCTTTCACAAGAAGGTACTGCTTTCTTCCTGAGGAAAATTTTCTCTATCGGAAGATCCAATAATAACCGTATTCCCGATGGTATGCTTTTGAAATGCTGGAAACCGCCATCGGAAACGCCAAGGAAGATCTCGATATTGAAAAGTGCACCGATATCGTAGTCGATGCGACTCCTCATCCGGATGGCTTCAAAGATCCGGATCAGCTTCTCAAAGAGCTCGGTATTCTCGGCGACAACGAAGTTGAAGTCCACAAAGCCGCGATCATCGCGGCGCTCGCCAAACGGCAATTCAGCATCGATGCGACCGAGATCACCTCCGGTCCTGCTATTCCAGTGGGCGATTGCGCGCATTCCGTCTTGGACAATGCGAGCTAGCCTTTCGCGGCTATTGTGGCGCAGGCACTTCTGCCTGCCGCGCCGGCGCCTGATGGACGCCGGGACCCTCCTTCTCGCGGCAGCCACTCTTCACGCGATCCCTAAAACATTCCAACTCTCCCGGGTTGGCAATTCAGTCAAGCAATCCGGTGCCGAGATCGAGCTTCAAATTCCTACTCGAAATTCACCACCGGGGGATGAGATCCTCAAGAATCCAGCTCGATGGGTGGTCAGCGCGACGGGACCTCAGCAGATGAAAATGACGGCTGCGCCGTCGAGCCCGCCGGATTACGATCGATTTACCGGCGTCCTAACGTTGGCGGTCTCGGCGAGCTTATGCAAGTCGCCCGATCCGTCCAAGTGCCGCTGGAGCGTGAGCTTTCAGCCGGACGGCAAACTCGTGTCCGCTCAGCAGGAGCCTGCGACGAGTGACACGTTCGCGTTAGGCAGCGCCTCGGCGAACATTAAATCCGAGGTGACCGTCTCCGTACGGGCATCCGGAATTCCGCCCCCGGGCGACAGTTTGAAGAACCCCAACTATTGGCGCGTGCAGGTCAGCGATTCCGCCGGGAACTCCCATGCCATCCAACCGGTAACGAGCGTCAAGTATGAAATCGGCTTTGGATCCGTAACCCTGAAGTTTCCCGTAATGGCGCTGGATGCAGTGGATCCCACTAAAGCCCCGCTGAGCTGGACGGTTTTTTATCTTCCGCCGGACGCCACGCTTTCTTCTACCGCAGCCGAGGCCAGCACCGGAGCTTTGGGCCAGGCAAAGGGGCGCGACGATGCTGATCTATACCTCGCGGGCAATTACATTGCAGGCGTGGGAAGCAAACCAATCTGGACTATCGATGCGAAGGCCGGCTACTCGGATGAGCCTGGCAAACTGCCCGTCCTCGATTGGTTCATTCGCTCCAATCCCCCGAACCTGCGCTTTGGAATCTACGGCGAAATGCAAACGAACGTCGATCAACAGCCGCCCGTCGATCGCACGCAGCTTGACCCCGATTCCATCCTCGCGTACACGACGCTGTTTCGGACCTCCCAGCTCCGGAAAGGCTCCTTTTTCTATGGATTGAAGTGGGAAATCCAACCTGTGGGCGGCGAATTCTCCCGGAAGTATTCCGCCAGCAACCTCATCAGTGGCGGCCGGGCCCGCTTTTACAATGTGTTCGGCGGCAAGGGCAGGATGGGCCTCGATGTGATTCCGTCCATCGGATTTGAAGGCGGGAAGAACCTGAATCAACCCGGGACCCTATTTGGACGGCCGGTCGATCTGCGCACCTACGACGGCATCGCCCGCCTGCGTCCCGGCGCCGATTCGAATTTGTATATCTTCCGCCGCGCTCCTTCCCCGGACGACACCTATGCCTTCACGCTGACCGGCACCTGGACGGCGCGCGTGCCGTTCACCGCCGAACCGTTCACCACCACCGCCTATCTGCCCGAGCTGCAGAATCCTGCGCAGATCACGCGCCAACAGGTGGTCAGCCTCCGCAAAAACACACGCCATTTCGTGCAGGTCGATGCCACGTGGAACGTCAGCCAACTGTTCGGCTTCCAGGTGGAATACAAGTACGGTGCTCTGCCGCCCCTGTTCGAGTTCAGCAGCCATCAGATGAGCGTCGGCGTGGTGTTCAAGGCAACCTATAACAAGAATCACGGCGTAACGGCGCCCTTGCCATAATTCTCTAGTTCTAACAGGCTGTCCCGAATCGGCTGACGAGGCGTGCGGGAAGTCCCGTGAAACTCCGTTGAAGTAAACCTTCAGTACCTACTCCCCACACCTGTCCATTTGCCTATGGGGGCTGGGTCCGCACATCCCCGGACCAATTCAATCGCCATAGGTCGCCCCTCGCTGCGGTTTAGTTCACTGAGCGATCGCATCAATTTTGCGGCGTTCCACCCTCGGCTGCTGTTCGGCCTTCGCGCGCCGCAAAACTGATGCGATCTTTATCAGTCACCAAAGTCGAAAATATTCCTGTCCCCCTCACAATAAAGAATTTATTTAATATTTCCAGACCTTATAGGGCTTATTATTTCTTGCCTGCGCGCTATCGTGGAGTCGGCGTAGGGTCGTCGGCCAGTTTGGGAATCGGTTTTGCGGCTATCTGGCCGCGGCCGGCTTATCCTCCGGGTGTTGGCCGGTTCCCGGATGGGCGGCCTCCCTTCCGCCACTCACCGGGTCCAGTTCACTCCTCCCCTTCCTGCACAGCGGTGGAGTGTAGCTGTGCCCGGGTTGCTTGGTTTCACGGAAAGTGCAGAGAAAGGTTTTGCCCATGGCTACCCAGAAACAGATCGCGGCGAATCGCCGCAATGCATTGAAATCAACGGGTCCTCGGACCCCAGCGGGCCGCGCCGCCGTGCGCCTCAACGCCCTCAAACACGGGGGGTACTCGCGTGCCTCCGGCATTTCGGTGCTCCCCGAAGCGAAGTCCAGCGGCGGCCACGTCCAATATACTCCGTGGCCGCCGGACGGATCCGTGCGGTGGCAGAGATACCCCGCATTCGGCACTGTTCTGGACGTGGAAGACCGCCTATGGGTCGTCCGCCAGATCCGCCGGACGAAACATGGATTTCCGCTCCTTTTCGGTACTCCCGCGCCTGCCGAGCCGGCGGAACTCGTACGGCTCCCTAAACTCATTCCGACCAAAGCGCTCATTGACTTCTGGCACCGCAACCGCACGAATTTCGGCCCCACTTTCGATTTACCGGCCGGGCGGACCACGCTCAAACGGGTGCGCTACCGGTTCGGCTTCCATATGCAGCGCGACCTCTCCGCTTTTTGGCACGACCGCATTGAAGACCTCAAAAATCTTAGCGCGCGCGAATTTGCCGAGCGCCATCACATCAGCTTCCACCGTGTCGAGGAAACCCGTTTCAAAATACTGGGCCGGACCGCGCGTCCTCTGGGCTGGTGGAAGACGCCCGAGATCCTCGCGATCCTTCGGGCCGGCATGAGTTGCCGCCAGATCGGCCAGAAACTGGGTATCGGGCTGAGCCATGCCAGCCGCCTCAGAAAGACCGCGCGCTTGGATCCGCTGCCCCCTAACATCGAACTGTGAGTGGCGGTCTTCACTCCCGTCCAACTTATAATCAACTTGATGCCAAAAAACAGTTTCGGCGCGGCGGCGAAGCTGCGCGTTGCGAACCGCGAATACGATTATTTCCGGCTCGCTCAACTCGATCAAAAGGGGGCCGGCGCTGTGGCGCGGCTCCCCTTCTCCACCAAGATTCTGCTCGAAAACCTGTTGCGCCACGAAGATGGCCAACACGTCACGGCCGACGACATCGCCTATGTGGCGCGCGGCGCCGATGCCTCCGCGGCCAAAGAGATCAGCTTCATGCCGGCTCGCGTGCTTTTGCAGGATTTCACCGGCGTCCCGGCCGTGGTGGATCTGGCCGCCATGCGCGACGCCCTACGCGCCATGGGCGCTAATCCCGATCGCGCCAACCCGCTGCTTCCGGCCGATCTGGTTATCGATCATTCCGTCCAGGTCGATCGCTTCGGCTCCTCCGACGCCTTCCAGTTGAATGCGCTCCTGGAATTCCAGCGCAACAAGGAGCGCTACGTGCTCCTGCGCTGGGGCCAGACCGCATTCCGCAATTTCCGCGTGGTGCCGCCGGATACCGGCATCGTCCACCAGGTCAATTTGGAATACCTGGCTTCGGTGGTCTTCCGCAATGACGGCCAGGCCTATCCCGATTCCCTGGTCGGCACCGACTCGCATACCACCATGATCAACGGCCTCGGCGTGCTCGGCTGGGGCGTGGGCGGTATCGAGGCCGAGGCTTGCATGCTCGGACAGCCCATCTCCATGCTCCTGCCGCCAGTCGTCGGCTTCAAGTTGCATGGCAGGCTGCGCGAGGGCGCCACCGCCACCGATCTCGTCCTCACCGTCACCCAAATGCTGCGGAAAAAGGGGGTGGTCGGGAAGTTCGTCGAATTCTATGGCGCCGGCCTCAGCGCTCTCAGCCTGGCCGACCGCGCCACCGTCGCCAATATGGCGCCCGAATACGGCGCAACCATGGGTTTCTTCCCGGTGGATCAGGAGACCTTGAACTATCTCAAGTTCAGCAATCGCGATCCCGACTTGATCGCGCTGGTCGACGCGTACACCAAAGAGCAGGGCCTGTTTCGCACCGATGCTACGCCCGATCCGGTCTACAGCGATACGCTGGAGCTCGATCTCGCCACCGTCACGCCGTCCATGGCCGGCCCGAAGCGTCCGCAGGACCGCCTCGAGCTTCCCGCCGTCAAGCAGAACTTTGCCGCGGCTTTCGATGGCGCAGGCAAGAGCGCCGCTGCCGAAATCGACGGCCAGAAGGTCGTCCTTCACAACGGCTCCGTCGTCATCGCCGCTATCACAAGCTGCACCAACACTTCGAATCCGTCTGTCATGCTGGCCGCCGGTCTGGTGGCGAAGAAAGCCGTCGAGCGCGGCCTCAAAACCAAGCCGTGGGTCAAGACCAGTCTTGCGCCGGGGTCTAAGGTGGTGGTCGATTATTACCGCGAAGCCGGCCTGCTGCCCTTTCTCGAAGCTCTCAAGTTCCACCTCGTGGGATTCGGCTGCACCACCTGCATCGGGAACAGCGGGCCGCTACCCGAGCCGGTTACGCAAGCCGTGCAAAAGGAAAACTTGGTGGTCGCCGCGGTCCTGAGCGGCAACCGCAATTTCGAAGGCCGCATCAACGCTCTCGTCAAAGCCAACTACCTGGCATCGCCGCCCCTCGTCGTTGCCTACGCCTTGGCCGGCCGCATCGATATCGACCTCGTCAACGATCCTCTCGGCGAGGATTCCACCGGCAAGCCGGTTTACCTCCGCGATATCTGGCCTTCCAATGAAGAGGTCCAGCAGACCGTCCGCTCCGCCGTTCACCGCGAGATGTTCCAGCAGGAGTACGCCCGCGCTTTCGATGGCGACGATAACTGGAAGAACATGGCAGTCGCGACCGGCGATATCTACCAATGGGACGATCACTCCACCTACATTAAGAAGCCTCCCTATTTCGACCACATGGTCGATCCCGAGAAGTCCGTCGGTGATCTCAGCGGCCTGCGGGTACTGGCGCTCCTGGGCGATTCCGTCACCACCGATCACATCTCGCCCGCCGGCAACATTCCCAAGGACAGCCCCGCGGGCAAATATCTCATCGGCCAAGGTGTGGAACCCAAGGACTTCAACTCCTACGGCGCGCGCCGCGGCAATCATGAAGTGATGGTGCGCGGCACCCTGGCCAACATCCGCCTGCGCAACCAACTCGCTCCCGGGACCGAGGGCGGCTGGAGCCTCCACTTGCCCGATGGCCAGCAGATGTCCATTTACGATGCTTCCATGCAGTATCAAAAAGAGGGCGTCCCGCTGCTGATCATCGCCGGAAAAGAGTACGGTTCCGGATCCTCGCGCGATTGGGCCGCCAAGGGCGTCGCCCTGCTAGGCGTGAAAGCCGTGATCGCCGAGAGCTTCGAGCGCATCCACCGCACCAACCTCGTGGGCATGGGCGTTCTGCCGCTGGAATTTCAGCAGGGCGAAAACGCTGCCAGCCTGAACCTCAACGGTAAAGAAACCTACCAGATTACGGGCGTGCGCACCGCCTTGCTCGATGGCGGCAAGCGGCAGGCCAGCGTCCGCGCCATTGCCGATGATGGCAAGGAGAAGACTTTTACGGTCAATATCCGCGTCGACACGCCCCAAGAGGTCGAATACTACCGTTACGGAGGCATCCTCCCCTACGTCCTGCAACAAATCGCGAAGTAACAGAGCCGCGACCGTTAGGGAGCGTTACTGCCCCACCGCGAACAGCGTCGCATTATTGATCGCATAGACCGTGCCGTCAGGTCCGATCACAGTCGGAGTATATGCCTCGCCCAGCCCCGGCGTGAGCACTACCGTTTGCGAAAGAGTATTGTTCGCCAGGTTCCAGCGGTAGAGCTTTCCATCCTCGTTGTTCGCCAGGATGGAATGGGTCGCGGGATCGACCGCCGCTGAATTGATGCACCACTCTTTGACACCCGGTGCTTCGGGATTGGGCGTTGGCGCGAGCACGGTCAGCACCTCGCGCATCACCTGCGTCCCCGTAACGGAGTACGTCTGCGCGGCATCGGGATCGAGGACGGCGAGGCGGTTCTGGCCGGTGCCACCCGCCTCGGCGTAATCGTTGTACTTGGTCATCAGCAGGTACGGGGACGCCCCAGCATAAGAGGGGACCATGGAAGTAGGGACGAGCGATGGCGTATCGTCCCAGCCGAAGCTGCCGGGGAGTTTCGTTTGCGAGAGGGAAGCGTTGAAGTGCAGCAGCCAGCCGCGGTCGTGATTAGCGTTCATGGTGCTCTCCAACACCCCGAAATAGATATCGCCATCCGGGCCGACGAACGGCGATGTGGAGCCGTTGTCGCTCAGCACGGCGAGGCCGCCCGATGCGGGGTCGGTTAGCGCCACCCGCGCAACTGGGGCGAGCGTCGCGCTGTTGAGCGCCACCAGGTAGCCGTGCGTACCGTCGCTGACAGCGACGTAAAGCGTGCCCGTGTTCGGGTTCAACGCCGGAGCGCAGTTCTGGACGACCTGGCTGATGTTGGCACCGCCGGCAGCAGCGCTGGCTGAGATCCACGTCCCTTGGCCGGTGGCGGAGATGCGCGCGATCCCGCTCTGCAGGCTCGCGGGACTGCTGCCCGTGACCAGGAAGCCGAAGTAGAGGTTCCCGTCCCCATCCGAAACGATGGGAGTGCTGATCATCACGTTGGCGTTGTACGCCTGCGTATTGGCTTGGTATGCCGCGGTTCCGTAGAAAGCGATCTGGCCCTGGTTTCCCGTTGCCGAATCGGCGTTCTCGCGGTAATAGAGAGTCCCGCCTGGCCCCGGAAAGTAGACCCTGCCGTTCGGAGTTAGTGCCGGAGAGAATTCCGGGATCCAGTCGTGAGGCGGAGGAACGTAATCGCTATTCATCATCCAGCGAAGGGCTCCATCGCTCGCGGCGTGCGCCTCAACGCGGAATCCTCCGGCAGCGCCGGTCTTCACCGGGACGATCACGGTGTTCGCGGGAGTGACCAGGGGCGAACCGTAATGGATGAGCAGTTCGTTATCGGTATATTGCGGGTTCAGGTCAACGGGCGTTTGCCAGTGGATGCGGTTTAGGGGCTGAGCAGCCGTCGAACTCACAGCCGTGTGCTGCGAGTCATGCGCAAAGGTTTGCCAACCGGCACTCCCGGCTACGGCAATGGTAACGGTGTTGGAAGTGGATCCGCCGAGCGCGATCACCACGGGCACGGCCGAGCCTCCTGGCGCCCCGCCCGGCACGAGGGCGTTCACTTGATACACCCCAGTGAGCCCGGGCGCGAGCCCCGAGAACAGCACTTGCGCGGACACGCCGCCGATGGTGACGGTTGGATTTGCGGGAGTAGTGGCGAGCGGGCTGGAAGGAGACGCTGCTCCGGAGGGCGGTTGGTTGCTCACAGCGCCCAGGCCCGTGGCGAAGATCTCGATGGCGGTCGCGCCGGGCATGGCGGGATGCCCCGCGTCCACGAGATTCTGCGCCGTATCGAGAATGGCGCCTTGGCCGGAGCCTTGGTCGTTGAGGCTGAAGATCGCAGGAGAGACGGGGGAGAGGTCGATGGTCTGGCTGCCAATATTCTGCCCATTCACAGCCACGGTCAAGGTACCCTGCGCGGCTCCCGCCACCTCCCACGGAATTTGAAAATTCACCTGCGTCGCGGAAGCGTAAAACAGAGGCGCCGGGGCCGAACCGAGTTGGATGGAGACACCGGCGAGTGCAGTAGGGAACGGCGGCCCTGGCGCCGCCACTGGAGAGGAGACTGGCAAATTACCGAACAGGGTTGCATCGCTACCGGCGCTCAGAGGACCCGGCGCGAAACTGGCGGCATTGACTACGGAAAGGGTCGCGCCGGATTGGGCCCCGGCCGGGAGAGCCGCCAGCCAGAGAACCAACAGGGTACCGAGGCGCCAGGCGCTAGACGTCTTCCCCGAGTTGCACCAGATTCCTTCGCAGATCCGCCATGGTGCGCTCCAGCAGGGCCGCTTCCGGCGCTCCCAGCGCAACTCGATCGCGGAAGCGAAGGACGGCGTCAAAGGCCGCTCTGGCGTTGCGGGTATTGCGGGTGATCTTGTCTTCATCCGTCTTCTCATCCAAAGCGATCCGGGCGAATGTCAGGCCCGTTTCGACCTCGGTGACCAGAAATTCGTAGCTGCTCCGCGTGAAATCCGGCGCGTCCATTTCTGCCGTGATTATAGCGCCCGGCCGAGTCGGCAATCAGTCCGCTTCCGCACCCAGAGGAAGCAGTGGTTGCCCAAACGGCCGGCCGAAGGCGAGCGGAGGAACAGGTAATCCAGATAGCGAAACGGGAACAGCAGCCATCCGAGCGCGAAGTGGACTCCGCCACGCCACACGCGCCATGGCAGCCACAATTTGACATACTCCAGCACGAAAACCAGAAGAGTGGCGGTAGGGCCGGTGCGCCAGCCCTGTGCGACGACTTCCAGTTCGGGGCCGAGCAGCAGTTTTAAGCCATCCAGCGTGAAGCGCCGGTAATCGCCGGGGTATTCGTGGAACGGATGGCAGAAGGGCGTGACCAGATGGGCATGCCCCCCGGGGGCCAGCACACGCGTGATCTCGCGCACTACCTGCTCCGCCGAGAGTACGTGCTCCAACACTGCATCGCATTCCACGCGCGTGAATACATCGCACGGGAAGGGCAGGCAGTGCGCGTCGGCCAGCACGTTCACTCCGGGGGCGGGAAACAGATCGAGATTGACGTATCCTGGGGCATGCCGCTGCCCGGAGCCGATGAACAGATTCCAGCGGCCCAGCGGATAATCGCGCGGCTCGCGTGGATTGGGCACGAGCGGCAGCGGCGGCATCAACCAGCGGCGTAATGCGCTCATGGTTCGTAAGGCCGAAGACGCGGCGGCCGGAAGTCGGGCTCCAGCAGCCACGCCGTCCTGTCCGGATAGTAAGCCAGCAATTTCTTGTCTTCCCCTTCGCCCAGATCGCGGGCCCATACTACGCGCGAGCCGTCGATATCCGCCCGGTTATACACCCACTCATCCTGGAAGATGTGCTGCGGGTAGTACCGCACGAACACCAGCAGTTTGCCCGGCATCGCGGCGAGTTGCTGGTTGACGGCGATGTGGGCGGCAGGATTGCCATGGTTCAGCCCGTCCCAGGTCTCGTAACGCAGCGCAGCCAGGGCGAACGGCTGCGCTTCGAGCAGGTGCATCCCGTACCAGAAGACGAACTGCGCCACGCACGCGAACGCAATCAGGCGCCCCGCCGCATGGCGCCACCGCATCCATTGCTGCAAGCCGGTCACACTGATGAGGATGAAGAGGCACGTGATCCCCGCGATATAGTGCGCCTCGAAATTGGGATAAAAGTTCGTGCCCAGCGCGACAATCGCGAGCGTGAGCAGCACCCATGCGAACCGGTACTCCCGCACTCTCCACAGGAACGCCGGCGCCGCCAGGTACAGCGGGGCCAGGAAGAAGAACCGGTAAAACCGCACGCGGTATTCGAGCCGCTGGAGATAGGTCTGCCCCCGAAAGGAAAGCTGCATCCGGTAATTGAGGGCCTGCTCCCGGTTCAATTCGCGGTGCGGCTCCGGGTTGGGTTGAAATGTGAACGCCGCCGGCACGCCATATTGATACCGGCTAAGCGAATAGGGCAGCGTGACCCAACTGCCCGTCACCTGCTTGTTCTGCAGCGCCACGATGCCTAGTGCGGCGAGCACCGGCACGGCTGCTAGCGCCAGCGGGCGTAGAAACCGCCGCCAGCCGCGCAAGCAATACAGCAGTACGCTCAATCCAAGAAGGATGGATTCGAAGGGTCGGATCAGCAGCTGCAATCCCAGCCCGATTCCCAGCCACCAGGGAGCGTGCCTTTGGTTAGCCGCGACGCGCGGTAGCGCGCCGAACACCAGACACCCCGCGCCCGCCGCGGCTGCCCCACCCCAGTAGCTGTTCATCCAATAGCTCAGCGGTCCGAACTCCATCACGGCCAGCAGGCCACCCGCCAGAGCCCAGCCGGGCGTCGTCCAACCCAACAGCATCCAGTAGCAGAGCGCGCAGAAGGCGGCAACACCCAGAATTACGCCGGCCCATGGCAATCCGAACAGCGTCCATCCGAGCGCCAGCAGCATGCCCTGGCCGGGAGGATAAATCGAACTGTAGGTGGGTTCCTGCAGCACGAACTGGGTCTCGAAGAACTGCGGCAGCGCATGCGGCGGGTTGGCCAGGCGGAAGTGCTGCAAGGTGTCAGCCAACAGCAAATGGCCGAACTCGTCGTAGATGTCGGGAGTAGGCACGGGATGATGCGCCAGCAGCGCAAGCCGCAGGAGCACTGGCAAAACAAGGAGCAGTAACAGACACCGCAGCGGCCTTTTGGCGAACAGGCGGACGCGCGCGTCTAGCCATGGTCTCCACAAGAGCGCCGCTGTGGCCAGCAGACCGGTGAATAGCAGCAGCAGGAAGTCGCTCGCCCCGAAGCCCAGCGGATTGCGCAGGGGCAGAAACGAGCGAAGCCAATCGAACAGAAACATGGAAAGCCACTATTCTCGCAGATAGGCGATGCTGCGAACGTTGCGGTTTGCCCCTGCAAACCGATCGGTTCATGAGAGGGGGATGCACCACGGGTTTTCAACGATTTAGCGGCTGGCCCGCGAAGTGCTTTCTCCAGGCGCGTCAAAGGAGGATGACAGCCATGAAAAACCTGACATCAAAACTTTTCACGGCCGCGGTGGCGGCGATCGCAGTTACCACGGCTTCGGCCCAGGTCCCTTCGTTGAAGGCTTCGGTGCCTTTCGCATTCACCGCGGGCGCCGGTGAGAAACAGCAGGCCGGCGATTACAGGATCAGCCGCGATGGCGATCGTTGGTACATCACCAATGCGGAGACGCGGCACACGGCGTTGGCTCTGTCTCTCACCCGGCAGGACAGCAAAGTGTCTGACGTCCCGCAGATGGTGTTCCACTGCCGGGCCAACAACTGCGCGCTGTACCAGGTCCGGGTCGGCGGAGGGCATACGGGCGCTACGTTTGCCGAACCCAAACGCAGCAAGTCCGATGCGAACGAACTGGCCCGCGAAGTGATTGTGCCGCTCAATACAACGAACTCGGATTAACGAGGACGCAGCTACCACGGCGTGTCCAGGGGCGGGTTCGGAGGACCCGCCCCACTATTCCCAATACACGAAGGCCATCGCGTTCCCGGTGCCCGCCTCCGAGCGGTAGCAAGGGACGTAATCCACCTGGTGATACTTCCGTCCTGCTGCGTTCATGGCGCTAATCACGGGCAGCCAATTCTTGATTTCAGCGGTTCCCACCTTGAAGTAGCTCTCCGGCATGCGCGCCAGCGCGTGCTCGTCGCCCTTTTCCATGGCAGTCAGTACTTGCCGGTCGAACTCTTCGTCGATTACGAAATGAGTCAATCCGCCGGAGGCCACAAGGCCGACGCGCCCATACCCGTTGAAACTCTTGATAGCACGCGCAAGAGCCCGACCCAGTTCCAGGCAGCGATGTAGCTTCGGCTGATTGTGCGGAAAATGGACGTTCAAAATGACGGGTACGCTCGGCGGCGGCGCATCGGCCAGGATGGAATGATAGATGAAGCCATAGGCGTGGGGAATGCCCGGGCGCGCTGCGCCCTGCGGACGCGTCTCCGATTGGGCGAGGTCGAAATCCTCATCCGCCAGCGATCGCAGAATATGATCGGCCAGTTCGGTGGCCCCGGGATAGTTAATGCCATCCGCGGGGGCGTTGCCGGGCTCAGCCACGGCGAGGCCGGGCGCGGGCTCGTGGGGGTCGCGCGCGTTGTAGATCTCTTTGCCGCGGTAGACCGTAATGGAAGGGGTAAGATCGGCATTGAAGAACTCGCGCTGGTCGTTTCCGACGACGACGATGGCTTCCGGAGCCGCTTCCTGGAACTTCCGCGAGAGCACTTCCATGGCCGCGCGGCACTTGGCGTGGCGCGCGCGGCGCTCTTCCACGGTGATGTCCGCGGCAAACCCCGGCGCCCGCTCGCGCAGCAGCGACTCATAATCGTAGGTCTTGCCGCGGTACCAGTGGTTCTTGTTTTCCCGGTCCGCCTTGGCGCGCAAGTCCCACTGCTCCGGCGGCGTCGAAAGCAGCGGCCCGTGCGACGATCCCATACCGAATACGATTTCTGCCATCGGTCTCCCCTCGAACAGGTTATTCTCTCATGCCCGATGCGCGCGTCGTATACTCAGAGGTCATCATGCTGGAGGAATCCAAGAACCAACTCCTCACACGCGTAGGGCCGGGGACCCCTATGGGCGATCTGCTGCGGCGCTACTGGATGCCGATCGCCGCTGAGACCGAGTTCGATGGCCAGACGATCAAGCCCGTTCGGCTCATGGGCGAAGACCTGACGTTATATAAGGATCTGAGCGGAACCTACGGACTGGTCGATCGCCACTGTCCGCACCGGCGTGCAGACTTGTCGTACGGATTCGTCGAGCAGTGCGGTCTCCGCTGCAATTACCACGGTTGGCTTTTCGACGAGCAGGGCCGGTGCACCGAGCAGCCGTTCGAAGACGTGGCGGCGCCGGAGGCTCGGTTCAAGGACAAGGTGCATATCAAGTCCTACCCGGTTGAAACCAGCGCCGGGCTGATCTGGGCGTACCTGGGCCCCCAGCCGGCGCCCCTGGTTCCCAATTGGGAGCCATTCACCTGGCAGAACGGATTCCGGCAGATCGTGTTCGCCGAGGTGCCCTGCAATTGGCTGCAAGGGCAGGAAAACTCCATCGATCCGGTGCATTTCGAGTGGATGCACATGAACTGGAGCGTGCGCCTCAACGACCAAGTGGGGCCGTATTCGCCGCGGCACACCAAACTGGCATTCGATGAATTCGATTATGGATTCGTTTACCGGCGGGTTCGCGAAGGCATGAGCGAATCGGACCTCATGTGGACCGTGGGCCGGGTGTGCTTATGGCCGAATTGCCTTTTCACCGGCGACCATTTCGAGTGGCGCGTCCCTGTGGACGACGAAAACACCCTAAGCGTAACGTGGGCGTTCAGCCGCGTTCCCAAAGAGCGCGAGCCCTACGTCCAAGAGCGCATTCCGGCATGGCACGGGCCGGTGAGCGATCCCGTAACCGGCCGCTGGATCACCAGTCACATCATGAACCAGGATTTCGTAGCTTGGGTGGGGCAGGGGAGGATTGCCGATCGCACGCAGGAGCACCTCGGGAACAGCGACCGCGGTATTCTGATGATCCGACGGCGATTTCAGAGCGATCTGGAGGCCCTGCGACGCGGCGAAGACCCAAAGGCCATCATCCGGGATCCGGAACGGAACCGCTGCGTTCCACTGCCGATTGCCGAGCGCAAGATTCTGACGGAAGGACTGCCGCGCGAGCAACTGTTGCGTCACCCGCTGCTGGGCCGGCAGGTCCTCGAAGGTTATCCGTTCCAGGCAGGGCAGCCGGAAGCGGTGCGCGCCGCCTTCGACGATGCGATGGGGAACGAGCCTCGAAAAGGCGGATAGGACTTAGGGTTGCTGCTGAGGGGCTCCTGGCGTTCCGGCCTCACCGGAAGAGCCTGCATTGAACACCTTGCGGCCATCCGCCGTCTTCACTGTGCGCGCGTTGGCCAGGTTATCGCCATCTTTGGCGGCCGAGCCGCTGACGATGATGGTGTCTCCCGGCTTGATCGAATCCTTGCGCCAGCCGTTGCGCATGAGCAGGTTCGGGCTGCCAAGCTCGCAGGACCAGGAGGTCACCTTTCCGCTGTCATCGGTCACATCCAGGTGAATCCAGGCGTGCGGGTTCACCCATTCGACGCTGGTCACCGTGCCCTTTAGTTCCACCGGCTTCTTATTGTCATATTCAGCCGCGAAGGAGTGATGCGCGTCCAGGGGCAGGCAGGCTAGCGCGAAGCCGGCCACCGCAAGGGCAAGGAATTTGGAGGACATGCGCCACTCATCATACCGTTCCGGAGACCGGCGCGCTAGTATCCGCCCGAGCCGGCCCTTGACACCGGAATACCCGGTTGCATATAGTTCCCTTGGTAGGAGTAAGCTATGAGCAAGATGCGGCATTTTGCGCTCTCGCTGCTTGTGTGCGTCCCGATTCCTTTGCTGGCCCACCACAGCCTGGAAGCCCAATTCAACCCCAAGGAAATCGTCACTTTGAAGGGTACGGTCACGAAAGTAACTTGGGGCAATCCGCACGTCCACTTCAATGTGGACGCTACGGATGCGCGCGGCCAGCAGCAAGGCAACTGGGAATTGGAAATGGCCAGCCCCAACTCGCTTACCAAAAGCGGCTGGAACTTGAACACTTTGAAGCCGGGCGACCGTGTTACTGTGGACGCGTACCGCGCCCGTGATGGGTCCAAGATCGGCTACGCACGCAGCGTCATGATCACGGGACATTAATCCGGCTGCAACGGCTCCCGCGCTAAAATTGTGGCGGGCTCCCTGCCCTCGAGGATTCCGTGTTCGAATGCCGATGAAACGCCTTCTTACTCTTTTCATCACGCTTATGGCCGCCGCGGGGCTGGTCTTCGCACAAGCCAGCCCGCCCGATCAGGCCAGCATCGCCGTCGCTGGGAAAAAGCTCACCGTGAGATATTCCGCGCCTTCCGTTCGAGGCCGCAAAATCTTCGGCGAAGGCGGGTTGCTCTCCCAAGACCCCACCTACCCGGCATGGCGCGCCGGAGCGAACTCGGCCACTTCCTTTCACACCGACGCCGATCTGGATATCGGCGGCCTCAGCGTGGCGAAGGGCGATTACACGCTTTATTGCTGGGTCAAGAACCCGGATGCCTGGGAGTTGATCATCAGCAAGGAGACCGGCCAGTGGGGGCTCACCTACGATGCTTCGCGCGATCTTGGCCGCGTCAAAATGACCATGAGCAAGCCCCCCGCTCCTGTCGAACGCTTGAAGTACACTTTTTCCGATCTGGGCGGTAATAAGGTGAAGCTTCAGTTGGCATGGGAGAACCACGTCGCCTCCGTGCCGATTACGGTGAAATGACGTGACTCTCCGCGAACGCTGGGTGCGCCGTCCGCAGACCGTGTGGCTGCGCCGCGCTCTTTTTCAAGTGCACTTGTGGACCGCCGTTCTCATCGGCCTCTACGTGTTTGTGATCAGTATTTCCGGCAGCGCCCTTGTCTTTCGCGACAAACTCTTCAAATCGCTTGGCGACCAACCCACTTATGTGACCGTCACGGGAACGCGTCTCTCTCCCCCACAATTGCGGGCCGCTGCCGAGAAGGCGTACCCGGAATTCCACGTTACCAACGTGTTCCGCGGCCGCCAGCCCAATCAGGCCGTGATGATCTGGCTCGAGCGCAAAGGTAAATACAAACAGCGCCTGTTCGATCCGTATACCGGCAAAGATCTCGGCGCTACGCAACCCGCTGTCCTGCGCGCGCTCACCTGGCTGGCCGATCTCCATTTCAATCTACTTGCCGGCGACCGGGGCCGCGAAGTGAACGGCTACGCCTCGATCCTCTTCACCGCCCTTTGCTTGACTGGAATGATTGTATGGTGGCCCGGCATCGACAACTGGCGCCGCAGCCTAACCGCCCGTTCCGGCTCCAATTGGAAGCGTTTCAACTGGGAACTCCACAGCACGGTCGGCTTCTGGACGTCGGCATTTTCTCTCATGTGGGGAATTACCGGCGTCTATGTGGTCTTCCCCGCGCCGTTTCAGCGCGTCGTCGCTTTATTTCTCATCCCCGACCTCATGAACCCCCGGCGCAGCCCCGATGAGCGCCTCCTCCGATGGATGAATTACTTCCACTTCGGCGAATTCTTCCGCGGCGACTGGCCCCTCAAAGTTGTCTGGGTGATCATCGGCTTGGCGCCTGCGTTCCTGTTTGTGACCGGCATGATCATGTGGTGGAATCGCGTGCTGCTTCCGGCTGTGCGCGCCGTCGTGAAACCGGACACCCCGTTTCGAAATCGAACACTGGAATCCGTAGCCGAACCGGGTCCCTAAGCAACCCCTTTGGGCGCCGGTGGCCCCGGAATTGCACCAACCGGCCCCTATGCCACCGAAATTCAAACCGCTCCCTCGCGGTCGCGGCTCAGCAACGGATTGTTACCGGGCCGCTGCTTGCAGCTCGACCGTTCGGAAGCGGTCCCGACTCATCCTCGTTTTAGTTGTTCTGGCACATTCTGCTTTCGCGCAGCCCTCAGAAATCTCCATCGACACCCCAGTTCCCTCTAACGTGGCGGGCCGTCTCCTCACGCCTTTCCATCTGGAAAAGCGCATCGTTCCTTCTGCCAGGCTAACCAACTCTTCGCGGCTCGAATCGCTCGTCCGTGCCGGCAATCTCTACCTTTCCGTGCAGGACGTCATCGCGCTGGTCTTGGAAAACAATCTGGATATCGCTGTGCAGCGCTATGGGCCTTTCCTCGCGCGTGAAGTCCTGCGGCGCACCGAGGGCGGCGGCTATCTCCGGCAGGTCGATACTCCCATACTGCCCGGACCTACCAGCGTGAGCACCGCGGGTGTGAGCGTGAACGCCAACGGCCTCGCCGGGGGCGCCGGGATCACTTCCGGCGGCGGCATTGTCAGTCAAATCGGACCCATTCCGCCCAACCTGGATCCCAATCTCTTCGCCAGTTTCAGTATTGGACACCTGACTACGCCCGAGACTATTACTCTATTGACGCAAAGCGATGCACTCACGAATAGCTATCGGCAATTCATTGTGCAATATGCTCAGCAATTTATTACCGGCACTAATGTGGCATTTACCTTTAACACTTATCGCAGCTTGCTCAACATTCCGACTCCCCTGATTAACGCCTCGTTGAGCGGCTATTTCGACCTACAAGTCAGTCAGAACTTATTACAAGGTTCGAAGGTGGGTGTCAATAACCGCGATATCCGGGTTGCCCGAAACAACCTGCGGGTCGCGGAGTCCCAATTGAAGCTGCAGGTGGCGACCACGGTAGCCGCTGTAATGAATCTCTACTGGGACCTGGTCAGTTTCAACGACGCCGTGCGCATCAAACAGCAAGCTCTCGACACCGCTCAGAGCCTTCTCGACGGCAACCGCAAACGCGCCGCCATCGGCGCTCTGCCGGCCATCGAAGTCACCCGCGCCGCCGCGCAGGTCTCTGCCAGCCAGGAGGAGCTTCTGATCGCGCAAACCAATGTGGCGCAGCAGGAAATCGTGTTGAAGAATGCCCTGAGCCGGACCGGTATTGAAAGTAGCCGGCTCGACGAAGTTCACATCGTTCCGCTCGATCACTACCAGATTCCGAAGAGCCCCGAAATCCGGCCCGTCCAGGACCTCACTCAGGAAGCTCTCAGCAATCGCCCCGAAGTCGAACGGAGCCGTCTGAACGTGGAGAGCCAAAAGATCCTACTGCAAGGGGATAAGAACGGCCTGCTCCCCACGGTGCAGGCATTTGCGGAATTGACCAACCATGGTTTGGCGGGTCCGGTGAACGCTCTGTATAACGGCTGTTGCGGTCCGCCCAATGCATACTTCACCGGGGGCGAAGGCACCGTGCTCGCTCAACTCTTCCGGCGCAACTTTCCCGATTACTCCGCCGGCATTTCGCTCAATATTCCGTTCCGGAACCGGCAGGCGCAGGCCGATATGGTTACAGATGAGCTGCAACTCCGGCAAACCGAGCTGCAGTTGCAGCGCGCCATCAATCAGGTGCGCGTCGATGTAAAGACCTCCCTAATTGGTCTGCAACAGGCCCGCTCCCGTTATGAAACGGCTGTCGCCGCGAGGGAACTCGCCGAGCAAAGCCTTCAAGCGGAGCAGCGGCGCTTCCAGTCCGGTGTCTCCACGGTGGAACTCGTGATCCAGGCGCAGCGCGATCTGGCCGCCGACGAAGATGCGGAGGTGCAAGCCATGGCCAACTTCACGCACGCGCAGATAGCCTTCGATTCGGCGACAGGGGCGATTCTCGATGTAAACCACATTTCCCTCGCGGAAGCCATCAACGGCCGTGTAGAACGCCAGTCCGTCCTACCGGAGGTCTCCCGATGAAGCGGCCATCAATCGCCCTAATCCTCACCATTCTTCTCGTTTCTCCCAGCGTCGCCCAAAACCAGCCGTTCACCGTGCAAAGACCCGCTTTACCCGCGCCGTTGCGTTCCTATGCTCCGCCCACCGTCCCGGAGATCCACCTCACCAACTCCGGGCGGCTGCGCAGTCTGATCCGTGCAGGAAAGCTCTATCTCACCGTGGCCGACGCACTCGCCTTAGCCATCGAAAACAACCTGAACCTCGAAATCGATCGGTACGGCCCGCTGCTGGCGCAATCCGCGCTCGAACGCGCCAGAGCCGGAGGCGCCCTCCGGGGCGTGCCGAGCGCCAGCCAGCAGGTAGCCAGCGTGGATAGCGGCGTCGGCGTGAACGGCACGGCCGCCAGCGTCGGCCTCTTGTCCAGCAACGGAACAGGCGCTGGCGGAGGGAATGGCGGCGCTTCCATTCAGCAGGTCGGCCAGATTACCCCCAACCTGGATCCGGTGATGCAAAGCACGCTCACCTTTGCCCATCTGACCCAGCCTCAGTCCAGTACAGTGTTGAGCCAGACCACCTCCTTGGTGCAATCCATTCACACTTACAACACCACCCTCCAGCAGGGTTTGCTCACCGGCGGCTTGATTCAATTCCGGGACTATGAGCAGTACCTTAAGGAGAACTCGCCCAGCGATGTCTTGAACCCCGCCATGGGCCCGCATATGGATCTGTTCTTGCGCCATAGCCTGCTCCAAGGTTTCGGCACGCAGCTCAATAATCGCTTCATTCGCATCGCCCAAATCAACACTGGCGCCTCGCGGGAGATTTTCCGTTCGCAGTTGCTGGACCTATGCGCCGGCGTACTCAATCTTTATTGGGACCTGGTTAGCGCCCGCGAGGAACTGAGGGTGCGGCGGGATGCGCTCGATATCACGCAGAAGTTCTACCAGGATACGCAGTACGAGATCTCAGTGGGGGCCATTGCAGCCGTTTCGCTGCGGCGCGCCGAATCAGAGGTCGCTACCCGCCGGCAGGATATCGCCGTGGCGGAAGGTAACGTAAGCCAGCGGGCCGTCTTGCTGAAAGAGGCGCTCAGCCACACCGAAGATCCCGAACTCGAAGCCGCCGAGATCATCCCGCTCGATCGGATCGAGGTCCCCGACACTGACGATGTGCCGCCGACCTCTCAGTTGATCACTTCGGCCATGGCCATACGCCCCGACGTCGCCAGCTCCAAATTGCGCGATCAAACCGACGAAATCAACCTGATCGGAACCGAGAACCCGCTGCTGCCGTACCTGCAGGTGGCCATCCAGACCTTCAACCGCGGCGTGGCTGGAAGCCCGCAGATCAAAAGCGCTGCCAACCCGTACTTCGTGGGAGGCTACGGGTCCGCGCTCAGCCAGATCTTCCGCCGCGACTTTCCCAATACGCAGGCGCAGATCTCGTTTTCCGCCCCTTTTCACAACCGCCAGGCGCAAGGCGATTATGGCATTGACCAGTTGCAGTTCCGGCAGGGCGAAGTCCGCGGCCAGCGCGACAATAACCGGATCGCTGTGGATATCTCGAGCCAGGTGAACGCGCTCCGCCAAGCCCATGCCCGCTACACCGCCGCCCGCAATACCCGCGAGCTCGATGAGCAGCTACTCCAGGCCGATCAGAAACGGTCTTCGGGAGCCCAAACCTTTAACACGCTGATGGGCGAGCGCCGCAGCGTCGTAGCCGCGCAGATATCGGAGACGGCGGCCTTGGCCAGCTACGCTCGGGCCCGCGTTTCCCTGGACCAGGTGCTGGGAGAGACCTTGGAAAGAAACAACATCACGCTGGAGGAGGGCCTCAGTGGCCGCGTAACACGCGAATCGCGTCTACCCGAGATCATCGGCGAACCGCGGCAATAAAGCTCACTCCCCGCTCGACCAGTACCCCGGGCGCACATAGATCCTGACCCCGCGGCCGGCGCGGAACTTGCATTAGGCCGAGACCGCTACTTTTGCTACATTGGGGATTCCCATGCGAAATGTAGTGATCATTGGGTCCGGCTGCGCCGGAAACACCGCCGCGATCTATACGGCTCGCGCTAATCTCAAGCCGCTCGTCGTCAGTGGGCACGAGGCTGGCGGACAGCTCTCGCTCACCACGCTGGTCGAGAATTTTCCGGGTTTTCCCGAAGGCATTAATGGGCCCGACCTGGTCGAGAACATGAAGAAGCAGGCGCAGAATTTCGGCGCGGAGTATTTCCACGGCGCCGTCCTGGACACCGATTTCTCCGCGCGCCCCTTCCGCCTCAACCTGGAAGGTGAGTGGATCGAGAGCCGCACCGTTATTATTGCGTCGGGCGCTTCGGCGCGCTGGCTGGGACTCGAATCGGAGCAGAAGTTGATCGGCCGCGGCGTCAGTTCGTGTGCCACTTGCGACGGCTTTTTCTATCGCGACCGCAACATAATGGTGGTCGGCGGAGGCGATTCCGCCATGGAAGAAGCCAACTTCCTCACGCGCTTCGGGCGCCAGGTTACGCTGGTGCACCGCCGTGACGAATTCCGCGCCTCCAAGATCATGCTGGACCGCGCCCACCACAACCCCAAAATCCGCTTCCTCACCAATACAGTGGTCGAGGAGATCCACGACGTCTCGCAGAACGTGGTCAGCGGCGTACGGCTGCGCAATCTGAAGACCGGCAACGTATGGGAAGAAGAGGTGGATGGGTTCTTCGTAGCGATCGGGCATATTCCCAACACTGCGATCTTCAAGGGCCAGATCGAAACCGATGCGGAAGGGTACATCCTTTCCAAGGGCGGCGCGCGCACCAACATTCCCGGTGTCTTTCACGCCGGCGATGTGCAGGACCGCGTGTATCGGCAGGCCATTACGGCGTCGGGCGCCGGGTGCATGGCCGCCATCGAGGCGGAGCGCTATCTGGAAAGCGAGGGTCACTGATGATCGAGCGAATCAATCCTCCGGGCGCGCCCGCGCCGCGCGGTCCGTATTCCCCGGCCGTGCGCGCCGGCGACTTCATCTTCGTATCGGGCCAGATCGCACCCGAAACGGACGACGTCGGCAACGAAACGCGGCAAGTGCTTACGAACCTCAAGCGCATCCTGGAAGGCTGCGGAGCGAGTCTCCAGGACGTGGTGAAGTGTTCGGTGTTCCTGGCGAATGGCCAGGATTTCGCCGCGATGAACGCCGTTTACGCCGAGTTCTTTGGCGATGCCAGGCCCGCGCGCAGCACCGTCGTTACGGGCTTCGCGATTCCCAACATCAAGGTGGAGATCGACGCCATCGCCTATAAGCCCAAATAGGCAACCGGGTTCCGCGCGCGACGTGTGACGTTTTCGCGCCGGAACCAAAGCAATCATCGCATAGCTCGGCGGGCATTCCTACGATGAAACAAGAGAGCTCATCATGGGCGCGGAAACGTCGGAACGGCCCGCATTCATCGAGTTATACCGCCGTGCCTTTGAAGAGTTCGGGGCCTCCGCTTTATGGAGTAGCCACCCAGTGGCCGATCCGTCGCCCGCAGATGCTTTAGCCATTACCTACAGCCTTCGGGTCGAGGGCGACCTGCGGGCACGTCAGTCGGCGGAACAAATCGAGCAGGCTTGCCGTGCCGCTCTCTAAAAACCAAACGGCGATCCTTCGGTTACTCGCAGAGCATCGCGATCCTGAAAGTTACGTGACAAGATCCCCCCGACACTGTAGTTAGTGTCCTGTCCACCGTAATTCTTGACAGCCATCGTGGGGGGCAATCCTGCGGGGCGGGCAATCCTGCCCGCAGCCGCCTTTCCAGGCGGCTGGCCCTGCACGAAAGCGGGTCCGCAGCCAGGATTGACTCCCGCTTATCTTCGTCTGCCGCCGAACCGCCGCCCTCCACCGCTCGGCGGGCGGAAGGACGGGCGCGGCGACGGGTGGAAGCTGTGTTCGGGCTCGGCGCGCGGCCCGCCACCGGGGCTGGCATTGCGGCCGAAACTGCGTGGCTCGGCTTCGCGCGAGGCATAGGGCGAATCGCGGAAGGAGCCGCTCTTCGAAGCATAGGGCGAATTGCGGAAGCCGCCGTGCTGCGCATACGTGCTCCCGGAATAACGCTCCTGGGTGGCGCTGCCCCTGCTGCCGTACTTGGGCGCGCCGGATTCGGCATCCCGGCCGTAATATGTCTGGCCGCGGCTCTGGCTGCTGCGATATGCGTCCCAATCGTCGCGCGGCAGCGGGCGATAACTGTGATTGAAGAGCAGATCGCGAAGTAACGCATACTGGCCGTACCAGACCCAGAAACTTTGCCCATCGCGGTGCTCCCAATATCCGTATTGGTTGGAGCCTTGGGAAGGCGGCGCCATGTAGGCGAAACCGGCCGGCTGGGCCACCCGGTCGGCTTCGGAGTCGTACTTGCCGGCCGGCTTGTGCTCGATTGCCATGCCGAGGTCGTTGCGCTCGGCATCGTACGTGGCCTGGGAAACATCGACCCATTTTTCGTCCGAGTTGGTCGTGCCATCGTGTGTGCGCACCGTGCGGATCTTCTGATCCCACATGCGGCGGGAGCCGATCCCCCGGACTTCCATGTCGACCAGGATCTTGTCCCAGGAATCGTAAAGCTGGCCGGTGAGGGATTGTAGTTCAGCGGACTTCTGCGGCAGCGCGGCCGCATCGGTTTTCAACTCGCCGGCAGCCGTAAACAGCGCGCCGTAGTCGAGGTTGGCGGTATCCCCCTTGGCCGCCTGCTGCCGGGCCATAGCAGTGGATTCCCACAAGCTGTCGCTGTGTCTAACGCTGCCGGTAAGCGCAGCGAGGCGCGTCTCGAGGTCGGATTTTTTGTCCGGCCAATCGGTTTCCGCCTTTTGAACCGCGGCAGTGACCGGCGCGAGATCGAAGGCATGGATGGCCTTGTAATTCTGCCCCATCTGCTGGACCTGTTCCGGCAGGTGCTGTTTGCGGTCCTCCCATTGCGCGGCTTCGGTCTGGACGGCGGTGGCTTGGGATACTGCGGCCGTGCGGAAATTGCGCTCCTGCGAAAGCAGGTTTTCCGCCTGGTCACGGTCGCGGTGACGGCCGTGCTGCTCCAGGCGGCTCAGCTCTTCCATCTCGCGGCTGGCGGAGGCGAGCGAGCCTTGGGCCTGCTGGAACTTGCCGGGCCAAGCCTGGGCCGCAGCCAAGCCGTGGAATAGCGCAGGGTCAGCCTGCTCCTGGCGGGTCACGGCCTCCTGGGCGGTTTGGAGCTGTTTCTGCGCAGAGGTCAGCGCGGCGCGTTCGGAATCGATCTGCGCCTTCACGCTGGATGGCAAACGATCGAGTGCGCTGATCCCTACCGCGATGATGAGGGTGGTCAGGATCGCAGCGGCAATCCGTAATTGGGGGCGAGTCATGATGCAGCACTCCCCCGGTAGACGGTTACGTCCCCGGCGGGAATTTCGGTGAACAGGGTGACAGCGAACGGTTCTCCTTCGGCCTTGCGAATCGCAAGCAAGCCTTTGCCATCCTGCTCCTGAAATTCCCAGTAGTAAAAGCGTGCGGCCTGCGCCTGGCCGTCGCGCCACGATTGCGCCTCGCGGCTCCGGCGGTATAGCCACACCTTGTTGTCGAACTCGAACGAGTCAGCGGGATTCTGCCGCTCATCCATTTGGGCCAGGTCCTCTTCGGCCAGCCCGAGATCTTCCAGGCTGAGGGGGCGCGGATCGCTGTGGAGAGCGGTTTGCACCTCCTCCTCTTCCGCGATGCGCAGCGCCACGCGCCGCTCGCGGTACGGGCCGCTCAACTCGGACCAGTGGTGCGCGCCCGCCTCGAAATGGGTCAGGCGATCCGCGGAGAAATCGAGGTCGGTGAGGTTGTCTCCGGCGCCCGCGATAGAAAGGACATCCCCCACGCGGGCGTCGGTAACCTTCAAATTGGCGAGATCCGGCGGATTGGGCGCCGCGGCGGGCGCGGGCTGTTTCTTTAAGAGCTGCATGAGCACGACCCCCAGTAGCACGACCAGAATGGCCAGTACAAGGAAGGTGACCATCGGCTAGGCTTTGGCCTTCTCTCCGCTCGGCGCACCCGTGATCACCGCGGACGGGGCGGGCAGTTCTTTGGGCAGGGTGGGAGGCGCGGGCTTCTGGCGCTCCTTCTTGAGAGCTTCCAATTCGGCGTCGACGCTGTGACCGCCAAGCTGGGCGAACTGGGCTTCGAGATCGTCGTCCTTGCCCGTCGAAGCGAGCTGGTCGAAGGCTTTGGCAGTGGCTTCTTCGCGCGCCACCGATTCCTCGAAGCGATTGAGCGCGGAGAAGGCATTATCGGCGTTGCCGACCCCTGCCATTGCTTCCGAGACCTTGCGCTGCGCGGCGGCGGCGTTCTTCCGTGCGACCAACGTGGTGGCTGTGCGCTCGCCTTCTTCGATCTTGCGCTTCAGCTCCGTCACCTGCTGTTTCAGCTTCTCGCTGGTCTGCTGGGCCGCCTCGACGGCCTGCTGCATCGAGGTGACCTGTTTATCGCACTCGGCCTTCTTGCCAAGAGCTTTCTTGGCGAGATCTTCGTTGCCCGCATCCAGCGCCATGCCCGCGCGGTCTTTCCACTCCTGTGATTGCCGGACGTACTTCTGGTATTCGGCATCGAGCCGGTTGTAGTTACTCATGGCCACGGCGGAAGCGCGGACCACGTTGTTGAGCTCGTTCTTCATATCGGCCACGGTCTGTTTAACGGTGGCTTCGAAAGTGGCGTCCTCGATCACATCGACACCGGCGTTGGCCTGGCCTCGCGCGACGCGGCCTACGCGGCTGAAAAAATCCGTTAGGAATGCCATGTCTTTATTCTCCTCTTCCCTTACGACGCCAGGCCGCTCAACAGGCGGCGCGCGCTCATCACATCCACGAGCAGGAAATGCACACAGGAGAGGATATCGTCCTCATCTTCCGCGCCCATATCCTGCAGCTTGCAGAAATTGTTGAGGGTGATGGCCAGCTTGCCCTCACCGGCCTGGTAGAGCTGGAAATACGAGGTGGAGATGCCGTTGCCGGCATCCAGCATGCGCTGCATGATTTCGGGCGTGACGGCCGCGCGCGGCACCACGGTACAGACCAGCGAAAGGAACGCGATGTCGCCCTGCAGAACGGCCTGCAAGGTGACGCCGCTATCGACTTCTTTGATGCGCAACGTATCGGGCGCCGGCTCGGAGACCTCGTAGCCGTTCTCCGCCAGTAGCGCGTGAATTTGGCCCAACTGGGGGCTGATTGTGCTTGTCATAAAGTTTGGCGATTGCTCCTCAAAGGATACGCAACGGGCCGGGGGGAAGTTCCTTCTGCCGGCCCGCCATATTGCATATTGCAATTATACTATTACGGATTGCAATGGGTGTCAAGGTCCATGTATCGCCAGTGTCGTTAACATGTCAATTGTCCGGTCCAATTAACTTGCTATTTGTCCGGTCGATCTAGCGGCGGGATGCTGGAGGTTGACAACCCCAGAGAAGGTCTCGGCCGCGGCACTGGAGCGGATGATGA